>Ga0209091_10000048_pt1 | contig 115309 bp, 150 predicted proteins | sample ArcticOcean_MG_C_6_FD_187438 | JGI IMG/M metagenome (GOLD analysis project Ga0209091, IMG submission 187438) | Marine microbial communities from western Arctic Ocean - ArcticOcean_MG_CB8_128 (SPAdes) (version 2) | ecosystem: Environmental > Aquatic > Marine > Oceanic | place: Arctic Ocean...
CAACACGCATACAAGTTCGCAAAGAGCAAAGGCGTGATAGTTGATCCTTCTGAGATTGACAACAAGGTTGCATCTGGGCCTAAGAAACCATCTTCTGGTAAGACTAATTCTTTTATTCTAGATACTAACAAAAAACAAAAGGTACACATTCAAGTTGCTAATCTCGACAATAAGAGATATGAACTGAACATGTATATTGACTGATGATTAAGGTATACTTATTTCTGCTAATCATGGGGATCATGGGAGCAGCTGGTTACGGTGCTTATTATTACTATAAGGACACTCAGTCTAGAATTGCTACTCTTACGGAGAATAGTGCTAAGTTAGAAATGGCTGCAAAGACACAGAAGAACACTATCGATACTCTCATTGCAGATGCAAAGAAGTTTCAAGAATTGAACAGTGAATTGAACATAAAATTAACCGAAGCAACTAAATATAAGAACCTTCTCTTAACTAAGTTGAGAAAGATTAATCTTGCTAAGGTGAGTGCAGAGAACCCTGCCTTATGGGAAAAGAAGATAAACAATGCAAGCAAACGTGTACTGGAAAGTTTCGAGTCTATTACTGCTATCCCTGCTGTTAAGTAGCTGTAGTACTTGGAATCCATTAAAGACAGTTGAGATTAAGACGGTTGAAGTTGACAGGCAAATTCCTGTACAGAATCGCCCTCAACCTATTAAGATAAACAGCAACATGAAGTGGTGGGTTGTTACTGAGGAAAACTTTAAGGAATTTAAAGAACAATTCCAAAAAGAGAATGGCGATCCTTTGGTTGCATATGTGCTAAGTGTTAAAGATTATGAGACGCTAGCGATCAATATGGCTGAGATTAAGAGATATATTGAACAACAGAAATCGATAATTGTGTACTATGAAGACGCAGTTAAACCTGTAGTGAAGGAAAAAGATATTAAGAAATGACGTTCATCCCAATGGGACGGAAGTAGCTATGCTGCGAAGGAACGCACTTAACCTGTAAAGAGGGGAAGTGTGATATGCCTAAATTAATATACTACCAATACTTAAAATTGATTAGAGAACGAAGAATTAAAGAAATTAATAAGATACTACAAAGAAGGAAGAGAACATATGGGAACTTTTAATGGGAAGATCACAGCGGAGTTTACCCCACCCCAGACTTGGGTGTTGGAGAAGGGTCTTTCCTTTGCTACAGATGATCTAACAGACCAAGAAATTGCTACACTAAAACATGTTGGAGCTAATATTGCAGAAAGCGGTAGGATTACTTGTAAGAAAGGTATGAAGACAGATTTGGCATCAACTCCAAGAATTCTGTGGAACTTCATTGCCCCTTGGGATGTTGCTCGAGCCGCTATTATACATGATCATTTGTATTCAACTCTCAGAGTATTTTATGACAACAATATCAGATTGGGTAAAGGCGACAAAGAGGAACACAAAAATAAGTGGGCTCAGGCAAGAGCAATATCTGATAAGGTATTTCGATTGGCCATGGAAAGTGCAACTCCAGAAGTTCCTGCTTGGAAGATTAAATCAGCATATCAAGCTGTACGACTATTCGGAAGGTGGCCTGCTTCTAAACAAGAAGAATCGGCATACTTGACAGGTAAGGGGAAATAGATGACCCAATGTAGTAACTGTGGTCATGATTCTCACTGTGGTACTAAACTTATGAAAGACTATCGCCGTGAACCTTATAATCACGGAATGGAAGGTCAGATAGAAGTTTGCAAGAAGTGTAGATGTGAGAAATGCACTGCTCCAGATTGGGGCTAATATGATTAATACCGAACACCCTAGAGATGTGGGGCTAACCTATTTTCAGCATCTCAAATTTGCGTGGTTTGAATCTATTTGCGCTTTTAGAATTTTCCTTTTAATGTTTATTCATGGTCTACTCCCTTGGATTTGGGATTGGAAATTTAATGAATATCTTGATGACGCAAAAAAACGAGTGGAACCTCAAGATAAAGTGAGGAAAAATTCTTGGGGTAAACCCACAATTTGGATGGAATAATGTGGATTTTTTTAATTAGTAGTATCGCATCCAGTATACTAGGAAGTGCAGCTGATAGTTGGTTTTCAGGCACCAAAGCTGGTGTGTGGTTCTATAAGAAAGTTGACAATGTTTCGACATGGGCTTCTGAAAAGTTGGGATTGAAGGTTTTGGCAGATGAAGAGAATTGGAAAGCACAATACCCCAATGTCAGTAAGAAAATTGACAAACTTGAGGCCAGAGTTAACAAATTAGAAAAAGGAGATTAACATGATTTCAGATTGGATTGGAAATCGAATCAAAGAAGGCTCTACACATCAAGGCACTATCGTTGTTATTGCTGCTGTAGCTGTACTTTTCTTTGCAATACCATTAACCAAAGTAATTCTTTGGGGCGCACTCGCTTGGGGCGCTTGGTCGATTTTGAAAAGCAACTAGGATGGCTTCAGAGTTAGAGACAAAGGTTAACTTTTTAAAGAAAGAACTTCATGATCAAGCAAAGATACATGACCGGCTAGATATAGCAATTGAGAAATTGACTGATGTCTCTAACTCTATCCACCGCATGCTTGCTGTCCACGAAGAAAAGATTGCCCGACAGGAAGATGCAATTATACTGGCAGAGAGAAACGTCGAAACCCGTAGGAACGATCTGGAAAAGAAAATAGACGATCTTCACTCTCGAATTACTACAAACACTAAAGAGATTATGAGTGCTGCTTCAACGCAACATAACGAACAGAACCAGGCGATTCAGAGAATTAGGGACGAATTGTCCAATAGAGTAGGTGTGCTAGAGAAGTGGCGGTATGTGCTTATAGGTTCATCTATAGTAATAGGTTTCATTCTTCATAAATTTGTAGATTTTACCTAAAAGTCCCTTGACAATTATGGCCGAATAGTATACTATCTGTTCTATGAGTTCATACATTGACATTAAATATCTTAACATAATTTCCCCACAGCTAATGCAATTCAAGAAGAAGGGCGATGCCCTTTGGAATTTTCGTTGCCCGTACTGTGGAGATTCGAAGAAGAACAAGACTAAAGCCAGAGGATTCGTTTATCGTAAGAAGAATGATCTGTTCTTTAAGTGTCATAATTGTCAAGTTGGCACTACTCTAAGTAAGTTGATAGAGCTCCTAGACTCTAAAACTCACAATGACTATATAATGGAACGATATAAAAAGGGTGTTAAGAAACAGACGCCAGAACCAGAGTTTAAATTCAATGCACCAGTTTTTCGCAAAAAGGGTATCTTTAAAGACCTCACTTCTATCTCAGAACTTGAGCCTGATCACCTTGCTAGAAAAATTGTTGAAGAGAGAAAATTACCACCCGAATCACTCAAGGACTTATTCCTATGTGATTCATTCTTTAAATTCACCAATAGTTTAATACCAAATAAGTTCCCTTCTTTGGATGGAGATCATCCAAGGCTATTAATACCGTTTCGAAATGAGCAAGGAGAAATATTTGCATATCAAGGAAGAGCATTTGGAGAAGAAAAACCAAAATATATTACGATCAAGTTAGAAGATCGTACTAAGATTTTTGGACTAGACAAACTTGACAGAGATCAACCTCTGTTTATTGTTGAGGGCCCACTAGATAGCTTGTTTCTGGATAACTGTATAGCAGTTGCTGGATCAGACTTTGGAGTGTATCCGAATGAAGTTACTATAATATACGATAACGAACCAAGGAATAAGGAAATTAATAAACAGATTGAGAAGTCTATTGATTTGGGTAATAATATAGTTATATGGCCTGACTCAATGGAACATAAAGATATTAACGATATGATTATCGCTGGTTACACTAAAGAAGAATTAATGGAAATAATAACAGTTAACACCTTTACTGGCGCTTCGGCTAAGTTAAGGTTCGCAGAATGGAGAAAGATCGATGCCTAGCAATTACCTACCAACGTCCTACCAAGAATTTATTCACTTATCAAGATACTCAAGGTGGTTGCCAGAAGAGGAACGCCGAGAAACGTGGGATGAAACCGTAGGGAGATATTTCAATTTCTTCAAAGAACATTTGGATGAAATGCATGAGTATAAACTTTCAGATAAACTTAGGAAAGAACTAGAAGAGGCAGTTCTCTCTCAAAGAGTTATGCCCTCCATGCGTTGTCTTATGACTGCTGGTGAAGCATTGAAGCGTGAGAACATCGCTGGATACAATTGTTCATATGTTGCAGTTGATCGCCCACAGGCGTTTGATGAAATCCTGTATGTGTTGATGAATGGTACAGGTGTTGGTTTCAGTGTTGAACGCCAATACGTATCTGAGCTACCACGGGTTGCTGAAGAATTCCATCCTACCGACACTACTATCACCGTTGCCGATTCTAAGATGGGTTGGGCAAAGGCCTTTAAGGAATTGGTTGGTATGTTGTATATCGGTCAGATTCCACGTTGGGATTTGTCTAAGGTACGTCCTGCTGGCGCTCCCCTTAAAACTTTCGGTGGTCGTGCATCTGGGCCAGAACCCTTAGAGAGTCTATTCAACTTTTCTGTAACGACATTCCAGAACGCTGCTGGTCGTAGATTGTCTTCACTTGAAGCACATGATATCGTATGTAAGATTGCTGAAGTTGTTGTAGTTGGCGGTGTTCGTCGTTCTGCTCTCATTAGTCTATCTAATCTATCTGATGACCGTATGCGTGATGCAAAGGCAGGACAGTGGTGGATCAATGATGGACAGCGTGCATTAGCAAACAACTCTGCTTGTTATACTGAGAAACCCGACATGGGGATTTTCATGAGCGAATGGAAAGCTCTTTATGATTCCAAGTCTGGTGAACGTGGTATCTTCAATCGTGAGTCTGCTGTTAAGATGGCTGCAAAGAATGGTCGTAGGAATACAGAAGACTATGATTTTGGTACAAACCCTTGTTCTGAGATTATCCTACGTAATCGTGAGTTCTGTAATTTGTCTGAGGTTGTTGTTCGTGTTACTGATACGAAGGAGACTCTTTTGGAGAAGGTGCGTCTAGCAACGATTCTTGGCACTATCCAGGCAACACTTGTGAACTTCAAGTACGTATCATCCTCATGGAAAAAGAATTGTGAAGAAGAGAGACTTTTAGGAGTCTCTCTTACTGGTATTATGGACTGCCAGTTCACTAATGGTAAGAAAGCTGGACTTGAAACTCTTCTTGATGACTTACGTGCTATGGCAGTTAAGACTAATAAGGAGTTTGCACAAAAGATAGGAATCCCACAAAGTGTCGCTATAACGTGCGTCAAACCCTCAGGCACTGTCTCTCAGTTGGTTGATGCTGCAAGTGGTATACATGCTAGGCATAATCCCTACTATATTCGAACTGTACGTGGCGACAAGAAAGACCCACTTACAAAGATGATGACAGACGTTGGATTCCCTGTAGAAGATGATGTTATGAACCCCAATAATACTGTTGTGTTCTCATTTCCTCATAAGATCGACAAGGGTGCTGTATTTCGTACAGACATGACTGCTATTGAACAGTTGGAGTTATGGTTGATATATCAGAAACATTGGTGTGAGCATAAACCTTCTGTGACCATTTCAGTGAAAGATAATGAATGGATGTCAGTTGGTGCATGGGTATATGAATATTTCGACTACATGTCTGGCGTCAGCTTCCTGCCTCACACAGACCATACATATAAGCAAGCACCGTACCAAGACATCCAAAAAGAAGAGTATGAAGTTCTTCTTGGACAGATGCCAAAAGATGTGGATTGGAATAAATTGTCAGAATACGAAAAAACAGATATGACCGTGGGAGCCCAAGAGTTAGCATGTGCAGCTGGGTTCTGTGAGATTCAATGAAATTAATAGTATGTGAAAAGTGTGAAGCGGAATGGAAGATGTTACACAATATGAGTGAACACTACTATGTGGTTACATATTGTACTTTTTGTGGTGAGGAATTAACACAGGAAGAGCTTCAAGATGAAATTGATCTTGAGATTTTTGATGAGGATGATTAGATTTGAAACTAGAACATGATGAGATAATTGTTAAAGATGATTTGATAGAAGATAAGTTACACCAGGCGGTATACGATTGGGGACAAAATGTCTCTTGGTATACTATGTGGTTAGCGGCAACTTCTATAAAGGGCATGGAACAAGCAGTTCCCATGAACGAATACATTCCATCTAAACATGGCAACTACAATAACAGACACATCCTTGGGCCTGTTAATGATCTGTCTGCCTTACATAAACTAACAAAGTTTGTAATGTATAGACACCCTGTAGGTTGGGATGATGAAAGTTGTGAACTGAGATCACCCGTTATCTGGGATTTGTGGTCTAAGATCAATAAACATTTCTTTGATGGCAATGCTACACTAGATGGAATCAAAGAACCGTGTGGTGGTCTGCGAGGGCCAAATCACTTCTATGATGGAGAAGATTTCTATAAGAAGCATGATGTGCCCTTTAACAACAACGAATGGTCTTCTATGTTAAATGCTAGAACAGTAGAAATATTCGATACTGAAATAGGTAATCGGGTTGGACAATACCACAAAGATACAGCACCAGAACATAAAGATTCTGATAAACACTTCACAGTCCTATATGTTGCCAATAGAGAATGGTATCCAGATTGGGGTGGTGAACTAACTTACTTTGATGGTGGTGAAACTGGAGCTAAACATTGGAGAAGGGGATATGACTTAGGATGGCCTTGTAAGGTTGTTGGTCATAAACCAAATCGAATTATGATATATCGTCATGATCAAATCCACAACACCGCTCCACCTAAACCAAACGCTCCAGAGATGACACAGAAAATTGCCTTTAGAGTTAGAATGAAGTAATGTGGGAATATTGGTGTAAAGCAATAGGTACTAAAGCATACGATGATAAACGACAAGCAGACAAAGTTGCTGTATTAAGGACTATTTGGATCGTCCTACATATATGTACATGTGGAGCGATTATAATGAATACTTGGAGACAGTGGTGAACAATCCTTGGTACGTATGGGTAATGGTTACATTTACAGCCGTTTTTATAGGATGGACTATTTGGATGAAATATAATGGATATACGATAGGATGAAAACTAGTAGTGCAAAAGCAAAAGGTAGACGATTTCAACAGTGGGTTCGTGATCAACTTATTGAACAGTTAGATGTACATCCAGAAGATGTTGAATCCCGTAGTATGGGTGCTGGTGGTGAAGACCTCATTATGGCACGTGCTGCTAGGGAAAAGTTTCCATACTCAATTGAGTGTAAGAATCAAGAGAGCTTGAACATATGGAAGGCATATGAACAAGCAACAGAAAACTCTGGTAAATATGAACCAGTTTGTTTTATTAAACGCAACAACCAGAAACCTCTTGTGGTGGTTGATGCAGAATATTTTATTAGGATACATAATGGCAAAGTCGAATTGGTGGATTGAACAATACAAAGAATATCATGCAGATCAGAATACCAGATACCCTGGCAACAATTTAAAACCTCAACTGCATCACATCAAAACTCTCGTAGAGGATACTAAGGCCGAATCACTTTTAGATTTCGGTTGTGGTAAAGGACTCCAGTATACCAAATGGAAGCATCATGAAGAACTAGGTATCATGCCTGCTCTCTATGATCCTGCTGTACCAGAGTATGAAAATCTACCAGACGGCAAATTCGATGGCGTTTACTCTACAGATGTAATGGAACATATCCCCAAAGAACAACTTCCAGAAACTTTTGATATGATTTTTTCGAAGGCCGAGAAATTTGTATTCCTTGCAATATGTACTCAACCCGCTATCGCTATACTCCCTAGTGGAGAGAACGCTCACTGTACAGTAGAACCGATTGGGTTCTGGAAAACTATGGTAGACAAGTATGCTCCCAAGAGGGTATACACACATATCAAAACCTACGGTAATTGTAATAACTATGAAATCATGAATGAAGATTTGTATCTAGAATGGTATGTCGATCAACTATGAGGCATATAGTAGAATATGTTGGTGGTAGTAAAGGCGATATGGTCTGTAGATTTCTTAACAGGGAAGCTCCTTCTATGGATAAAAATGGAAAGACCCTTCCTCTCAGTTTAGAGTTGAAGATGTTGAATCCTTTTGACTATACATTAGAGCTGTTCGAAAAGGCTCTTGTTGAAAATGAGTATGAATATATGCCTGCTCATCCTATGTGGTATACTAACGATACCCGATACATGGATTTGATGAAGAAACATAAGTATGATATTATATCAATTAAGTTTGAACAAAAGCATTACACTACTATTTCTATAGAGAATATGATTAAAAACAAATTGCCCGATCTGCTGGCCAGATTAGATGAGGTTCCAGATTTTGCATACAAAATGAGAGCTATCCCTAATAACCTGTTCAATGAGATGTTAGACGATAGAAAACTGCTTCACTATGAAGACTTGTTTTGTAGTGATCAACCTTTCCCACATTATCCACACAGAAGAACAGAATGGTTGTCTCTAGTACAAGATAGCTGGTGTGATTTTAATGGGCATGGTTATAGAGAATTTAAACTACCAAAAACCTTTGATGGGACTAGACGCCCCATTCCTATGGTAGAACAGATAGAAAAATATCTGTCTGGTTTTAAATAGAAAGAAGATTATAATGGAAAGTGAAATAAAAGAATTTTTTGGAAAGACATGGAATCAGACTGAAGTGGATGATCATGTAGTGGACAGATTGAAGGCTGCTAGAAATGTTATTGATGTGGGGTGTGGTTTTAATCCTTATAAGAAACATACTAATAATCTAGTCGGTGTTGATATTGTTAATGGCAGTGCTGATTGGATAGGTGATATTATAGATTATAAGCCTGTTACAAAATTTGATGTAGCAATCTGCTATGGTATCTTACACTTCAATTCTTACGATTGGATACGAGAACGTCTAGAGTGGGTTGTGAATAATCTTACAGAAGATGGTGAAATTCTAATTAAAGTAAATCCATCCAGAAAAGAAGATCAGGCAGAAGAACTACGGAGTTCTGATGTCATTTGGTTTGATAAGTGGAACCGTGGATTAGCAGATCATTTTGCTGACATATATAAATTAGAAGTTTGGAATTGGAGGGAATGGCGTAACCCGCTAGATAATAGTTTACGCATTAAATTTGATTATAGGAGAAAAGATCATGGACTCAAGTAGTGGATTAATAGTACTAGCAGTATATGGGTTGTTTGCATTTGCAATGACGTATTGGTATGCTAGGGGTTACAATAATAATAAAGAAGGGTTTCTAGTTGCTAAACGGGAACTTGGTACGTTTCAAGGCAGTTTAAGTATTTCTGCCGCTTGGTTGTGGGCGCCAGGATTGTTTATCTCTGCCCAACAGGCATATGTAAATGGCCTTGCTGGACTGTTCTGGTTCTGTCTAGGTAATTTCTTAACGCTAGGCGCTTTTGCTTGGTTCGCAAGAAACCTAAGAGATAAGGAACCTAATGGATTCACATTCTCTGGTTATCTAAAAGAAAAGTTCTCTGGTCGAGTACAGAACCTATTTCTCGTAGAGATGATGATCCTTGCTGTCTGTGCTTTTGCAATCAATCTGATTGCTGGTTCTAAGACTGTAGAAGTACTTACAGGTCTAGACGCTGGGTGGACTAGTCTACTCATGGTTCTAGTTGCTATACTCTATTCATTTAGGGCTGGACTGAAAGCAACCGTTATTACTGAGGTGATTAAGATCATCGTAGTGTGGACAGGTGCTGTTGTTCTAGTACCGTGGGTGATCATCAATGCTGGTGGTTGGGATACTGTTGTTGCTGGAATGGACGGAATAAAGAATCCAAGTTGGGTATCAGTATTCTTAGGTTTTGGTGCAGCTGCATTTCTTGGACATATGGGTGGCCCTTGGGGCGACAACTCATTCTACCAACGTGCATTTAGTATCAAAAAGAAATCTATTATTCCATCATTCGTGATTGCATCATTTGTGTTTATTGTGATACCTATCATGATGGGACTTCTAGGTTTTGTTGCCGCTGGTTCTGGTATGCAGATAGATAACGTGGGTGTAACTAATGCCATCGTTATTGCAGAGTTCCTACCTATGGGTGCGTCTATATTCTTTATGTTTATGGTCTTCGCTGGTTTGGTTGCAATTCTAGATTCTCAGTTTGCTTCTGTCGCTAACATGACAGGACACGATATCTATAATAAGTTTAGGTACAATAGCTGGAATATGCCAGACTCAGAAATCAAATGGGCACGATGGGGAATGTTACTTCTCGCCGCCGTTGCGTTGGGTATCTCTCATATCCCTGGCATAGAGTTAATGCATCTATTTCTATTCTTTGCAGTACTACGTGCTAGTGTTTGGTTGCCTTCTATGTTATCATTTCTTAAACCCGATCTAATCAATGAGAAAGGCATGTTCTGGGGAATCCTAATATGTGCTACTGCTGGTGAGATTTTGTTTGTTAGTGGTAAACTAGGGTTTAGTGATACTGCCTTTTTGGGTACAATGGTTGCAGTCTTTGGTTCGCCTCTGCTTGCAATTCTTATCTCTAAGAAACCAGATATGATTAGTACTGAAATTCAACCGTGAAAATACTACTAATCATAGGCCCCCAAGGTTCTGGAAATCATATCTGGAGTAAAATCTTGGGGACTTGGGCAAATTCAGAGTTTTGGGTGGGGCACAAAGATGAGCCCCACTCTCACCTCTGGGCAGATGTAGAATTATGGAAAGAACATAATTGGCCTGATGTACATACTTTGATATCTGTATCAGCGCCATTTGCTATTAACGGTACTACAATATTTCCAGACATTAAACGATGGAAGGAGATCATGACTGATCGTGGACTACCACATGAGATCGCTGTGATAACCAGAGACAAGACCATCAACATGTATCAGAACGAAAGACTTAGACCAGTAAATAACTATCAAAATTCTGTGGACTTCCTTAATGGGCTTGAAGTAGACGCTTTCTTGTCCACGGAGACACTTATGATCTACAAAGAAAAGTATCTTCAAGTTCTTAATAAACAATTAAAATATCCTATCGTAGCTCCTAAAGACCTTGATAACATCGTATCACAGTCTTTTAATGAAAAATATGTGACATATGTCACAGATTCACCCCTAGATAATGTCGTTAGAAAAGTATCTGGATATAAATAGCTGTAGAAATAGCAAGATAGACCATCTTGGGAAAGGCTACAATTATGAAGTACCTAGCATCTGTTTTTGCTTTGGTATTGTGCGTTTTACCCATACATCATTCTTATGGGGCAGATACAAATACTGTCTCAACCGTTGTGACCGACAAGGCACCACCAACAGCATCGGCACCATCGATAGTCATTAATAACAGTGACATCTGTAAGAGTGCCGCCAGCGCTGCAATTCAGACTCAGATTTTAGGGTTTGCATCTGGCATTACGATAACAGACGAAAATTGCGAACGGCTAAAACTCAGCCGCTCAATGTATGGCATGGGCATGAAGGTTGCTGCCGTCAGCATGTTGTGTCAAGACGCAAGAGTTTTTGACGCTATGTGGATGGCAGGCACACCATGCCCTTACAATGGCCAAATAGGAGATGAGGCTAAAACCTCATGGGAAACAAACCCATCCGAAACCCCTACTGGAAGTTTAGTGTTCTCTGAAGAGAGACTTAAAAAAAAAGAGCTGAACACGGAGAAGGAGAAGACCACGGAGACTCAGATAGAGGAAGAGAACAACTGGGACTGAGTGACTACGAAGATTTGAATGGCGATGGATATGGAATAACAGACGATTACGAGGAAGAAGAAACTTTAGATGAATATGCAGATGCAAATAAAGACAGCGAAACGAAGAGTTTTGGCTGGATCAATGGCGTGGGCATCCTTGTGGGTGTTGCTGGCATGTTCTTTGGTATTCCCCCAATCTTCTAAAGCAGAACAAGAAATCGTTACGGGTCAAACTACCACGGGAAATCTTGTCGGTACAGACTTGAACACTTACACTAGAGAAGGTAAAACATTTATAGGGCCAACTGGTCAAGGATGTAGTACAGGAGAGTTTTGTACTGGCGGTAAAGAAATAGGTGGTAAATTCTCTACAACTTTCAATCTACAGAATAGCATGACACTAGACAATATCAATAGGGGATTCACGCTAGATTCTGGCGTGGATGTTTCAAGTCATATTAGTAATGTTACTGTCCCTAATTGTGTAACTATGACTCAGGCCTCTCCAGATTGTAAGGATACATTTTCATTAACAATTTCACTATACAATTCTCAACACACAACAGGAACAGCAATACATACATTTGTACATCAAGTTGAATTAGACTTTAGTGGTGCTCGGAGTTTTCTCTTTCAAGACTTAATCCCTGCTAACGAGTTTTCCTTCATGACAGGTGAGTTTTCTTTGTTCGGCATAGACGCTGGGTTTGGATCAAATGCGTTTGGCCCTCAATTCTCAAACCCCACAATGACATCTACGTTTGATGTAGTATCTATTATTCAAGATGTAATTATAGATGTAATCGAAGAGATGGTATTACCAGAATTTACTGTTCCAATAACCAATATTGAGGTGGAGATAAATAACAGTACAGTAGAAGCTAATGCACCTATGCCACCAATGCAGATTGCAGAGATTCAAACTGTAGAACTGCAAGCCCCAGTAATGGTGGCACCAGTACAAACAACAACTGTTGAACAGATTGCCGAGGTGGCAACTACTGCTTCAGTTGAACAAGAAATGGAAGTTGTTAATGAACCTACCAATGAACAACCTGTTGAATCTACCGTCACTAATGGCCCAGAGCCGAGTGAGGAAGGTGGAACCAATAGTGCAACTACAGAAAATGAAGACGCCGACAATGGATCAACGGATAGTGGGGTACGAAGAGGGCCCCCAGCTGCATCTGCCGATGAACCAGAAGAAGCACAAACTGAATCTGCTAGTGTAAAGAAACCCACAGCGAAACAAAAGATTGCGAAGAAACGTGCAGCTAAACAAAAAGTTGCTAAGAAGATAATGAAACGCATGGGTGATAAAGGAAAATATGATAGTACGAACCAAGTACGACAACTAGTAGTAATGCAAGTACTGGGGAATACTAGAAGTTTTTTTAATGTTTCGAAGATAATACCAGATACGCCTGGTTTCTTTAATGAGACAAAAATACCAGACACATCAATATCAGACAATAATTACTCGGCTTATATTTTATTTGGAGGGAGTGACGTTGCTCATGACGCCTTGACGGCAAGCCAATACAGGAGGTAAAAAAAATGCCACTAGAGACAATACAGGCCATAAGCTCGCTATGGCCGTTAGCATTTGGAATATTAACTTTAGTAATTGTATTGGCGAAAATGCATGGTGCTATATCGACACTTCAAGAAAAAATAAAGAGTGCCTTTGAACTGATAAACAAAATACAGGAACGGCAAAGAGGAGACTAACATGGCAGAGGTAGAGGTAGCAGGCATAAAATTTCGTGGAGGCAAGATGGTAGCAGTTCTGATGGCTTTAAGCACATTGGGCGGCGGTATCTATGCGGGCTTGGAATTCTATAAAGATTATGCAAATATGAAACAGAAGATCGCCAATTATACGGCGCCAGACCTAAGTGGGATTCGTAAAAATCTTGCAGTTCTAGATAAGAAGATGGATGGCGTAGTACTAAGCGTAACAGAAGGCGTAGACTATACCAGAGATATCAAGAATGATCTAAAGAAAGATATTGGTCGTATTGAGAAACAGGTGGACAGTGTAGAACGGCGTGGTAAGGATGCCTTTGCTCTAGTACGAGAGAGTATAGAAACTAATGATTCTAAAGTACGTAAGATGGTATCTAATGCTACAGATCGTTTTGACAAACGTAGAGAACAGACACGATCAAATATGGACGATCTAGAAATAAGAAACAAAGCTGCAATGAAAGCACTACAGGATGTTATCAACATGCAGATCAAAAAGGCTCTAGAAAATCCACTGGCTAATATGAGAAAGTAGTCATGCAATAATTACATATCGGTCACATCATAAAGACATGTCCAGAATACATGCCTCTCTTATACATATAGGTATCACATACAACAGGAGAGACTTATGATAACCAGAGATTACTTTGGTTACGATAATAATTCATTTGATATCGTAACAGACAAACTAAAGAAAATGTACCAAGGTACTTGCAATTTGATCCTTGCATTTGGATATGCCAGGGCAGCAGGCGAACTTAGTCGTGCAGGGCTTCATGCTGAGGCCAAATCATTAATGATGGAACTTAAAGAAAAATAAAAAGGTACTTGACATTCCTCTATCTTTGTGTTATTATCTATTATAAGGTCAAAAATTGAGAAAGATAAATAATATTATGGATGTTTACTTACACACTGCTATAGCTTTTGGATGTATATTTGGATCATATTGTGCTGGCGCTTTTATAGCCAAGAAGAATGTGGTCGAGAATATAGTTGGAAATATGCTTGACAAGTTGGAGACAGATGGATATCTCGCTACCGTTACGGACAAAGACGGCGAGAAGAACATTGTCACCTTATCTGAAATACGTGCTACAGCGGTGAAAGATGCTTTATCAAAAAATAACTAAGACTGTTCTAGCTCTTACTCTACTTTCTACAACTGCTCTCGCTACAGAGACTCCTTGTGACTTCAATACTAATGATCAAACGATCTATGAAGGTACAATAGACTCTGTGAGAGTGGTTGATAAGAAGGTAGAAAAGTATGTTGCTGATACATTCAAATGTACTATGTCAATTGAGGGCAGAGTACGTGGTCAATGGTATCCAGCAAACGCCTCGTATATATACGGCCCAGACGTTTCCCAAGAAAATGCTTGTACTAATGCTGAAAATCGTGCTAAGAAGTCGATTTTGAGGAAATTTGTACCCGAAACGCTGAAAAGTGAAAAGAATCTTAAATGTGACTTGACAAAGGTCAAGAAATCGTGTAAGGTAGTATACATAAATGCCCTTGTGGGCGAATTTGGTAAACAACGGATAAGGATGGTAAGTTGTGATGAAAAGTGAAGACTATATGAAGATGACATTGTGGGCTATTTTTGCCGCCGTGATCATTTTCGCACTAGCAGGTTGTGGAAACACAATGAAAGGTTTCGAGACAGATATTTACGAAAAGCGTAAGGCTGTGTCGGATTTCGTTTCTCCCGCTGAAAAAGCGGAGGAGAAATGATTAAAATAATTATTGCATTTATTATTGGTTGCATGGTAGTTACATACTACCCAGCAATTGGTACTATTGCAAAAAGCAAATTTCTAGAGTCAGATGGCGCTAGGGATGCATTGGTAAATACATTGAAGGAGATTAAATAATGAACGCCAAACTACTCGCAACCGTATCGGTGGTTGCACTAACTCTTGGCGCTTGTAGTGCCACAGTCCCAGTTTCGATGGTAGATACACCAGAGATTCGTTATCAGACTCAGAAGGTCGAAGCAGCTGTTGCTCTCATACCTTCTTGGTATAGTGAGATGCCTGAGAAGAAAGGTTCTATCTTTACTGTAGGTTCTGCTACTGCCCCAGATTTGCAATTGGCAGTTGATATTGCAACACTTAACGGCAAGGTTGTTCTTGCAGATCGTATCAACGGTAAGTTGAAAGCGATGACTAAATCATGGATGGCTAAGTTTGGTCAGTCTGATGTAGACACCCGTGTTATGAGTGAGATCGAAAAGGTTGCAAAGAATGTAATCGCTAATGTCGATGTCGCTGGTTATAATCCTGTTAAGGTAGATGTTTCTGCTGCTGGTACTCAGTTTCGTGCATTTGTACTTCTAGAGTATTCTGATAAGGAAGCTTCTAAAGTCATCTTCAATCGGTTACGTAAGGATAGGATGGTATATTCTAGGTTACGTTCCACAGAAGCGTGGAAAGAGCTTGATGCAGAAGTCAATTCATCTGAGAAGAAAGATGAAGGTACGTCACTAGAAAACCTTGAGAATGTAATCAAGAAAAACAAGGTGGTGAATGAAGACACTACTTCTTAGTACTGTTCTTGCACTATCCCTTAGTGGGTGTTTTTTGCCTTCGGGCATAAACCCCACTCTTGGGTGTAGTCCATTAACTGGATGTCAGCAGAAGGATTTCTATCTGCCTGGCAGAGGAGTATGGGCGCCAAAACAACCATTGTTAAACAAAGCGGTTGCTGGTGCTGGAATTATGAGTTTAGGTGCGGCTTATATGGTTAGGGGTCAAGACCCATTAACAATGGCGACTGCCGCTACATTAGGACTGATAATTGGTTATTCAGTCGGGGATGCTTTAGATAAGGTCGATACAATGTATGGAACTATGTTACTAAATCACACTCTAACACATAATCAAAATGGTGTGGTAAATACTTATAACAACCCAAATACAAATGTCTCAATTACTGCTGGGCCCATTAAGACGTTGGGAACTTGTCGAGAGTTTATTACTAACATCAAGATAAATACTTTGATGAAGAAGGTCAAAGGAACGGCGTGTCTAGAGAATGGCACGTGGGAATTGAGGGAACTATATAGATGATAACCTCACAAATGAAAAGGAAGAATAGTGAAACCTATTAACAAACGACATACTAACTTTACAGCATCCAACGCTAAGCCTGGATTGACTGTAGAGGTTCGAAATAATAATGTGGATAAAGCATTGCGTATTTTGAAAAAGAAACTCCAAGAAGATGGACTCTTCAACGAGTTGCGTGATCGTGAACACGCTATGACTAAAGGTGAAAAAGGCCGAAAGAGTCGTGCCGCTGGGAAGAGACGCCAGCAAAAGACATTGCAGAAACGCATGTCAGAATTTGGGTATTAATGAAGGAAAAGTACGAAGAGGAAACTATAGTATTGAAAGAGCATGAGAATTTAACTAAGTCAATGACGCCATCTAGGCATCACCACCCAATTTCGTGGTATGTCAAATGGATTTCTAGTTGTATTCTGGTGCTTGGGATGATCGCAACCACAAATAACCTGTACCCCTATAATATGGTACTACAGTTTATTGGTTGCTTTGGATGGTTATGGGTCGCCATCATCTGGAATGACCGAGCATTAATAGTTATCAATGCAATTGCTGTTGCGATATTTATTAATGGATTTGTAATGTTCTTTAAAGGATAAAGAAAAATGGCTAAAAAGAAAATCACTGTTTCTACTGAAAATAATAATTGGGTTCAACCTAAGACTAGGAAGAAACGTAAACCTATGACTGAGGAGCAGAAGATTGCTGCCTCAGAACGACTTGCTATTGCAAGGGAGAAGAAGGTCGCTGCTGATCCTACTTATGGTAAAAATGCAATTCACAAGTCTCTTTGGGATATGCCCGATGCTGCTCAACTACACCCAGACAAGGTAAAGGGTTGGATCAAGACTCAAAAGGAACTTGCCTCTACAGAACGGGCTCAAGTTAAACAGAATATCAAGGGAGCTATCGCACGCCTTGGTAGTCATGATGGATATATAAGAGAGATGCAACACTATCTCAAACACGGTGATTGGTCTTCTATGTTCTATGGTGAGTATCAGCAGAATAAGATTCGTAATCGTTGTGTGGCACTTGGTTACTATTGGTATGGCCCAAACATTGGGAAACCTAAACGTGACGTTGGAACTTTCTACCCAGATTTGGGACTAGTATGGGAAAAAGATATGGATGAGTCTGAAGGATGAAAACCGAAGATGGTAAAAACATAATACAGGGGCCTTGGAAGAAGGGCCGCAAAGTTAAGTTGCCCGATCTTGAAGAGGTTGATAAGATCAGCGAAGACTTGTACTTTGCTGATGAACTGACTCAATCTCTGCTTGTTGGAATGATCCACACTATGGGTGAAAATGGTTTCGATGTTAATGGTAAACCATTTGTCCATAGTATGGGATTTCTTATTGAGGCGGTTAGGTCAACAGTCTATAAAGAACTAAACCTAGTCCACCCTCTAACTAAGCTAATGGAAGACTTGACAGATATGGAATCTGATAAGGATGAATTGTCAAGCAAGTTAAATGAACATAGACTTAGTGTAGTATATGATATAGTATCGTGGGAGCTTGATGGTGATGACCCCGAAGTTTCATAGACCATTTTCCCCAATGATAATGGAGTCGTGTGTTCCGAATAGATTTGTTTCTATTATTAATCACTCAGCAGACGGCGTATTGAATGATGAGAAGAAATCTGTTCAATGGGATTGGTCACATAAACTTGTGGGCAAAGTTAGTAAAGAAATACAAATACCTATTATGCCTGATGAGATCGAATATACAAAGACGATCATGAAGGAAGCGTGCTTAAGTTATCTAGAGAATTCAATAGAGAACAAAACTGATCATAATTGGAAAAGGGCTGCTGGAAATGCAAAACCTGAGCTCAAAAATATTCACCTGACTCAAAGTTGGGTAGTTAGTCAATTTGCAGGCGAGTATAACCCTTGGCATCATCACACGGGAGACTTCTCTGCCGTGATCTATCTTAAACTACCACCTAAGATGAATGAAGAGCACAAAGAAGATAACAAAGATCACTATCCAGCAAATGGATTGATCGAATTTATGTTTGGTGAGAACCAGACATTTCGATGTGACAATATTAAATTTAAACCAGAAGTGGGCAAGTTGTTGGTATTTCCATCATGGCTTAAACATTTCGTATATCCGTTCCATGTGTCGGGTGAAAGAAGGAGTATGAGTTTTAACGCTCATATACAGTTATAATATGATACTAGTTGATATGAACCAAATTTCTGTTGCGTCTGTGATGATGCAAATGGCGATGAACAAGACTAACGAACCAGATCATGGTCAAGTACGGCATATGATTCTCAATTCATTACGGATGTATCGTTCTCGCTTCCTGTCTGAATTTGGTGAGGTTGTGTTGTGTTATGATTCGAAACATTACTGGAGGCGTGATTACTTTCCAGAGTACAAGCATAATCGTAGGAAGGGACGAACTTCTGATAGCAAGGATTGGGACGCTATTTTTGATTGTCTAAATACTATTAAGGAAGAAATCAAAACGAATATGCCTTATAAGTTTTTAGAGGTGTATGGTGCAGAGGCCGATGACATTATTGCGACAATATGTTCTGAGTATGCTGAGGAGATTATGATACTATCTGGTGATAAAGATTTCATCCAACTACAGAAGTTTCCTAATGTGAAACAGTATAGCCCTATTACTAAGAAGTTTGTAGATGGCGAAAATCCAGAGACATATATAAAAGAGCATATCTTTAAAGGAGATTCTAGTGATGGAGTACCGAATGTACTTTCACCAGACAATACCTTTGTGGATGGATTGAGACAGAAGCCGATGACTAAGAAGAAGATCGAAGCGTGGTTAGATCATGATTTTGAAGATGTGGCACCAAATGACGAAGTTAAACGAAACTATCAAAGAAATCGTAAGTTGATTGATTTGAGTTACACCCCAAAGGAACTGTCCAGCGAGATACTTGAAACATATCGGGACGCTCCAAATGGAAACCGAAGTAAGATATTAAATTATTTTATACAAAAGAGGCTAAGCACCCTCACTGAATCGATAGGAGAATTCTAAAATGGCTAGAGAAAATAATGGTTACACCCCCCTTTATTCCGAAATCTTGGAAGAGGTGAGTAAGAAGAAGAGTAAGAAAGAAAAGGTACAATATCTACAGCTGCATAATTCAGATGCTCTGAGGATGATCATCAAAGCTTCATTTGATCCAAAGATCGAATGGTTGCTACCCCCTGGCGATGTTCCTTTCACACCGAATGATGCCCCAGAAGGCACTGAACATGGCAATCTAGCATATGAGTCCCGTAAGTTGTACCATTACATTAAAGGTGGTAACGGTAAGTTGACTCAGAACAAGCGAGAATCTATGTTTGTTCAGATGCTCGAGAATCTACATCCAGATGAGGCAGATATTCTAGTTGCTGCTAAGGATAAGGTTTTGCATCAGAAATACAAGGGATTGTCCAAAAACGTAGTTATGGAAGCCTTTAATTGGGATGATAACTTCATGGTAGTCGAGCAGGCTAAATATCCACAGACGCCTGGTGGAGCCAACGGATAATCTTTTTTAAAGTTTTTTCAAGTTTCCTTTAAAATCAATGACTTACAAGGTACGATTTTGCTTGACATTATCCTTTTAGTGTGTTACTATAAGGTATAATCAAGAGACAGAGACTTCTGGAGATGGAATCACCATCTAGGGCATGTGCCACCGCTAGTCTCTTCAAAGGAGATTTAATGAATAAAGTGATTGATGTAGGTTCTACCTTAATAGAAATCAATACTAAGAAATTAGGTGAAGCCTGTGGTTGGATTGGAATGATTCTAATCCACGGGGCGACTGCTCCTACTTCTATTTCTGTTCTAATGGGGTGGAGTAGTGCTCTTCCCCCTTTGAACTTTATATTGTTGATTTGGGCAGGATTGTTCTTGTTCTTAATTAGGGCAATTGTTGCTAAAGATGTGTTATATATGGTGTCCAATGCAATTGGATTTGCCCTAAATAGCTTGCTTCTTAGTTTAATTGCTTTTTCTTAGAGGTTTAAATGAACTATATTAATGTAGTTGGTGGAACGAAAACGGATAGGGCCCTTGCTAAAAAGGTCGCCCTATTCTGCATCAAAGAATTGATGCCAAGATTCAGTACGTTAGATATTGAGATTATGTTTACAAAATGTCTAGATGATGGTGCTTATGGCTTTTGCTACGGCATGGACACGGATCGTGAATTTACGATTGAGATAGACAAAAGAATTACAAAATTTAAGAATGGTAAGGTCAAGAAAAGTGGTAGAGATATCTTCATTGAGACGCTTTGCCATGAATTTGTTCACGTTATGCAGACTGCTAAAGGTCTGATGGTGGACAGGGTTTATCCTAAGAAATTAGGATATAGAAGGTTGTGGAAAGGTGTCGATCATACAAAAACGACATATAGCAAACAGCCTTGGGAACGTCAGGCATATAGGATGCAGGGCAAATTGGTAACAGACTTTAAGAAGAGTGAGAAAATATGAGTAAGATGAAGAACTTTATGATGGACATGGAAGAGTTGGTAGATTGTGCTTTGATCGAAGGATCAGAGACTTTCAAGGAAGTTGGGAACTACGTGATGGCAAACTACAAGCCCATGTCATTTGTTGATCTTGAGTATTGCAAAGAATACTACAACAAAACCATCAAGGAGATGTAAATGGATATAGGAGCGCTAATCGCTGGACTGCTGTTTATAACACCAGTTCAGGCAGACATATCTAACGTGAAGTCGGCACAATGTCTTGCTATGAATATGTATCATGAGGCTAGAGGACAAGGAGTTGCTGGCGTACTGGCGGTTTCTTTTGTCGTTCTAAATAGAGTTAAGGATAAGAGGTTTCCTTCCACAATATGTGAGGTTGTGAAACAAGGCCCTGTTAGGGAAAGTTGGAAAACTAGACAAACCAAGAATCCTAATGATGCCAAATTTTTTCCTATTAAGAATCGCTGCCAGTTCAGCTGGTGGTGTGACGGCAAATCTGATGTACCTAAAGACAAGGTAACGTATCAGAGGTTGCTAGCAATATCACAGGGAATAGTTGATAAAGACTATACCTTAGTTGATATAACAGATGGTGCTTTATTTTACCATGCTGATTATGTAACGCCCGGCTGGGCAAAAACGAAGGTGAAGACTGTAGAAATACAGGATCACATATTTTATAGGTGGGAAACCAAATGACATTTGATGAGTATCAAGAATTCGCTAGATCAACGGCAGTCTATCCAGAAGACTGTAAAGTAGTATATCCAACACTAGGTTTGTGTGGAGAAGCAGGCGAAGTCGCAGAAAAGATTAAGAAACATATGAGAGATGGCCGATCACTAGTTGGAGTAGGACTTGAACTAGGTGATGTGCTTTGGTATATCTCTGCTCTTGCAGATGATCTGGGGGTAACTCTAGAAGAGGTTGCACAGGCGAATGTAGATAAACTTCAATCACGTAAAGACCGTGGTAAGATAGGTGGCAGTGGGGATAATCGTTGAACGATTTCAGCGAGCATGCTCGCATGAGCCATTTCAGATTCATAGAAGAGAATTTGGATGTCAAAAACATCTTACAAGAAGTATTAGATAATCCTCAAGATTGGGATGTCGCTGGTAACATCAAGGGTGCTTCTGGAGACTTGAAACCGTATGGATTTCTACCATTAACGATGGCAGTGATTCGTGCAGCAGGCGACGATCCCAAAAATACGGAGTTACAACAGGACACTCCGTTGAGGGCAAAATATAAAAAGATAAGAAAGTTTCTTAAACGACATAAGTGTCAACAACACTCTAGGGCTGCCTTTTTTAAATTGGCGCCAGGAGATCAAGTAGGTTGGCATATAGATGACGGGACTTACTATCTAACTAGAGACAGATACCACTTGTCTCTACAAGGAACGTATCAGTATTGGGTTGGAGATGAACCTAATGTTGAAACAGCAGAACTTCATACTATTGAACCAGGCACATTCTTTTGGTTTGATAATAAGAAGCATCATCGTGCCCTTAATGTAGGGGATGTTGATAGAATTTCTTTTGTATTTGACGTACCTAAGAAAAAAAGTAACCCATAGTGACTTGACATATTATAGTTTCTGTGGTATATTAAGAACATCATAACGAATAGGAGTATTTTATGGTTTTAGGTTTAGCAATTTTTGGCGGCATTATCGTTGCCAATACAGCATTATATTTAATTGGTTCCATTTTTTGAACGTATTTTATTTAAATCGTGACCCTGTTATAGCTGCACAAATGAGTTGTAACAAACATGTGGTTAAGATGATCTTGGAGAGCGCTCAGTTGCTCTCCACAGCTCATCGTGTTCTAGACGGTGATGATTACGCCGACTTAGCAGGAATGTATAAGTTGACTCATAAAAATCACCCTACCAATATCTGGGTTCGTGAATCTGATAAACACTATGATTGGGTGTACTCCCATATGATAGGACTCATGCAAGAGTATACGTATCGCTATGATAAACATCATGCCACTGAGCGTCTAGAATTTGCTCTCTCTAACTGTCCAGATAACATCCCTGTCGGAGACTATCGTGATCCGCCCCAATGTATGCCTGATAATTGTAAGGGAGATGACGCAGTTCTAGCTTATCAAACTTACTATATAGTAGAGAAATCTGGGTTCGCACAATGGAAAAGACGCAGACAGCCGGAGTGGTTTAATGAAGACAGCAAGAGAATCCTATTGGGATTACATGGGAAGAAGATTGCGTGAAGATAGAAAAGAACGTGGTGAAGAACCAATGACGCCGAACATGACTGATATGGCAAACCTTACAGAATCGTATTATAATGTTTTGAAACGTACCAAAGAACTTAGTGACAGGGTACACGATCTAGAATACAAAGTCCGTACAATGGGCGGCGATTCTAGACAATTAGAATTAAAATTTGGAGATTAAGTTGCCTACCTATACATTTATTGACGATTCCATCAAAGATGGAGAAGAGTGGGATGACTTCATTTCCATGTCTGAGAAAGAAATTTACCTCGCTGCAAACCCCAATATAAGACAGGTCATAAAACCTGTAGCTCTGGTTGGAGATCATATGATGGGCGTTGGCCCTAAGACTGATGGAGGTTTTCAAGAGAACATGCAACGTATCAGTGCCGCTCATCCAGGCAGCCCATTAGCAGACAAATTTGGCGGTAGCACTGAGACACATAAAAATATTAAACTACGATCAGCTCTAGACAAAATGAAAAAGAAAAAAGGAATTACATAATGGCATCTAAAAAGAATAAAGAAATTCAAATTGGTAGTCTGCTACCCATTAAACCTTTAACAGAATCCCAAGGTACAGTATTTAAGACTTGGAAGAAAGGTTTGAATCAATTCCTTTTTGGGTGTGCTGGTACGGGTAAAACATTTGCTCCGTTGTACTTGGCATTGAATGATGTACTTGATCTAAAGACACCTCAAGACAAGGTGATCTTGGTTCGATCTCTTATTCCCACACGTGAGATTGGTTTCTTGCCTGGCGATGAAGAGGACAAGGCCGCCCTGTATCAAGTACCGTATCAAAATATGGTACAGTTCATGTTTGAGCAACCTAACGAACAGGCATTTAATAATCTATATGATCGCCTCAAGGGACAGGGTTCTCTCTACTTCCTATCAACTTCTTTTCTAAGGGGGTTGACATTTGATAATGCAATCATTATAGTGGATGAATGTCAGAATATGAACTTTCATGAGCTAGACACAATCATTACCCGTGTAGGTAAAGATTCTAAAATTGTTTTCTGTGGTGACTTCGATCAGACTGATCTACAGCGTACCAATGAACGTAATGGTCTACATGACTTCTTACGTATCCTTGAAGAGATGGAAGAGTTTAACTGTACTGAGTTTACAATTGGAGACATTGTACGCTCGGGTTTTGTTCGTAGTTATCTTATCAACAAAACCAAACTAGGAATAGGGATGGAATAATGGACTTAGAAAAGTTACAAAAGCAACTAGAAATTGACGAGGGCGTTAAATATGAAATTTATAATGATCATCTTGGGTACGCTACTTTTGGTGTTGGCCATCTCGTATTGGAATCCGACATGGAACATGGACTCCCAACAGGTACGGGGGTTTCAGAAGATAGAGTTAATGAGGCCTTCAGATCGGATTGCGAAAGTGTCTTGTCTGACTGCAACATCCTTTACGAAGACTTTGAAGATTTGCCAGAAGAAGTTAAACAAATAGTGGCAAATATGATGTTCAATATGGGGCGTCCTCGCTTATCCAAATTTAAGGGTATGAAACGTGGTGTAGATGCCCAAGATTGGAACGCAGCTGCTGATGAGATGGTAGATAGCGGTTGGTATAAACAAGTAACTAATCGAGCAGATCGACTAGTGGATAGAATGAGGAACGTATGAGTGAAAATGTAACACATCGTGTCAGTGACAAAGTTTGGGATTATGATGCAATTGATGCCCAGCGTAATGAAGAATGGGGTGGCATCCATAAACTCGTAACAGATCATGCCGTAGAGAAGCGTGTAACAGCACAAGAGATTGCTAAACGAAACTCTATATTTTACAACCATAAAGAGATTAATAAATAATGTTCAACCATTTAAACGTGGAGTTGCCTCCTATAAGTGCAACAACAACAGACGGTGTACGCCTTTATGAGACACCAGAGGGTAACAAGTACCCATCAATCACAACCATTTTACAAGTTCGTAATAAGTCTGGACTTGATCAATGGCGTAAACGTGTGGGCGAAAAGACTGCTAACTACATTGCTGGTAAAGCAGCCGCTCGTGGTACTAAGGTACATCACATGTGTGAGGACTATCTAAACAATATGGAATCTAATTTTCCCAAAGATTGGGAGAAGCATAAGAAGGATTTCCTGCCTTTTTGTTTGTTTGGTCAATTAAAAACCGTTATTCAGAATATAGATAACATACATGCACAAGAAGCAGGCCTCTATTCTGATAAATACAAGGTAGCAGGAAGGGTTGACTGTATCGCAGAGTACAATGGAGTGCTGTCGATTATAGACTTCAAGACTTCAACCAAAGAACGCAATGATGAATGGAATGAAAACTATTATATTCAATGTTCGGCTTATGCAGAGATGTATGAAGAAAGAACTGGTACAGAGATAGAACAAATTGTTATTCTATGTGTAACCGAAGACGGCACTGTACAAGAGTTTGTAAAAGAGAAGTATGATTACCTCGATTCATTGGTAGAAACCGCTACCATATGGAGAGAACAAAATGAAACACCTAATAGCAATATGGGCGGTGTTTCTGTTAATGGGTTGTCAGACCAACAATAATATTCCCAAAGACAGCATATCGTCTACACCAATAGTAGAAGCAGATGAAGAGCTGGCAGAAGAATCTCAAAAAACGCCAGAAGAACCAAAAGTGGAAGGTCAACTAAACCAACCTCAAGTTGGTGCCTTTGTGGTACACAGACCAACTCTATGCGGGGATGCTGTCTCAATAATGACGGGAATTGATAAGAATTCTAAAGAAGAACCTGTTGCTTTTTGGACTGATGCTCAATATGGACATAAGGTTATGATGCTTCGTAATGATGAGACTAAGACTGTTAGTATGATTGAATGGCCTAGGCCTGAGATTGCTTGTTTTATATCAGTTGGTACTGATTCTATGATGAAACCAGCTGAAGATGTTGGACAGAAAGTAGTTTATAAAAGGGACTTGACATTTGCACCTTGATATGGTATAAATAGTATACAATTTGATGATACGAATTGAAAGCTGAACTGGACGAGGGGGCAGTACCCTCCGCCTCCACCAAAAGGAGACTAGAATGCTAGAGATATTGTTAGGGGATTCTGATGAAGACCCCCTTAGTACGAGAGGTTAGTAAGTGGATGTTTAAAGCATATATCGTTTGGAGTATATGTGCTGACATTACCCTACTAGCGGGTTTAATATACCTAGTCTTTTTTTGATGGGGGCGAAATAGGATCGACAGGCAGAGATAGATGAGTGGAGAATTGTCGGATGACTCCGTTATTGGTCAAATTAGTAAATGCAAACGATAATATTGCATATGAGGATTTCGCACTAGCTGCGTAATCTGTCGGGGTTCGGGGAGTAACCTAGCAACAGAATACTCCCCACTTTATTCGTAAAGGGGGTTGACATATACATAAGACTATGTTATACTCTGTACATAATAAGAATTCGGGTGAAAGCTCGATGAGTTTGGAAGTTCTCTTGTAAAAACTTCACAATAAAAGTTGATGCTTTTTTCAACTTATTTGTCATGTAAAGGATATTTTATGACTATTACTACCCAGGCCGCTAAGGTCGAAGCCGCACTCGTAAATGGTGCATCACTAACCGCTAAACAGATTACATCACGTTATGGTGTTAAGAACGTCCGTTCGGTAATCAGCAAACTTCGTTCTGAAGGTCTTACGATCTATCTGAATAAGCGTGTGTCCACCTTTGATGGCCTATCGTATATGAAGTACATGATTGGTACTCCTACACGAGCAGTAGTTGCAGCCGGTTACAAGGCGCTACGTGCTTAAAACGTAATACCTTGTTGACCGATAGACAGGTCATTAATTAGTGTCTATCGGGTAATGCCGTAATACATTCGGGTCATGCCGTAATACATGCGAGTGGGGTCTATGGTTAACCCCACACTTTATTATTTTAATTGGAGAAGACTATTGTCATTGAACACACCGAAAACTTTCGCTATCAAGATAGAAGAAGTTGTTAAAGAAAAAAAGATATCACATATGGATGCTGTCCTGTGGTATTGTGAGGATCAAGCAATTGAACCAGATTCGGTTAAGAGTTTAATCTCCAAAGCGTTGAAGGAAAAGATCGAAGCTAATGCTAGAGATTTGAATTTCCTTCCCCGCCAGGCACAATTGCCAATATAGCTAGGAGCTACTATGTTTATTCTACTTGCAATCATTCCACTTATATTTGTAACCGCCAATGATGAGGCGCTAGACAAGTTCGCAGAAGAACGTGCTTTAGGTGCAGAATGGCACTACGTAGGTAAACAACCAGTAGACCCAGATGCTAAATCTATACCCCTACAAGTAGAGGGTGAAGAACCTTATATTTTATATAAGTTGAAAATGCCAGATGCAAAATAGTCTATTACAGGCTATTATAGTATTATTACCAACGTACATTGTCGCCTATTTTACAGACAAGATGATATACGTTATTCCTATGTTGGCTGCATGTTCGTTTATTGCAGCCAGTTTATCTCCTGCTAGTGTGAGAAGTAGAGTTGAAGAAGATGGCTACCGAAAAGACGATGGAACCGATTGACGTTTATTTGATGTATTGTGCATTGAAGGCTCATTTCGGCAAGGGTGATTACGACTACATCACCTATAAAGGTAAGACAAAGATCAAGAGAGAATCGTTCTATAAACGTAAAGATAGAGGTTTCTTCGCTCGTATATCTAAGAAGTATTCAAATCCACAGGATTACTTTATAGCAAATTTCATCAAGGACAGAAGTGGCTATGTTGCTAACTTCACTGATGAACATTATCAATCGTGGAAATTAAAGAGACAAGGTTTCTTTGAAGAATTTTTAGTTGAACTACAACCCCTAATCAATGCCCCACCGTTTGACAATCTTTTTAAAGTTGAGGATGGCACTCATCCTAAGCTCTTGAAAGAATTTCTTGGTGGGCGTGTGTCTATAGAGACAGTAATTATATTAGATGAACTGGTTGGGTTCAGCGTAGAATGGGATCAAAAACTGAATGAGGATGTTATATGGCCTAACTTAAAAAAACTTATGAAAGATTACAAAAGGTTCTTGACAATTGATGTCAAGAGGTATAAACTAAAGCTATTGAAGTTGATAGAGGAGTCCAATCATGGATGAAAAAAATAAGGCCATTTTGGCCAAGACGGTCAGAGTCGAAGGGTTCTTTGAATCCAAGACTGCCGAACTTACAGCTCAAGTTTCGAAACTTGAGGGAGAGTGTGCTGAGTTGGTAGTTTCCAACAAAGAACTCTCAGAGCGTTGTGCTAAGTTAGCAACACGCCATCCTACGTGGCCGCAAGGTTATAAACCACGTAAGTATGTGAATAACGGAAGTCGATGACAACTGTTGTTGTAGTCGGTGGTGGTACAGGAGGCGCACTAACGTGTGGCCTCCTTGCTACTAATGGTTATAATGTTATATCTGTACGTAGTGTAGATATACCTATAATTGGTGTAGGTGAAAGTTCTACTCCACCACTCGTAGCCGCATTAAATCGTATGGGTATTGCCAAGGAGTTTGTTGAATCAAATAATTGTTGGCCAAAATACGGTGTTGTCTTTGAAGGTTGGGGTGATACTCCAATGGTTGGTGGATGGCCTGTTAACGGTAGACGTAATGAATGTATTACCTACCTAGAGGGTTTAACGAGAGGCGAAGAGATAGGTCGTATCGGTAGTGAAGTCATAGATGGCAAGATGCCGTATATGGAAGAAGCTGATAGGTTCTATACTACTATAGCATTGCATATAGATTCTACTGATACATCTGAGTTTATATTTGATAAGTTTAAAGATAAGATACAAACTGTTTATGGTAATGTTGTTGATGTCCAAAAGGGCTCACAGGGTATTGACCATATACTAGTTGATAATACTGGCGCCAATGGCGGTGCCACAGTATTATCTGGAGATTACTTTATTGATGCCACGGGGTTCAGTAGAGTGTTGATTAAAGAGATGACTGATTCCTTTATCCCGTCAGAGATACCAACGAACTCTGCTGTGTTTGGTGAGATAAAGAGATTAGATAAGGCGCCAAACGAGGTTTTGTTTGGATGGAATAGTATGATGACTACCGCTAAGACAGCGACTGCTGGGTGGATGTGGAACATACCACTGAGAGATAGATACGGTTCTGGGTATGTTTATAGTTCTGATTTTCTTACAGAGGAAGAGGCAGAGAAAGAGTTTTATGATTATAGTGGTTGTGAGAAGTTTGGGCATATGCATTATACGCCTGGATGGATGGCTGACCCAGCAGTAGGTAACTGTTTCGCAGTAGGTATTGCCGCTGGATTTTTAGATGCTTTGGACTCTCCGTCTATTGGATTGACCGTACTACATATTATGAGTTTCATGAGGAATAAGGAAACGCCCCATAAACACAATAAGTACTGTTCTGGTGCATTTAATGAGTTAGAAGAATACCTCTTAATGCACTATAAAACCTGTAATAGAACTGAAGCATTTTGGAAGAGCTTCACTCACTTTACAGAAGAGGAAATGAAACTAAGATTTGTGATGGCAATAAATTCTAAGGATTGGGATGATAGGTCTGTTAGTGGATTCACTAATAGTGCCACTGCTAGAATTATTACACACAGAATGAAAATCGATGAAGACTATGCTAGTATGATATATGAGAATATACCTCAAGCAGAACGAGATCAAGCAAAGATTCAATGGATCATGGCTAGAGATCAATTCGTACCATTTTCATACGAACTGTTTACACGGCACGTATTGGAATCAACTAACATCAAAGAAAGAGAAGGACAGTTTAGATGAGTAAAGTAACATATGTCGATCACATGGGATCAGACCTATCCGTAGTTAACGCTGCTAGGGTTAGTTTTGCAAAAACGTCAGAGTGGATGTCTATACCAGAAGCAGGCCCAACAGTGGGTCTTTTGACTGAACAAGATGAGAAGATTATTAATTATCTTGCTAAGCATAATCATTGGAGTCCTTTTGGTCATGCATCTTTACAAATCCATGTCAAGGCCCCAGTGTTTGTTGCCAGGCAGTTGGTTAAGCACCAAGTTGGATTGGTGTGGAATGAAGTATCTCGTAGGTACGTAGATCATGAAGTAGAATTTCATATGCCCGATGTGTGGCGTGGTCGTGCTGATGATAAGAAGCAAGGATCGTCTGAAGAAGAGATTGATATCAATCCTAGACATTCTATGGTAGATGATTATGAACAGGTTTGTCAGAAAGCAAAGTGGACGTATGAACACCTTCTAAGGCAGGGTGTGTGTCCAGAACAAGCTCGTATGGTACTACCACAATCAATGATGACTGAATGGTACTGGAGTGGTACACTAATGGCATTTGCCCGTGTATGTAATCTACGATGTAAACCAGATACACAACTTGAGACACAGATGGTAGCAAATCAAATAGATGAGATAGGTAATGACCTCTTCTCTTATTCATGGGGAGCTTTGCGTAAGTGAAGGACTTTGTTTACATAAGCAATCACTACCGTAATTGCTGGAAGTCCTATGTTGAGAACATTGAGAAATGGGATCACTGGGAACCCTTTGATGATGATTTTAAATTTGAATTTGATTTCCTATTAGAGAAAGAAAGCAGGCAACTAAAGAAAGTCAATAGGTTGCCCAGTTGGTATCTTAATGATGCTCTTGGTTACGGTGATGAATTTCTGTTTAGGACTAGTAACAAGTTCTATGAAGAGGTCGAATACAAGTACACCGAAAACCTACCAGCCTTTAAAGACATTATGATAGAGCGTGCCACAGAGATGCGTGATATGGGTAAGATCATTGATGTTCTATATTCTGGTGGTATTGACAGTGTTGCTATACTTCTTGCCCTTTATGAAGTGTGTCCCAAAGATCAGATAAACGTAATAACATCTGGGTGGGATGCGATAAAAGAGTATCCTAAAGCATACAAAGAAATGATAGCATGGACTAAAACCACCCAGAATACAGGTAACATCTTTGGGGCCGCAGATATACGTAACCATCTATTCACCACGGGTTGTGAGGCAGATAGGTTATTTGGTAGTACGGGATACCCTCATAGTAGGAACACCAACAAAGAAAGATACACCCATGAAAATGACTACGATTACCACCACAAGCGCTGGTGGGAAATAACACAATATACGTTGCTAACACAATCGTTCCGTTTTCTACAGAATATTAAGGAAGACTTTGATATGAATCATTATCAGCCGTTCTTCCTATGTCCCCAGATACACAAGTTCGCCATCAATCAACACATTGATCGTGAAATAGTTTGGCACACAAATACATGGAGTGGTGATGAATTCCTAAAGTCGAAAATGGCTATTAGACATTTCATCGCTGGATTTGATCCAGACTATGCATACAGCAAAAGAAAAACTGATATGCCTCTGAGTGTTCAATATGGGATGGGTATGCCATTCCAAACAATATATAATGTGTGGGCCATAACGTCAGATGGTAAGATTGTCAATCAAGATAATATCATGGATTATATGGATAGGGAGTATCTAACAATATGACAGACTTAGAAAGAATGATTGTACTAGTCGAAGAGATTGGTATGATGAAAAACAGGTATGAAGAAAATGCCGGCATGGGAAACCTCAACACAGCAATATCTGTGTTAGAGCGCCGTGTTGAAGACTTAAAACTTAGAGTTGAAGCGACAAGGCAATCATGCTAACTAGAGAACGAAACAAAATATTTGAGTTTTCACCTATGATCAATTTAGATAATGCACAGAATAAGGCTATTGTTTTTGGTAATGGTGAATCTAGAAAGTGGTGTGAAGGCAACCAGCATAATTGGAAAGATATACCTACATGGGGTTGTAATGCTATCTATCGTGACTTCTGGGTAGACAACTTAGTGGCTGTAGACTATGCCATGCAACAGGAAATATACACTTCTGATCTACTAGAAGAGCAACACGATTCTGATGATGTTGAGCAGGGGTCAATGAAGTTTCACTTTGCTAACTGGAATCCTATTCCTGCTGAGATTGCAGATATGATGTTCATGGGACAAGACGTTCCAGAGGAATTTATCCATAGGACTCCTAGAAGTGGCAACCACACAGAGCAGTGTGTAGTGTCTGGTAAGGAACCTAGTAAGATACAGGAGAGCATCGAATCGATGATCAAGCAGTTCCCCGATCTTGATGAGTTAGACCTAATGCTCAAAATGGGGAAGGATGTGGGTGTTTGGATCACCTATCTAAGAGACGTTGATTTTGTTAAATCAATAGACTTCCCTGTGGGGTGGTCTGCTGGTAATACAGCCCTACATCTTGCATGTCAAGAAGGGCCAAAAGAAGTATACATGTTGGGATTTGACTTGTCATCATATGACGAGCCTCTAAACAACATATATAAGGGGTCAGATAACTATCTGCCCAGTGATGCAAAAGGTTTTAACACAATCAATTGGTTTAACCAGATGCAAACAGTGTTCAGCGAGTTTAAGGATATTACCTTTAATTGGGTAGACCCTATTCATCGTGCTGGAGAGATATCTAATGTTAATAATAATAACATAAGGTACTTGACAAAAGAAGAACTCTGTGGTATATTACATATACGATAACAAAAAAGCATATATTTACATAAGGAGATACATATGTCGTTAAGTACACTAAAGAAGTCCAATTCTTTGGACAAACTGCTCGGTGCAGTCCAAGCAGAGAACGCCCCCCAAGAGAAGAAATCCTACGTGGATGATCGTATCTGGAAGCCAGTAATGGATAAGACAGGTAACGGTTATGCCGTAATTCGTTTTCTACCAGCAGTCGATGGTGAAGATATGCCATGGGCAAAGGTTTGGAACCATGCGTTTCAAGGCCCTACTGGTCAGTGGTATATTGAGAACTCTCTCACTACCATCAATCAGAACGATCCAGTATCAGAATTGAATTCTAATTTCTGGAACTCTGGAGTAGAATCTGATAAGGAAATCGCTCGTAAGCAGAAGCGTAAGTTGCAATACTTCGCTAATATCTTGGTAGTTCAAGATAAGGCTAATCCTGCCAATGAAGGTAAAGTTATGCTTTATCGTTTTGGTAAGAAAATCTTTGATAAGTGCATGGAAGCAATGCAACCAGCATTTGAAGATGAGACTCCTATGAATCCTTTTGATTTCTGGGAAGGTGCAGACTTCAAGTTGAAGTTACGTAAGGTTGAAGGTTATTGGAACTATGATAAGTCAGAGTTCGCTGATCCATCACCTGTCTTTGATAATGATGAAGAGATTGAAGCACTGTGGAAGAAGCAGTATCCGCTTTCGGAGTTTACTTCTGCTTCCAACTTCAAGTCTTATGATGAGTTGAAGACTCGTATGGAGACAGTCTTGTCTGGAACTACTAGTGTTAGTAAGGCTGCTGAGATGATGGTTGCAGAACCATCTACTACAGTTACAGTTGATACTGTTGCTGTTCCTGCTCCGTCTGTGTCTGCTTCATCTGATGATGAGGACACTATGTCCTACTTTGAAAAACTTGCAGATAAGGGGTAATCTGATAATGCAAAACTATTTAGCATCGGCAATTGTCGTAGTTACTTTAGTGTCTCCAGCCATAAGTCTGGCTGGAGATAAAACTCTAACTGTTCCTGTGCCCAAGACCATCACACTAGTTTGTTCTGATGATGTTGAGCAGGGGTCAGTTGTACTTACCAATCCACCTAAGTTTAGTTGTAAAGATTATGAAACTATTCAAGGAGTTGTTGGTTTGGGTATTACTATTGGGCCTGATTCTAAGGCGTTGGAAATCTCTCAAGCAATTAAAGATGCTAAGAAAGAACCAACCTTCGTAGCCAAACGTAATGTAATGCCTCCACTAACTGCTACTAAGGAGTTTGATATTGATCGTAGGGAGAGTAATCCTATTGTTCAACAGAAACGGTTGGAATTGGTTAGAGCTAACCGCCTAGAGTATTGGCGTGCTTGGGATCAGAACAACGGTACTTATACAGATAAGTTCGCTGGTATCAAGAGGAATCGGTCATTTTTCAATGACTGATGGTAAGGCGAAACGTCTCCCTGTCGCTGAATAGGATTCGGGCTAAAAAGATCGCTGTAAAGAAGAGCCCCTCATGGAAACATGGGGGGTTTTACTTAGCTACGTACCACAAGTAACCCCAAATTAGGGCAACAACACCTATAACTATAATAGTACCACCAATGTTGTTTATCAGTTTAAGTAACTTCTGACGCTTCTTCTCTCGTTCCTCTTCGAATTTGAGTTTAGCAATCTTACGTCTCTCTTTATTCTCTTCTAATCTTTCATCTCTAAGGTCTAGTATCTCATTCCATGTATTGAAACCAAAGCGCTTGTTTATCATACGTGCCATCTGTGCTATAGATTCTTCTATCTGCTTCTTCTGAATAACTTCGGCAGTAATATCTGACATGGATTCTCCAGGCGTTTGACCATCATCTTTCCATTTTTTAGATAGGAAAGACTTCCACTGAGGATCGCCTTTATGGAGTTTATGTTCATTCTCTATATTGTATTGTGCTTGAAATACTTGATCTACATAACCAGCGACTTCTGAGGGGTCTTTACAATTAGAGATCATCCCCTTCACACCGGCGACTGCTGCTTTAGATAACGCAAGTGCGTCCACACACATCTTTAGACCTAGAGCTACTTCTACTATGGCCATATGGGATTTCCTTTTCCTCTATGTCTATAGCAACCCCAATTTATCAGCCCTGGCTGAATCTAGCATGTCCTTGCGCTGTAACTTGTACCTGAGTTTTTTTGTTTATAACGGTGTTGCTAGTGTTAAATTGACCACCACCACCACTTGCTGCACCTAGCATCGCCACGGTAAGAGCGTCTATAGATTTTGTTAATTTCTCATTCCAAAGCGAATCACCAGTACTTGCACCATCACTTGGTGCTTCCACGGCGGGTGGAGCACCAGGCATCGTTGTTTCCATACCAAGAGATGCTCTCAAGGTAGCTACATTTTTTGATGCCTCAGTGAACTTAATTTCTGGACTTGCTAAACCTTTAAGTTTTGATCCAGAACTAAACCAACCTTTACCTACCGTACCACCCATAATTGCTACTTCTAGGGCGGGGATAGATTTCATTAAATCTCCTGTAAATCTAGATATTGACATTCTTGTCGTACCAAGACTACCTAATTTTGCGAACTCTTGTAATGCTTGTACATTCTTCTTGACCTTTAAAGGATCAATGTCTTTTTTAGCAAATGTCTCTAGGTCGGTCATAGGGTCACGATCTTTTGTGAATATACTACCTATACCTGTCATGAGATTACCAATCATATCTCCAAATGTGGTTGGGATTTTAAGTCCAGTTAAACCACTCATTGCTGTAACATATGCTTTAATACCTTCTCCATTCGATTTGATTTTTACTACCTCTGCGTCTGTCACAGTTGTTTTAGCAAACATCTTTAAATCATCTAGTGGGCTCTTAACCTTACCACCAAACATTTTTGTCAATCCATCAAATGCTCCACCAAGCATATTAAATACTGAACCTAATGCTTTACCACCACTACCAGCAGCGCCGGCTGCCATGGCACCAGCAAATGCAACCATCGCTTCAGCATTGGCCTTTATCTTAACTACATCGATACCTGTAGCTGCACTTAATTTCTGCATACCCAATATTTGGGCATCTAATACACCCTTACCACCAATTGCTTTACTAACTCCATCCATAATCTCAGAAACTGTATTGCCCGCACTAGCAATGGCCTTTCCAACACTACCAACAGCGCCGGCTGCCATGGCACCAGAAAATGCAAGAGCAGCACCAGCAAAGATCAGAATCTTATCTTTGGAAATACCTTGCGCTGCACTGATCTTTTGCATACCCGATATTTGGGCATCTAATACACCCTTACCACCAACTGCTTTACTAACGCCGTCTAGTACTGAACTAACTGTATTAGCAAGTGCCGCAACAGCTTTCATACCCATCGCAGCAGCGCCGAGTGCCATTGCTTTAAGATATTCCATCATTGCTTCGGCGTTGTTTATAACACCCTCTTTGTTTACAACTGCAAGACCAAATTTTTGCATTGCTTCTAACGGTGGTACTCCACCTATAAGTTTACCAAGTCCACCAATAGCTCCAGATGCAAGAGTACCAACAGCAGCAAGGGTAGTTCCACCAGCACCCAGCGCCATGGCGCCACCGTATGCAACCATTGCTTCAGCGTTACTTTTAATGTTTTTAGCGTCCAGTTTAACCGCACCAAACTTCTCCATCTTTTTGAATAAAGTATCTTCCGATGCCTCAACACCAAATAATTTACCAATACCATCAGCGGCAGCACCAATCAGATTACCAACTGCTCCCATTGCTCCACCAAAACCTTGGGCGCCTAGGCCAAGACCCATAGCACCCATACCGATACCAACTTCTTCAAGTTTCTTACCATCTAAGACTTCAAACCCCTTCATTCCTGCTATAATAGTAGGGAAGGCCTTGGTGTATAGGGCCATACCAAGAACAAGTGGCGCCATAAATGCGGCGATACCAACACCTAAACCACCCATGACCAAAATGAATGGGCCAATAGAAGCGACACCAGCAGCCATGCCAGTCATAAATCCACTTACTAGTCTACCTATTCCAGAACCAATACCACCTACTGCTTTAGCAATAGATGCGAATATTCCACCAGACTTTTTATCACCAGAGGATTCTGAACCGGCGTCTGGGATTGATCCCATAGCTGCAGCAATGGTTGAAAGGTATGCGTTATTCTCTTTCGCCATCTGGTTGCCTTCACGCTTCTCTTCAGCGGAGGCAGAACCCTTACTTTTAGTTGACCTTGCTAATATCATAGCAGCTTTGTCTAATTTAGTTGCAGTATTAGCTAATTTGTCTATGGTGTCACTAAATTTTTTAGTATTGTCATCAGCCATTATTTGCTATCCTTCTTTCCACCAGAACCAACATAAAGACCAAACCATGCGGCTCCTGCTCCTACAATGACACTTACAAATGCACTTTGAGGAGCAGTAGGTTCTGGGATTGCCATGAACCATTCTGTAGTACGCCAGAACATGATACCATATAGAGTAATCAATGCCCTGGGCCAAATACGCCATTTGTCGATAACGGAAGAACTGATATGATTATACCATGAGGTTTCTTCTACTTCAGTAGTGCTACGATCCACTTCAACAATTGTGATAGGATCAGATTTTCTACTTGCCATTTTCTATCTCCGTTATGCGACTATCGTTGTTCTTTATCTGTACATTGTTATTTAGGGGAGTTCGGTCAAAAATTATCTTTTCTAATTTAAGAAAATCGATACGTTCATTCGGCACATAACGCCATACATAATCCCCATCTAATTCACCACCTTTTTTAGTTACCCCAAATACGGTCTGTGATATACCTATCTTAACGATTAAGGCACGTTCTCCATCAATAAGAACATGATCACCCTCTTGAAACTGCTTATTCATGCTAAATGCAAGACCCTTGCTAAACTTAGTCGCAAAATCCTTTATCATAAACCCTATGATGACGATCATTATCATACCAATGTATGGCAATAGGTATTGAGTCATCTCAATAGCAGCTGTGTTGGGTGTAGGTATTTCCATTTAATTTCTCATCTTTCTTTCTTCAGCCGAAATTTTATCTCTTTCCTCTTTCAAATATTGCATTAACAGTCCTAAGTATATTTCCCTCTCCCATGGCATCATATCTTCTAATTCTGTTAGACTGTAATTGTGGTGTTGCATCATTGCAAAATTAGTTTTATAATAGTTCTCCATATTCTCATGTGAGAGGGCTATTCGAAAAAACTTTGCAGGCCCTCCACTACAATCTCATTCTTCTTCTTAGTCACGGGGTTGGTCACATTGATAATATGCCTTAGTTTTGGCATAGTCTCAAAGAAAGCACTAACCTTAGCGAATTGATCTTGACTCATACTGTCGATGAAATCATCCAACTCTTTGTCTGTCATGTCTACCCTATTGTGAATAGAGGCACCATCGTGGATTTCACTAACACATCGTTTGATCATATCGAAGATCATCTTGATCTGTCCACCGCCATCAAATAAGGCCATATCAGACAACATAGGATAACGCATGTGTATACTAATCTCATCATTAATTTCAATGACATGACTATGATCCAAATCCATTTGAATCTTAACGTCTGTTAGATCGACTTCTTGTTCTACTCTAGTTACCTTATCATCATCGCACAGCAGACTTAGTTTAAGTTTCTCTCCTACTGATTTGCCTCGTAGTTGTAGAAAGATATATTCCACATCAAATAGAGGCACCTCGTAGGGATCAATCTTACCAAACGTGCAATCCCGTACAATAGATGCAAATGCACTTTCTACCTGTTTAGTGTCTTCAGACTCTTGGGCAATCATAAGAACCTTTTGTTCCTTTACAAGCCAAGGCCTGTACTTAATTTTCTTAGTGGTAGAAGGTAACTCCAACTCATATGTTAACGTACTCAGTTTAGGTAAAGCCATAATTTTTCATCCTTTAAAATAATATGATTAACGAAGACCGTTTCGCAATACAGCGGGTAAGGCCCTTGATATGTTTCTTTCGACTGTATTGATTACAGTCTGTCCAATTTTATCCATCAAACTTGGTGGTTCTTGATTAAGGTCGGCGGTAGTCCAGTATCTAAAATTCATGTTCATTGTGAATTCTACGATTTGATTTCCACTCCCATACGACAAGGACACAGGGCCCACAGTCTTAGGGAAACACTCCCACAACTTCAGTCCATAACGTCTTTGCATCTGGTTGTCTAAAAGGTAGATGAACACAGTGCCGACATAATCATTATAATAACCCATGTTCCATGTTTGTGGGTTATATGCTGCGTACTGCCATTTCTCAAATAAGACTCGTTCTGACAGGTCAGAACTACTCTGGAAATTGATAGAAATACCATCATCAAATATAACATTGTCTGCCACTTGTCGTTGCGGCCCATGTATGTTGGTGTCTGGGGATGTCGCTAAAGTTCTGCCAGGCAATGTAATACTAGATGCTCGTAAGGATATGTTTGAGATATCCTGTTTGCTTACTCCCTGTACTAATCCCCTCATGGCATTTTCTGAAGTACCAGATGATGAACCAGCGGGTGGGAAAATTTCTACTTCATAATGGTTGGGTGTAGCGTATCCTTCATTAGAATGAAACGATGACAGGATGTTATTCAATATCCCATAAGCGCCGCCTTCTAGAAACTTAGGTAATACAGACATTAGATCATTCCCCTAGAGTCTTTCCATACAACAGACTCACTGCTCTTCTTGAATCTCTGTACGGGCAACAGTGTGGCCACAGTAAATTCATCAGCATCTATTCTACGGAATTGTGTTTTAACGTGACCAGCCAAATATCTCTTTAAGGTTGGCTTAATTTCTCTTATGTTTTTAAGGGCACTGTAGTCCACATCTAATTTCGTTGACTCATCAAATTTGGTGTTATTACTAAAGTCCACCAACTTATCCAACAACCTCATCCTCAAACCTAACGGCAGATAATGTAGATTACACCCTAGAAACCCATCCTTATACAGTTCAATAGGTAGAACTAGGGGGAATGAATCATAGTAAGGTAACGTCTTCTTATGCTTTGGATCATAGATAAACATATTAAGTCTACCGAAGAATGGGGCGCTTGCCCTTTTACCGTCTCTAATTAAGTCCATAGCGCCTGGTTGCCCAAACTCTTTGATCTTGTCTTTGTACCAATTGGTTGAACGTGGTCTTCCACCTTGTGCCTTTAGTACTGATTGTATATATTTGCTCTGTGCCATACCTCTATTTATACGATATGCCCAGATGATCCTCGTTTAGTATTTTAAACTCAATACCATTGATGTCACAAAATTCTGTAGCATACTTCCATTTTGCTTCATTAACAGCCCACGTTTTGATGTCTCTATAGAATCTATTGGTCTTCCTTTGTGGTATCTTGGGTGGAGAGCATTGGGCCTTGGGTTTGATCTCTACAATAGACTTCTCTATTTTACCATCTGCCCTTTTCACTTTAATATAAAAATCTGGGAAGTATCTGTGGATTCTACCATCGACAGGTGATAAATAGGGGATGATGATCTCTTCACTACCCCATTCTAGTACTGCCTTGTTAGTGTCGCAGTACACCATGAACTTACGTTCCCATAGAGAGCGGTATACAATACGAGATAGATCACCCCGATATTTTCTTGGATTGATTGGTATATATTTCCCTTTGTATGCCATGACTAAGTTACCTAAATAGTTGTGTATTATAAGGATATTTATAAATGGCGTTTACATCAGCAATATCTAACCAAGTCGCCCGAAGTGTTAATAGTAGGGTTTCGGGTGTTATCTCCAAAGGACTAAAAGATGTTTTTGGTACTAACGGTGGATCGAACTCTTCAGACACACGAGCTCTTGCTGCCAATGGTGGTGCAACGACTAAGAATTTTCAATATCCTCTAAACGTAGAAGGTGATGAACAACAGGGTCATTACATTATGTTTATGATCAATACTGCCCAACAACCAAAGATTGGTAAGGGTAAGGGCGGAGCACCAGCTACCCCTAGTTCAAACCAACAACAAAATGGCCCATCCAAAACAAACCAAGAAGCATTTAGAAGTGGTAGTGGTGGTAACACGCTATCTGCTAAACGTCCACCTAGTACTAGATTAGATACTGCAATATCTCTTTACATGCCACCTAGTGTTACTGTTGCATATAAGGCAGAATATGTTGATGATGAAATTGGTGGTATGGCAGAGGCTGGTGTGAAAGCGGGCAATAAGATTATTGAAGCATTTAGTAGTGGTGGCATTAAGAGTGCAATGAAAGAAGGTGCTAGTCAGATAACTGGCACAGTACTCCCAGCAGTTGGACAAGTCGCTGGACAAGCAGTACTGGGCATGATGGATAAAGTTGCTCAAGGTTCTGGTACATTGGTACAATTACAAAGTGGTGTGGTGTTTGGTAGTAAATTCGAATTGCTCTTTAAGAACATTGGACGTAGACAGTTTTCTTTCTCATTCAACTTCTTACCGAAGAGTGAACAGGAAGTTATTATGGTTGCTCAGATATGTGACACATTCAAACGGCATATGATGCCTAGTGTTGCTGAGTCCATGAACGTAGGTAGTATTTCACTCAAACAACCAAAAGGACGCCTCCTGACAATTCCTGATACATTTGATATACAGTACATGTATCAAAGTAAAGAGAACCCATTTCTCAATAAGATTTCAACGTGCTATCTTACAGGTGTTGACGTATCGTATGGTGGTGATAAGTACTCCACATTCGAACCAGTTCAACATCCAATTACTAAAGGTATTGGGCCTGCTCCACAGAAGACTAGTATTAAACTAGATTTCAATGAAATTGAGATCATGACTAAAGAACGTATAGAGGAGGGCTACTAATGTATTTTGCAGCATTCCCTAAGATATATTACGATGGTAAAGGAGATGGACACTTCAAGGTAGTAACTAATTTCTTACGCCGAGTAGCAGTACGTACCAAACTAAAAACACATGGAGCCCTATTCGATACCTATGATGTTAAAGAGGGTGAAACTCCAGAGATGATTGCACACAAACTGTATGGAGATTCAGAGTACCATTGGGTGGTACTGCTTATGAATGATGTAGTTGATAGGTTCCACGGGTGGCCAATGTCTACTCCACAGTTCCTAGCATTTGTTGAAGAGAAGTACGACAGTGCAGATGATATACATCATTACGAAATAGATTCTGTGTCTGGGCCTGTTAAGAAGATCGACATAGGTAAGGACAATACAGATTACCCTATGGCTAGTATTGTTACTAACATAGAATTTGAAGAGGCAGAACAGGATAAGAAACGGAAGATTAAACTACTAGACCCACGATACTTAGAACAATTTACGACAGAATATAAAGCAATAATGTCGGAGTCGCAGATATAAAATGGTTGATACTATTGGTAATGCCGGCGAATTCTCACTTGAATTAGTGCAGATAATCGCTGCAGACGGAACAGAACTAGACATTACATCAAATGTCATGGAGATCGATATATACGAAGATATTGAATCTCCATGCATTAGAGGTACAATAGCATTCAATGATCCGATAAACTTTATGAACACACTGCCTGTTGTAGGGCAAGAGATGATTCGGGTACAGGTTAAAACTCCTTCATTCAAAACCTCAGAAGAAATCATAGAGTACCTATTCTACATGTACACGATTAGGTCTATGGTTGAAACCAATCCAAACAGCAATGTTGTTGTTATGGAATTCAGTTCTGTTGAATATATTGTCGATGCTAGGAAGAGAGTCAACAGGACGTTAAAGGGTACGTGGTCAGATATAGTTACAGCCATAGTACGAGGTGATCTAGAAAGCACCAAAGATGTATGGGCTGAACCTACCGCAGGCATTAAACAAATAATGGCCCCAGACATTTCTCCATTAGCTGTTATTAAGAACGCTAAGAGGGAGGCTATATGTACTGAGTTCGGTTCGCCCACATATCATTTCTATGAGACAACACAGGCATTTCATTTCAGATCATTAGAGAGTTTGTACACAAAGGAAATTGCTGGATACTACACCACAGCACCACAGGGCGGATTAGAGAAGAGAAATAAGGGTATGCCCAATGTCCTTGCAGACTTCCAGAAGATAAGAGAATGGACAATAGACCAGACACGTGATACCCTATCTAACAGTGCAAATGGCATGTGGTCATCTGAAACCATTGAGCATGACATATTCAACAAGACGTTCACTACAACCAATTATAACTATTTCGATTCCTTTGAGACTGAGAAACATATAGACGATTTCGATGAGAAGACTACTTCACAGCCTCTCTTTAGTGCTGGTGCTGTAGATGATTCTAATGGTAGGTTGTCAGACTACTATAAGAAGAGTTATCTGTTGCCAGTATCAATCAAGGATAAGACATCTGGTAGTGACTCACATTACACAAATTCCAAGGGTCGATATCCTTTCACTGGATATAATCCCAGTAAGTGGATAGGTAGACGCACATCCACAGTAGAGCAAGTTAATGCAGGCCTTAGTATAACCATGACTGTTGATGGATACACTGCCATTCATGCTGGTGATGTTGTAGAATTAGAACTGCCCTCCTCTAGTCAGAATAAGAGTGCAGACGGACAAACGGTTGATAGGTGGTTTCGTGGTAAATTCCTTATTAGGAATATGAAACACTCATTTAGTGTGACTACGGGTAAGCATGAAATCATGATGCAATGTGTTAAGGACAGCACAGCATCTCAACCAGAAGGTGATCCCAAAGAACCTAGTCCACAACCAAAACAATACGGCAAGTCAAATCAATTGGCGCCGAAGACATATAACAAACGTAGCGATTTCTACGGATAACCAAAGGAGAGTCCACATCAGTCAGCGTAACAAGTTTATCTCAGAACGAATTAAAGCAAAGGAACTCAAAATGGCTAAAACAAAAAACAGAATCAAAAATATGACATTTCAGACCCAACCTCGCCAGATGGAACCGTTAACCCCCCTTTCAGAAAGTGATAAATATATTGCGAACCTACAGAGATACAGTTACAAAGAACTAGGACAATTAGATGAAAAGATACCACGAACTACTGCCCTTGCTTGAAGGGGTGTACGACAAAAATATCTTTAAAGCAGTCTTCCTCGCTGGTGGGCCTGGTAGCGGCAAATCTTATGTCGTTGGCCAGACCACTGGTGGGTTGGGCCTTAAAGTAGTCAATTCAGATGATAATTTTGAAAGACTATTAGATAAGGCAGGGCTGACTAAGAAGATGGATACTAAACGAGGTGAACGTGAGGCAGAAAAAAGAGATGTCGTGCGGGATCAGGCTAAGAGTATCACTGATAAACAGAAGAACACCTATGTTGATGGTCGCCTTGGGTTGATCATTGATGGTACTGGACATGACTTTGAAAAGATTAACAGGATGTCTTCGAAACTGAGGATGTTAGGATATGAGACATATATGGTCTTTGTTAACACTTCTCTAGACGTTGCACTACAATCCAATGCAGAAAGAGACAGAGTTGTACCTAGTGCTATTGTTGCTAAGTCCCATAAAGCAGTGCAGTCTAATCTAGGTAAATTCAGTAATCATTTCAGAGGCAATCTAGTCATCGTGGACAATAACGACAGAACACAGGAACCTATTAAGCTAGCCACTAAACAGGTTAGACGTTTGCTTAAGAAACCAGTAAACACCTCAATATCAAAGAATTGGATCGCTGGTGAGATGGAGAAGAAAAGAGCTAAATAATGAATTTTTGGGAAACTCTTGACTCTTGGGCAGACAACGATCTAACAGACCTACTTCATGATCACGTAGACAATCACGCCACCATGCTCTCTGAGTGTGAGGCGTTTGAGCATTGGACACGGGTAGATGAAAACTATGGATTCTGGACACCAGATTCAATAAAGAACCATATCAAAGGCATTGCACCTAATATCGCCAAGTCATCACCACATGGCCCTTGGGATAGGTGGTTTGCTATGCCCACAGAAGAAGACTTCCCCACACTACACAAATACCTCTATTCACACAGTGAATACAAGAACCCCATCATATCTAAGCTTGGCCCAGGAGCTCAACTAGCTCCCCATTCACATCCTAAACAAAAAATGCTTTATAATATGTCGATTAACTACCCAGAAGGGTGTCAATTTGCGGTGTATCCTACAGGACTTATACCATATAAGGCAGGAGATGTGTATAAAATCAAGGTTCAGCAGGAACATGCGGTATATAACCGCTCTAATAGTGACAGATATCATGTTCAAATAGCAGATGTTGCAGATATGTCACGCATCTTCAGATAATTTAAAAATAATGCATTTAATGTACGATTTCGCTTGACATTACCCTTTGGATGGTCTATACTAAGGTATAAACTGAGAAAAGGAAGACAAGATGTTAATTAGTAATTGGAAAGAGAATTTTAAAGGCACTGGCGTTTGGGAAGCAACTAACTGCATCTCAGGCAATATCTCGCAGAGTCCTAAACTTGTCGGCGATGCCCCCGATGGATGGGGTCATAAAACAAGCTTTACGGCATTTGGTGGTTTCGGTGAAATCATGAATATGGGTGAGGCGTTTGAGACTTTTGAGGAGGCCGCTGAATTTATGGAGGCGTGCTTCACTTGGGAAGTTGAACTCAACGGACGCTCCCTTACTCTAACAGGTGATAGGGTGAACCTCAATGATGAATAATGAATTCGTATTCCTTTCCCCCGAAGTCTCTAGTAAGACTAGAGATGTCATGGGCTTTGATGACTGTGGCACAGGGGAGAATATCATGATAAACTCTTCTTGGATGATGGCTCATATCATGCACCGAATCGGTTTGTTCCCAAGTGTGGGAATCGCCCGTAAAAATGGGTGGAATAAGGCCATTCCAGAGGGCTTTTCGGAGTGGACGGTAGGAAAAAATAAAATAAAAGTTTGGATTCTCAATGAATTCAATGAGTTATAGGGTACGATTTCGCTTGACAAAACCCTTTAGTGCTGTTATACTATGTATATAATGAGAGTTAACAAAGAGAAAGATATGATTATGAAAAACGATTTTGCAATGTTTACCACTAAAGGTAATAATGAAGTTGGTAAGTTAGTTGATGCCGCTATCGCTGGTGAATGGAAGTGGGAAAAGACTTCTTATGCCTTGGCTTTACTTGGTGGAACTGAGATTGGTGGTGAATTTGAAGAAGCCACGGATACTGCTGTTAGAGAAGCAGTTTGGGAAGCCATGATTACTTACAATCCTGGCATGGACTATGGAGTAACAAAATAATGGTTATGGTTAATAAAAAGTTCGACAATATCGATGACGGTATTGCAAATATGATCGCTGCTGCGAATTATGATTATGATAATTTCAACGTGAGTGATGACATGAAGGCCGACTTTAAGAAGGGTTGGGAGATCAAGAAAGGTTCTAAGTACATCAAGATTAATACTAAGAACTCTGCTTGGGGATTCGTTGTCAACACTGATGACGATAAGAAGTTCATGAAGGGCGACTTGCTCATGTGTGCTGGTTATAAGGCCCCTGCTAGAAATGGTGCAAGAGGTAACGTCCTTGAAGGTGGTTTCGAAATCCGCTGGACTGGCCCTCTCTACTTGGTAGATAAAGGTCGAAAGGCCGCAAATTGGGGCAACCCTGCCGCAAAACTTAGCATTAACATTGGAGGTTAATTATGGAAAACCCTAACACATTTCGAGAGAAATTCATCACGTTCAGCAGGATTGCTGGAGACACCCTTGCTATCTTGTCTATCTTTGGCATGGGTTACGTTTGTTTGGTAGTTTTTGGAGATAGATATTAAAAAGGTACTTGACATCTTGGTGATGTTATGGTAGTATAATAACACTGAAGGAAGACTTCTGGAGATGGGTTTAGTGACTTTTCCCATCTAGGGCATAACGCCACTGTTAGTCTTTCATTCGGATTTCCTCTGGTAATCAAACTACCCCCCAGAGGAATAGCAAGAGGGACGCAGCTCGAAACGCCAAAGATAAAATCAAGGCGACAACAAGGCGGGGTATTGGTGATGTACGTACTACCATTAAAGATGTACCGCTGTTGGGGGTCAGCGTTAACAAAACCCCCACTTATTGGTTTCTAATGGAAGAAAGTATATGTCTAAAATTGACGCTCTAATGAAAACTTACGAAGGTGTGGAAACTGTTTCTGTTATCCATGCCGCTATGGATGATGCAATCAGTCCAACTGTGGTTGCAATGGTCGAAGTCTCTAGTGGACTTAGCGATACTGCTAAGTTAGAGAAGGCCTTCATGTTGACGAACTCTATTAATGATGCATGGTGGAATAACAAAGATGTTACCCCTATGTTCAGCGAGAAAGGTTGTCGATCTACTATGGTTGGAGACATGGTGCTAATCGGTACTGTGAAATATAAATGTGACTCAATGGGATGGAGTAAAGTATAATGTGGAAGTTTAAATCAAATGTGTATGGGGGGACTGCCCCTGCCGTAGTACGGCGGTTGAAGAGACAGGATGTCGATTTGTCTGATTCAGTTAGTCGGGCGAAGTTTGGATACAACTATTTGGAGTATGTGTCCAATGATTAAAGCGATGTTGATTGTTGCCTCTATGGGCATCAATACGGAGATGCCTGATATGGACTCTTGCTTAAAAGCAAGGGCCATGATCATGTCCCAAGATTCTTCAATCAAGAGTCTATGTGTACCAAAGGCGGCCGATAGTGATAAGATGAAGGAGATGTTCGGCGTCTTCATGGATATGATTGATAGAATAAAGGAGTATGAAGAACTTGATAGATTCAATAGAGAAGAAGATAGACAGTGCTGTACGGATGAGGGAAATCTCGACTACAGACTGGGCTCGTAATTACTGGACGATGGTAGTTAAACAACTCCTTGCAATCGCAACGAGGGTCGAACCTAAATAATAATGAAAGAACTATAGAATGATCGATGACGAAAAGCTAATGGAACTCTATAATAAGAGTTTCGTTCAAACCGTACAATTATCAGAAGAGTACAGCGTTCTCGCTGTCGCTGCAACCTTGTTAGGTCAGTCGATGAGATTGTATAAAACTGTTTTGGATGAAGATGAGTTTTATGATATGATTGAGGCGTTTACTGAAACGGTGGGAGAGATCAAACCGTATGACCCTCAAATGATAGCAGAAGGGTCTACAATCCATTAAAAAGGGGCGGAAATGGTAACTATTACAGAAGCAGCACGAAAATATATGAAGAGTGTTATCTTATATGGTGACTTTGTAACGCTTGGTGTTAAGGGCGGTGGGTGTTCAGGCTTTCAATATGTCTGGGGACTCAAGAATGGTGATCTGCAAGGTATGACTGAAAACGTGAAGTGGTCAGACCCTATTGATGAGGTACTAGTATTAGACCCATTGGCAGAGATGTATATCATGGGCAGCGAAATAGATTATGTCACCGAATTGGGTGGATCATATCTCGCAGTCAAGAACCCCACTAGTAAGAGTAGCTGTGGTTGTGGCGAGAGTTTTGGAGTATAGCGTCTTGTGGCGTAGACTGAACATACAATATGATATCGATCAGATCAAATGGGAATACGAAAATACCAAGAACATGTTGTCTTGGTATGACTCCATTGGCGGTTCGAAGCAACTGGCATTACAGTCCTATGATGGTGATCCTACCCCATATAAGAGTGGCTGTGGTAGCATGAAGCGTCAGCCAGGTATGACAGAGTACGATTATAATGTGATAAATCCCGCTTTCAATAAAGGCATATTTTCTAGGATAATCACCCCATATCATCGTGCTAGATTCATGACAATGATTAAACACAGTACATATAGTGTACACAAGGATAAATCACCTCGCCTTCATATGGCAATAGACACACACCCCCATGCATATTTCTTTTGGCCTGACACCAAAGAGGTTGTACATATACCAGCAGATGGTTTTGTGTATTGGGTGGACACTACAGAGAATCACACATTTGTCAATGCAGGGCCAGATAGAACGCATTTAGTTATGGTCGAATAGGAGATTATTATGGACATCAAGAGCAAGTACACATACGTGACTAACAATAAGGATGAGACTCAATGTATTGGACTCACGCCTGAAGCTAGTACATTCCAAGGTGTAATATACAAATACGGCAAGGTGTCAGCACCTAACCCAGATGAATTAAATTCAGAAGGGGACTTGCCTTTACGGTTCGACTATGATATAGTAGATAATAATTCGCTTCCAGAAGAATGGTTGAGAAGCGATGAATTTCATACACTCATTGGTGATATCCTTGTGGATATTATGGATGAACAACTAACTAAAGGAACATTGAATTTTGCCAACACAGACGATTGAACGAACGACTTTAAGTCAACTAGTATATAATGAAGAATATGCACGTAAGGTGCTTCCCCATATGAAGGCAGACTATTTCTCAGACAGGACTGAGAAGATCGTGTATCAAGAGATACAGAAGTTTGTAGAACGATACAATGCCCTACCTACCAAAGAAACCCTTGAGATAGAGATTGACACACGCCGTGATCTGAATGAAGATGACGTTAAGCGTGTGCTATTGGTGGTCAAGGACTTAGACCCAGATAAGGATGTCAATTTTGAGTGGTTGGTAGAGACTACTGAGAAATTCTGTAAAGACAAGGCTGTGTATAATGCCATTGTCGAGGGCATATCCATCATTGATGGCAAGGATAAGGATAGGTCAGCAGATGCTATACCTACCATATTGACAGATGCCCTTGCTGTGGGATTTGACAATAGAGTGGGCCATGATTATCTGCAAGATGCAGAAGAGCGTTTTGATTACTACCACACGATAGAAGAGAAGATACCATTTGATCTGGAATTCTTTAATAAGATCACGAAGGGTGGACTACCACCTAAGACATTGAACATTGCCCTCGCTGGTACAGGTGTAGGTAAATCGTTGTTTATGTGTCACGTTGCTGCCAATTGTATGACACAGGGAAAGAATGTCCTGTATATCACACTAGAGATGGCAGAAGAACGTATCGCTGAACGTATAGATGCCAATCTCATGAACATATCAATGGAAGACTTACATGATCTACCTAAGACCATGTTTGATTCTAAGATTGGTCGTATCATGAAGAATACCACAGGTCAGCTCATTGTCAAGGAATACCCTACTGCTGCTGCCCATACAAATCATTTTCGTGGACTGCTTAAGGAATTAGCAGTCAAGAAATCATTTAAACCAGACATCATATTCATAGATTATCTGAATATTTGTGCATCATCACGACTCAAGGGAGCAGCGAATGTCAATTCTTACACGTATATTAAATCAATTGCAGAGGAACTTAGGGGACTTGCTGTTGAGACTAACGTACCGATTATGTCTGCTACACAGACTACAAGGTCGGGGTTCTCTAACTCAGACGTTGGGTTGGAAGACACAAGTGAAAGTTTTGGACTTCCTGCTACAGCAGACCTCATGTTTGCTCTTATTAGTAACGAAGAGCTTGACGCTCTCAATCAGATCGCAGTTAAACAGTTAAAGAATAGGTATAATGACCCAACTGCCAATAAGAGATTTGTGATTGGCATAGATCGTGCCAAGATGCGACTCTATGATGTGAAGTTGACTGAACAGGAAGGTATACTGGATGCTAATCTAACTGGTGATGTACCAGATGCATTTAGTGAACCAGTATTCGATAAAACAGATTTCGGTGGATTCAAGGTATGAGGTTGCCCTTTACTTGTCCCAAGACTTGATGGCAGTAAAGTTATTGTAAGAGAATTCCATACGATCCACTAGTTTGACAGCATCACCAGAGATACGATCAATCGCAACATAACCCTCTGGGTTAGTCACCTTGAAGCCATCAGCAGTACGTACAAATGTACCCATACCCTTAACAGAATTCAATTTCTTAACAATCATCATCTTACCCTCAACCAATAGGTTCTGAAAGGTGATAACCTGTACGAGATTGATGGTATGCTTCTTGACTTCTCTCATGAATTCTTTCTGAATATTCGTGTATTTCTTCTTACCGCCCTCTGATTTGGCTTTATCAATCTGCTTCTGTATGCTGGTCATAACCCATTCCTCATATCCCTTGGCATGCTTGGCTGGATTAGTAATGATCTGACCAGCACGTACCTTAGAGTTATTGTAGGTTTTGAGGGATGCACCAGCAACGGCGCCTGTCATAGAGTTTTGTAGAGCAAGGAAAGATCGTAGTTTAACAGCACTAATCTTTTGGAATGTCTTACCAGTAGAGGATAGAATCGCTGTGATTTTCTCTGTCTCGCCCGTAGTGAATGTAGACGAACCAGACGTATCCTTATAAGTGGCATCATCCATCCATATAGAAGAGGGTTTCTTCAAAGAACTGATATTGGCACCAAATGATGCTTTCATTCCTTGGAGTGTACTACCTGTATATGTGGTATGCCATACGATACCTATTTTAGACTTTTTTATATAATTACCAAGATCACTATCCACGGGTACAGCATAGACAATAGTGTTAGGTTGAAATGTGATATATTTAATGCCATCGATAGTCTTATTCTCAGTATCATCAGTCCACATAAGATCGCCCTGTAGAACGCCTTTGATACCAAGTTTAGAGAATTCAGTAAGTGCCACCTTGAATTTACTATTCAATGCACCAGATAGATCATCATCAATTTCCTTAATAGACTTATACAATTTGGGATTAACATTAAACACAGACTTTTTGGCAACAAAGAACTTACCATCATCGGGGTCTATACCAGCAAAGATCGCTGGTGCGCCATCCCATTTGACAGTCATATTAACAGAAGAACGAGAAGAACCAGCCAACATATCACGTAGAGAACGAAGGAAGTTCAATGCTGCCCTACCACCATCAACACCAAAGTTAATGATCTCATCCTCTAAGTGTTCAAGATGTAAGTTCTTGCCACCTTTATCTTCAGTAATCATTGTATTAAATTTCATCATGCTTCTATTTATATCATAAACAATATAGTATGTCAAGTCACAATAAATAGAATAATGCCAGATAGATACGGAGAAAATACAAGAGAATGGATGATCATGTATAGTGATATAGAGATGGATAAAGAGTGGCATACGACTGCCTGTATAGGGGTTTGCACGCTCGAGGATGACGTATGCATAGGGTGTAATAGGACTATGGATGAGATTAGAGAAGCGTATATAGAGAGTATGCGGAGAGATTCCCATATAATCCCATAGGAACCCATAAAATAGGGTATTTAAATAAAGGTTAAAATAAACATGATGCCGTTGTGATATGAATTTGTAGACTCTCAGCATAAGCTCCACACAGCCCTCAGAATTATTATAGAAAGGGACTTGACAATGGCCCCATATAGGTGTATATTAGGCCATGCTGGGCTTTTAAGGGTAGCTATAGAGTGTAACATTAATACAACACAGAGATAATAAACACAAATAAGCTAAATGAGTGCTTGACATATCCCTGCCAGCCATGTATAGTATTACTATAATGAGGATTAACGGTAAGGATAGAGAGATGACTGAATTAACACTAGTGGCAGACGGCTGGATGGAGAAGGGTGTACGAGTGGTATGCTGGAGATATGGTTCATATGACTATGAGATAGAGATATACAATATGAAGCTAACATCTAAGGAGACTAAGGTCACTATACCGTATAAGGCCTCCTATGAGGCGACTATCGCCCATGTTAAGGAGATGTGTGCAGCTACTAACGCCTGTTGTGTGTATTAAAAGAAAGTACTTGACATATACCTTATAGTGTGTTATAGTACTAATAGAATTGAGAGAGTGATTCGTTAAGGTTGGATGGGTCATGTTAAAGTTCCACAATGGTGGTGTGACAAGTGAGTCGATCCTCTCTCAGCTCTCTCTAAGAAGGGTGGCCCCTTTAAACTGGCCGCCAATGTCTAATCTATAAATGTAATAAGTATCCAATGAAACATCTAACAGCAACTGAAAGGATCAACCCCCCAATGGCCAATTCCCCTATATCTTTAAGCTCCTCAGAGGCAATCACAATATCAGTATTAGAGAAGGAACTTGGTTCACCCTCTATAGATTCCCGATACAGAGAATGTATCATTAGGAGAATTGAGTACATCAAGGAGAACTTACAGGACAACATGGCCACCCCCTAAAACTGGAAGGGGGCCATATCCCTTAACTGGGAATAAAAATTCAGCTGGCCCAAAAAAAGACTTGACAAGGCTGTTTATATGTGTTACTATAACACTTAACAATTGAGAAGGAACTACTACACTATGAATGAATACAATATTGGCGACACCGTGTCCTATCTGGACGAATATAACGGAATGAAGTCTGGAGTTATCGCAGAGGTTGCCTCTGATATGGACTCCTATAACGATATGAAGCTTGAGGATGGTATTCCTTACTATGCTTCGAAGAAGCTGACAGCAGCTGCGAATAAGAAGTTAAAAAATGAAGCGAAAGCTCCGTTAACCTCTCCCGTATATGCGAAGGTCAAGCCGAAGAACATGGAATCAGTCTTCCTTATTCTGAAGAAGGATTTGGCGGCTGTTGAGGAGGAGTTTATCATGATGGATGATGTTATTGGATAACCTTATAAGGACTGTGGATGGCGCTCTTAGTGCTGAGCAGTGTGATTACCTTATCGATATGTTTGAGAGGAACGTAGCTCTTCAAGAGACGCAGATGAATGGCAAAGGCCAATCATTAACCCGTATGAATTTGATGGGTTCCTCTCATACCCCCTTTAGAGAAGACTTGGATTACTTAACCAAGGTCTTTAGTGCTGGTGTGGAGAAGTACAAGGCTGCATGTGGTATTCAGTCATGGCAGTTCCCGAAGAAGTATGCCCTAGAGGCCATAAAAATCAAGCGATACGAGCCTGATACTAATGAGAGCTTCCCCGATCATATAGATGTGATGGATTTAGAGATGAGCCGCCGTTTTTTGGTGATGTTTATCTACCTTACTGACAATGAGGGTGGTCAGACGTTCGTACAGGACTTTGTAAGCCCCTGTAAGCAAGGCACTATGCTATTGTTCCCACCTATGTGGCCTTGGGTTCATTCAGGCGAGTCTCCTGTGAAAACATCTAAGTATATTTTAGGGAGTTATCTGCATTATGTCTAGTTTATCTCGTTTGGCTGGTTCTGTGACGCCGGGCGCTACATTCAGTGAGAAGTTTAAGGCGAAAGTGGTTGACTTGGAACAGTCGATGCACTATAATACCGAACGAGCCACTGGAACTTGCGTTGGTGGCACCGAAGGCTATACGATGGCCGAGATGAACGATGCCCTACGGAATGATATAAGAGAATCAGGCGATTCGTTTCAAGGTCGGAACTCTTCTACTGCCTCCTTTATGACAAGATGGGACATGCATCAAACCTATGGTTCATTTTCTCTTCTGGGTGATCTAGCAATAGAGGCAGCCGCAGACATACCCCTGGCGATACGGACGTTTGCTGATGGAAGTCCTAATCCTATATCTCTTTACGTTCAAGAGAGCTGGGGTTTGATATATAATAAGGGTCATACGTGTAAAACGCATACGCATTGGCCTTCCACGTGGTCTTACACCTATTGTGTGGATGCATGTGAGAAATGTGCGCCTCTTTGTTTCCCAACAAATGATGGTGTTCATCCTATACCCCCAAAGCAAGGGCAGTTAATACTCTTTCCTTCTTGGGTTAATCACTTTGTGCCAGAGCATGAGTGTGATCACGAAAGAATTATGATCTCTGGCAACCTAGACGTAGATTGGAAAAAGTAATGCAAGGTAAAATGAGTTTAAAAGAATTAAGTGCTATGGTTAATGTCAACAATAAGGCGTTCGATGCTAATCGACGGCCTGATATGTACCAGCATCCGAAGAACAGACCCTTTCAAGTGGGATATCCGCTCATTCAACAGCATGTTGATCTGCCAGAGGGTGTAGATGAGGAACTTATACAGATTATCAAGGGCCGAGGTGATACACAACGTCACAAAACGAACGTCAAAGCGGATATGACGGATTGGTTCATGCAAAAACAGCACCCACAGTTTCAATTGGTGGGCGATGTAGCGATTGAACTCGCAAAACGTGAGTCTCCCTATGACATGGCGATGGAACTGTTCGATTGTTGGGGTGTCATCTATCAAAAAGACGATTGGACAAAGGCCCACGATCATTGGCCTCACCCGTGGTCGTTCGTTTATTACATAAGATGCGGAGTAGACGATTCGCCCCTAGCGTTCCCCGATGGATATCAAGGTGAGCATCATTTGAAGCCTGTTTCTGGTGACATGATCCTCTTTCCAGGCCATTTGAGGCACAAAGTACCCAGACAAACGCATGATTCAGAGAGAATCATAGTGGCAGGGAACATTTCACCCATGCTTTTACCTTTGGCACACCCTTTTAGAAGGTTTGATTAGTCTAAATAAACTTCACATGACAATAAGAACCACAAAAACGGGAAACAAGTTTCGTGTAATGGTCTTAGAAGACCCTAATGTTCCAGATGTGTATCTGGAGTATCAGAGCGGACTGAGCTTTGAGGAGGCACATGAGATGTTAGCCTTCTACGCAGACCAAGGAAAGAATGACTTGGTACTTGAAGAATACTATCCAGATGCTAATCGTATAGGACGCAATCCCGAGCTCCATTAATCCTTATAAATAGGTTTATGGAAACAGAAAATCAATATTTTATGGGCATGGACGGATTCGTATGGTTCGTTGGTGTTGTTGAAGATCGTAACGATCCAGACCAACAAGGCAGGGTTCGAATACGCTGTCTAGGATATCATAGTCAGAACCATCATGAGGTTCCAACAACTGATCTACCTTGGGCTCACGTTATGCATCCCGTCACAGACCCTTCTATGCATGGAATGGGCAACAGTCCTTCTTGGCTTGTTGAAGGCTCTTGGATTATCGGATTCTTTCGAGATGCAATAGAGAAACAACAACCCATCATCATAGGTTCAATGCCTGGCCAACCTTCTGAGGTTGCGAACTACCGAACAGGGTTCAACGATCCTCGACACAAAGAGTCCACTCAGACAAATGATGCTGGTATTAAAGAATATGCAGCCAACCCAGAAGATGAGGCGGATTACGGCCCCTATCCTTTGGGAGCGATAAAGGATAACTCTCTACCAGAAGACAAACAAACGAAATTCAGTAGGTTCTCTGGACACACTGTCGGAGAAACGGACACAAGTCGTTTGGGTAGAGGTATAACATCAGAAAATCATGCTGCACTATCACGAAGACGCAAGCAACGCCGTACGAAGATACCTACTGCCACCAAACCATTCATACCTACGGTTGAAAACCTTAGTGTAAATGGAACTAATAAAGCAGATGTGATGAAACCGTGGGATGAATTGCATCCTAAAGGTCTAACCAAGGATGCATCTCCCTATATCTCAGCCGCTTATCCATACAACCACGTATATGAGAGCGAGTCTGGTCATCTTATGGAGATTGACGATACGCCAGGCGGAGAAAGACTCCACAGAGAGCATATGTCTGGTACGTTTGAAGAGATTCATCCAAAAGGAGATAAGGTTGTCAAGGTTGTCGGATCGAACTACGAGATTATCGCTGGTTCCTCTAATGTTATTATAACAGGAGATGTAAATCTTACAATAGAAGGCACGAAGAAAGAACTTATCAAGGGAGATTACGTTCTAGAGGTAGAAGGCGATTATACGAGGAAGATACATAAGAACGAGAGAATGAAAGTTGGGTCTGGAATAGGTGGCAACCTAGAACAAGAGATTGTTGGAAACAATTCCTTCAATATCAATGGTGCAGTAAAGGGCCGGATTAATAAAGACTCCGATACTACCATTGTAGGAAACCAACAACACACCGTAGAGGGATTCCAACGTACTTCTATCACAGGAGACATCGGCAGGAAGTCTACTAAGGGTTCTATTATGGATGAGGCGTTTGTTAACTACTCTCAACTGTCGATATCTGGTATCATGTCTGTCAAGTCTGGTACAACAGGTAACTTTAAGACTGCTGATGTCATGACAATTCATTCAGAGGCCGCAACCAATTGGCGTTCCGAAGGCTTGGTTACAGAAACCTTCGAAGCAAGTCATACTAATAACACTACAGGGATTTTCGACTTGAACGTATCGACTGAAGTTGATATCGACAGTGCGTTGATTAACTTAAACTAGGAGATGTTATGCCAGAAGTAACAAGAGTGGAATCAGACCAGCATGTAGGACACGCAAGTCCTACGCCAGGCCCATTCCACAAAACAGCATATGCAACAGGTTCGCCAGATGTGTTTGTGAATGGTAAAAAGTGTACACGTATTACAGACACTACGGCTTGTGGTGATCCAGCTGTGGTAGGAAGTGCAACTGTATTTGCAAACGGTCTTAAAGTTCATCGTAAAGGTGACGGGACAGGTGGTCATGCTTCATGGGTTCCTAATGCTTCTGCATCTGGTTCACCTAATGTGTTTGCTGGAGGTTAACTATGGATTTTAATGTACCTAATTTGCCAGGCGCTAGTGCCATATACAATAAGATTGCAGCCAAAGTTGCGGATATCGAAAAGGATATTAAAGCAGCGCTAGATATTACGGCTTCTGAAATCAAAGCGATCATGGATGCTAACATGGTAGACCTTGTGGAAAGAACCAAAGGTCTTATTCCAGAGTTGCCGACTACCACTCCTGTAAATTTTCAAGCAGAGGTGGAAGGTTTGCTTTCTATGGCACCCACTAGTGCTATCTATGCGGAAAAGCTTGCATCACTAACAACAAGTTTTGGCCCAGGCCTAAAAGATGCTGGATATGCGTTAGATGATTTGGTAGTTGCTGGAGCAGCTGCATTGAAAGGTGATGCTGCCAGTCTGGCCGGAGCAATACCTAACTTTGAAATACCGCCTGGTTCTCTAGATGCAATTGAAGTTGCACACGCATCTTTAATGCCAGACCTGTTAACCTTAAAAGAGGCCGCTCATAAATTTTCGGAAGATGTTTCGGAAGATGATATCAAAGGATTGTTTGGAGATAAGTTCTCTACGGAAGAATTAAATAAAACCAAAACTGCTATGGAAGCTCATGCGAAACAGATTGAAAAGGTATGGGGAGCTAAAATGAAAAGACTTGGAGTTGAAATTGAAGCAAGGGCAGAAGAAGTTAGAAAAGATTCACAAAACATCGGCACTTCAGCTGAAGTTATATCACTATAGGATTAGTTATGGGTAAGAAGAAATCAAGAGAAGGACAAACATCGAAAGGTGAGCGTAGGAATGTTGTTGCTGGGAAGGGCCCCGATTGGAGTCCCCTAGAAACTCTACATCATAAGGTAGATGCTTGGAAACGGGGGAAACCAGTAATGCTAACTATTGCTAACCCTATTAAGAGTGAAACGTCAAAACCATTTGTAAAAGTACAAGCAACAGACGTTTGGGGTAAATATACTCCTTATCTAATGAAGCACAATCCTGCCGCCGGAGTATAAATAGAAGAAGGAGTTAATAAATGTCTACTACGAATACAAATTATGCATGGCGAAATACCGATGTTGCTCGTGATGCCGCTGGAGCAGGGGCATCCCGTAGTTCCAATTTGTATACAGACCTTGATTTATTCTTTAGTAAAAACAATACTACTGGTGACGTTAATACACTAACAGATGTTGCCGCTGTTAAGCGGTCTATACGTAATTTGGTATTGACCAATCAATATGAGAAACCCTTTCATCCAGAAATTTTCTCTGGGGTAAGGGGGCAGTTGTTTGAACTGATGACTCCTATAACAGCAGTCATTATAGCACGCCAAGTTGAAGATGTTATCACAAACTTTGAACCAAGGGCCAGACTAGTTGGTGTACGTGCTACACCAGACCTTGATCGTAATATGTATGAAATAACCGTAGAATTTTATATTGTTAATGCTCCTACTGAATTGGTTGACTTAACACTAACATTAGAGAGAGTACGATAATGGCCACAGGAACAAATCGAAGATTAGATGTAACAGAGTTTGATTTTGATGAGGTAAAATCAAATCTAAAAACTTTCCTCAAAGGGCAGTCTCAGTTTAAAGATTATGACTTTGAAGGTGCTGGTATTAACGTGCTTCTAGATACTCTCGCTTACAACACTCACTACCTTGGTTATAACTTGAACATGGTTGCTAATGAGATGTTCTTGGACAGTTCTACTCTACGTTCTAGTATAGTATCACATGCAAAGACACTAGGATACGAAGTTAGTTCTGCAAGGGCTTCTTATGCGGAAGTTAATATTGTCCTAAACGATGCTTCCAAGGCCTCCGCTGTTATGCCTGCTGGTACAAAGTTTTTAACCAAATTAGATAATATAGATTATCAGTATGTCACTGTAGCAGATGTTGTGGCTTCAAGTACTGGAGTGGAGATTCCTTTTAACAATATTAAGATATATGAAGGATCGTATATAACAACACGATACGTTGTAGACTCTACCGATCTTAATCAGAGATTTCTTATAAACGACAACTCTACTGATACGACAACTCTTACTGTTAAGGTACAGAACTCCGTATCTGATTCTACGACAACCAAATACACCAGAGCATCTGACATAACTCAATTGATAGGTGATTCTACAGTTTACTTCTTACAGGAAGTCGAGAACGGAAAGACGGAAATCTATTTCGGTGACGGTGTTACTAGTGCTAAAGTTCTGGACGGTAATGTAGTTTACCTTGAATATGTTATATCAAACAAGGCCGCTGGAAATGGTGCGAAAGACTTTACTCCATCTGGGGGTATTGATTCAGTAACAGACGTTACGGTCACTACACTTAACAGATCGATAGGTGGTGCAGAATCAGAATCACTGGCTTCTATAAAACTAAATGCTCCCTTGGATTACGCTTCTCAAGGGCGATGTGTTACTACGGAAGACTATAAAGTTTATGCAAGGAAACTGTTTCCGCAAACTCAAGCGGTAATGGTGTTCGGCGGAGAAGCCGGTTCCTTTGATCCTAGTCTTGGTGTAACAAGTACAGCGTCTTATGGTAGAGTTTATATATCAATCAAATCTACCACAGGAAATAATTTAACAATATCTCAGAAAGAGCTACTTGTATCTCAGTTAGGAAAATTTAATGTTGCTTCTATTACTCCTGTCATTATTGACCCAGACGTAACCTCACTAATTTTGAATATTGGATTCAAATACGACTCCAGTAAAACCACCAAAGAAAAATCTGGCCTGCAAACTGCCGTTATCAATGAGTTAAAAGATTATAACAACAAACAGCTAAAATCTTTTAACCAAGTATTCCGTTTCTCTAACGTGTCTGCTATTGTTGATAGTGTGGACACATCGATTTTAAATAATACAATGACTGTTACTATGTCTAAAAAAATCGAACCAGTGCTAAATGTTAAACGTGGTTACTTCCTATATTTCAATAACCCAATTTACAACCCCCATCCGACACATAACGAAGAGAATGGCGGTGTTACTACTTCATCAGGCTTCTATCAAGACGGGAATACTACTAACGAAATATTCTTTGATGATGATGGTGAGGGGAATATGAGAACATACTATATTTCTGGTATTACCAGATTATATACAAATCGTCTAGCAGGGAAAATTGATTACAATACAGGCTCAATCGTAATCAACTCTATCAACATTACGAAGATGTCTAAAGTGGATGGATTGAAAACAACTACAATCCGAATTACTGCTTTACCGACATCTAAAGATATTGTACCTGTTCGAAATCAGATATTAGAATTAGACATAGTGAACTTAGGATGCGTAGGAGAAATAGATACAATTGCTGTTGGGGATGCTGGTGCTAGTTCAACCTATACCACCACACCTTCAGCTCCAGATAATAAGAGTTATTAACAGATGGCGCCCTTTGATGCAGAATTAACAACTAAAATTTCTCCACTGATAGAAGGCCAGGTGCCTGATTATCTTCAGGCAGAGAATCCAAAGTTTGTCGAATTTCTAAAACAGTATTATCAGTTTTTGGAAGCTGCTGAACTACGGGTCAGTGGTATTATTAATAATATAGTTTTAGAGAATACTGATGTTCGATATCTACGTAGTGAAGATGGCACAAAGATTGTTGCTGAATCAGGCGTAGGTACTACTGGTAAATTTATCGAAGGTGAATTAATAACTGGTACTGATACCAAAGCTACAGCTACAGTTTTGATTGATGATCTAGATCAAGAAAAACCTAGATTGTTTATTTCCTCTACTCAGAAATTTAATATAGGTGAAACGGTCACGGGTGCAACTTCTGGTGCTTCTGCTCAGATCATTCAGTATCGTGCTAATCCTATTCAGAACATACAACAACTATTAGATTACTCCAATGTGGACAATACTACTTCCACAGTATTAGATGAAATGCAACGGCAGTTTATGGATGCTATTCCAGAGACTTTGGCTAATGGAGTTTCTAAGAGAAATCTATTAAAGAATATTAAAGACCTCTATGCGGCTAAAGGAACTTCTGAAGGACATAAACTCTTTATGCGTTTGATGTTTGCTGAAGAGGCAGAAATCTTCTATCCTACACAATACATGTTAAGAGCATCAGATGGTAACTGGACTAAGAAATCTGTTATCCGTTGTGAAAATTCACAAGGAGCAAATGGTCAAGAAGTTATAGGACAGACACTAGTAGGACGATCCTCTGGTGCTTCAGTCTTTGTTATTAATGCAGTTACGTTTGCCCAAGGTAGTGCTTCCATAACAGAATTCGATGTAGACTTACGATATGTTGTTGGTACTTTTATTGATGGTGAAACTCTAACGGCCGATGGACTACTAACCTTCACCGAACAAAATTTTACTATTCAAAAGATTATCGCAAGTGCCACAGTAGATAACGGTGGTATACTTTACAATGCTGGTGACATTATTTCTATTAGTGCTGGTGGTAACAATGCAGCTCGTGCTCAAGTCAACACTACTGGTGTTGGTACTGTGGATGGTGTTCATATCGATACTGGGGGTTCTGGTTATAGAGTTGGCGATAGATTTGTTTTCACTAGTGATGCTACATCTCAACCAGCTGAGGGTTATGTCTCTTCTATTGGTGGATCGTTTCTTTTAGAAAACAATGAAAATATAGACGGTGTGATCAGCGAAGATTACTTATCACAGGAAGAAAATACAACTTATCAATATGCAGATATTAATATAGGACTAGAAGAAGGTGGTTCACTATTAATAGATGCTACAGACTCCAGCGGGACAGATGAGAATTGGTATTTTGATTATGAGGCCGCCGTTGAACGAAAGTTAATAGCGGACGGTAATGCTTCTAAAAGAATTACCTTTGAAGCTAACACCAACTTAACGTATGGTGAAATCGCAAACGTGATAGTGACAACCAGAGGCGCTGGTTATATTAGGTTGCCTCAAATTTCAATAACATCTGTGAATGGTACAGGTGGTAAAATTATTCCTACTACAAATACTATTGGTACAATTCAAGATGTGTCTATTGTTGATGCTGGGTTTAACTATAAGGTTGTTCCCGAAGCAGCCGTTGATGCTAAGTTTATTGTTAAACAAGTCTCTGGATCATTTTCTGCGGCAGAGAAATTAACAACTCACACAGGTACAGTTACGGGTTGGAGTTCCCAAGATCAAGTACTCTCAGTTTCAATTGAAGATGTTATCCGTATTAAGATGGAACAAGAGACTGCTGACATAAATGAGAATATCCAATTAGAAGTAAATACCGATAATGAATTTAATAGAGTACTAGGTGAGAATGCTGTAGAAGGAAACACTGGCCCAGAACTAGTTGCTAGAGGTTTGGATGATGTAGACACTACTGGTATTGTAGTAAAAGAAGAATACAGATATGATATAGAAGATCAACTAGTACTTGATTCAGATGGTAGTACTAAGGTAACAATTCCTTTAGAACGGCCGTCTGCCCCAGGCCCTAGAGCAGTCTTCAATCAACCATCTGTGGCATCAGGCATGACGCCGTTTCCGCCTTTACGACATCAATTTCCAGACCCTGGCTTGGGGGGATATGATAATGACGGCGCACTCTTTAGAGAGAACGTAGAACTTGAACAAAGATTTGTTGGCCCCGATGGTTTTGAGGATACTATTTTTGATGGTGTGACTAAGTTGCCTTCTCTTACTACTTACAGTGGTGCGTTTTCTGATGTTAACCTTCTATTAGAAGGTACTGCTGTGGGTGATGATCTACAATTAAATGGCACAGATGCAAGTCAGACTGACGCTGGTGATGATTTCCGTCAAGAAGATGGATCAACAGGCTCTGGTATGGGCGACAAGTTGATACAGGAATCCTTGGATGATGGTAATAGAGTTCGATACGAAACTCATGGCATGGTGGATAACCTCCAGTATAAGAAAGATAAGTTTCAATTAAACGGAACTAAAGAACAAGTATATACTAGTGGTGGTTGGGTTGATGCAGATCGAGCAACTTCTGAAGAGTTACAGATAGTCAGCAGTCACGTTGTTGTTGAACCTGGCAAAGAAGGTGATAGAATTATTACAGAAGACGGCGTTGATCTTATAGTGCTGGATGGTACTAATGGTAAAGCGCTTTTTAGAATAGGGTCTGCTGCGACATTCTGGGAGAAGACACTTGACGAAGGTAGCTACCTTAGAAACGAACCATTGCCAGATCGATATGTTAATGTTGAACACCCATCATCTAGAATAGTAGATGATACAGATGGTATTTTACTAGAAGATGCATCTGCTCAATCTACTGTTAACTGGACAGAGTATTTGATTCTACAGGGTCAAGATGGTACTTCTAATTCTGATGCTGACGGTTGGTATACTGAGTACACAGATTATAAAGCTTCTCATGGTAACGATGATAGAGACATTTGGATTTTAGAAGATGGAGATTGTGTCTTATCAGAAGAGTCTGTAGATGACCCTAATGGTGGATTTGATGCTGCCACATTATTGGCAAGGACTACTAATTCGGGAAGTAGAGTTATACTCGACAATAATATTGTGGGTGGTCTTGATGATATTCATATTGTTCTAGATGGGACAGATACAGAATTGACAAATGCCGGCGGGTATATGCTTCACGATGGTTTCTCTACAACAGAAAGAGGTGGAACAACTCTAGTACAAGAGAGTGGACTTGCTGCTGGTCTTTCGGCAGAAAGTGATGCTGTTCCTGGCGATGAATTAACTCACGAAACGCAAAGCTTTACATCTGGTAATATCGTAATGAATGCTTACGATGATAATAATTTGTATGCTGGGTTTGATGTTGTAACCGAAAGCTTACAGAACTTTATTGGACAAACAATTTCTACTGGCCAAGGAACGGCAGTTATTATTGGTGCTAACCTTGGTAAAGTTTCTGTTAATATTGGATTTATAACAACAGACGTTGGTAGATATTCATCTACGAATAGTTTGATATCAGAAGATGTTATTCGTATTCAAGATTCATATTACTATCAAGACTTCTCTTACGAAGTTCGTATTGGTCAATCTGTCAACACATACATGAATGAATTGAAACGTGCAGTTCATCCAGCTGGTTTCATTCCATTTGGTAGGGTTACTATTGCTAGTCTGATGTCTGTGTCTATGTCACCAGCTGGTATTGGTCGTGTCGATCCTCCGTTGGCGTCCTTCTCTCCAGTACTTGCTTCTTCTCTTAGAGAATTGTTTGAATTGAGAATCAATCACAGATTGGGTATACCTAAAGTATTTGAACAAGGTAGTTTGTTTGCTGAACTTAGATTAGAGAACGGCACTTCAGATTTCAACTTTGTTTTGGATGGTACTGAATATGGTACACTACTAGAAGCAGAAGAAGGCGGTGTTATCAGTCTTGAGGAATCTCATGACGATGGAGATAACATTTGTATTGTTGCTGGAGATGATGGATCACAAGTTGATGCTGGGGATAATATTTCATTAGACGGTACGGACATATTCGGCACAGACAATGTAGATGTGCTTGGTGAAGTTAGTTCTATACTTCTAGATGGTTCTAATATTGTAGACGGTGCTGTACAGGATGCTGGTTCTTCTTTATTGTTAGACGGTAGTGCTCTTGGTGTATACAATCTTATAGATGCCGATAGTAATCAACTAGTATTAAACGGTACTAGTGTTGATGGAAATACTCCAAATAGTAAAGTAGTACATGAAGATGGAGATCATGTTGGTGCAAAAATAATAACAGATTCTATTCAAACTACAAGTGGCCAAGTATTTGATTCCTCAGAAAATATAGTTTCAGAATCCTCTATGGGTGGCGCTCTTACATTACAAGATAGTTCTGGTAAACTAATGAGTGAGGCTGCAGCTGGTGTTTCCGATTCAGATCGTGAAAATCTTTTCATCAGAATGTTAAAGGTAAAAATTTCTGTACCGAAACCCAGAGCGCTTAACTCTGTTGGACTTAGTTCAATGGGTATATCTGATATGTTCAGTGATGCCTTTGGTGCAACACACATACAATTAGAAGATGCCCTACGGAAACGTGGGCCAACGATTAACGCTTCTAGACTTGTTCTTGATGGTTTAGATGTTGGTGGTAAAGATGATCCATTAGATGTTAAAAACCAAGGCGAAGCAATTGAGATGGAAGTATCTCAAGCTGTTAACTTAGGTTCTGGTCTAAAGTTTTCTGACTTTAATAAGAAGAACACTTGGACTATTGATTTGGAAGATGGAACTGGAAGCATATACTTAGAAGATTATGCTGGCGGTTTCCTTGTTTCTGAAGATGAAATAGTTTCACCACTATTATCAAACTTCTTAGAACAAGATATTTTGTTGAGAGAAAATGATATTGATCACGTTTCTGATTGGGGGAGATTACAATTAAACAGAACTGCTGTCGATAGCGATGATGAATTTGATTTCATTGTTCTTAATGCTATTGATGCTACGGGCCGAGGTGATGGAGATTATGTCTTAAAAGAAACTTACTCTGAATATCACAAGTCTGTAGATGGCGATCTTGGTGGACTAGGAATACTTACAGAAGATTCTGATCAGTCTGGTAAGTATCAGTTAGAGAATCCAAGAAACTTCTTTATGTTATATGATGGTATATATTCTGAGACTCAAGGGTGGACAGATGATGGCACGCCGATGACGCTTGAAGATGGTTCCAACTTACTTACCGAAGTCACAGACCCATTTGGAATTAGTATACTTCTAGAAGAAGGTTCAGCTACAACGAGTGGTTCAAAGTTGTTGTTAGATTCTCAAAGACTTTCATTAGAAGATCATATTAACGATGGTCATGTGCCTGATAGTAACTGGGGTGATAATTCTTATTATCCAGAATTTACACGGCCAACAGAAATTAAAATTCGTCCAGTAGGAAGAATATCCCTACAGGATGAAAGGGCTATTACAGAATTGGTTCTGGATAGTCACGAAGTATCAACGGGCCCACTGGTCGTAGATAGTCAAGGTGACAATATCATCTTTGATCGTACAACTTTATCTGGAGACGATATTGGGGATAAGGTTATGGTTGAATCCAATGCCGAAGTTATCCTTGATCAGTGTGCCGGCGGTATGTTACTAGATGCAGATGGCGGTATGGTTAGTTTTGAAGAAGGTACTCATGCTAGTCTAATTGCTACAGGTAAGGCGTTCTTACCTCTAGGTGCTGAGGCGGAAACTTTCGATAATGAGACTAGGACTACATTTGACAGTACCAATCAAACTTACGATGTTGTCGAAGGCAGCTAACGACTTCGTATAAATAGAAGAAGAGAAAGGGATCGTATTAATGGCATATCAAACAATAGGGGTTGGTTTAGCAGCAGATGATGGGCAAGGAGATTCCTTACGTATTGGTGCGGTAAAAATAAACTCCAACTTTAATGAGATATACACAACATTCGGAGATGGATCAAGTTTAACATCTGGTATCGGTGTTGACGGCTCTATAATAACATTAACATCCCCAACAATCAACACTCCTACTATAGTAGGTGTTGTATTAGGTATTCAAACATCTGCAAATATTGTAACCCTTGCTACCACGACAGTTAACGGTACTACATTAAAAGCAGGCGGATTGACGTTGGCTGAAGGTTCAATAACGGACAGTACTGGTGCTATTAGTTTCTCAAATGAAAATCTTACGACAACTGGTACTATTAACAGTGGACAGATATCAACAGATGGAGTTTTATATATTACTGGTGGTGTATCTGGTGGAGAAGTTAGTTTTCTTCAAGTAGAAGGTACAGCTGACGGAAGTGAACTAAACTTTAAAGCAATCGATCCTACTGGAGATCGTACTCTAACCTTTCCAGACATTACGGGAACTATTATCACATCAGCTGATACAAACACGGTAACTGGAGTTATGCTTGCTGCTGATACGGTAGTGGAAGCAAACATGGCGAATGACTCAATAAGTTCAGTTGAATTGAAAAGTCTTTCTACATTACTAATTAAAAATTCTGGCGGCACAACTTTAAAGACACATTACGGTGCTGGTGCATAAATAGAACGAGGATAAAAAAATGACAGCAATAATTACGGAAAGATTTAGGCAACACAATGCGACTCAATTCTTTGAGTCCTTTAGTGAAGCTTCTGGGAACTCTTATTACCTTTTCATAGGTAAAGCGACTCCCTTCACCACAGGAACATCTGGAGGCTCGGATGGCGCTCCACCTACACCAGTAGATGGAATAAGTGAAGAGTTTTATGTGTGGGATGATATGATTGCTGCTAAACAAATTACTGGTAGTTTTATAAGTTATGCAATTCCTCGGCGTGACTTTGCTAACGGTACAATTTATGATATGTATGATCACGCAGTTAGTTCTTCTAATGTAACTACTTCTGGTGCTACAAACATATACGACTCAAGTTTCTTCTTCTTAACTGCTGATTATCGTGTATATCAAATACTAGACAACAATGGCGGAGTTGCATTTAGTGGTTCTGCTCCTACATCAGAATCTACTGCCCCATTCGAATCTGGTGGATATGTTCTTCAGTATATGTACTCTCTCACATCTTCAGAAGTTGAGAAGTACTTGACAACAGACTTTATGCCTGTTAGTACAGACACAGCAGTTAGTTCGGCCGCAGTCGATGGATCGATTGTTTCCCTTAAAGTAACTGGTGGTTCTGGATATTCAGATGGAACTTACTACGCTGCCATATATGGAGATGGTACAAGTCAAGGAACTTCCTCTGGTGGTATTGTAAGAGTTACCGTTGTTAGTGGTGCTGTTGCATCTTTCGGTCTTACTGCTGGAACAGACACAACAATTCATGCTATCGGTTCTGGATACACTTACGGAAAAGTAAACCTTGCTTCTGGATATACCTTTTCAGATACATCCCTATCAACTGCCTCGGCAATGGGTGGTACTGGTGGAGTGGTAGAAGTTGTAATTAGTCCTAAAGGTGGTCATGGTTATAATGCTGTTGAACAACTTGGTGGACATTATCTTATGATGAACACAACTCTAACACAGTCTGAAGGCGATGACTTCACTACTGCTAACGATTTTCGAAGAGTGGGTGTTGTTGTAGACCCTTATATTTACGGTACATCTACATTATCTACTGCTTCAACTGTAAGACAAACATATGCTTTAAACTTAACAACCATCAGTGGTACTTTTGATATTGATGAGAAAATATCACAACAGACTACTGGTGCGATTGGCAAGGTTGTTGATTGGGACTCTAGTTTAAATATTCTTTATTACCAACAAGAAAGGTTTGGGGATTATGGAACGAATGGTTCTACTGGTTCCTATGTTGCTTTTAGTGGCGCAAACAGAGTTACTGGATCAACTTCAAATGCTTATGGTACTCCAGATGCAGCTTCGGATAGTGCGGTTACTCTTGCTGGTGGCGCTACAATGTCATTTACAAATGGATATGCAAATCCAGAGTTACAACCAGATAGTGGCAATATAATTTATATAGAAAATAGAAAACCGATTAGTCGATCATCTGACCAAACGGAAGACATTAAACTTATTGTGGAGTTCTAAAAAATGCCAATTAAAACCGATTTAAATGTAACGCCGTATTACGACGATTACAACGAAGAGAATAATTTTCATCAAATTCTCTCTAGGCCTGGTTATGCTATCCAAGCAAGAGAGTTAACTCAGATGCAATCCATCTTGAGGAATTCTGTAGAACATATTAGTAATTTTGTTTTGCAAGAAGGTTCCGTGGTGGTTCCTGGCCAACTGAGAGTTATGAATGATTTTAGTTTCATTAAATTGGCGGCAGATTTCGGAGGAGAAGCAGTAGACGTTACTCAGTATCTTGGTACAGAAATTCAAGGTGTTACTTCTGGTGTTAAGGCACATGTACAACATGTGATTGCTGGAACAACTACAGAACAGCCAACTCTCTATCTACGTTATACTTCAACTGGTTCTGATAATACATCCACAGTATTTAATGACGGTGAAATACTTAAAGCTAATTTAAAGTCTATAGTTAACGGTTCTACAACTTATGCTATCGGTGCTAATTCTGCTCAAGCACATAGTACTAAGGCAACAGGTCAAGGATTAGGCGCTGTTATACAATCTGGTATCTATTATCTAAGAGGTTGTTTTGTACATGTTGCAGAACAGACACTAATCATATCTAAGTATACTACCTTTGGGCCTGGAACTTCTGTACGGGTTGGTTTTACTGTTAAAGAAACTATTGTTACTCCAGAGACAAATACTACTCTACTAGACAATGCTTCTGGAACTTCCAACTATGCAGCCAAAGGTGCTCATAGATTGCACATCGATGCGAAGTTATCTTTCCTACCAAAAGGATCAACTGATGATGGTAATTTTACTGAACTTATGATCACGGATAATGGAATATCTGTTTCTCCTATCGACAGGGCTCAGTTAGGTTCCATAATAGATACCCTTGCTCGTAGGACTTATGACGAATCTGGTGATTACACGGTTCGTAATTTCCAATATGAAAATATGGAATCGGTTACTCTTAATGAAAACCTTGGTGTTTATAATAAGGGTGATGTTACATCCGGCGGCAAAATAGCATCAAATGCTTTGCTTGCTCTTAAAGTATCGCCTGGTAAAGCATATATCAGAGGTTTCGAGATTGAAAAATTAACGAATACTTTTGTAGACATCCCCAAAGCTAGAACGGTTAGTTCAATCAACGCTGGTGTTACAACATACGATATTGGTAACTTCCTAAACGTAACTAACGTATTTGGAACGCCTGACGTTTCATTTATTAGTGGTGAGACTACTCCCTATAAACAAATCTCTTTGTTTGATGACGTTACCCAAATTAGGGGTGTATCATCTGGTAATCGTATTGGTGTGGCACGTGCAAGGACAATAGAATATTCTACTGGTACAGTTGGCCAAACGACTTCTGTGTTCAAGTGTTATTTGTTTGATATTCGCCCATTCACCCAATTAACATTGAGTGATACTCCTAGTCCTACCCTTGAAGCAAATCATGTTCTGGGTGGTGTACAGGTTAAGGGTGAAACCTCTAAAGCAACTGGTTGGGTATTTGCTGATGGTACTTCTGGAGAAAACGTGTATCTCACAAATGTTTCTGGTATATTTAAAGATGGAGAAAAGATTACAGCCTCTGATTCAGTGGAATCAGACGGCATTGTAGAAAACTCTGGTAATGTAGACATTACTATCTTACGGTCACGTATTAACACGATTAGTGAAGCCCGTCAACTACACATGACAGATGTCGATAGTGGACAGAACTTCTCAGCTGATATTGTTTTAAATGCTCTACCAACCACGGAGTCTTATTTGACTTTGGATGGTACAAATGAATTTGGATTGAATGGTAATGAGAATATTGTCGGAGAATTAGATAATGTTCCTATCGGCCTTAACCGTGGTGCTACTGGTGGTACAGGTTCTACTCTACCTCAGGCTAAATTGAAATTATCAGAAAAGAATATTGGAGTATTTAAATTACCGAAGACAGGTATTAAAACTCATCTAACAACTGCTAATGCTGGTGCAAGTGATACTACTTATTACTTACGTAGACAATATGTCACAACCTCATCCTCAGTTGGTGTCGTAACAATTAGTGCTGGAACGAATGAGGTGTTTACCTCTCACAGTGAAGTTGACTATACAGTTTCTATTCTTTCACAAGGTTCTGGTGGTCTAGGACAAGCTGGTGATATAGTTAGTGCGTCTACTGGTTTCTCTGGTGCTGGTACATCTACTGCCACTATCACGAATAATGACATTTTTGGTAACGGTGCCAAGTTAAAGATCACCGCTACTCTGCTTAAGAGTTCTGCTAATGCTAAGACTAAGACTGTTAAACTAATGAAACAGATGAAAGTGGTTGGCGGCGCTACTGGTGCATATGGAACCAGACCAAAAGATAAAACTATCTCTCTAGGAAGGGCAGATTGTTTTAAACTTGTTGCCGTTCTAGACTCAGAGAGTGAGACTACTGATGCGGTTGCTCCATCTATGACACTGGGTACAATTATTGGTAACTTCATTAAAGGTGAAGAGATTATTGGTGATCAATCTGGCGCAGTAGGTAGAATTATAACAACATCTAGTCCTATGAAATTTGTTCGAAAACGTGGTACTACGGCAATCTTTACGTCTGGTGAAACAATTACAGGTTTCTCTAGTGGTGCGAAATGCCCAGTTCTTGTTGTAACAACTGGTGACACTAATATCACAGAACGATATGAACTTGATATGGGCCAACGAGATAACTACTATGACATATCTAGAGTTGTTAGGAAACCAAATGTGGGTATGCCTCTTGGTAGAATTCTAGTTATTTATGACTATCTAGAACATGGTACAGGTGACTTCTTTACAGTTGATTCCTATATTGATGTTGCTGACCAAATGACATATGAAGATATTCCAAAATACTCTGCTACAAAAGTCGATCCAGATGATCCAGCTCCAACTGGTGAGTATGATCTACAGGACGTTTTAGATATGCGGCCGAGGGTTGAAAATATTGCTGGAAGTTCTACAAACGTAGAATTAGTAGATTCGATAACAGGAAGCTCATTTGATTTTGCCAACAGGCAGTTTGATGGTACGGGTGCTTCTACTGTTAACTTTATGAAACCTGGCGGTTTGATTATAACTGATTTTGAATACTTCTTGCCTTATCGGGGTAGATTGTATCTAGAAAAATCTGGAAATATTAAATTTAAGGCTGGTACTGCTGATGAAAATCCAAGGATGCCTGATCCTGTAGCAGACACTATGCAACTTGCCACCATGCTTGTTCCTGCTTATACATTTAAACCTACAGATGTTAATGTTGTGAAAGAGAAGAATCGTAGATACACAATGAGGGACATTGGTAAGTTAGACGAACGTCTTTCTCATGTAGAATACTATACTGCTCTAAGTCTACTGGAACGAGATGCTGAAAGTTTTCAGATACAGGACGCTAACGGACTTGATAGATTTAAGTCTGGTTTCGTAGTCGATAGTTTCTCTGGTCATAAGATTGGTGATGCTAAACACAAAGATTATAAATGTTCTATTGATATGACTCTAAATGAACTGAGGCCTTTATGTTCTCCTAAGGCGATTAAGTTACAAGAGTCTATATCTACAGATGCTTTACGGACTTCTGCAAACTATTCTAAGAAGGGTGATCTTATTACTCTACCATATACAGAGGTTCTTTATCAAGAACAACCATATGCTTCTAGGGTGGAACGTGTTACACCATTGCTCATGTCTACTTGGACAGGTCAGATTGATCTTGATCCAGCTGGAGATGAGTGGTTTGAAACTGAAACTGCTCCAGATTTAATTATTAATGTCGAAGGTAATTTTGATACTTTCTCTGCTGCTAACGCTCGATCTGTTGGCACAGTGTGGGGTGCTTGGTCAACTGTTTGGGGTGGTTCATCTTCTTCATCAACTTCAACCTTTACTGGAAACGCCACGGTTACTCGTACAACTACAACTTCACGTGGAACAAGTAACCGTTCTGGTGTTCAGACGGACATTATACCACAGATTGACCTTGAGAGTCAAGGAACAAGAGTTATTCAACGTGCATTTATTCCTTTCATGAGGGCAGTTAATATAACCTTTACAGGGTTTGGGTTCTTCCCGAATATTAGATTGTATTGTTTCTTTGATCAGAAAAATGTCAACTTGTATTGTACTCCTCTATCTGGATTCACTACAGACGCTGCTGATGTTAGTGGTGTGCCTGTTGCGGCTACACCGTTAATTACAACTGCTTCTGGTGAGATTAAAGGTATACTCTCAATCCCCGATCCTAAAGTAACTGGTAATCCAAAATTTAGAACTGGTGAGATTGAATTTAGATTGACTTCTAGTTCTACTGATGTTAGAACCAAAGACCCAGAAACTGCTGGTACTACTACATTCCAAGCAGTGGGTATCTTAGAAACGGAACAAGAAACTATTATTGCTACTCGTAATGCAAGAATGGTTAGTTCTTCCGTTAGTCAGTCCACTAGTGTAACTTCTAGATCAACGCAGCAAAGTATAGTGCAGATGGCGACGGGGGATGATGGCGGTGGTTGTGGTGGTAATGATCCACTTGCTCAGACGTTTATTGTTAGTCCAAACCCGAAGGTCAACGAAACTTTTGACAACATGAACAACACTCGTTCATCTGGACGTTTCTTAACATCTATTGATGTATTTTTCTCTCATAAAGATGCTAACTTACCAGTGTGGATGGAAATCCATAATACAGAAAATGGTTTCCCAGGCAGTAAGATTTTGCCTTTTGCAAGAGTGGTTAAAAACCCAGCTGATATTAATATTTCTTCAGATGCCACAGTGGCGACTAGGTTTACTTTCCCTGCTCCTGTTTATGTCATGAGTGACAAAGAATATGCGATATGTCTCATGGCAACAACTCCAGAGTATAAAGTATTTATTTCTAGAATGGGTGAGACTGATATTCTTGGTTCTCGTATGATTTCTAAACAACCTCACACGGGTACTTTATTTAAAGGACACAATAATAGAACTTGGGCTCCTTCTATGACGGAAGACCTCAAGTTTAGAATGAATGTTGCCAAATTTGATACTGGAACTATTGGTAATGTTACTCTACAGAATGCTGAGGTTCCTAAGAAAAACCTAGTGGTAAACCCATTTGTCTTTACTAATGGTAATACTGCTGTTCACATTGAACACATGAACCACGGTATGTATCTGAATACTAATAATGTTGTCATCTCTGGAATGGAATCTGGTGCTGAGACAACTCTTGCTTCTGCAATGGATGCTGCTGCAACAAGTTTAACATTAACTACCAGTACAGACTTTGATGATAGCTCTGGTAAATTTGCATATGACTCTAGTAGTCAGTGGTGGCTTAAAATTGGTGATGAGATTATGAAATATAGTACCATTTCTGGTACTGCTGTTTCTAGTATAACAAGGGCTCAAAGTAGTACCGCTGCTGTCTCTCATGCGGCTGGTAGTAAAGTTGAACTCTATATCTTGCATAAAGTTCCACTGCACGAAATAAATAAAACTCATGAGTCACTTGATAATATTGGTATGGACTCATACACAGTATTGTTGACCACAGCACCTACAATTGTTGGTGGTGCATTAACTGCTACTAATGGTGGTCAAAATGTCTTTGCCACAGAGAATATAACTATGGATACAATCAATCCAATTATCTCTTCTATGGAATTGCCTGAAACAAATATGGCTGCAAATATTTTGCCGATGTCTGCTACTTCTCCAAGTGGCGATCAATCATCCTTTGTACCTACCTCAGCTGCAAATAAAATACCTATTGACTTCAATATCGATACAGATTTTGAGGAACCGTTTATGGTTGCTTCTGCGATTAATGAACAGAAAGAGAACGCTGCAAACAAATCTCTTAATATTGAAATTGCTCTAACTAGTGCTAACGAAGATGTTTCTCCCGTCATTGATATGGGAAGGGCATCATTAATGTGTGCCGCTAATAGACTTAATGTTATTGATTCTGCAACGGATGTTTATCCTCAATCAGATTGGAATTCCTCTCTTGATCCTATTGGTGATGATAATGCCGCAATTTATTTAACCAAGAAAATATCCCTAGAGAATCCTGCCACCGCTATAAAAGTATTCTTTGCTGGCCATAGACATTCTAGTGCCGATATAGAAGTTTACTATAAGATTTTGAGATCAGATGATGCGTCTGAATTTGATGATTTGAGTTACGTTGCATTTAATGGAACTGGTGGCCCAGATCAACACACTAATGCATCTACGACAAAACAAAGTTTCACGGAATACTTGTACAGTGCTGGTGTGAATGACGATGGTGATGGAACTCCTTTGGATGAGTTTATATCTTTTCAGATTAAGATCGTCATGAAAGGAACTAATACAGCAGAACCGCCTAGGATTAAAGAACTTAGAGCAATAGCATTGGCGATGTGATATGAGCGAATCAAAATTAATATCTGTTGAAGGAAAACCTGCTCTTGTAAGAGAGGAAGCTTCTGGTGCAATTATAAATAGGGATAGAGATGCTTATGATCAGGCAGTTAAGAGGGCTCGTTCAGCATCCGATCAAAGAGATGCTATAAGAGACACAACAAGAGAGATAAATACATTAAAGTGCGAAATGCATGAAATTAAAAGTCTATTACAATCTCTAGTGGAAGGTAAAAATTAAATGGCTATTACAGCATCACAGTTAACGACATCTCAAACTCTAGAAGAGTTTAGATTAGAATATAACAAGCTTCAAGACGATGTGACTATCCTAAAAGATAATCCCACTTTTGGATCAAATCTCGTTTTCGAAGGTGCTATAGCTGATGCCCATGAAACGACACTCTCTGTTGTAAACCCCACAGCGGATCGAACTGTACTTGTTCCAGATTCTAGTGGTACTATATTTCTATCAGACACAACCCCCCTAAGAATTGCTGATGGTGGTACTATTGGTTCTGTATCAGACGCTGACTCTATGACAATTGCTAGTACGGGTGTAATTACCTTTAGTCAGAAAAATAACTTCACACTAGGTATGACTGTTAATGACGGTCAAACAATCGGTTCTGTTAGTACTGCCGCTGCAATGACAATTGCTTCTACAGGTATTGTAACATTTATTGATGATATCCTTATCAAAGATGATGGAACTATTGGTTCTGCTTCGGCAACCACTGCCATGACAATTGGTTCTGGTGGTATAGTAACATTCGTAGATGACATCATAATCAAAGACGTTGGAACAATTGGTTCTGCCACAACACCTGGCGCTATGACAATAGCTGCAAATGGAACCGTTACTTTTGCTGTAGGGCCCGTATATCCCGATGGTTCAATAGTCCTTCTGGATATAGACATTGATGGTGGAACAGACATTGGTGCTGATCTTGTTGATGCCGATCTAATTATTGTCGATGATGGCGCTAATGGTACAAACAGAAAAAGTGCTGTATCACGAATTAAAACCTATATTGCTGACGTTACACTAACAACGCCTGCTCAACCAAATATTACTTCACTAGGAACACTTACTACACTTACTGTTGATAACGTAATTATCAATGGAGCGACAGTTGGACATACAGGTGATACTGATTTAATGACATTAGCAGATCAGTTGGTAACTGTTGCTGGCGCTTTAACTGCTACAGGAGTTGTGACTGCTGGTGGATTTACAATTGGTTCTGCTGTAATAAATGAAGCAGACCTAGAAGCGATTGATGGTATAACTGCCGGAACGGCTGCTGCTTCAAAAGCACTAGTACTAGATGCTAATGGTGATATCGTAATCGCAGACGGCGACAAGTTCAACTTCGGCGGTGGTAGTGATATGATAATATACCATGACGCTGCAAATTCTTATATCACTAACAAAACGGGTATAATGAAACTTGCAACGGAAACTTCTGGTATTGCGGTGACGATTGGTCACACTACATCTGAAGTAACAATCGGAGATAACCTAACTGTTGCTGGTAACTTAACAGTTCAAGGAACTCAGACTGTTGTTGATACCGTAACCATGAACGCAGCTAATGCTATTATATTTGAGGGTGCTACGCCAGATGAATGGGAAACCACCCTAACAATAACAGACCCTACTGCTGATAGAACAATTACTCTACCAAATGAAACTGGTACTGTACATACTTCTGGTGGAAGTATTACAATCCCAGATGCTGGAACCATAGGTTCGGCCTCATCAACTAGTGCTATTACAATTGCTAGTAACGGTGTTGTTTCTTTTAGTAGTCACATCAAAATAGCTGATGCTGGTACAATCGGTTCTGCTAGTGCAACGGATGCGATGACAATTGCATCAACTGGTATCGTAACATTTAAAGACGATATTCTACTCAAAGATGCTGGCACAATCGGTGTCGCAAGTTCTACTTCTGCCATAACAATTGCTTCTACTGGTATTGTTTCTTTTGTAGACGATATCGCAATTAAAGACGGTGGAACAATAGGAACTGCTACTGATGCTGACTCAATTACGATTGCATCTGATGGTGTAGTTACACTCAGTCAAAGAAGTGTTCACAATGCTGGTATAACAATTAATAATGCTGGAGAAATTGGTTCTGTAGGTGATCCAGATGCAATGTCCATTACCAATGTTGGTGTAGTAACTTTCAGTCAAAGAGATATTCATAGTGCTGGTATAACACTTGCCGATGATGGTCAGATAGGTTCTGCCTCTGATGCAGATTCAATAGCAATCGCTTCAACAGGCCTTGTATCATTTAGTCAAGGTGTGTCCCTTATTGGTGACGAAATGGAATTACGTTGGTATGAAGGTTCGAACTATGTTGGATTTGCTGCACACAGTACACTCGCTGGAAATCAGATTTGGAAATTGCCTGTTGCAGATGCTTCTTCTAGCGGTGACGCTTTGGTTTCTGATGGTGCTGGTAATCTTTCATTCTCTGGTACAGTAGGAAGTAATGCCGCAAGCTTTACTCTGATTGCAACTAATACTACAGACGCAACTCATTTCCCAGTATTTGTTGATACTGCTACGGGTAATGAAAATCCAAGAACAGACACAGGGTATACTTACAATCCTAATAGTGGAACATTAACATCCACAATATTTGCTGGTAACGTAACGGGTAACTTGACAGGTACAGTTAATACCGCAGCTCAAGGAAGTATAACTTCATTGGGTACTCTAACAAGTCTCGTAATTGCAGATGCTGGAACCATAGGTTCAGCCTCTGATACAGATGCAATGACGATCAGTTCTGCTGGTGTTGTTACATTCTCTTCTGATATTGTAGTTACAGGAACCACAACCCTTAACGGTAACTTGGTTCTGGGCGATGCGGCTGCCGATACATTAACAATCGGGGCAACAATTGCTGGTGCAACACCTCTAGTATTTGAGGGTGGTACTCCTAATGATCACGAAACATCTTTTGCCTTTACTAATCCTACTGCTGATCGTACTATCACTTTTCCAGATCAAACTGGTACTGTACATACTTCTGGTGGTAGTATCCAAATTCCAGACGGTGGAACAATAGGAACTGCTACTGATGCTGACTCTATGACAATTGCATCTGCTGGTGTAGTTACCTTTAGTCAGATACCAATTCTGCCAGCTTCTTCAATTCCCGTTGGCGCCTTGGTAGATGATTCAATAACAGAAGCAAAAATGGCCGATGATGCGATTAGTTCTGTACAGTTAAAAACTCTATCAACTCTGTTAATTAAAAATTCTAGTGGTACAACACTGAAAACAATGCATACGGCGGGGGCATAAATAATGTATAAGGAGATTATCCATTGACTGTTCGAACGCCATTAAAACTTGACGGAAGTAACGATCTTCAAGAAATGACTGCTGGTGAAATTCTTTTGGTACAACAAAAGATGATCTATACCTATGCTGGCAATCCTACTGCACAATTGACATATGTAAGTGCTAGTGGTGCTTTGATCGCTGCTATTAGTGATACAAGATTGCAAGCTGGTGCAAGGTCACAGTCTTCAACTGCTTTTGTTGCAGAAGGATCAACTGCTGAACCTTCTACTGTTACAGTGTCCCACGATAAAGTAAACTTGGGGTATGTTGTTACAGGAAGTATTGCCAACCCTGCCGATGATGGAACAACTTTCCCTGTGTATTATGATTCCTCTACTTCTTCTATTCAAGCAATGACTTTAGCAGATACCTTAGATACCTTTGTGTATCCTGCTGTTGATCTAATGGTTGTTAGTTCTGAAAGTGGAAACACAGGTGGAACTTATACAATAACAACTTCTGCTACTGCTGCTTCTGGTTACACACAAGTAAGTGCCAATCCTATTTTTACCGACACAAGAGCAAATACGGGCGCATATTCTGCTGCTGGTATTCCAGAAACATTAGATCAACCAACTACGATTACAAGTTATTACTTACACAGACGGAATGGTACAGATGTTACGGTCAATGCACCACCCTTAGTTATTAACGCTCAGAATGATCTTCAACAGATGAGTGATGCAACAATCGCTTCAGAACTTGCTAATTGGTTGAGATATACAGCGGCCCACAATGCTGCTGGTTACAAGATTAATTACCTCATGGCCTCAAGTGGAGGCGCTACAAGAGGAACTGCTATTGTTGATACTAGACTAAATGGTGCTGGTGCTTATGGAACATTACAAGTTGGTGATGATTACCGTTCACAAGAATTTCCAAATGGATCAGCTGCAACCATAGCTACGTATAACCTACGTATAGTTAAAGCATAAATAAAGGATAGGAGATAATAATGGCTGATAACGACTATAAACCGATTGCCGGTGAACCTTTCCCTTTTTGTGGTAGGATCGTAGAGGCATACTATACGAATCCAGAATTGGATACGGTAGCTGTTCTGTGGCATGATACAGGCGATTCAGCTGAAACACAAACATTGCGAGAGTATTACATTGCAGTTGATGAGGAAAATGAACAATTTCAGTATCTACTGAAGGAATTTAGTTATGACTCTATTGATGAGTGTACACGTGATCGCAATGAAGCAACCAGAACAGAATTTAGAGATGCTTTTCATAGGTATGCTACAGAGAATAATTTATATGGTCATGGGGATGATGGAACCAATCGGGCGCCTGAACCAGAAGCAATGGTAGCGCCGGCAGAAGAAACTATGCCATCTGTAGATATTATGTTTGAGTATGATGAAGAAGATGAAGTCCAAAAAGAATCTTTGTTTAAAATGAAACTAAAAATGTTCGAACAGGACGTAATCCAAAAAAGCAAAGCAAAGGTTAAAAAAGCTGCAATCCGTAAAGCAAAAACTCCATTGGAGGCTCTAGTAGCATATTCCGCTTTTATCAAATAGGTACTTGACTTTAATTATAACTTGTGATATGATGTTCTTATTTGTGGGAGTAGGTGATGAATATACTAGGGATATCTGAGGGATTTCATGATGCAAGCGTGTGTTTAATCAGAGGTCACACTATTGTACATGCTTCCCATGCTGAGAGATACAGCGGAGTCAAAAACGACAAATGGGTACATCCTTCCCAATGGCCTGTTTCAGATCGCAATCAACCAGACATAGTTGCATACTATGAGAAACCTTTTCGTAAAAACCTAAGACGTTTGTATGCTGGACAATCCTGGCAAACCCCCAGAGTTAATTATGACTTTAATTACGGACACCATGAATCTCATGCGGCCGCTGGGTATTATACGTCACCCTTCAATGAATGTAATATTCTAGTTATCGATGCTATCGGTGAATGGGATACTATTTCTATATGGAAGGCAAAAGATGATAAGATGACTAAGTTGCAGTCATGGAAATATCCGTATTCTCTTGGCCTCCTCTATTCTGCAATCACCCAACGTATAGGACTAAAACCCAACGAAGATGAATATATCACGATGGGGATGTCTGCTTATGGAGAACCCAAGTATAATTTAGAAGATCAACTGTGGGAGAACAATCATAAGGGATGTGGAGACATATACCCAAAAGCCACCTCAGAAGACCTGGCAGCATCCGTTCAGCTGCTCTATGAGAGGGAGTTACTTAAACTTGTGGACTTATGTCCCAGTGAAAATCTAGTAATTATGGGAGGGTGTGCTTTAAATTGTGCAGCTAATTCTAAGATAAAAGGAAAGAATATCTGGATCATGCCCGCCCCTGGCGATGCTGGTTCTGCTATTGGGGCAGCGGCCTTAGTTCTAAAGACAAAACTAAAGTGGCGAAATCCTTATCTTGGTTATCCTATAATGCAAGGTTTACATTTGAACGAAATAATAGAAACATTAGAAACAAATAAGATTGTTGGTATTGCAAATGGTAGGGCAGAGTTTGGGCCCAGGGCATTAGGTAATCGATCTCTTCTTGCTGATCCACGATATGATATAAAGGATACTGTGAATAAGATCAAACGCAGACAGTTGTTTCGTCCTTTCGCACCAGCAATTCTGGAAGAGTATGCAGACGAATACTTTGAGGGCCCTATGAATGAGTACATGCAATTTGTCGCAAAAGCAAAGCATGACTATAGTTCTGTTACTCATGTTGATGGCACTGCCAGAGTGCAAGTAGTGAAGAAAAATTGTGGTTCACAAATAAGACAAATATTAGAGGTGTGGTATGAAAAGACAGGATGTCCTATGTTACTCAATACCTCTTTAAATATTAAAGGCAAACCTATGGTTAATACGTGGGAAGACGCCCAACAATGGAGTAAGTTATATAATGTCCCTGTTTTCTAAACGCAAGAAGTTAATTATAGGTGGTTGTTCCTACACAGACAACTATGCAGAAAAACAAAAGATGCCAGAGTTTCCTATATGGGGAGAAGTTCTAGCTGATAAGTTGGATATGGATTTGATTAATCTAGCATCGTGTGGTTATAGTAATAAAGCAATTTATCACACTCTTACAGAATCTATGCTAACCAATAAGAACGTAGGTCTAGTTGTTTCTATGTGGAGTGAATGGCAGAGGTTTGGAGCCTATGTAGATGTGAGCACGAAAATGTTAAACAGACACCCGTGGAGATGCTTTCTACCAGAAAGAACTGTTAAGGACGCTGAATGGCACGATCAATTTTATACGAATGGAACTATCAATCCAAAGAAGCAAGGACTAAAATACGATATAAGTAAAGCAATTATTGCAAAGGGACTTGACTCTATTAAAGCCGGCACGGTTGAAACCTTGGGTTATATGTATGCTTTTCAAAACGCATGTGAACAAGAGGGAGTAGACTACTTACAAATACAGGGATGTCAACCTCTGATGAGCAAATCAGAACCAATGAATGGTATGCAGTATAGAGAATTGTGCAATCATATTATTGAAAGTCCCTACATCGAAAGAATGAGTAGTGCCTTTATGGGTTGGCCGATTGATGAACGAATTGGTGGTTATAGTATCGACAACAAATTAAAAGACGAACACAGGTTCAGTCCAGAAGATACACACCCGAATGAAGAAGGCCACCTATTAATGGCAGAAAGGATATTTGAAGAATATGAAAAAATATATACTGAAACTTAAACTATTCTTATCTGGATTTAAAAGGCAGAATAATAAAGAAGAAGCTGGATTCATATATGAATTTGATGATAAGAGATTTAAAGACCTTACACAAGAAGAACAGGGGATACAGGTTCAGAAAAACTGGAACAGGTATATGAAGAAATGAAATTAGTAGCAATAGGAGATAGTTATACTATTAATGGTTCATGGCCAGACCTGTTAGCTGAAAAACTTGATATGGAATGTATTAACTTTGGAGGCGATGGATCAGGCAATCAATTTATCATATCTAAAGTGTTAGATACTTTATTGCTTGAAGATGTTGGGTTGGTTGTTGTTCAATGGAGCGAATGGCAAAGGTTAGATTTCGAACATCACCCTAAGAGAAATAAGGGCTGGACTTCATTACACCCACATAGAGACAACTCTAGAGTAGAAAAATATCCCATGAGTTTAGAAGGAAGATGGACTATGATGGAGTATAGTAATTTTGTAGCATCTACTATGCTTTCCCTTAGACTCTTTGTCATTGCTCAGAAACTATTAAAAGATATTCCTCACCTTATGATGCAAGGGCCATATCCCCTAATTCAACCACAATATGACATGGGTAGAGCCGAGAGTTATAAATGGAACTATAGTGAGGAAATGAAAAAGGTGTATTCAAACTGCTTAGATCATCAGCTAATGAATCAGATAGAAGAGGACACGTTTATCGGTTGGCCAATAATTGGAATGGGTGGATATAGTATGGACGGACTACTTGACGAAAATGATAGTACGAGACAAAAATACAGACAGGGCAACAACAACAGCACCCCCAATGATGCTGGAAATGAGATGATTTCGAAGGATATATATAAAGTATATAAGAAGGTTTATGGATGAATACAATATTATGCGTAAGGTGGGGTGACAAGTATGATCATACCTATGTTGAAAAACTAAAGGAACAGTGCGAACAAAATTGCTCTGTTCCATTTAACTTCTACTGTCTCACAGACAAACCAACTAAGCCATATGATATAAAACTTCCAACTGAGTTGGATGAGTACTACTTAGAGGATCGTGGATTCTTTTGGGCGTATAGGAAGTATTATGCATTTGCATTGGCTGGTGATGATAATAAACTAAACGTAAAACATTTTTCTAGAATTAAGGGCGACAAATTCTTGCTGTTAGACCTTGATGTTATCATACACCAAGACCTTAAATATTTCTTTGATCTTCCTATGGACAAGCCTTGGATGGTACGTGGATGGTGGAATAACATAGATACAGTTAAACAAAACTTTGCTAAACACAAATCTACGCCTCTTAACTCTTCCGTGATACGATGGGATCGTGGGCAATTAGAAAGTGTCTATAAGAAAATCAAAACAAATGCTGAAGTAATCTTCTTTACATACCCCAGTGCCGATAACTATTTTAATCATCACTGGTATAACTGTTGGGATGAAGACAAGGGATTCTTTAAAGCTTTCCCCAAAGGTGACGTATACTCTTGGTATAAGGGTAATGTATATCCTCATGATATGGCACCAAAGAAAATAAGAGAAGATCATAAAATATGTCTATTCAATAACTCTGGATATGATGAAGGCGACAACGATGATGAGATAAAGGAACTATGGTGAATTATATAAAGTACACGCCTGAACTGGCAAACGATTGGAAACAAGCAGCTGCAGATGTTAAGAAAGATTACCCCCATCAGTTCAGACGCACTTTAGACGCTAGTACGGAATCTCAATTAAAAAGTAAACTATGGCTCGTTAACACCTTAAAAGAATTGGCGATGGATTCGTTGATACCAGACAACCCCCGTGTTGCTTTGGTAGGTGGCTGGTTTGCGAACTACCTAACACCTTTATTGTTTGATGTAATGTATGCTAAACAGGTATTCAATTATGAGATTGATAATGATGCAAAAGAAATAAGCTACAAATACAATAAGAGATATAAGGATTCAGATAAATATCAATGTTCTGTTAAAGACGTTATGATGAAGTCTTTAGGAGACAACTATGATATTATTATTAATTGTTCATGTGAACACATGTTTCCCATGACAAAATTCTATGAATGGAATCCAGACTTGCCTGATCCAGTGTATGTCTTACAATCCACAGATGAAGACTGCTTTGATGATCATATCAATTGTGTGAGCTCCCCCGAAGAGTTAGCAAAACAAAACAGAATAACAGAAGTGTTATATTCGGGAACGAAGAAGTTACCTAACGGAATGAACCGTTTTATGGTTATAGGATATCCTTCATGACAATTGTCGAGTGGTGCAGAGAGAATGATGTTTGGTATCTTAAAATGGATATAGAGATACCAGAAGTATGCATTAAAGAAGCACAAGCAGTATACGATGAAGGGTTCTTTGTAGATCACAGATATGGAGATGGAGATGGTTGGCGTTCTGCTGCAATACATAGCTTCGTCCACGAAGACGCAAAAGATACCAGCATGGGTTGGCATCATACTAAAAACCCAGATGGCCATGGCTTACACGAAAGCAAAGTTAAATGGGGGTGGACTGAAATTGCAGAAACTGCTCCAGAGACTAAGAGGTGGTTAGAAGACTTTCCACACAAGTCTTATAGACGTTTACGTTTCATGTTATTGGAACCACAGGGACGTATAGTAGCCCACAACGATTCTAATAAAAAAAGAGATGACGAAGGAAGAACTAGAAACATTGCTGGTGCAATAAACCTTGCGTTCTACCAACCAAAAAATTGTTATCTGAGAAGGGTAGATACTAAAGAAGAGTTGCCCTTTCAAAACTGTACAGGGTTTTGGTTCGACAATGGTGTACACCACGAAGCATATAACGCCTCTGAAGAAAATAGATTTCACTTTATTATGCATGGTGGATTTAATTCAGAGCGTAAAGAACTTATGAAGAGGTCGCTTGCAAAGCAATTTGGCAACGATGTTCTGAAGGAAATTGATGAGTAAGCTTAAAGACTTGGAGTGGTTCTGTCCTCAGCCGTTCATGAACACTGTGATGAATCACGATCTTATTCCAAAGGCATGTTGTGTGCTAAAGCAGTGGCCTGGAAATGAAATACGTGAAACTGGTAAGACATCTATTATGGAAGTTCATAATTCAGATTTTATGAAAGATTTCCGTAAAGAATTCTTAAACGGTGGCGGGCCAATATCTGATAAATTGTGCATGGTCTGTAAGGAACAAGAAAAACATTCCTCCACAGAAAGTCATCGACTAACGTATCTAGATAAGTTTGATGAAGAACATGGAGAGTATAGAGAACATCTAGAGGCTCTTGAGGAGTACATTGATACAGACCAAAGCGATTCTATGTATTTGACGTTTGAATATAATGCTCCTAATAACTTCTGCAACCTCAAATGTAACATGTGTTCCCCCATGAATTCATCTACATACGCCAAAGAGAATAAAGCAATAGGTGTTTCTAATGGAGCTCTAAGGGATGAGACTTGGATCAATCTTGAAGATGATATGTCAAGATATGAGGATGTGCTTAAAAACCTTATAGAATTGAAACTAGTTGGTGGTGAGACACTTGCTCTTCCTCAAAACTATGCGATGATGGATAAAGCAATAGAGATGGGCGTGTCTAAACAAATGAGACTTGTTATGACTACAAATGCAACGCTGACTCCGAAGATGGGTAAGCATGGCGATGTGTTTGATTATGTCCCATACTTTAAAGATTGTCAAATGAATATCTCTATAGAATTTTGGGGAGAGAAGAATAACTATCTACGGTTCCCATCTAAATGGGAAAAGATTATGAAGAATGTTAAAAAGTTTGCTAAGATGCCCAGAACTAGGATACTATTTGCTACCTGTGTTAGTTCTCTAACGATAGGATATCTACACGAAGTAGCTATAGCTGTTGATGCTCTGATAGAAAAAGAACCACACATTTACAATAGTTTTGCAACTGGCAGTTTGGTTATTGGTGGAACCAACTTATATACTGTAACAGCAATCCCAGAGGGAATTAGAGAAGAGTATCTTGAGACAATTTATAGTCGTGCTCCCCGAAACCATGCTCCCACATTCTTGAAACTGGCCAACTATCTAACAGAGATGCCTTTTGATCAAGACCTACATAATAGAATGATGATTGACGTAGCTAAGCGTGATAAATTTCGAGGAACCGTGTTGACAGATTTGTTCCCAGAGTGGAAACCATATTATGAAAAACTTTGATGAGTTTGGCAATGTAATAGTTGGGCGGGACGTAATGCCCTTCCGGCATCACGCCCTTGAACTATCAATTGTAGAACCATTTTTGGCATTTAAAGCTCTGTGGGAAAAAGAAACCAAAGACATCAAAAATAAAAAAGAGTTAGAACACTTATTATTTGTAGTTGTATATCCAGACAAGTTGAAGTGGGCGTTTCATATTGAGAAACAACTACAAACAACTACAATACAAACCTCAGGCGGTGTCACTGGCGCTGGTACTGGTCACAATCAAATATTGTGTCTAGAGAGTGAACTCCATAATACCCTACAAAACTCTAAAGCCTCCCATGCGATGATAGTAACGGTGGGTATGGTCTTTAATATGACTAAAGTAAATACTTCTATAACAAGATTTTATGAATTTGCAGAGACAGACGTATACGCTAGAGGTCATATTATAGCCCGCCCAGAAGATAAGGCATATCTACATCATCAACATATAGAGATAAACTTAAACCAGTGGAAAGGTTTAGGATCACCTAAAGTATATGAGAGGTGGCCTGTGTTTGAAAGATCAGAAGAAAACTTTCATGATGATTATACTCCACATTGGATTCTGCCTAAAGATCGCCCATTGATTAATAACTTTACAGACGAAGAACGAAAAAATAAACATTTTGCATATCATATGGCGAACAGAAAAGATATACAGGAAATAAATTGGAGAGCGATGACACCACAGTTGCCAGACTATTGGTGGAAAAGTGCCGCAACTTTTAAGCATACACCTAAAGGAAGAGGGTTCTATGGTTGGCGTCAAAGGGTGGATAGGAGTGATCCTTATTTTGATATCTTGATGAACAGGATGACTGAGGTTTTTTACGCTGAAAATACTGAAGAAGTTGGCCAACTCCCAACTGATAAATTTGATTTAATTATTACACCAACAGCTGGTTATAGTGGAGAAGTGTTTGCTGAAAAACTAGATTTCGATGGAGAAATTATATTCTATGATTATTGTCATGAAAATGTTGAGATCAAAAAATCGATTGTTGATATGAATATGAGTCTTGATGAGATATCTATTTTGAAAAAGTATTGGAGTAAGGGCGTGGGTAATCGCAAAAATGGTAAAACTAGAACCCATATGATTACGTTTAATTCCAATCAACTTTCTAATGGCAAGGAACTTAAAAAACGATCTGAGACTTTTGGAACTTGGGAAGAACTACAAGCCCTACAAGGTAAAATGTCTGATAACTATAAAGTTGATTTTTGGTTGATGGATTTGGTGTGTATGTCTGATCCCGATTGGTATCGGCCGACCAATATTTACTCAGATCACTCCGACATACACAACAAATCGGGATATACAACAACTGAGAATTTTATAGATAAGATAAAGGGGAAGCGTGTGTTTATGGATTGTAGTAATATTTTCGGATATCATATAGTACATGCTTGTTGGTCTTTATCTCAACTAGTTGAAAGTTATGAAAGACTTGTTAAACTGCTACAAGAGAACACCGAATATTTCTACTTAAAGGGAACTCGGCCCGGCAAACAGAAAATAAGAATATGAAGATATTAGCATTAAGAATTGGTGATAAGTATGGCCCAGAGTATGAAGACTATTTGAATAAAAAACTATCCAAATATGACATACATTGGATGCATGAGCCGTATGATGAAAGAGTTACCTTACAGTGGAATAAGATGTGGGGTATGCAGTTGGATCAAAATGAGCCTATTTGTGTCATGGACATAGATGTTCTTCTCATGGGCGACTACGAAAGAATATTTGACTATCCTATTATGCGTGGACAATTCCTTGCAATGCCTGGCTGGTGGAGAGACACAAAGAAAGAAGGTTACTCTATCAACGGTGGATTCTTTAAGTACTATCCGAAGGACTGTAAGTATATCTACGATAAGTTTATGAAAGATATACACGGGTGGCAGAGACACTACATTGATAATGGGGTTACAAAAGGCCCTGTTAATGGAGAGCAGTACTTTGTCGAAGACTCAGTATTACAAAAATTAGAACTTATCACATTACCCAAAGAATGGTTTACTCGCTGGGTTGTAGACTCCGATATTGTAGGTAGGAGTATGACTACATGGCAAGTACAGATCACACGTAAGTATCGGGAGATAACAGGGAACGACTATATATTCCTTGGTGGTGAGTTTCATCCAGATATCAAATTCGTACACTTCACACACAGAAATAACAAGCCTCATGAATGGGAATACTATGAACAAATTCGTTTACGTTAGTCATGAGTTTCGTACTCTATATCAGAGTATGTACTTCAAGAATACTCAGAAGGTCTGGGATACTTCTTGGGTAGATGAAGACTTTAAAGAACAACTTGAATTTAAACTTCAAGAAGAACAACATATGCTTAGAAAATACACAAGGCCTCATACTGCATACCTTAATGATATAGAAGGTGAGACTGAGCTTGTATTCAACATGAGTATGAAACATTTTGGTGAGCCCCAGAAATATGAATGGACTGCTGATCTGACAGAGAAATTTACAGACCTTCTTATGGAAAAAGCGATATCTATTAGAGACAAGGGTAGAAAAATTCAAGTATTATATTCTGGAGGAATTGACAGTTCTGCAGCACTACTTGCTTTATATGAGGTTTGTCCTAAAGATCAGATTGAAGTTGTCATGGGAAGAACTGGCGAAGGTGGTGCTGGTTTTAGAGCTAAAGATCAGACTGATCCTGTAAAGCAAAATCCTTGGATGTTTGATAATATTGTAAAACATTTGGATCACACATTCACTGATGATTTAAATGGTTACTGTGATCCTAGCAAATATGTGTTTGTCACAGGCAATGAAGCAGATCGTTTATTCGGGTCTACTGGTTATACTCTAATGACTCAATACTCTAAACCAGATGGTGCTGATTACCAAGAACATTGGGGAAAGGCTCCAACTGATGAACTTGATGAAAATTGGCAATGGAACCAAAACAGGTGGTGGGGTATAACTAGGTACACATATCTTATGCAATCTTTTCGTATGATGGCAAACATTTCATGTGATAAGATTGATATGGACAACTACCAGCCCATGTTCTTTGATAGAAAGATGTTACAATTTGCTATCAATCTACATATCCAAAAGAAACATAAGTGGTACAACTGTGGAGCCTTAGCAGATGAGAAGAAATTTAGAGATGGAAAGATGTGGATACGTGACGCTATATTTGATATAACTAAAAATAGTTGGGTATCATATAACATGCATAAGACTATTTCATCTGCAACTGATCTTAATAAAAGGCAGTCTGTTCCTCTGCCATTGCGCTTGAAGGTGTTAGCAATAACAGAAGATGGTACAGTTGTTAATAGAAAAAATTTAATGGAATATGTCTGTAGGGAGTCTTTTACGATATGAAAAAATTCTGCTATGTAAGTAATGATTTCAAAAATGCTTGGAGAATATTTTTTGCCAATAAGAAGATGTTATGGGATACCTCTTGGGTAGACGAATCTGTTTTGAAGAGATTCTTTGAACTTTATAATAAAGAGAATTCTGATCTGAAGAAGTACTCTCGCCCAGCTAACTGGTATCTTAATGACCTAGAACAAAAGGATACTTATTTGTTTCCTATGGCACAATCACATTTTAACGGTGCTGGCCAGAAGTATGAATATACAGAGGGGTTGCCTTCTCTTAAAGATATCTTATTAGAGAGAGCCGCTGATATAAGGGATCAAGGAAAACCTATTGAAATATTGTATTCTGGTGGGATAGATAGTTCAGCTGTAGTTCTTGCTTTTAATGAAGTATGTCCCAAAGATCAGCTGAAGATTTGGATGGCAGGAGATCATTGCATTACCAACAACAAAAATCTTTTTGATAAAATTGTTAGTAATTTGGAATGGGAAATGACAACAAATCTAAATGGTTGTTGTGACCCTAGTAAAAATGTATTCACATCTGGTAATGAAGCAGATAGATTGTTTGGTGCTGATGGTTACACTCAAATGATGGGACACTCAAAACGAGATGAGAATAGTAAGAACGGATATAAGATACTAGGGCCAAATGAACCACCCACTACAGATCATCCAGACAACTGGCAGTGGAACCAAGACCGATGGTGGGGTATTACTAGTCACACATATCTAACACAGTCTTGGAGAATGTTACGTAATGTTGAATGTGATAAAATAGTTATGGATAATTTCCAGCCTTTGTTTTTTGATAAAAGAATATTACAGTATGCTATAAACATCCATATGGATGGAGAAATGAAGTGGTACAACTCTGGTCTATTGGCTGACCCTCAGAGATACAAAGAGGGCAAGATTTGGGTAAGAAATTTTGTTTATGAAATGTCGGGCGATAAAGAATATTCTTATAATATCGGTAAGACATTAACTACTGTATCAGATATAAATGAAATGTTTAAGTTACCACTGGCTCCAGACTTTAATGTTCTTGGTGTTATGGACGATGGTACTGTTGTAAATAGAGACAATATGATGGAATATATGACCAAAGAACACACATTGTTCTCTAATGCTATATAAATATAAATAGAACAAGAGGAGATTAATAATGGCTTTTACATTAACTACAACGTCTGTCGCAGTTAGAGATGACACAAGCACACCGTGGTTCCATGAAGTTGATAATGATGCAAGGACTGCCTTTTTAGCTTGGCGTGATACAAATTATATCGACACCAATAAAACTTCTGCATGGTCGGCTACTGAATCTGCTGATGAGACAACTCTTACTTCTGTACGACAATTTGTAGACAGGGATGGGATAAATGCATGGTTAGCGGAATCCAATGTAAAAACTCAGATGGCTGCTCGAAAAGTGTATGAAGATGCAAACGGAATTACTAGAACAGGCACAAGGATGCTTTTAGGCAGTTACCTTGCTTTCTCTGGTTAGTTTATTCAACAAATGATTCTATACCTTGTTCTTTATTATACTGAGACAGCAATTCTCTTCGTGCCACAATCACTGGGTCTTCTAGATAATCAATGTTGGCTGACTTGTCTTTAAATATAGTACGAGACGTTTTTGACAATCCATCCTTAGACATCATCGTATTGGTTGTAATCATTTTGCCAGTATCTCTATATGTTTCCATAATATGTGCTTTGTGATCTTCTGATTGCTCTGACCATTCTACATCAACACTTGGTCTAGTCTGGATCAGTATAGTCATATAACCTTTTACTTGAGCGTCAGTCATTTTCATTCGTTCAAATTTCTGTATAGCATCTGGTTCATCGTGACGCAGAAGGCCTCGCTCCTCTCGTATTCTAATAGAGTTAGCAATAGAAACTCTGTTCAATACTTCAACAACATCAATATCAATTTTCCAAGGGACATGCTTGTGGTAGTGAGTGAGCAATTCTTCTAGTCCATTCCAACCAATCCAACGGTGAACCATTCTAAATTCCCAGTGAGGATTACATTTGGATTTTGCTTCCCAATCTATTAGTCCAGTAAGATTTCCCTGCTCATCTACAAAAATATTCTGTCTCCACAAGTCTCCATGAATTATACACCGTTCTTCACCCAAAGGCCCTTTTAGTTCTGCTAAGTCAAACAAAGCATCTTCTATATATTCGTCTTTAGTTGCCATCGGCATTAAAGACTTTATTACAGAGTGCATTTGGTGTGGACGGATACCTTTGACTCTGAGATTGGTACTGTGTAATTCTCCCAACAAATTTCCAAGTTGCTCGTTGAATTTACGACTAGGCATTATAGGCCCACCCTTACCATAAGTATGAGCGAGCTGTTCGCCTGGCACGTGCTGGCCCTTTATCATTTGATCTAAAGTAACCATTCTTCTATCTCCTTGTAATTCGTAAATATTTCAGAATAATCTGGATAAGGTATTACTCCATCCTTATCTAATTCTTCATATGTAACAACAGTATGCTCAAGTCTGGACATAAGCATGTTTGTGAATTCTTCTCTTGCCTTGTATTTATGCATCTGCTCGATTGAACCTGTAAAGGAATGTGGTTCTGGGGTTGTTCTCCATTCATAATTATACGTACAAAATTCTCTTGGAGCAGGATATCCAGGCATACTACAAAACATGGCCGTTTGTTCAAAACAAAAATGAGATACTTTATCGTGTTGTTGAAACCAAATTAGAGTGAAATCTTTCAGTATTTTCTCAGCAATGTCAAGTCTCTTTTCTACAGGAAGCTTCCATTTCTTGGGGGTATTGGTTAATTGTAATGGCATACACTTAACAACATATGGTAGGGGGAAATTGTGGAGATGATTTAGACGCACACGCATTTCAATATCTGTTAACAAATCTTCATTAACATTCCAATTAATATCCACAGTCTTAGTTTTAAGCTCTGATTTTAGTTGGAGATTAACCATTTTGTTTCGGCCAAACCATTCATTACCATTTACTAGGTCTTTGTCTTTAGCAAACTGCTTAAGAAAATAGTAAGAACCAGAACGGGGAGTACAGACGATGCAATATTCACTCACTCAAACCACCCTTTAATCTCTTCAATATTTTCAAATTTCTTTTCATAGTCTATGCCCATCTTAATTGTTAACACAGTTTGCACAGTGTTATCAACCTCTAATCCATACTGCTCTTGTAGATGAGCAAGAGTACTTAAAGGATCATCTAGAAAATTCTCAAACGCTACTAGAGCTCCTTCATTGTGAGTATAATAGAAATCCCAGAACTGTTCTAGCTTAGTCATAAACCTATCATATTCTTCTTTGGTAGCTATGAGACTATTATCTTTAATCTCTGGCCTCTCAGATGCGTAATGAATGTGGTTGACTTTTGTTCGTAAACGTGTTATATGACTCAAAAATTGTGATAGTACGTCTTTTCTATACAACCAGATACAGGGAAATCCACTAATCATTTCCCCGAAGTGTTGATCTTCTGGTAGGTAGTGGGGAAGGATTTTAAGAAGGTGTGGTTGTGTTGCCCAGTTCTGCTCATCTATATCTTTATAGTCATTCTTCTTTAGCCATGAGGCAGGGTCATATAGTCCGAAGGTGTTGCAAAGGAACCTACGGAAATACGTGCTACCACTCCTAGACGTTGCAATTAACCCTATTCTCATGTACCTATATATAACTATGAAAGTTATTGAATCTACATTCGAGGAAGTGTTTCCTGTCTGGCGTGACAGACTGTGGCCCAATAGGATTAGTGCAATTGAACCTATGAGTAGTCTGTGCTGGAGGCAACCAAAAGATATAATAAAGGACAGTTCGATATTCGATAAGTATGTCCCCAGTTTCTTTGCTTTGAAGATAGATGATGAAATTGTTGGAGTGAATAGTGGATTTAAAACAAGTGAGAAAGTTTATCGTTCTAGAGGATTGTGGGTAAGTGAACAACATAGAGGTAGGGGATTTGGCCAACTTCTTTTGTTACAAGCAATAGTTCAAGGTAAAAGCGAAGACTGTCATTGGATATGGAGTATGCCACGAAAAACCGCTTTGGGGTCTTACGAGAAGGTAGGATTCAAAAAAAGAGGTAAGTGGATAGACCAAAAGGTAGAATTTGGGCCCAATTGTCTGGCTACCCGCCAGATAATATATAAATAGAGGACAGGAGATAGTATATGGCCATTCCAACAAGTAAGACTACTTTCAAAGAATACTGCTTACGCTCATTGGGTGATGGTGTTATTGATATTAACATATCAGATGCCCAAGCGGATGATCGAATTGATGAAGCGATTCAGTATTTCTCTCAATATCACTATGAGGGAATTGAAAGGATGTACTTAAAACATCTTATCACACAAGCAGATGTAACTAGAGCTACATCTAACACAGCATCAACTGGAACCGATCCAGCAGATGACACTATTACTGCGAGTTGGTTAGAAGGTGGAAACTATATTCCTCTGCCAACTTCTGTCATTTCTGTCGTTCAAGTATTTCCTCTTACTGGTACTGGTACTGGGGCAAACATGTTTGATGCCCGTTATCAGTTACACCTAAACGAATTGTTTGATCTCTCATCTACATCTGTTATTCAGTATGAGATGATGAAGAACAACCTAGATTTCCTAGAACACATTCTCATTGGTGAAGCACCTATCAGATTTAACCAACATCAAAATCGTTTATATATTGATGCCGATTGGTCTACTGATTTTGTTGCTGGTCAAGACTACATTGTTATTGAGTGTTTCCGAAAACTAGACCCAGCAACATTTACAAATGTGTATGATGATGTTCTACTGAAACGATATGCGACTGCTCTTATTAAGAAACAATGGGGTGCAAACCTATCTAAGTTTAGTGGCGTTGCAATGCTAGGTGGTGTTACCATGAACGGTGAAACCATTTACTCCCAAGCGCTTGAGGAGATTACCAAGTTAGAGGAAACAATCTTCTTACACGAACCTCCAATACTTATGGCGGTAGGATAAAAAATGGCCGTAAATAAACACTTTCACACCAGTGGGCGGACTGCTGTTACGTCAGAACAGAATCTATATGCTAACCTTGTATCTGAAGCAATTCAAATCCACGGGCATGATGTGTATTATCTAGATCGTACTCTTGTTGCAGAAGACACTGTGTTTGGTGAAGATTCTCTATCTAAGTTTCAAACACAGGTTCCTATAGAAATGTATATGGAAGACAATCAATCTGGATTTGCTGGCCAGCAAGAATTGATGAGCCAATTTGGTTTACAGAATTTGAGTGAGGCAACCTTTGTCGTAAGTAAGAATCGTTTTCAAGATAAGACTAAACAGATTACAATAGAGAGTGGAACAGACACTTCTTCATCTGGAGCAATTGAGATGGAGAGTGGAACGCTAACAACGCTAGACGGCGGGTTTCTTATTTCAGAGGCAGATGTTTCTGATTCCGACAGACCCCTAGAAGGCGATGCAATCTACCACCCTATCTTAAAGAAATTATTTGAGATCAACTTTGTGGATCATGACGATCCTTTCAATCAATTAGACAACAACCCTGTATATAAAATGCGTTGTCGTTTATATGAATACAGTTCAGAAGCACTGGATACTGGTATATCTGCAATTGATGCTATCGAAGATGCCTTGTCTACTGACACCCTTGGTTATCAAATTTCATTAGAACAAACTACTGCTCAGAATGAACCATTCAGATTAGAATTATTTGCTGATAATGGTTTGATTGCAGATGAGGATGGCGATAATATTATAGGTGAGGATGACTCAACTTCAGTTGGTGAGAGTATTCTTATGGAACACAATATCGATACTGGTCATGGAGGCTGGTTAATTTCAGAGGACTATATAATAGGAACAGGTGGTGTAAACACTAATAGTGTAGATAAGTCTGCACAAAATGAATTATTTGACGAATTGGATGATACGATCTTAGACTTCTCTGAGAAAAATCCATTCGGTGATGCTGGGAGTAGTTAATTATGTTAGGACAACAATTTTATCACGAAACAATTCGAAAAGTGGTTATCGCTTTTGGAAGCATGTTTAACGATATACATTTAGTACGAAAAGACAACGAAGGAAACATTGCACAGTCAATGAAGGTTCCCTTGGCTTATGGCCCAAGACAAAAGTTTCTGGTTAGGTTGCGAGAAGACGCAGACCTTACGAAACAAGTTGCTGTTACGTTGCCTCGTATTGGTTTTGAGATTAAGGGTCTGACTTATGATCCTGCTCGTAAACTAAACCGTGTACAACAGTTTAAGAAAGTTAAGAGTGGCGCTTCTAAGCAACTAGACACACAGTATATGCCTGTGCCTTATAATATTGAATTTGATTTATATATCATGGCAAAGCAATCTGATGATGCTCTACAAATTGTAGAACAGATTTTACCTTACTTTCAACCAGACTATACGGTAACTATTAATGACAATACTGATATGGGAATCAAACGAGATGTGCCCGTAGTGTTGGGTGGTATTACGTATGAAGATACTTATCAAGGCGAGTTTGAGAGTAGACAGACTTTAATCTACTCTTTGCAAATGACTGCTAAGTTCTATCTCTACGGGCCAGTCACTTCCACTAAGGTTATCAAAACTGTTCAGGCAGATTCATTCGCTGACATGCCAGATAAGACACCTACTAGGGAACAAAGATATACGGTTAGTCCAAAACCCGCTACTGCTAATGCAGAAGATGATTTTGGTTTTAACGAATCTAGTTCATTCTTCCAAGATGCGAAGTCCTATGATCCAGAAAGTGGAACCGACAAGTAATGTCTTCTGATCCGATAGGTGAAGCTCTTGGTGTAGTCGAAGAGATTACTAAAGAAGTTGAGGTAATCGGCCCAACTTCTAGATATCCAGCGGAGCTTACAGATGGAAATGATGATGACATCGAAGCAGATTATGTTCATCAAAGAAAGATGTTTTATGCTTTGGTCGAGAAAGGGAGTGCCGCAATTGATGGAATACTCATGCTTGCTAAAGAAGGCGAACACCCCAGAGCGTACGAAGTAGCGGGACAACTGATAAAGAATGTTGCAGAAGTAACAGAGAAATTAGGCGATCTTCAAGAGAAAATGAAGAAACTAAAAGAGGTTCCAGGCAATGCGCCGAAGAACGTCACAAATGCCCTATTTGTAGGGTCAACTGCTGAATTGCAGAAAATGTTAAAAGGAAAGTGAAAATATTATGAGTTTTACACAACCAAAATGGTTTGAAAAATTACCAAGAACAATTGCTAAAGCTGTTACTTGGAGAAGTTGGATGATGATTACCAATAGTCTTATTGGGTGGATTGTCACAGGGGATTGGATGAAAGGTTTAGTAGTGGGTTTAATGGCTCTAGTCATTAACAGTATTTTGTATATATGTCACGAAAGACTCTGGAATCGGTTTGATTGGAAGAAAGTTTCTTCTGATACAGACAAGATTGTATTATAAATAGATACAGATAAAGGGAGACTATTATGAAAACCATTCGTTGGGTGCTAGCACACGAACCTATTGAATTATTTCTTAGGGCTGCAAAACATTTTAAAGCAACTATGGAAGAGAAGATGCCGGGCGCTATTAACTTGGAAATCTTAACTCTATCAGAATATGCCGAGAAGTACAAGCCTGGCGAGAAGATCACAAAACACGATCTTCTTCAATTGATGGAGGACGGTGAGATAGAAATGTCTCAGATGTATACTTCTACTCTTGGACGTACTCACGCAAAAGATATGTGGGCCCTAGATATGCCGTTCATCTTTAAAGATCACGATCACGCAAAAGAAGTGCTTGAGGGTGATATCGGCAAGTCTCTCCTTGCTGGTCTTAATAAGAACAGTAATGTTCAAGGCCTTGCGTTTACCTACTCTGGTGGATTTCGAATGATCCCTGCTAACGTAGAACTACACAAGATTGAAGACTTTGAAGGTCAGAAGTTGCGTTGCAACAAATCTCCTATCGCAGAAGAAACTCTTAGTGCTGTTGGTGCTGTCCCTGTTCCTATGGAACTTGAGCAGATCAACGAAGGTGTACAGGGTGATATCATTGTTGGTGGTGAGTCTACTTATCCCCGTTTCTATGGTTTGAAACAGAATGAGTTCATGGACACAATCAACGATGCAGAACATTCATTGTTCCTTACTACAATTCTTGTTGCTAAGGATTTCTGGAACACTCTTGATCTTGAGCTGCAAACCGAAATTGAAGATGCATCTTTTGATGCAGCTAGGGCAGAACGTGTCTGGTCTGTAGAAGACATTGACATTGTTAAGTCCAAATGTGAGAAAGATACCATTAAGGTAGTCACCATGTCTGATAAGGAACGTCTGCGTTTCAAAGAGGCAACTGAGTATATGTATGAAAAATATGATGATATGTTTACGCCAGGGCTACTTCAAAGTATCAAATATGATGCATGAAAATAATTAATCACTGTTCTCTAACAAGAACATACGGAATACGTCCAGAACTAAAACTTTATAATCCTTTAGATTTAGAGGATATTTCTGGCTATGAATCCACTCATATTGGGGAACTGTTCAACAACTTCATCTATGGTTTAGGTGTGTTGGTTGAAACAGATGCCCCGTATGATAGACTTGGTAGAGACAACAATCTCAACGTAGATTTCGATCCTATCCCAAAAATCCCAAATAACTGGAATAGAGAATTCGGAGATATATGTGACCAGAGAGCTCAAGAGTTATGGGCCCTGGGAAAACCTATTCGATGTTGGTGGTCTGGTGGTATAGACAGCACCACAACTCTTACTGCTCTTATACGAACTAAGAAACCAGAAGACACGCTTAGTATCTGGATGAGCAAACAATCTGTTGAAGAAAATCCTACCTACTACGAAAAAATAAAGAACTTGAATATAGAGTGGGCTACTAAGGAAACTCTACTAGCAAAGAAATCTCTGTGGAATGGTAAGGTGTTAAATGTCAACGGTGAGTGTGGTGATCCTATGTACGGAACATTCGTCATTGAAAAACACATAGAAGAACTAGATGATCACTGGCACACATTTCTAGACTTTGAAGATGTAAACTTCATATACAAAGACAGTCCCATGAGAGGACGCTTCATGGATTATCTTGAGGAACATATCACTCATTGTCCATTTGAGATTAAAAATCCTTTTGATATCGCATGGTGGTTAGCGTTTACAACCAAGTGGCAGTGGATAGAACGCCGTTGGTTTGGATTCCTAGAAGACCCATCTGGATATAAAAATCTGGTTGCTTTCTTCAACGATCCAGAGTTTCAGATATGGAGTATGACTAATCATCATCTGAAGCATAAGGGAACGTACAAAACATACAAGTGGCCTTCTAAAAAGTACATCTATGATTTTAATCCAGATTCAAATTACTTGATGAATAAGACAAAAGAAAAAAGTTTACCTAAGACTATGGGGAGCTTTAAAACCTTTCCTTTTAGAAACCAGAATAGAGTTGTATTTGATAACGGTGACTATTATCCGTTTGGAGATGATGGAGAGATATTCCCTATCATGCCAACAGACGTACCAAAATGGGATTTATTTAATAAGCCAGTTTGGGATAGATACAAGACTATGGAACCTATTCGCATAAATAGTTAAAATAGGAGAAGAGAGATGCACGAATATGCTTGTAAAGTTGTACACATTGTAGACGGAGACACCGTAGATGTGGACATTGATTTGGGCTTTGGAATTTGGATGAAGAAAGAACGTATTCGATTGTTCGGCATTGATACTCCAGAATCTAGGACTAGAGATTTAGAAGAAAAGAAATATGGGTATGCTGCGAAAGATTACTTAACTGGCATGCTCGATGATGAGTTGATTATGTTGAAAACTCATAAGGATAAAGCTGGAAAGTACGGCCGCATCCTTGGTGAGTTGTGGCGTACTACTGACTTTGCAGACCAATCCATTAACGAATACATGATTGAGAAACATCATGCAGTACGGTATATGGGACAATCAAAAGATGATATTGCTGAAGAGCATATTAAAAACAGAGAGTTTATAACGATAAAATGAATGACACCGTATATCTTGGTAATCCAAATCTCAAGAGGGCTAATGTCACTCAAGAGTGGACTAAGGAAGAATTAGAACAATACGCTTTGTGTATGGAAGACCCAGCGTATTTTATTATGAATTACATTAAGATTGTATCTCTTGATGAAGGTCTAGTGCCTTTCAAGATGTACGACTTTCAGAAGGATATGGTAGGTACTTTTCATAGTAATCGTTTTACTATCTGTAAATTACCTCGGCAATCTGGTAAGTCCACAACCATTATTGCTTATCTCCTTCATTATGTTTTGTTTAATGATTCTGTGAATGTTGCTATACTTGCGAACAAGGCGGCTGTTGCCCGTGATTTACTATCACGATTACAACTCGCTTACGAACATTTACCCAAGTGGTTACAACAAGGAGTAATGTCATGGAACAAAGGAAGTCTAGAGCTTGAGAATGGTTCTAAGATTTTGGCGTCTTCTACTTCTGCTAGTGCGGTGCGTGGCGGGTCTTATAATATTATTTTCCTTGATGAGTTTGCTTACGTTCCCGCTAATGTGGCTGAACAATTCTTCAGCTCCGTCTATCCCACCATCTCCTCTGGTAAAACCTCAAAGGTGATGATCGTTTCCACCCCACATGGAATGAATATGTTTTATAAAATGTGGACGGATGCAGAAGAAGGCCGCAACAGTTATGTACCGATAGAGGTTCATTGGAGCGAAGTGCCAGGGCGTGATGAAGCATGGAAAAAAGAAACTATCAAGAATACCTCAGAGTCACAGTTTAATACTGAGTTTGAGTGTGAATTCCTTGGTTCTATTGATACGCTTATATCCTCTAGAAAGTTGAAGACCCTTGCATATGTACAACCCGCTCAATCTAATGCTGGGTTCGATGTGTACGAAAAACCTATTGAAGATCACACGTATATGTTAACAGCAGACGTTTCACGTGGCACATCTCTAGATTACTCAGCTTTTGTTATGTTTGATATAACTGAGGTTCCATTTAAAATTGTTGCAAAGTACAGAGATAACGAAATAAAACCCCTTCTATTCCCAGCGAAGATATACGATGCTGCTAGGGCATACAACACAGCATACGTTTTGATTGAAGTAAATGACATTGGAGAACAGGTTGCAAACACTATGCAGTTTGACTTGGAGTATGACAACCTTGTTATGGCTAGTATGCGTGGGCGAGCGGGACAGGTACTTGGAGGTGGCTTCTCTGGTGGTAAAGCACAATTAGGGGTAAGAACCACAAAGGCGACAAAAAAGGTTGGTTGTTCTAATCTTAAACAGTTAGTCGAAGATGACAAGCTCATAGTTCAAGATTTAGAAATAATTAGTGAACTGTCTACGTTTATTGTGAAGGGATCATCTCACGAAGCAGATGACGGGTGTACAGATGATCTAGTTGCCTGTCTGTTCATATTTGCATGGGCCGCCGATCAACAATACTTCAAAGAATTAACTGATCAAGATATTCGAAGGACTATGATGCGAGAACAACAAGACGCACTAGAACAGGACATGGCTCCATTTGGATTTGTAATTAATGGTCTAGAAGAAGATAATGTAGGTACAATGGTAGATGAGTATGGTACTAAATGGAATCCTATAGTACGAGATTACGGGACTGATTGGTAATTAAAACCACACGAATATAAACGGCATTATATAGAGGGGCCAAGCAATAAACATAGAAGTTATTGCGGTTCTGATAGGATTAGCGCCTGCTATCTTTGCCGCAGTAAAAGATGATAATGCGACAGGTGGAGTTATCATCGACAACACCCCAAAATACAATACAAACATATGTGCCCAGATTTCAGTGATTCCAGCATCTACTAGAGTTGGTGCTGCTACGATTGCTACAATAAGGTATGTAGAACTAGTCGGCATACCCATTCCAAGTATTATACACAATATTGCGACTAATGTCAAGAGAAAAAACGTATTACCTCCAGATGCTACATTAAGTATAGATGTAATATGAAAACTAAGTCCAGTTTGATCCATTATCCCTATTATAAGACCGATGGCCGCAGATAGTATAATAAGACCATACATGCTATCAGCGATAGGGGATACCGAAGCCGTTTTTTTAAAATCCCCTGCCATTGAAATTCTTCCTTTAGGAACTGAACAGAACAGCACTGTATAGAACAATACTGCTGGTACAAGTGCCGAGAGTGCCACTGTCCAATAAGATACTTGAAGTATTTCTGCCATGAGAAATGCAGCTGCGCCCATAACGGGGGGCATTAGTTGACCACCCGTGGAAGCAACTGCTTCATATGCAGCTGCTTTGTGTTTTTTATATCCACATTGAATCATTAGGGGTATTGTGAGTTGCCCTGTACTCATTACATTAGCTACAGCACTACCAGAGACACTACCAAATACTGCTGAGGAAAGGATTGCTACCTTGCCGGGCGATTGAACATGTTGTAAGATAAATTTGATAATGTAGTCTATAATTCCAAATCTTACCAAGAATTGTCCAGCAAGAACAAATAAGAATACAATACCACACATAATAGACATTGACATACCAAGCATAGCGGTGTTATCTATAACGATATGTGATATTATATCATAATAATTCCTATCTGTCAAGAGGGGAAATGAAAGAAAACACATTAATATTATGCCGAACGCTTTGCCGCTTGTCTTAAAGCAAGCATAAACAACGAGCAAACAGAGAGGTATTGATATAAAGTTTAACAGAGTTTTTTCATAATTTGCGTATTCTGTTAGATATGGATATGCAAACCACATAGCCACACCCATAGAAACTAGTAGTAGACTATATCGTTTGTAAGCGTGTCCTAGAGCTGTGAATAGTATCAGAACGAACCACTGCTCATCAAAGGTAGGGTATCCAACATAGAAATCTATGTCAGATACGCTTACCAATAGAAAGAGGGGTAGTAAAAAGTTAGTCAATTAACTTCAATACTTTATACGCAAATCTAGCGCCATTATGAATAGGAACTCCGCTTTCTTTAGAGTACATATTCTTCCTGTCGAAACCGCTAACCATCTTAGACGATTTCTTATAAACCTCAGCATTGTTGTAAAGAGCAATAACCATGCTCGAAACAACTGGAACAGGCACATCTTTATGTGCCCATAAGACATAAGGGAATGTTAGTACACGTGTTGCACCCCTTACTTCTGGTGTTCTTTTCTTAGGATGTACAGTGGTTACAGAAAAGTTTTTCCAACCATGTAGCAACCTTTTTTCTGCTTCTCCTCCATTGAGAGATAAAACACGGATACCACCGTCACTCAAAGCCTCAGCATGTAATTTCTTAGTATGGCCTGCACCAATAGCAACAATAGTCACATCCACCCGTCCTTGCCGAAAGGCGTTCCAATTGCCTGGCAAAGAAGTTACTGGTACACGTTTAACGTCATCCCACACTAGAGCGGGGTTAGAATTAAGTAGTTTGTGTTTAATATTCCAATGGAATCCAGGCGCTCCACGAAATCCAGAAGGCACTCGTTTGCCCTTTAGATCATCATAGTTTTTGATGCCTGAGTTATCCCGAACAGCAAGTCCTGTCTGGAAGAAGTGTAAATTAGCCACAAAACGTAGATTTTTGTGTGCTTTTTTTGATGTACGGATACCTGTGTATCCCCAATAAAAGTCCGTAGGATTGCTAATCCCAAAGTCTAGTTCTTTATTATCAACCTTTTCAAGATAAGATTGAGTACCACGATGAGGGATGGGGGTTAATGTTAATCCAGCCGCTCTCATAGTTTTCGCAAGTGCAAGGCCAGTTTGTGCATTAGCACTGCCCTTTGTAGTCCCTAACGTCTCAGCTAAAGATGTAGTTGTCATGGCGACTAATACTAGTGCCGCAATAATGAATTTCATATCATACTCCTGTAATAAATTCAATTAGATCGTTGTCGAGCTTAATCCAGCAATTGGAGCAAACAACAAATGATTCACGAATAAGGGCGAACACTTCTTGTCTGCTTTCATTACTAGTTCCTACTCGTTTGGTTAGTTTACGGATTTCAGAGTTATGTGGATAAAACTTGAGGCAAACCGTCTCAGACTCGCCACAGTGTTTACAGTGCTTATCTCCTAAATATTCATTCAAGATAACAATACGTTTACGATAATTGCGTCTAGCAACCTTCTTAATCGTATCCTTATATTTTTCATAATGAGCATTTACCATGCTTTTATTTATAAGAGACTACACATATAAAAACACTCTTTAGGATTCTTTTTTTTATAAATATTATTAATAACAGATAAGAAAACTATCCCTTGTTAAAAAAGAAGGAGAACAAAATATGTCTTTTCTATCATCTCCTGGCGTACATGTAAAAGAGATTGACCTTACGAATATTGTGCCTGCCGTTGCTACCACTGTTGGTGCAATTGCTGGCCCGTTCGCTAAAGGCCCAGTTTCTTCCATTACGACCATTGGGAGTGAACAAGATTTGTTGCAAGTGTTTGGTAAACCAAATGCTAGTAACTTTGAGTGGTGGTTCACAGCCGCTAACTTCCTTGCTTATTCCGATCAACTAAAGGTGATTCGTGCCGGTTCTGGAATCCTAAATGCTGGTGAAGCATCTGGTGTTTTAATCCGTGACGATGATCACTATCTACACGACTTCTGGGCCGAAACTGGTGACGGTCAAGTAACTTCTAACGATTGGTATGCACGTACTGCTGGAACTCATGGTAATTCAATTGGTATTCAGACTTGCCCATCTGCTACAGCATATGAACAGGACTTGAGTACTTCTAACCAAGTAAACGATGCTTCTGCAACTGCTGGTGAAAATGTTATCAGTGTTGATGATGCAGATGCCTCTGGTTTTGCAATTAATATCGGTGATTTGCTCACATTTACTTCCACTAACGGTTCTATTACTCATGTGCCTGGTGATGAAGGAAATGAGTATCAAGTTACTGCTATCGCTACCAACGAACTGACGATTCGCCTTGCTGGTGATCCGAATGGTGCTGGTCTTGCCGTTGCAATTCCCGATGATTCTTTCATCCGAAGACGCTGGGCTTTCTACAACCTCTTTAACGGGGCGCCTGGAACTTCTGCTTGGGCAACTGATAATACCCGTGGTACTGGTGATGAAATGCACATTGTTGTGTATGACACTACTGGTGATCTAACTGGGTATGACTATGATGTTGCTGGTCAGGCAACGAATGCTGTACTTGAACGCTGGGACAGTGTAAGTAAGAATCCTGCTGCTAAGACTGCACAGGGTGGATCAAACTATTATGTTGATGTAATCTTTAGGGGTTCTCAATATATTTACTGGGGTGATCATCTTGCTGCTGGAACTAACTGGGGAACAGATGTAACTGCTGCTATGACTGCCGTAAGTACAATTGCTATCGCAGAACTTACTGGTGGAACGGACGATTATGCAGTAAGTAACGGTGAACTCAAAACTGCTTACGATCTGTTCTCAGACGTAGAAAGTCTTGATATTAACTTAGTACTTGCTGGGCCTTCTGGTGGTGTTACTAACAGTGCTGCTGGTATGGACACACATGGAACAATGATTACTGATCTTTGCGAATTACGTAAAGATTGTGTAGGATTTATCTCTCCATATCGTGCCGCTACAGTTGGTGTTGCTTCCACTATCACGCAAACCTCTAATGTCGTAGATGCGTTTAATCTACTGCCATCGTCCTCTTACATAGTGTACGATAGTGGTTACAAATACATGTATGACAAGTATGCAGATGTTTATCGTTACGTACCACTAAATGGTGATATGGGCGGATTATGTGCTAATGCAGATAAAGTTGCCGATCCTTGGTATTCTCCTGCTGGATATAACCGTGGACATGTTCGTGGTGCTATTAAACTCTCTTACAACCCGAAGAACAGTGAAAGGGATCAACTATATCGTGCCAGAATTAATCCTGTTACGAACTTCCCAGGCCAAGGTGTTTTACTCTTTGGTGATAAAACTGCTCTTGCCAAACCTAGTGCATTTGATCGTATTAACGTACGCCGATTGTTCTTGGTACTTGAGAAGGCGATTGCTACTGCTTCTAAATATCAACTCTTTGAATTCAACGATGAATTTACAAGGGCGCAGTTTAGGAACATGGTAGAACCTTTCTTGAGGGACGTACAGGGAAGACGAGGAATCTTTGACTTTAAGGTAGTCTGTGATTCATCTAATAATACAGGTGAAGTCATTGATCGTAACGAGTTTATTGGTGATATTTACATCAAACCAGCCCGTTCGATCAACTTCATTACCCTAAACTTTATTGCAGTACGAACTGGTGTTGCATTTAGTGAGGTAGGAGGTTAACCATGGCTAATATAGATGACTTTAAAGCAAACTTACTTGGTGGTGGTGCTCGTGCCAACCAATTTAGGGTAACGATTACTCCGCCCCCAGGCATTGCAATTGGATTAGATGTTCGAAGAACTTCTTTTCTAGTAAAATCGGCAGCTCTTCCTGCTCTATCTCTTGGTGAAATCGGTATTCCATTTCGTGGACGACAGATTTTCATCGCTGGTGACAGAAATACTGCTGAGACTTGGGACGTAACTTTCCTTAATGATACGGACTTTATGATCCGTAACGCTATGGAGAGATGGTCTAATGGAATTAACGATCTTGCCAATAATACTGGTGTGGTTGCTCCATCTGATTATCAGAGTGATTTGACTGTAGAACAGTTGGATCGTGATGATGCGGTACTGAAGTCTTACATCTTTAAGAGTGCTTGGCCGACTGCTGTTTCAACAATTGCGTTGGATACTGCTGAAGCTACTGCGATTGAAGAATTCTCAGTCACGTGGAGGTTCCAACACTTTGAAGCCTCTGGCGTAAACTTCTAATTATAAACCTACTAAATAGAAGTAGGAGAAAATTAGTATGGCAGAGTTATTCGGATATAGTATAAAGAAAACCAAAGATCAGGCGTTGGGTAAAGATGAGAAATCATTTGTATCCCCAACGTCTGACGATGGTGCTGTAGAGGTTGCCGGTGGCGGCTTCTTTGGACAAGTATTAAACACTGACGGAAGAGAAAAAACTGAGATTGATCTCATCAAGCGGTATCGTGACATTTCCCAGCAGGGAGAGTGCGATACTGCTGTTGAGGACATCATCAATGAAGGTATTGTGGCCAATCAAGAAGATGTGCCCGTACATATTTCATTAGACAGAATTCCTTATTCAGATAAAATCAGACGCAAAATTAGAGATGAATTTGACGAAGTATTACGTTTACTTGATTTCGGAGTCAAGGGGCATGATGTTTTCCGTAGATGGTACGTAGATGGGCGCCTTTTCTATCACAAGGTTATTGATACGAAAGACCCTCGCAAGGGCATCACAGAATTACGTATGATTGATCCCACACGGATCAAAAAAGTACGAGAAGTAAAAAAGAGTCCAGACCCTAAGACGGGCGTTGAAATGGTACGTTCTATCGAAGAGTATTTTGTATTCAATGATAAAGGTATTGAGAAAGCTGGTCTAGCAGGCTCTGGCGCCAACCAAGGAATTAAGATAGCATCAGATTCTATCACTTATGTTCCTTCTGGTCTAGTTAATCAAAACACAGGAATGGTAATGTCTTATCTACATAAGGCAATCAAACCTGTTAATCAGTTGCGTATGATTGAAGATTCATTAGTTATCTATCGTATCTCACGTGCGCCTGAGAGACGTATCTTCTATATTGACGTTGGTAATCTACCAAAGGTTAAAGCAGAACAGTATCTTAAAGACGTTATGAACAGGTATCGTAACAAAATGGTATATGATGCATCTACTGGAGAAATCCGTGATGATCGTAATCATATGTCTATGTTGGAAGATTTTTGGTTGCCACGGCGTGAAGGTGGTAGAGGTACAGAAATTACAACTTTGCCAGGCGGTTCTAATCTTGGAGAGATTGATGACATTACCTACTTTCAGAGAAAATTATATCGTTCACTTAACGTGCCGATTTCAAGACTTGAATCCGAAAGCGGTTTCTCTCTCGGCCGATCAACTGAGATCACTAGGGATGAACTTAAATTCACTAAGTTTGTACAGAGAATACGGAAGAAATTCACTCCCCTATTCACTGACATACTCAAGACCCAACTACTTCTCAAAGGCATTATAGCTCAAGAGGATTGGAAAGCTCTTCAAGAACACATTTCATATGATTTCCTAGAGGATGGTCATTTTGCCGCTCTTAAAGAATCAGAGTTACTTGAAGATCGTATTAATCAGTTGGGTACTATTGAACCTTATATCGGTACATTCTTCAGTAAAGAGTTTGTTCTGAAGAAGGTATTACATCTTAATGATTCCGAAATTCAAACAATGCGGGATCAGATTAAGAAAGAGACAGAAACCGATCCAATGGATGGTGGAATTATTCTACCGCCAGGTGGTGACGGTATTCAACGTATTCCTGTTGATCCAATGGGAATGCCAATTGATCCGAAAATGCCTGCCGATGATAGGGCTAAGGCTGCAATGGGACTTGACCCATCAGCACCGTCTGTAACACCAACCGTTAAACAACCAGCGCCGGGTGCTGCTGGATCAGCTACTGACACACCGAACGCTTCTGGTGACAAGTAATTAATTATTAAAGGAGAATAAAATGAGTAGAGAATTTGTAGATGCCACAATGAATGGTGATAACTCTAAAGCAGAAGATGATTTCAAAACATCTATTGCAGCTAAAGTTGGTGAAGTACTTGAACTTAAACGTCGAGAATTGGCCAAGAGTTTTGTAGGTACGCACGAAAAGGCGGAAAACGATGCTTAATTTCGTAGAGATTTACGAAGAAACCGTTGTGGAAAAGGACGAACATAAGAAATCCAAAGCGTATAAGGGATTATCTCCTAAGATGCGGAGTGCTGTCGATGATATTTTCAAAAAAATGGAAGCTAAGCCGACAGATTTCCTAAATAGCTTTGAAAAAACAATTAAAGACGTTTCTAAGAAACATAATGTAATGAATAAGGATGTTATGAATTACTTTGAGAAAGAAATGTTAACGATCTAGGAGAAGACTAAATGGCGTTAGTTCTACAGACAATTAGTGACAGTGATTTTGAACACACAGTAAAAGTCACCACTACGGGTACGACCAGTACAACTGTTATTGCAGATGTCTCTGAACTCAAAGGCGATGCTACTAACCCACGTGTTTCAATTGTAGGCGTTACATGGTCAGTCGGGTCTGTTACCAATATTGAGTGGAACGCCGATTCAAATGTCGTTGCACTATCTTTAACTGGAAACGGTTCTTGGACAAATATATCTATACCTAATAATGCCGGCACTGGAGTTAACGGTGATGTTCACCTTTCAACCGCTGGGGCTTCTGTTGGAACTGTTATACTACACCTTAGAAAAGTATCTGGATGGGATAATATCGTATAATGCTTAACGCACACACACATACAGAAATAGATAAGGCAGTTATTCGCAGCCAACATACTCAGCGAAACTGGGATTTGAATCAAAACATTCCGAAGGCTGATATTAAGACACTACTACATGCAGTAACTAATTGTCCTAGTAAACAAAATATTGCATTTTACAAGGTACACTTTATTCAAGACCGTGACATAATTGAAGAAATTCATGAGAACACTTACGGTTTCGGAACAACTAAAGGCCGAAAAGGTGCTGATTATGACGCTAGTGAGGTTCGTGAGACGGAGACAAATCCGCAGACCCTAGCTAATTTATTGGTGATTTTTGAAGACTATAATTATTTAAACCACTTAGAAGGTGACATTCACAGAAATCAGGCAACTAGAGAGTATGTAATGAATGGTAAGTTGAGTGATGACCGACAGGCTGAACTTGACAGAGATAAACAGATTGCAGTAGGTATTGCTTCTGGGTATCTTAACTTAACTGCTTCTTTGATGGGATACAAGACAGGGTGCTGTCAGTGTATGGATCAAAAGGCAATACAAAATATTGCTTTACTGGAAGAGAAACCCATTCTGTTGATGGGCGTAGGATTTCCCCAAAAGGGTGTAAGTCGGCGTCAACATCACGTAAGGGATTTCAATTTCGTAACAAAGAAAAAACAACCTATCAAATATAAGATATGGGATTGAACTTAGGAAGAGTGCTATGGAAAACGTAAAATTATTTTCTGAACAAGTCGAAGAAGTAGAATACATTACCGAAGCCAATGACAGCGGCGGTAAGAACTACAAGATTCGGGGCATTTTTCTACAGGCGGACATTAAAAACCGTAACGGACGTATATATCCAATGGAAGTTCTTGAAAAAGAAGTCGGTAAGTATAATAAAAACTTTATCGGCGAGAAAAGGGCATATGGGGAGCTCGGACACCCAGACGGCCCAACAGTGAATTTAGAAAGAGTTTCACACCTAACTACAAGCTTAGAGCGAGATGGAAAGAATTTCATAGGGGAGGCGAAGATTATGAAGACCCCTATGGGAGAAATTGTGAAATCCCTTATGGATGAGGGATGTAAATTAGGTGTATCGAGTCGAGGGATGGGAAGTTTAGTTTCAAAGGGCGGTGCTAATTACGTCAAGGATGATTTTTACCTTGCTACTGCTGCTGATATTGTTGCTGATCCTTCCGCACCAAATGCCTTTGTTGAAGGTGTTATGGAAGGAAAAGAGTGGGTATGGCAGAATGGCGCACTAATTGAATCTCATCTTATCGAATTAAAGCAGAAATTCGATGTAAAACAGCGGAATCGTAACGCAAACGTGGAGGCTTTGGAGTTTGCAAAGTTTCTTAAAAGACTATAATTTATAAATAAATATTACAAAGAGAAGGAGACATCCTATGTCCGACGAAATTGAACAAACCATTGAGGAACTTGAAGCGGAAGTCCTTGCAGAACTAGAGGAAGCATCAGAAAAACCTCTGGGTAAAGCAATTGACTTAGGCCTAGGTTCTAATAATGCTGACGAAACAGTCAGTAACGCTAAGAAACCAGCACCGAAAGCTGCTGGTGCCGACAACGCAGAGTCAGTTGAGGGCGAGAAAGCTCAAGACCTCGGCGGTGCGAAACCAGAAGCTAGTGTAGAAAAAGGCGCTGACGAAGACCGATCTGAGAAAGAGATTGGTAAGAAGGCATCTGCTAAAGCTTCCGCAACGAAAGACGCCCAGAATAAGGGTGCAAAACAGGAGCCTAAAGTGAAACAAGGAAGTTCAGGCGAAGCTACGCCAGGCGAAAGCCAGAAACTTGCAGCGTCTCATGTTCCCGAAGGAGACGAGGTTCTTGAAGAAGCACCAAAACTTACTAAGGCGCAACACATTGAGAACATTGCAAAGATGAAGAAAGGCGACATCGAAGAGATGCTTGCTGCTCATACATCTAAACTTGCTGAAGCAGACAATGCAGAGTCCGAAGAGGAACTTGCTAAACTTAAAGCTGCTAAGGAAGAGATTGAAGAAAAAATTAAAAATATCAATGTCAAAGAAGATGTTGATGCACTTGTTGACGGGGAAGACCTGTCAGAAGAGTTTAAAGCAAAAGCTGCAACTATCTTTGAGGCCGCTGTCAAATCAAAAATTCGCTCAGAAGTAGAACGTATTGTTGAAGAGTCAGCTTCTCAAAAGGATGCAGAGGTAGATACCTTTAAGGAAGAAATGACTGACAAGGTTGATACATATCTAAATTACGTAGTGGAAGAATGGACGAAGGAAAATGAGTTGGCAATCGAACGTGGCCTAAAGGGCGAGATTGCAGAAGACTTTATTTCTGGACTGAAACAGTTATTTGAAGACCATTACATCGATGTGCCTGATGAGAAATATGACGTTCTCGAAGCACAGAGTGAAAAGATTTCTGAACTAGAAAGTCGTTTGAATGAGGAGATTGAAAAGAATGTTCAGTCTTCCACGAAGACTAACGATCTAGTTCGTGAAAGTGTCATTTCTGAAGTTTCCGTGGATTTGGCAGATACCGAAATTGAAAAGTTTAAGTCCCTTACCGCTGATGTTGAGTTTACTAGTGAAGAGGCTTTCAAAGAGAAACTTAATACTCTCAAAGAAAGTTATTTCCCTAAACAGGATCAGGCAAGTGACGTAACTACTCTAAATTATGAGGAAGAAAGCACCGCTCAGGACATTGATACGACAGATAGTATGCGTAAGTATATGTCTGCTATCAGTCGTGATCAAAAGGCGAGTGCATAATATTATTATAACAGATGTAAAATAAAGGAGAAACTAATGTTTCAGACAGAACATCTTCAAGAAAAGTGGCAGCCAGTCCTAGAACACCCCGATCTTCCAAAGATTGAGGATTCTTACAAGCGTGCTGTTACTACTCTAATTCTAGAGAACCAAGAAAAGGCTATGCGAGAGGACGCTTCGTACCTCTCAGAAACTGCTCCTGTTAACGCCATGTCTGGCGGACAGATGGACACTTGGGATCCAATTTTGATCTCTTTGGTTCGTCGTGCAATGCCAAACCTAATCGCTTATGACGTTTGTGGTGTACAGCCAATGACGGGCCCAACTGGTCTGATCTTTGCTATGCGTTCTTCGTTCATCTCACAAGATGGCGCAGAAGCACTCGTTGATGAGTCAATGCCCGATATCTCTAACCAAAATGCTGCCGGTACTATCGGTGGTGGTGATGTTGGTGCTACAGAAACTAACCCTGCTGTTCTTAATGACAGTCCTTCTGCTGGTACGTATGTAAGTGCTACTGGTATGACGACTGCTCAGGCTGAAGCACTGGGTGATTCTGGTGCAAATGCTTTCGGTCAGATGGCCTTCAGCATCGAGAAGTCCACGGTTACTGCTGTTACACGTGCCCTTAAAGCCGAGTACACAATGGAACTTGCACAGGATTTGAAAGCAATTCATGGTCTAGACGCTGAAACTGAGTTGGCAAACATTTTGTCTTCTGAGATTCTTGCTGAAATCAACCGTGAAGTTGTTCGTTCGCTTTATGTTACTGCTGTTGCAGGCGCACAGGTTAATACGACAACTGCTGGTATCTTTGATCTTGACACCGACTCAAATGGTCGTTGGTCAGTTGAGAAGTTTAAAGGTCTTATGTTCGCTATCGAACGTGATGCCAATGCGATTGGTCAACAGACTCGTCGTGGTAAGGGTAACATGTTGATTGTATCTGCTGACGTTGCAAGTGCATTGAACATGGCTGGTGTACTAGATTACACTCCTGCTCTTAATAACAACTTGAATGTAGATGATACGTCTACTACGTTCGCTGGTGTTATGAATGGTCGTTTCAAGGTTTATGTTGATCCGTATTCTGCCAATGTTGCTGCTAGTCAGTATTATGTTTGTGGTTACAAAGGTTCTTCGCCTTATGACGCTGGTTTCTTCTACTGCCCTTACGTGCCTCTTCAGATGGTTCGTGCGGTTGGTGAAAATTCCTTCCAACCTAAGATTGGTTTTAAGACTCGTTATGGTCTTGCTGCTAATCCTTTCGCAGGCGCTGGTGCAGTTGCTGCTGGTGATACCGTTAATGCTAACGCATCACTTGACGCAAATACCAATGCTTGGTATCGTCGAGTTAAAGTTACTAACCTTATGTAAAATAGGGAAGTCCTACTTTAGAACTAGGGAGTGCCTTCGGGCGCTCCCTTTTTTTTGTCCCAAATGGTAAAACCGAATGTGGCACATGATGCTTCTTCATGTCTGTCAAATGTATAAATTTCACACTCCTTAGCAATCAAGAAGTCTAAGTATTCTTCCTCGTTCATACAAATTTTATCACCATCAAGAAGACGAAACATCTGGCAATCCTTACCAGAGATGTCACTTGCTATGTGATCAGTTGAAGTTTTTCCTGTCTGTGTCCACAGTACCGCATCAACAGCAGTTTTTCCTGCTGTTATGTACCACGGCAAACCACACCCAGTGAGTACTAAAAGGGTTAGTGACATAGTAATGATGAGGGGCATATGATATTATTTAGGCCTAAATATTTGTATGAGGTGGATATGTAGAATCTATAAGATATGGAAGAAGAAACGTGAAATTAAAAAACGTGATCCGTTTATATATGGTGGTTAAATGTTAATTGAAGATTTTGAGCATTGGAAGACTAAGAGCAACTATCGTAATGATTATGATGGCATGGACAGTCCAGACGCACCTTGGCCGCTAGGTCTAGGTTATCGACCACGGGGGTGGTGGAAAAATTATCCAATACAAGATTTTAATTATAAGTATAACTCTTGGGGTTTTAGAGGCCCAGAATATGAGCAGTACTTAGGTAAACAGGTCAACATATGTTTGGGTGACAGTTTTACTGTTAATATTGGAGGGCCGATAGAACACAGTTGGCCAACTCAGTTAGGGAAACTCTTATGGGATTTCCCTATTCTCAATTTGGGTATGGATGGCGCTGGAAACGATGCTATACGAATTGTATACGATAGGGCATGTAAATTGTTCGACGTTCAAAATGCATTTGTAATGCACAGTTATTTTCACAGAAGGTTTGAAGATAATAAATTTATACATCATAGAAACTGTCTTACTACAGATTGGCAGAACACCAAGCACCTCATAGAATCTATGGATGGTATGGATGCCTTCTGTGGGTTTATTCCAGATTGGTGTTACTCATATGAAGAGATGCACGTGGTAGACAACTCGCCTCACATGGCATATCCACATAATAAAGAAGAGTGGGTTAATAGAGATTACCACCACATGAATAAGAAACTTAACAAGAAGGTTGCAGAGCACTATTTCAATGAATTATCTCGTACTGACGCCGGACGGCGTAGGTAGTACTTATCTACAAAGGGCGATAACGGTTTACCTTAACGCCAACGGAGAAGATTACTACAACACACATGAACTTCTAAACGGGTTAGAGTTAGATTATAACAACAACCTGTATAAGAAGATGAAAGGATATTCTCAGTCTATAGAAGAGATTGTTGGAATGATCGAAAAAAATGAGGCTATGTTAGTTTCTAGACTCGCTCACTATCACGTTTTGGATAGACTTGCTGGAAAGGTGCCGAAACCACCAAAGGGAGTAATAAGTAGACCTATAGATATAGATATCTTAGAACGAAATAGGAGTGAAAATTATGATCTTTTATATGACGCTTGTAACGATCATTATGGAACTATCTTATGTTGTACACGTGATCCATTTGAGTACGCTTTAAGCTGGGGGATAAGAGACTTCACTGGCGTGTTGAATTGTTTTTCTTTGAAAGAGAAAGCAGATACGGTGAACTTTCACATGCCAATTGATCTGGAGTTCT
>Ga0209091_10000050_pt1 | contig 110780 bp, 103 predicted proteins | sample ArcticOcean_MG_C_6_FD_187438 | JGI IMG/M metagenome (GOLD analysis project Ga0209091, IMG submission 187438) | Marine microbial communities from western Arctic Ocean - ArcticOcean_MG_CB8_128 (SPAdes) (version 2) | ecosystem: Environmental > Aquatic > Marine > Oceanic | place: Arctic Ocean...
TCAGAGGATGAAGCAGTTCAGCAGGAGCGGGAGATAGTCCTTACGGAATGGGATTCAGAACATGGCCCTATCGACATGCACCTAAAGTCGATCTACCACCGGGATGGATTTCTTTGCACTGCGTATGAAAAGAGTCACTTATATGACGGTACAGAGGGCGAACTGTACGACATGAAAGAAGACCCGGACCAGTTAAGAAACCTTTGGAGCGACCCAGGTTATGCGGTTCATCGAACCGAGCTTACCGACCGTTTGTACGCATCACTACCAGACGAAACCACTGAAAAACTACCTCGCAAGGCACCCGTATAGCATCAGGCCTGTCGCCACCAGGCAACGCCGTTATCATCTTCCTCTACGACCAGCACACGTCGCTCCTGGGCACAGTGAAGGTGCGCGATCGACTCACCGGTCGCAGGGAAATAGCTCGTGTCAGTAATCTTGCTTTTAAATAGCGCGGGAAAAACGTCGACTGCTCGCTTGGGCTCAGCGCACAAATCATACAACTTCTCCAATGCAACCTCGTGCCAGTCAATCAGCTCCGTCAGTCGTTCATGCACGCCTTCGTAAAGACTCTCATGGGCCGGAAGCACCAGCAAGTCAGGCGGCAGCATCTCCCTGAACCTCGCACAGGAGTTCAGGAAATCCCGGAGGGGGTTCGCGTGGGGCTCAGATGGATTCACACTGACATTAGGCGTGATCTTCGGCAGTATCTGGTCGCCCCCAATAATTATCTTCAACTCCGGACAATAAAGGCACACATGCTCGGGGGCATGGCCATGCCCAATAACCGCCCGCCATTCGCGTCCACCAATATCGATGTACTGGCCATCCTGGATTCGTCTGTAACCAGCCGGTAACTCTGAAATATTAGCGCCAAACTGGCCGAACCTCTCGCGATAACGGTTCAGACGAGCTTCATCAAAACCAGCACGTCGATAAAACTTGATGGCGTCTTCAGGTACGTCCGAAGGACCATCTGCCGCCATAACCTTACACATGTAAAAGTCGCTGCGAGACATCCAGAGTTCTACTTCCTTTTCCCGACAGATCCAACCTGCATTACCCGTATGATCGGAGTGCAGATGAGTTGCGATAACGCGTTTTATTGGCTTACCATCAAGATGGTTGTCGAATATAGATCGCCAGCATTCCTGCACATCATCTCGATTAAGACCGGTGTCCACGATAGTCCAGCCGTCATAATCACGCACCAGCCAGACATTGATGTGATTAAGGCGACCCCACATAGGCATTCGAGCCCAGAGCACACCATCCGCAACTTCCGTCACAGCGCCATGATCTGGCAACTGATCTTCAAATCGATATGTCAGGGGATCAAACCCCCTCTTGGACATGTTATCGACCACCTACTACCTCGCCAACTCAAAGTGAGGCGCAAACATACAGGATCCAGGCCATCCTATAAAGCAACACAGGAAAAAGAATGTGGATCCTGAACCTTCGGCGAAGAACCTGGGCCACATTCACGCGTCGTTCCTGATAGTTGGTGCTCGAACCCTTCAAACAAGCGGTGACATAAACCCGGAAAAGAACAATATTGAGGCGTGCTCAGAGCAAAAAGCGGCGCCTGCATTCTCTATCACACAACGTCGCACCCACCCGCACAACAGGTGATATCGAGTTAGCTGTGAATGCCTGTAGTAAGCTAGATTTCATTGGCTCAGCATGCCAGGGGTTGCTGAATTGACTGCGGGTAGCGCGCGCCGTACGGGAGAAGTCAGCGCTTAGGGGTTAACTCGCGAAATGTATTCGATATGGACATAAATTTTTCGAGTTGCCCGTTCACCAATATAAATGACAATGTAATCGCCCTCTGCCTTCTGTTGGGCAAGGGAGTGCTGGGGAACGGACCGTTGGGCAATCAGGTAGTGTTGGTACTGCTCGGGCCCGTAGAGTATCGCGCGCTCAAAAAGCTTGTTCGCCCAGTAACTGCTACTGCCACAGGAGCGACCCTGACATTCGAAGAGAATGTTCGCAGACTCGACAAGCTCGGATTTGAAATGTTCCGCGACCTGTTTTGTCCTGCGCGCTTCAGGCAAATACCAGGTTGACGCAACTTTCCTGCCCGGTACCAGAATGAGTTTTTCGGGCTGCAGTTCGTGGTTGACCTTTTCAAGTGCCCCCAAAACCAGCAGATGACCCGACGACTCGGTCGTCTCCTGTTCCACCAGTTCCGAAGAAGGGAACAAACCAACCGGTTCGGCTAGTGAAGCAGGTTCACACTCTGCCACCAGAGCAACAGAAATTAACAGTACAAAAGCTAGATAACGCATTCTAATTCACAACATCCGAGAGCAATTTGTGGGGCTTCGATGATAGCCAGGTTAGCAGTCCCCATCGTTTGGTCCTGCCCTGTCAGATAGTATACAAGACGACTGATGATGGGTTGATGCATAACGACAAGACCGGTACCAACGTTATCAAAGCACTTCGCAATGGCCAACGTCGCTCTTTCAGCCGATTGATCTGGCGTTATCGCATCGCTGACCTGCTCGGGCCATGATCCCGCCATCGTACCGGACATGATTGCGGCGGTCTGCCGTGCGCGCAAATATGAGCTAACCATCGATTCTTCCACCTGCAGGTCCATCTCCGATAACCGACGAGCAACCGCTGAAACCTGCCCCCGCCCGTACAAGGTCAATGGCCTATCTGAATCAGTTCGCGCATTGGGTTCTGCTTCTCCGTGCCGCATCAACAGTAATATCATTCAATCTCCACATCCGTCAAAATATTTAGAATATGAACCAAAAATTGGGCCTAAGCTATTAATCATTAAGGGTTTTATAGCCCCGCTATTTCCATCTTAAAACATACAATTTCTATACTTTTATTCACATTCAAAGTATCTTAATTGACCTCCCGAATTAGTCAAAAATTGCCCTTGTGTCCGATATTGTAGACAAAATTCAGAAGGCGGCGGTACGCCGACTCAACCAAATGGCGCAACAGGTGCTTGACGACACAGGCCCGCAGATCATCGACCCTATTAAAGATTTCAAGGCCCTCCCCCAGCAATCTAATGAATTTCGTCACGAACCTGTATAACAATTTTGACGAACTCATGGGTCGGGAAGTCGCAGACGAGCAAACCATATTCAACTTTGAGACGCTATCTCTGGTCCAGGAAGAAGAACTGGACCTCATCGTCGCATTAGAGGGTATGGTTAATGCCGCCAGAAACGAACACTTGGCGGTTTACATCGGTTTTAATACCTGTCTCAGCTCCTTATTCCCCCAAAAACGCCTGGACGAATCGACGAACGCGCTCGATCCCAATCAGCTCGCGACCGCCTTTCAGGAAGCCTTGCGCCCCCTGGAACTGGATCCAAAGAACAGCATGACTGTTTACCGGGCCTTCAATAGTAACGTACTGAAGAAGCTCGACGAAGTGATCAACGAGGCCAATACACTATTGGTTGAATCCAATGTTCTCGCAGATATGGAAATGGAAGCTGCGGCCAAGAACCTATCTACGGCAAGGAATAGCCGAAGGACAACTGACGCCGATGGTCTCGGCACAATTGACAAAGAATCCTTCGACAGTGGTGGCGAGCAACCCGATCTATTCTCCGTTATGCAGCACCTTCTACATTCAGATGGACCATCGAAACCAGCGGACAGTGAAGCCGGTGATCGCATTGCTGCGGTTCCCGACACCGGCGGCTTGCCTAAGATGACTCCTACACCACCGACCGGCGAATTTATAATCCCGTCTGGCATGGCCACTGAACCAACTGTCCAACCGATGGAGACTGGGCAACCCGCCGTTGCCGCGACGCAATCATTCCAGCTACTGGAAGGACAGACGTTGCAAATGGTCGACCAGATCAAGCTCATGAAAATTCTGTCCAATATCCAGGAAAAGCTAGGTGCCGCCGAACCTCCAATCGCTGCTTCGACGATGGAAGAAGTTGAAAGACTCGATATCTGGCAATCACTAAATGAAATACTCCGGGAGTCACAGAAAGAAGGCAATATGGTCATCGCTTTAGACCGCCATTCTTCAGACATTATCAACCTGGTTACCTTGCTTTATGAGGCGATATGGCAGGACCCATCTGTTCCCATTCCTATCAAAGAACTTATCGGTCGCACCCAGATAACAATCATCAAGGTTGCACTGGCTGACGTTGGGTTTTTTAATAACGAAAATCATCCTGCCCGGGCTATCCTCAATGAGTTCGCCTCAGCGGGTATCGGCTGGACGGAAGTTGAATCCTTGACGAAGGACCCTCTTTACCAAAAGATTCAGGAACTTGTAGAAATAGTTCTCAGCGACCTTAAACAGGACAACGAGTTCTTCGAGGAGTTAATCAAAGGTTTCCGGGTTTTCCGGGTGCAGGAAGATGCCAAAAACCAACAACGTAGACAGAGAACACTTAAAGTCTCAGAGCAAAACAATCGCCTGGATGACGTTCACCAGCTCGTCTCTGAAAAAATCGAGGAACGCGTTCTTGGTCGGGAAATCCACGCTTTCGTAGAAGACCTGCTTAAAGGCCCCTTCAAGAAGTTCATGGTCATGCTGGTGCTCAAAGAAGGTCCTGGCAGCAACGCCTGGAAACAGGCCATCAAGACCATCGACGTCATACTCTGGAGCGTCCAGCCCCATGAGCAGGATGGGGATCGTGAACGACTGGAAACCATTAACCCACGCCTCATGAACAATCTTCGCAAAGCCTTCAGGATAGCCACTGTTGACAACGAAGAGTCCCACGAGCTGATTACACAGCTTCAGGCGGTCCAGAACGAAACCTTTTTTAGGGCAAAGGCCGATGATGTCATCGCTGGGAGAACTGAGGAAAAACTCTCGCTTGAACAGGCCAGACCGACAGATTCCGCGCTCAGTTTTCACGCGGCCGATGAAGAAAAAGAAGGTAAAGAGCAAGGGCAGGAAAGGGTTGCGAGGCCCGACCAAAGTGTTGCAGGAAAGACACTGGGCGGACGAGGCATCGACGGTGAGGCTGAATAAGTTTCAGAAAACAGAGAGATCAAACAAGCGACACAGCCGACAATAGAATTTGCAGCAAATCATCCTGCCGTGGCTCGGGTTGATAACCTGAGTATCGGTATGTGGGTCGAGTTCGCCGGAGAAGACGATCACAACACTCGCTGTAAGCTGGCAGCAAAAATCAGCGCGGTCGACAAATTCATTTTCGTAAACCGCCAGGGTGTGAAGGTCGTCGAAAAGACAAAGATGGGACTTGCAGGCGAACTACACGACGGAACAGTCTCTATCATCAGTGATGGACCGTTGTTCAGCCGTGTCCTGGAATCGGTGATCGGCAACTTGCGCGACAGTCAGCAGGAACAACAAACCAGCAGCGCCTACCAACCGTCCCACGGATAGCCTTAAGTCTACTTCGAAAGTTCCAGTAAAAGCTTGTTCAGCCTCGCCACATAGGTCGCAGGTTCATTTAGTTGACTCCCCTCCGCCAATTGAGCCTGGTCGTACAATACCCTCGCAAGATCATTGAACCGATCACTGTCAGATTCGTCGTTCAGTTTCTGAACCAGGGGATGATCAGGATTCAACTCAAAAATACGCTTGTTCTCGGGAACAGCTTGTCCTGCTGATTCAAGTACCCGCCGCATCTGCATTCCCATGTCATCTTCACTGACTACAAGACAAGCAGGAGACTCGGTAAGACGATGGGTCATTCGAACTTCTTCGACATTCTCTTCAAGAAGCTTAGAGATCTTTTCAACCAGTCCTTTGAACTCTTCTTCAGTTTCTTCCTGATGTTGTTTTTCCTCGGTGTCTTGCAGGTCACCCAGATCAAGTTCACCTTTAGCGACGTCCTGGAACTGCTTTCCGTCGAACTCTGCGAGGTGACTCACCAGCCATTCATCGATCCGATCGTGAAACAGGATAACTTCCAAACCTTTCTTCCTAAAAATCTCAAGATGTGGACTATTGGCAGCCATGTGATAGTTCTCTGCCGCCACATAATAGACCTTGTCCTGCTCAGGTTTCATTCGCTCGATGTAGGCTTTTAGCGATTGGTTCTGGGTTGCGCTAGCCGATTCTGTAGTTGCAAACCTTAGGAGCCCTGCCACCTTTTCACGGTTACCAAAGTCCTCCGCAGGCCCTTCTTTTAACACCTGGCCAAACTCATCCCAGAAGACCTGATACTTTTCTTCGTCGTCCGCGAGTTTTTCAATCATGTCGAGCGAACGTTTTGTGAGTGCACTGCGCATTGAGTCAATGGCAGGATCTTTTTGGAGAATTTCCCGGGACACGTTCAGAGAAAGATCGTTGGAATCTACTATTCCCCGAATGAATCTGAGGTACAGCGGCAAAAACTGCTCCGCGTCATCCATGATGAAGACTCGCTGCACATATAGCTTCACGCCTCGAGGAGATTCGCGTTGATAGAGGTCGAAGGAGGCCTTGGAAGGAATATATAACAGGCTGGTGTAGTCCAACTTCCCCTCTACCCTGTTGTGGCTCCACCTCAGGGGATCCTGGAAATCGTGTGAAACCAGTTTGTAAAACTCCTTGTACTCATCTTCTGAAACATCAGAGCGTGACCGGGTCCAGAGAGCCTTCGCAGAGTTGACAACTTCGTCTTCCGGCTCTTTGTCTTCCTCTGTTGCCATTTGCTTCATGACAACCGGAACGGAGACATGATCCGCATACTTCTTCACAATGTTTCTAATTCGCCAGCCATCGGCAAACTCAGCTTCATCCGGCTTCAGATGAAGGGTCACAGAAGTACCCGCTTCTTCACGCGCTATGGTCTCTACTTCAAATTCAGCCTCACCTTCCGAGGTCCAGCGTACAGCTTCGTCCTTCGCCGCTTTCGCGGAACGGGACTCGACGACAACTTTGTCTGCAACTATAAACGTTGAGTAAAACCCGACACCAAACTGGCCGATAAGTTGTGAATCCTGCTTCTGGTCTCCTGTGAGCGAATCCAGAAATTGGGCTGTGCCGGACTTCGCAATCGTACCAAGGTGCGAGATCGCCTCTTCGCGGGTCATACCAATGCCGTTATCCGTTATGGTCACGGTTTTGGCATCTCCATCCACATCAATACGAATACGTAATTCTTCAGTTACCGAGGCCAGCTCGGTATTAGACAATGACTCGAACCTGAGCTTATCTATCGCATCATTGGCATTGGAGACAAGCTCCCGTAGGAATATTTCCTTGTTGCTGTACAGGGAATGGATCATCAGGTGCAATAGCTGTTTGGCTTCTGACTGAAAACCCAGAGTTTCTTTTTGCGCAGTGGTCATTTCGGTGCCTTGTTTTTCCAATCTAAGTTATTCGGAACTACCACCGGAAATGGGGTCAGCAGGGCATTTTTTCAAGGGGCGAATGCACTAATACAGTAGAGATATATCTCGAGCCGGCAACCGCCGCTCTGCCCGTGGGCTAATTCAGCCGAAGGTAATCCTGGGCTGGTTTGCCGTTGAGCGCGCCCCGCCAGCTTCCATAAGCAGGATTAGTCAACTGAAACCAGTACTCCCCGAGCAGGGATTGGTGAGCCGAAACAAACCGGGCCCGCTCTTCAACACTGGTTTTTTTGATATTAGACGCAAGATCACCCAGGTCATCGCCTATCAACATCATTATTCGATAACGCTCGGCAATGTGTTGCCGCCTGGGCTGTTTTTCAGAGCTATCCCACTCGGGTCGTTCGCCCTGAAGGATCAGCAAGTCGACAGATGCCAGTGGTGGATATCCTGCCGTAACAAGGTTCTCAAGCGTATCTAACTTTTGCGGACATGGTTTGTTAGAAGATGACTCACTTGTACCTTTACGCACAGAACATCTTCGATTGGTTACATATATCACCGCGACCCCTTCAGCTCTGGCTCGCTCAACAAATGCAAGAGCGCCGGGAACAGGAATGGCTGACTTCTCGGAGACCCAATCGTCCCAGGGCCCGGGCTTCCACTGCCCGCCGTTTTTTATAAGCCGCGCCCCAAAGACGCTGTTATCAAGAACAGTTTCATCGACATCGAGTACAACCGCAGGTATCAGCGCCGCCGCCGCCAGGCCCGGGCATGAAGTACCGGCACTACAGCCAAAAGACTTCGCCTGGTCAATGTCGGCGGTCACATCCTGTTTGTCCCGGAGCAGGGACAATCTAGATCCAGCGACATTAAAGACCATCTCTGAATTGCTCTGGTACTCAGCAGAAGTCTGGATCCACAAGATGGCATTCATGCTGTCATGCTGGACAGCACATCCTGAAGCAATCATAAAACAGAGAAGTAGCGTCAAATTCGTTTTCATGGATAGCATAGTTTGTTCACTTAAAAAAAGGCGACCATCGGCCGCCTTTTGATTGCCGAACCAAAATTTACCAACCGGTGACTTCCTGTAGTGTCTTACCGATATCAGCAAGGCTCTTCACGGTATTCACACCAGCGGCCTGAAGGGACGCAAATTTTTCATCTGCGGTTCCCTTACCTCCAGCGATAATCGCACCCGCATGCCCCATACGCTTGCCAGGAGGCGCCGTAACACCAGCGATATAGCCGACTACTGGCTTGGACACATTTGATTTAATGAACTCGGCGGCTTCTTCTTCAGCCGTTCCTCCAATCTCACCTACCATGACAATCGCTTCAGTCTGCGGATCATCTTCAAACATTCCAAGGATATCGATGAAGTTGCTACCGGGAATGGGGTCACCACCAATTCCAACACAGCTGCTTTGCCCAAACCCAAGATCGGTTGTTTGCTTAACCGCTTCATAGGTCAGCGTGCCCGAACGAGAAACAATACCGACTTTTCCCGGAAGATGAATATCGCCAGGCATGATACCAATCTTGCATTCACCCGGGGTAATAACACCAGGGCAGTTAGGCCCAATAAGGCGAACACCCTGTGCATCCAGGCTTGCCTTAACAACAAGCATATCCAGTGTCGGTACTCCTTCCGTAATACATACAATCAACTTGATACCAGCAGCCGCAGCTTCGAGCATTCCCTCTTTCGCGAAAGGCGCGGGTACATAGATCACAGATGTCTGCGCACCGGTTGTCTCGACAGCTTCCCGAACGGTATTGAAAACCGGCAAACCTAGATGTTCCTGGCCACCCTTACCCGGTGTAATACCGCCAACCATCTTGGTGCCATACGCCATGGACTGCTCAGAATGAAGCGTTCCCTGGGACCCGGTAAAGCCCTGACAAATAACCTTCGTGGACTTATCAATCAAAATACTCATTACGCTCCTCCTGCCGCTTTTACTACCTGCTCAACTGCGTCAGTAAGACTCGTTGCTGCAATAATATCCACATCACTTTCAGCGAGGGTCTTTACACCCAGCGCTGCATTATTTCCTTCAAACCGGACGACCACTGGAACGCTGACACCCACATCCTTGACCGCGCCAATGATCCCTTCAGCGATGATATCGCACCGCACGATTCCCCCAAATATATTGATCAGCACCGCTTTCACACCTTCATCGGAAAGAATAATTTTGAAGGCTTCGCTAACTGCTTCCTTGTTGGCTCCGCCACCAACATCCAGGAAGTTAGCAGGTTGCCCACCATGAAGTTTCACAAGGTCCATTGTTCCCATTGCCAAACCTGCTCCATTAACCATGCAACCGATGTTCCCTTCGAGAGCGACATAGTTGAGGTTAAACTCTGACGCCTGGTTTTCCCGTTCGTCTTCCTGAGAATGGTCTCGCATTTCACCAATATGTTTCTGTCGATAAAGCGCATTACTGTCTATAGACAGCTTTGCATCCAGACAGTGAATGTCGCCATTGGTAGTGACTACCAGCGGGTTAATTTCGATCAGAGCAATGTCGCATTCGTCAAATAACCTGGCAAGTTTCATAAACACATTTGCGAACTGATTAATCTGCTTGCCCTTGAGCCCCAGCTGGAAAGCTATATCCCGGCCCTGGTAGGGACTGGCACCGGTCATTGGATCGATTGTCGCCCGTAGAATTTTTTCCGGGGTTTCCTCTGCAACTTTTTCAATTTCCACGCCGCCTTCGGTTGAGGCCATGAACGTTATGCGCTGCGTAGAACGATCAATTACCGCTCCAAGGTACAACTCACGTTCGATGTCAGTGCAAGTTTCAACGTATATCTTGCTCACGGGCTGACCTTTCTCATCCGTTTGAAATGTCACAAGATTGGTGCCGACAAGACGGTTCGCAAACTCTCGAATCTCATCTTCCGAGCTGACCAGTTTCACGCCACCGGCTTTCCCTCGGCCACCGGCATGGACCTGGGCTTTAATCACCCATTTGTCACCGCCTATTTCTTTCGCTGCCGCAACCGCTTCATCCGCGGTGTCTACAGCGATACCCTGAGAGACAGGCAATCCATACTCAGCGAATAGCTGCTTGGCCTGGTATTCATGAAGGTTCATACAATCTGGTCCTGTTTAATTTAAAAAAGTGTGTGAATTGATCCATTAAAATCTATTTTTTCCGTTTTCGATTGGCGATATGAATCGCGTGACCTGATACCGCAAGAGCGGCCTCATGTAAACCTTCGGACAGCGTGGGGTGCGCGAACATAGTGAGCCCAAGGTCTTCTGAACAGGCACCGAATTCCATGGCGATCACAGCCTCAGCAATCATTTCCGACGCATGCGCACTGATGATATGCACGCCAAGAATCCTGTCAGTAGCAGCATCAGCGACAACTTTAACCAAGCCGGTCGTATCGTTATTCGCCATCGCCCTACCACTGGCAGCCATTGGAAAACTTCCCACCTGGTAGTTTACGCCGGCGGCTTTAAGCTCCTGTTCAGTTTTTCCGACCCATGCTATTTCGGGGTGTGTATAAACAACGGAAGGTACCAGGTCGTAATTCACAAGGTTTTTCTGCCCTGCAATTCTCTCCGCAACCATAATGCCCTCTTCCATGCCTTTGTGAGCAAGCATTGGCCCTCGAACAACATCACCCACAGCATATACGCCCGGCGCCTCGGTCACGCAAACATCACTGACAGTAATGAACCCTCGATCATCCAGCGAAACTCCAGAACCCGGGGCTAACAGCCCTTCTGTATAGGGGCGTCGCCCGACCGCAACAATCACTTTGTCAAAGACTTCCTTTTTGTCACCTTCTGCATCGGTATAGGTCACCGTGACTTTTTTACCTTTTACTTCAGAACCCGTCACCCGGGTGCCGAGCCGAATATCCATGCCCTGCTTCTTAAATTGTTTTGCAGCCTCTTTACCAACCTGCTTATCTGCTGCTGGCAGGAAACCTTCGAGCGCTTCAAGAACCACAACCTCTGAACCGAATCTGCTCCAGACACTACCCAATTCGAGGCCGATGATGCCTGCGCCAATCACACCCAGACGTTTGGGCACGGCTGTAAAATCCAGCGCTCCCGTTGAATCAACGATCATGCCATCGGTGAGCGGACAAGGCGGAATATTAATAGGTACCGAACCGGTGGCAATAATCACGTGTTCCGCAACCAGTTCCTCTACCTTTCCATCGTGAGCAGTGAACGCCACTTTTCGCCCTGCTCCCAGTACGGCCATACCTTCAAATGTGGTGACACCATTACTCTTGAGCAGTCCCTGGACACCCTTCGTCAGGTTGCCGACCACTTCATCTTTTTTCCCAATCACCGCCGGTATGTCAGCCGTAACGCTCTTAACCTTGATACCGATTTCACCCAGGTGATCACGGGTATCAACAAATTTATGGGAAGCCTCAAGCAACGCTTTGGAAGGGATACAGCCAACGTTCAGGCACGTTCCTCCATAGGCAGGTGCATTCTCCTTATTGAGCCACTTCTCGACAATGGCTGTGTTTAGCCCAAGCTGGGCAGCCCGTATTGCCGCGTGGTAACCCGCAGGTCCTCCGCCAACAACAATGACATCAAAGTTCAACGACATAGCTCGTTTATCCTCGCAATAACTGTGGGTTTAGAGATCCAGCAGGATCCGTGCGGGCTCTTCCAGAAAATCTTTAAGCGTCACCAGGAACCTGACCGCTTCCTGCCCATCGATTAACCGATGGTCATAGGACAAAGCCACATACATCATGGGGCGAATCACAACCTCGCCATTAACAGCAACAGGACGTTCCTGAATTTTGTGCATTCCAAGGATACCTGTCTGCGGCGGATTCAGGATTGGCGTTGAAAGCAGCGACCCGAAGGTTCCTCCATTTGAAATCGTGAATGTACCACCTGTCATATCCTCGATCGAGAGCTTGCCTTCCCGGGCTTTGTTACCGAACTCCCGAACCTGGTCCTCAAGCTCGGCAATGGTCAGGCTATCGGCTTCTCTTATCACCGGTACCACCAAACCTCTGGGAGAACCAACCGCAACACCAATGTCCTGGTAGCCGTGGTAAACAATATCACTACCGTCAATTGACGCGTTAACCGCCGGGAATCGTTTCAGCGCTTCAACACTCGCCCTGATAAAAAAGGACATAAACCCTAGCTTGGTACCATTGTGGAATTTGGCAAAATCATCTTTATATCTGGCACGCAGGTCCATGATGGCCTGCATATCAATTTCATTGAACGTCGTCAGCATAGCTGCTGTTTGCTGGGCCTCAACTAGCCGGCGAGCAATACTGGCTCGCAACCTGGTCATCGGCACCCGTCGCTCTATTCTTTCATCATTAACCGCGCTGGGCAGACCCGGCATGGTAGTAGATGCAGTTTTTTCTTTCTGGCCCTCAAGTTGCGCTACGGCTTTCAAAATATCTTCCTTGGTGACCCTGCCGCCCTTGCCCGTTCCCTCGATACGAGTAACGTCAATTTTGTTCTCATCAGCCATTTTCTTGGCCGCAGGGCTGGCGATCGTCTCTGCTAAAGGCGCCTCGTCGGTTGACGCTTGAACCACCGGCGCCACTGCAGCCGATCCTGCATCCTCTGGCGCTGCCACAGCCACTTCACCAGCTTCAAATTCACCGAGCACTTCTTCCGCGAGAACAGTGTCGCCTTCGGCCTTATGAATGACGGTAAGCATCCCATCTAAAGGGGCAACTACTTCCAACACGACCTTATCTGTCTCTATATCAACGAGAACCTGGTCACGTCGCACAGCTTCACCCAAGGCAACATGCCACACTGCCACTTCACCATCTGCGATTGATTCAGGAAACTGAGGTGCTTTAATTTCTACCATAATTAATTCTCATTAGTTCCGCTCAGCGCATCGTGCACCAGTTGTTGCTGCTGCCTCAGATGCAAAGACATATAACCTGCCGCAGCGGCCGCAGATGCCTCTCGCCCCGTGTAGGCAAGGTAAAGGTCCGGAAATACCCGATGCAAAACCCGACGCATATGATGCTGACTTGCATACCATGCACCCTGGTTCATGGGTTCTTCCTGGCACCAGACAGCATGTTTGATATTCGGATACATCTTCAGCGTGGCCTGCATGTCCACCTCAGGAAACGGGTACAGTTGTTCGATTCGAACAATCGCAACATTGTTAATTCCATCTGCGACACGCTTCTCATGCAGGTCGTAATAAACCTTGCCGCTACAGAACACGATTCGTTCAATATTCGAGGCATCTTCCGTATGAAAGTCACCTATAAATGTCTGGAACGCTCCATCAGACAGGTCTTCCAGATCTGAAACAGCTTCTTTGTGTCTTAAGAGACTTTTCGGTGTCATCACAATGAGTGGCTTACGAAGTGGGCGAATAGCCTGGCGCCGTAACAGGTGAAACATCTGCGCCGGGGTTGTCGGCACACACACCTGTATGTTGTGTTCTGCTGACAGCTGCAGGTACCGTTCTAACCTCGCTGAACTGTGCTCTGGTCCCGCGCCCTCGTATCCGTGGGGTAGTAACATCGTGAGACCAGAGAGTCGCGCCCACTTGTGTTCACCAGAAGCGATAAACTGGTCTATAACCACCTGGGCACCATTGGCAAAGTCTCCGAATTGAGCTTCCCAGATCACCAGGGTGTTTGGACTAGTCCCCGAATAACCATACTCAAACGCGAGCACCGCTTCTTCTGAGAGAAATGAGTCATAGAGATAGAACCGATTGGACTCTTTCTCCAGACTGGCGAGAGGAGTTAACGTTGTGCCTTCCTTCTGGTCGTGCAACACCGCATGCCGATGCGCGAAAGTTCCTCTGCCAACGTCCTGACCAATCAGCCTTATGCTGAAGCCCTGGTCCAGCAAGGTCGCGTAGGCCATGATTTCACCAAAGCCCCAGTTGCTTGGCAAATCACCAGTGCCCATTTTACGCCGATCTTCAACGATCTTTTCTACCTGTTTTTGCAGCACGAAACCTTCAGGTATTTCGTTCAATTCGCGAGCAATTTCCTGGAATCGGTCCACATCACACGTGGTATCAGACGGGATATCCCAGTCATGGCCAAGGTACGGCGTCCAGTCAACATGCATGGAGTTATCAGGCTTGGTCAAAAAATCCCAGGCGACAGCTTTACCCTCATCTAAGGCATCACGATAGCCTTCGATACGAGCCTGGTAATCCGAAGCATCAATGGCACCTTCAGCAATGATCTTGTCTGAGTAGAGCGTCTGTGTAGTCGGGTGCGTGCGAATTTTGTTGTACATCACCGGTTGAGTGACCGCAGGTTCGTCGCCTTCGTTATGTCCACGCCTGCGATAACAAACGATATCGATGACGACGTCTTTCTTGAATTCCATTCTGTAGTCGAGAGCAAGTTGAGACACAAACACGACCGCTTCAGGATCGTCTCCATTGACATGAAATACAGGCGCTTGAACCATCTTGGCGACTTCTGTGCAGTAGTGCGTCGACCGCGCATCCGCTGGATCACTAATCGTGTAACCAATCTGGTTGTTGATAACGATGTGAACGGTACCACCTGTATAGAAGCCACGCGTCTGCGACATCTGGAAGGTTTCCATCACGACACCCTGCCCCGCAAAAGCAGCGTCACCGTGCACGTTTATCGCAAGGACTTTATCACCCTCGGCGTCTTGCCTTCTGTCCATTCTCGCGCGAACAGAACCGACGATAACCGGCGCAGATATTTCCAGGTGCGATGGGTTGAAGCCAAGCGCCAGGTGCATCTCTCCTCCCGGCGTCATCAGGTTAGATGAGAAACCCTGGTGATACTTCACATCACCAGAACCAAACCCAGGCGTGTACCTGCCTTCGAATTCATCAAAAAGTTCAGCAGGGTCTTTGCCCAGGAGGTTGACCAGAACATTAATTCGTCCACGGTGCGCCATACCGATCACCGTCTCGACGACCCCCGAAGAGCCCGCGCGGTGAATCAGTTCTCCAAGGCAGGGTATAAAAGACTCACCACCTTCGAGGCCAAATCGTTTGGTGCCCGGATATTTGGTACCGAGGTATTTTTCAAGACCTTCGGCGGCGATCAGTCGATCAAGAATCCTTCGCTTAACGCCATCGCTAAACGAAGGCTTGGACCGGGCGCTCTCCATCCGTTGCTGAACCCACATCTGTTCAGCTTCATCAGAGATGTGCATGTACTCTGCACCGATTGATGCGCAGTACGTACTTTCCAGCACTGCTATTATGTCTTTTAGTGGTGCTTCGCCGTGGCCGAAGAAAACATCCCCCGTCTGGAAACCTGTGTCCAAATCGGCGGCAGATAGTTTGTGGTATTCAAGTTCCAGTAGCGGCACCTGCAGGGGAGCCTGGAGACCGAGCGGGTCCAGATTAGCCTTAAGATGCCCCCTTCTTCGATAACCGCTGATGAGTTCACTGACGGCAAATTGTTTTCGCTCATGATCAGCGTGAACACTGCTGGCAGAGACCGGCACAACACGCGCCTGGTTCTTGGCCAGCAACAGGAAATGGTTGCGAACCGTATCATGGGAGATGTCAGGAGCGTCGGCGCCTTCCACCTTCGGCAAGGATTCGAAGTAACTTCGCCATTGGTCTGGAATTTCAGAAGGATCTACCAGAAACTTCTCGTAGAGGTCCTCTACGTATGACGCATTGCCAGCGGATATATGGCCTGAACGCCACATACGATCCATCACACTATCTACCATCCCGTTACCTCGTACCAATGGGGACTACTCCGAGCGGCAGATTGTACAGGCATTAAAACGGGCTGGACAGGGTCTGGTGCCTAGTAGAGCGCTATATGGCTCTCTTCAGCAACATGTTTCTAATATGCCCTATAGCACGAGTGGGGTTCAGTCCTTTAGGGCAGACAGAAACGCAATTCATGATGCCACGACAGCGAAAAACACTGAACGGGTCTTCGAGACCTGCAAGGCGTTCTTCAGTCGCCGTATCCCGACTGTCAGCAAGAAACCGATAAGCTTGCAGTAATCCCGCTGGACCGATGAATTTATCGGGATTCCACCAGAACGAAGGACATGAAGATGAACAGCACGCGCAAAGAATACATTCATACAGGCCATCAAGCTTTTCACGCTCTTCCGGTGACTGGAGTCGCTCCCGACCGGGCGCCAGTTCATCATTCAATAGATAAGGTTTAATCTTTTCATACTGCTTGTAAAACTGGTCCATATCGACGACCAGATCACGAATCACAGGTAATCCCGGCAGCGGTTTGATGGTAAGTTTGCCGCCCCGGACTACTTCAGAGAGTGGTGTGATACACGCCAGGCCATTTTTGCCATTCATGCTGACACCATCTGACCCACAAACCCCTTCGCGACAGGATCGACGATAGGTCACCGATGGGTCTTTCTCCTTGAGCAATTCAAGGACATCCAGCACCATCAAGTCGCGTCCACCCGGGATCTCAAGATCGAAGTCCTGGATGTAGGGTTCTTTATCCGCATCCGGATTGTAGCGATATACACTTACCTGCATATTAATTCCTGTTGTCTCTATCGAACCCTAGTAGGTTCTTTCCATTGGTTCGAAGGTGGGAACTGTCTTCGGATCGAAGTTAACGTCCCGCTTGCTCAATGTTTTAGTATTGGGATCAAAGATGGAATGACACAGCCAGTTTTCATCGTCCCGCGTCTGGAAATCATCACGAGCATGAGCACCGCGGCTTTCCCTGCGTCCCGAAGCACTTATTGCAGTTGCTTCAGCAATCTCCAGCAGGTTGTCCAGTTCCAGCGCCTCAAGGCGTGCAGTGTTAAAAGCTCGTGAATCGTCATTAAGCGATGCCTTTCCAATTCGCTCCCGTAATTCTTCAAGCTTCTTAATACCCTCCAGCATGGGCGCTTCTTTACGGAAGACACCGAAGTTTAGCTGCATACACTGCTGCAGTTCTTTCTTTAGCATTGCCGGTGATTCGCCATCGCCTTTTGAGTTATCCCAGCGATTCAGCCGCACCATCGCCGCTTCAAGGTCAGAATCCGATGCTTCCCCTGAATCCATGCCCTGCGCCAGCGCATCGGTAATATGAAGGCCAGCGGCTCGTCCGAAGACAACAAGGTCCAGCAGAGAATTTCCGCCTAGTCGGTTCGCCCCATGAACAGAGACATTCGCTGCCTCACCCACGGCATAGAGCCCGTCGACTATCTGGTCGTTGCCACTCGCATCAATTGTAATCGCCTGGCCATGAACATTCGTTGGAAGCCCCCCCATCATGTAGTGACAGGTTGGTACAACAGGAATAGGTTCCTTCACCGGATCAACATGAGCAAAGGTCTTAGACAGCTCGATAATACCCGGCAACCTTGAATGAAGAATTTCTTCACCCAGATGGTCCAGCTTCAGCAGCACGTGATCGCCGTTCTCACCTGCACCGCGACCTTCCAGTATTTCAAGCACCATGCTTCTTGCGACAACATCCCGGCCCGCCAGGTCTTTCGCATTCGGTGCATAACGTTCCATGAAACGTTCGCCGTCTTTGTTAACCAGGTAACCGCCTTCACCTCGACAGCCTTCTGTTACCAAAGTACCTGCACCAGCAATCCCCGTGGGATGAAACTGCCACATTTCCATATCCTGGACAGCGTATCCAGCACGAAGCGTCATGCCTGTGCCATCACCGGTATTCATCAGAGCATTGGTCGTTGACTGGTAGATTCGACCTGCTCCGCCCGTCGCAAGGACAGTTGCCTTTGCCTTAACGTAATGAAGCTCACCGGTTTCCATGCAAATCGCAGTTACACCAACGACTGCACCGTTGGAATTTTTGACCAGGTCAACGGCAAACCATTCACTGAAAAAGACTGAACCCGCTTTCAGGTTCCCCTGATAGAGGGTATGCAGTAAAGCATGACCAGTTCTGTCTGCCGCTGCACAGGTTCTGGCAGCCTGGCCACCCTTGCCGTAATCCTTGGACTGACCACCAAAGGGTCGCTGATAGATTCGACCTTTTTCCGTTCGAGAAAACGGCAAACCCATGTGTTCCAGTTCATACACGGCTTCTGGTCCAACACTACACATATATTCAATCGCATCCTGGTCACCGATGTAATCTGACCCTTTTACAGTGTCATACATGTGCCAGCGCCAGTCATCATCAGGGTCATCGCTCGCGATGGCGCATGTGATTCCGCCCTGGGCGGAGACTGTATGTGATCGGGTTGGGAATACCTTTGAAATAACGGCAGTTTTACTACCTGACTCTGCCAACTGCAGTGCAGCTCGCATTCCCGAGCCACCACCACCGATGATGATGGCATCAAATTCAAGAACAGGAATATCGCTCATACTAGTTGTTTCCCCAAAGGATATTGATACCCCAGATCAGGTAGGCCGCGATAATAAGTACACAACCAACCTGATAGATAAATCTTAATGTCGTCGCCCCTGAACCGAGCGTGTGTTCTCGCAGGTAGTCAGAACCGATAGTCCACATTCCAATCCAGGCATGTGCACCGGTAGATAGGACAGCCAACATGGTGAATACCTGCATACCGGTGTTGTTGAAAAAGCCGGACCAGGTCTCAAAATCCAGACCAGGGTTGAGCACAACATAACCGAAGATACACAGGGTGTAAGCGGCGAGTACAAGTGCACTCACTCGCTGGATAAGCCAGTCAGAAACACCGTTTCGGCTCATATTGACAACTTGAGTAACCATAACGAGTTCCTTATATAACCCAGATGGCGGCAAGCGCTATCAGGACTGCTGAGAAGAAAAGTGTTGTCTTAGCGGCGAACTGAGCGCCCTCGAGTGTTTCGCCAACACCCATATCCATCAATAAATGCTTGATCCCGGCAACGAAATGATAACCAAGAGCTGAAAGCAGGCCCCAGGTAATCATCTTCCCCAGGGGACTGACCATCATTTCCTTCAGGGCAATGAACTCTTGTTCACTGGACAGCGATAAATCGAGTGCATAGAGCATGAACGCAACGCCAATAAAAAGGAGCACACCAGCGACGCGATGCGTGATGGAACTGATCGCGGTGATCGGCCATTTGAATGACAACAAGTCGCCAATGCCTACATTGATCGGACGAGAATTTTGTTTCACTGATATTTACTCTTTATAATTAGGGATTATCCACAGGATCTGCAAATCTAAATCCCGTGAATCCGCCAAAGCGCGCACATAATAGTGAGTTTACCCTTAAAAAACAAACCACTAATACTTATAAGAGCCACTGTACAAGGCTTTACAAGGCCATTCCGTTTTGCTTTGATAGTACGCCTTTCCGGAGAGGGTCCAACATCCCAGCGTTGCTAAAGTATCAGCAACCTTAATCGGAAAATTAGAAAGTTTAATCATCAAGCACCACGATTCAGCCGATCATTAGCGACATTAATCATCAGTTAACCGCCGAGTCGGCGAAGAAATTCTGGAGCAGTTAGATGGTACAAAAAGTAGAAATTGTCATCGATGGTAAATCGGTTGAATTGCCGGTACTGGAGGCAAGTGAAGGCCTTAATGTCATCGACGTCCGCGGGATTATTAAAGAAGGGCTTTTCACCTTCGACCCAGGCTTTCTGTCCACCGCAAGCTGCGAATCAAACGTGACATATATCGATGGAGACAACGGAATACTGCTCTATCGAGGCTATGCAATTGACCAACTCGCGGAAGGCTCCAGTCACATGGAAGTCTGTTATCTGTTGCTGAACGGTGAGCTTCCCGACAAATCCCAGCTCTCCCAATTTACAAAAGATATTAACGATCGAATGCCTGTCGACGAACACTTCCAGCACATATTCGATGGCTTTACGGAGAACTCACATCCCATGTCTATGGTTTGTGCCGCGATTGCCGGGCTGGCATCACTGCAACACGACTCCCTGGACATTAGCGACCCCGCTTATAGAAGGGAAGCAGCTTTACAGCTAATCGCCAAGATCCCGACTATTGCAGCGATGGCTTACAAAAAGTCGATTGGAGAAGAGTTCATTGCTCCGGACTCCAGCCTGACCTACGCAGAGAACTTCCTGCATATGTGTTTCGGCAAAAAAGGCGAGAAGCCCAACGTCTCTTCTACTCTGTCTGCCGCCATGGACAGGATTTTTATCCTACATGCCGATCATGAACAGAACGCGTCCACCTCAACCGTCCGAATGGCAGGTTCAACCGAATGCAACCCATTTGCTGCTATCGCCGCGGGCACTGCTGCTTTGTGGGGGCCGTCCCATGGCGGCGCGAACGAAGCCGTACTCGACATGCTGGTTGAAATTGGCGATGAATCAAATATCGAAGAATATGTTGCCAAAGCAAAAGACAAGGAAGACCCGTTTAAACTGATGGGATTCGGCCACCGTGTCTATAAAAACTTTGATCCACGGGCAACGGTCATGCAGAGCAGTGCCCATGCTGTGCTGGAAGAACAAGGCGCCTCGGAGGACCCTCTTCTTAAGGTCGCTCAAAAGTTGGAAACGATCGCGCGTGAACAGGACTACTTTATTGATCGAAACCTCTACCCCAATATCGACTTTTATTCAGGAATTACCCTCAAAGCAATGGGTATCCCGACCACCATGTTCACAGTAATCTTCACCCTTGGTAGAATGCCAGGCTGGATCACACACTGGGATGAGATGATTGCTGCGCCGTTCAAAATCGCCCGACCACGCCAACTATATCTAGGCGAACATAAACGCGATTACGTGTCCATTGACAACCGATAGCGCAACACCCTTTACTAAATAAAAACCGTAACTTAACCAATAAGGACACTCCCTTTTGAATATCACAGCAGCCATGGAAACCAGCAAGGGCACCATCAACATCACCCTGTACCCGGATCAAACACCGGTGACAGTGGCAAGCTTCGTTAACCTTGCGACAAAGAATTTCTACGATGGACTTAACTTCCACCGGGTCATTCCAAATTTTATGATCCAGGGTGGCTGCCCGCTGGGCTCAGGCACTGGTGATCCCGGATATCGATTCGAGGACGAATTTGACCCAAGCCTCAAGCATGATGCGGCAGGCAAACTCTCAATGGCGAATTCAGGTCCCGGCACTAACGGCAGCCAGTTCTTCATTACTCATGGACCTACTCCGCACCTGGATGGCGCTCACACTGTGTTCGGCTCAGTTGATTCTTCGACTGACCAGGATATTGTTGACTCGATAGCACAGGGTGACACGATTGTTTCCTTGACTATCAATGGTGATGTCGACGCGCTACTTGAAGCTCATGCTGAAAGAGTCGCTGAGTGGGATCAGGCTAGTTGATTGTATGTTTGGAGTTGTTCTCGACGCAGATAGCTTAGGTAAAGATGTAGACCTTACACCCGTCACCCAACTCCTGGATGACTGGCAGGTCCACCCGTTCACGACTCCGGAACAAGTTGCGGAACGTATTAAGGCAGCCACTGTCGTGCTTACCAATAAGATTGTCCTGGATGAAGCCAGCCTTTCGTCTGCACCTGCATTGGAGTTCATCAGTGTCATGGCAACGGGCACCAACAATATAGATTTCCTGGCAACCGCTAGTCGCGGCATTAAGGTGAGTAACGCCCTTGCTTACGGCACGCCTTCAGTGGTTCAACACACACTGGCCCTGATACTGAACCTCTCCACCAGCTTTCATCAATACCAGGCCTCAGTTCGCAGCGGAGACTGGCAAGCATCTGACGTTTTCTGCCTACTCGACCACCCCATCCGGGAAATAGCTGGCAAGCAGCTGGGTATTGTCGGCTATGGAGAACTGGGTAAGGCAGTTGGAACAGCGGCAGAAGCACTCGGCATGAAAATTGTCGTCAGCGAACATCCAGGGAGGGAGCCACGAGAAGGCCGAACTAAATTTGAAGAAGTACTGCGTACCTCTGACTACATCAGCCTGCACTGCCCGCTAAACGACGCAACCTTGAGGATCATCAACGTCGATACGCTCGCGCTCATGAAACAGGATGCATTCCTGATTAATACGGCACGAGGAGGTCTGGTGGATCCGGATGACCTGATCAGTTGCCTGCAGGCCGGCAACATTGCCGGCGCGGCGATAGACGTGCTCGAGCAGGAACCTCCAGACATGGACGACCCATTACTTAAAGACATACCTAACTTGATCGTCACTCCACACAACGCATGGGCCGCTATAGAATCTAGAACCCGACTTATCCAGCAGACCAGAGAAAACGTTGAAGGCTTCCTCAAGGGAACACCTGTTCGTCTGGTTAACGAATAGCCTGAACTCACATCGAATCGATACAGGAAGAAATAGAAATGGAAAGCTTTCGCCAGGAAGTCAGACAGTGGCTTGACAAAAACTGTCCTGAAAGTATGCAAACCTCAGGGTCAGAAGATGAAACCGTCTGGGGTGGTCGCAACGCCACCTACCCCAACCCAGATTCAAAGGCCTGGCTTGACGCGATGGGATCAAAGGGCTGGACTTGCCCAACCTGGCCAAAGGAATTCGGTGGTGGTGGACTCAGTTTTGAGGAAAACAGCGTGCTTCAAAGCGAGCTGGAACGAATCAATGCCCGCCCGGCACTCATCTCGTTTGGTATCAGCATGCTCGGCCCGGTATTGCTTGAGTATGGGAACGAAGAACAAAAAATGGAGCATCTACCAAAAATCATCCGCGGGGAAATTCGCTGGTGCCAGGGTTACAGTGAACCCGGCTCCGGGTCTGATCTCGCCAGCCTGCAAACCAGGGCTGTTGTTGATGGCGATGAGTATGTTATCAACGGTTCCAAGGTCTGGACTTCTTATGCTAACTTCGCGGACTGGATCTTTTGCCTGGTCCGAACAGACGCCAATGCCCCCAAACATGAAGGTATCAGCTTTGTCCTGTTCGATATGACATCAACAGGTATCAGTACAAAACCGATTCAGCTAATAAGCGGCGAGTCACCTTTCTGTGAAACCTTCTTTGACGATGTTCGAATCCCAAGACCAAACCTCGTAGGAAAAGAAAACCAGGGCTGGACCATCGCGAAAAAACTGTTACAGCACGAACGCAATATGGTTGCAGGTATGGGGACGCGTGGAAAAACAAACAACCCCGCCAACAAGATGGAAAACCAGGCCAAGCAATACGTGGGCGAGGTTGATGGCAAGATAGCCAGCGCCAGCCTGCGCGATGGCATCGCGCGGCACCAAATGAATAGTATAGCCTTCGCGTTGACGCTCAGGAGATCAGCCGAAGAAGCCAAAACAACCTCTGCCCCTTCTCCAGCATCGTCAATGTTCAAATACTACGGCACGGAACAGAACAAAAACCGGTTCGAGATTTTACTGGACATTATGGGTAGCCAGAGTCTTGGATGGGAGGGAGATAGTTTTGATCCCCGTGAATTGTCCACCAACCGAGAATGGCTACGTTCAAAAGCTAACTCTATCGAAGGTGGGACGTCAGAGGTTCAACTGAATATTATTGCGAAGCGGGTGCTTGGGTTACCTGATTGATTTAAGCGCGAGACCCCTCCGCCTCGGTCGGGACAACGTGCCCGTTTATCCCGCCTGTCCCTCCTCCAGACAGGAGAAGTGGTTCAGGGCTCAATAAGCGGCATTGATCCGAAAAAAGCCATCCAAGAAAAGTATGGTCCTCCTAGTGTACTTTTGGTGTCAGGAAACTCTTAGCAGGAATAGAAGGCGTGAATGAGGTATTGCGAAAACTTTATTCATTAATTAAATTTCAAGCGCTGGTTACTGACATCATGATGGCTGGTTTGAATGGCAAAGAATTGGCAGACCACGCTGTTAAAATAAACCCAAACCTCAAAGTTATCTATATCTCAGGATACTCAGAGAATGCTCTTTTTAAGGAAGGCATAATCGCGCCCGATATTGTTCTGCTAAGGAAACCATTCTTGCCGGGAAAATTGATCAACGAAATTCAAGAAATCCTTGACCAACACTCTGATTAATTTCCGCACTATATAGACAACTAGATCACTGACTTATCCGATTAGCGGATTCACTAAATCGCCAATGCAAAATGAAGAACTTAGTGCTCAATAAAGCGATTTCGATTACTCGGGTTCGTATCGAAGTATCAGAGAATCATCTTCCCGTCACAGGACGGATATTTTACAACTAACAGTACTCTCCGTTATTACTCCTGGTCTTTCTGCTCAATTGACCGTCACAACCCAGAGTGCCTATAGCTCTCAGCTACTGTGTTAGCATTCCAGACAAATAATAAACTGGGACCATCTCCATGCATTATTCAATTTTGCTGCTTGCATTGCTGCTATCTGGTTGTAATCAATCATCCACACAGCAACAATCCAACCCTATTGTCACCACTACCCCGCCCGTACAAACTGAAGGATCTCAGCAGTATGCCAATATACAGGCGGCCAAAGAAGCGCTGCCCGGCAAAGCCCACTACGATCGCGCATGCATAGCCTGCCATGGTGGCGCTGTTAAAAGAGCACCGCAGCGAGAAATGATCGGCCTGATGACCCCTGAATCCGTACTGCATACAATCACTAAGGGTGTCATGCGCGACGAAGCGCAGTCGTTAACCGCTCAAGAAAAAAGAGAGGTTGCTGAGTATATTAGCGGCGTAAAACTGGGCGGCGAGCTGACGGCATTACCCGCTTGCGATAACAAAAGTGCAACACTCGCATCGAGTTCGTCGATCAACTGGGGATTACAACCCGAAAATACACGTACGATATCAACCGAAGTTGCCGGTATTTCCTCTATAAACGTCACTGAGTTAACGATCAAATGGGCAATCGCTTTTCCAGACTCGAGTAGAGTCAGGTCACAGCCAACTTTCGCCGGCAATCAAATATTTGTTGGCTCACATAGTGGCATTGTATATTCGTTAGACCGCGATGAGGGATGTGCAACCTGGTCCTATATTGCATCCGCAGAAGTCAGGACCGGTATCACCTATTCTGCATCTGGTCCTGATCCGATGATCTTCTTTGGCGATGTTATTGGCAATGTCTATGGCCTCAACGCCACTACCGGAGAAAAAATGTGGCGCACGCGAGCCGACGATCATCCCAACGCGACAATCACAGGCACACCTTCTCTGAACAACAATATGCTTTACGTCCCTGTCTCCTCCCTGGAGGTCAGCCTACCGATCAATCCTGACTACGAATGCTGTACGTTTCGCGGCTCAGTCACTGCGTTAAACGCTATTACCGGCGAGATACAATGGAAAACCTATACCATTGAGGAAGAACCTGCCGTCACTGGCCAAAATTCTGTTGGTACCAATATTGTCGGTCCGTCGGGCGCTGTCGTATGGAATAGCCCCTCAATAGATGTGATTAACAATCAGCTCTACGTTGGCACAGGAGAAAACATGTCCTCCCCCGCCAGCCTCACCAGCGATGCGATGCTGGCGATGGATTTAGACTCTGGAAAACTCAATTGGGCTTTTCAGGCGACCGCTAATGATGTTTGGAACTCAGCCTGTGACACCACCACGCCCGAGAACTGTCCGGTAGAGAATGGACCAGATTTCGATTTCGGTGGTGCAACTGTCATTGTGAACACAACAAACCATGGCCGCCTCGTTATCGCTGGACAAAAATCCGGGTTCGTTCATGCGCTCAATCCGAAAGACGGGTCACTGGTTTGGCAAACACGGGTCGGTCGAGGCGGCATACAAGGCGGGATCCATTTCGGAATTGCTGCAAAGGGGGAAACACTATTAATACCCATCAGTGATATGGCGGACGGACGCACCTACCCCAACCCGGACCGACCAGGTATGCATGCATTGGACGCTAATAGCGGGGACCTTCTGTGGTCCACACTACTTGAGGATAACTGCGTTGGGCGAGACCATTGCCACCCCGGGATTTCCCAGGTCCCAACAGTCATCGGAGACCTTGTCATCGCCGGTTCCATGGATGGGGTGGCTCGCGCCTACGCTATTGATACCGGCAAGATTGTTTGGGAACTGGACACTTCCCAACAAGAATTCACCAGCACGCTCGGCACGCTTACGAAAGGGGGCTCGATGAGTGGCGGAGCTGGACCGGTCGCTAACAACGGTTTGTTATTACTGAGCTCGGGTTATAGCCTATACAATCACATGCCTGGTAATCTCCTGTTGGCTCTTGAGCTGAAATCAGAATGATGCGATGTCGAGCATTGTTGATTTACTCTCTGAGCCCGAGCGCGAGCCAGCGTTAGATTTATATCAGCAATCTGTACGGCCCTTAAGGAATGGCGGCAATAGGGCCGCAGCAACATTAGCGGTGTTATGACGTCATGAATGATTCACTTTTAAATCGCGATCCGCTCGACCCAGCCATCACGGAATGTCCGTTTGATTATTATCACGCCCTGCGTGAAGACGGTGGTGTTTTTCAGGTTCCGGATCGGAATTTCTTTCTGGTCAGCCGCTACGATCTGGTCATACAGGTTGTTAAAGATACGGATACCTTCTCATCTAAAACCGGTGTCCAGGTCCCATCTGCCGCAGATGGTAGCCACCGACCCGGTGAAGGTATGGTGCGCACGTTACTGACGGCTGATCCACCGGAACATCGGTTCTATAGAAACCTCGTTAACAAGGCATTTTCTCTAAAGCGGGTATCTAGCTGGGAACCCAGGGTTCGTATGATCGCTGACGAACTTATTGATGATTTTATTACCGGTGGAAACTGCGAGATGAATTATGATTTTTCTGTGCCGTTGCCGTTGATCGTGATCATTGAGGCTCTGGGGTTACCGCGCGATATGTTACGTCAGTTCAAAACCTGGTCGGATACGATTTCTCATTTAGGAGGTATGCTGTCAGAACAAGAAATGGTTAGCGTTCAGGCGCTACGACGAGATTTTTCCGCATGGGTCGATGAAATTATCGCTGACCGGAAACTAAACCTCGGCGATGACTTTATTTCAGACCTCATTCGAGCTCGCTTTAAAGACAACCGTCCACTGGATAATGCTGAACTAAATAGCATAGTCTTGCAGTTTCTAGTGGCGGGAAACGAGACAACAACCAACACGATTACTGCCGGTATGTTGTTACTACTGCAACATCCAGATCAGATGAAACTGGTACTGGAAGATCGCGCGCTTATTCCCAACCTTGTCGAGGAAGTTCTCCGCGTTGAATCACCGGTTCAAACTCATTTTCGATATGCGACCAAAGCAACTGAATTAAACGGTGTGAAAATCCCGGAAGGTGCTGGGGTAGGTGTAATGTACGGATGTGCGAACAGAGATCAAGCGCATTTTGGTCACGCGGAGGCTTTCGACATCCAACGCAATAATGCGTCCAGACACCTGGCTTTTTCCCAGGGTGTTCATTTTTGCCCCGGGGCGCCCCTTGCGAGGCTGGAATCTGCGATTGCTTTTGAGCAACTGTTCGAACGACTCCAAAACTTTCAGCTGGATGACTCCCGCAGTGACTTGCGGCATCTACCGAGTTTCACGCACCGCAGCCTTAGAAAAGTCCAGATCACTTTTGACAAGACAGTAACAGCTACCGCTAGCTGATATCTTTTACGGGCCAGTAGCTCACATGGCGGCGATCGGGTAACAGCGCACGCATGTTTAGCTGTGATCTCGTCAATGGGACTAATCCGGCACAACTCTCAGAAGCTTGCCACTCTCACTATCCGTCAGGATGTAAAGATACCCATCGGGTCCGGATCGCACATCGCGAATTCTCGCACCGACCTCTGCGAATACTGATTCTTCACCGACAACCTTCCCCAAATCCATGTCGATACGTCGAACTTCCTGATCCACAAGTGCCCCAACAAAGAGGTCGCCATGCCAATCGGGAAAGGCGGTACCTTTGTAAATAGCCAAACCAGACGGTGCAATACTTGGTACCCAAAAAGTTAGCGCTTCCTCAACACCGGAAGCGGACTTCAAAGGCGAAACGTATGCACCCGAATAATTGATACCTTGGGTAACTGCTGGCCATCCATAGTTTTTGGCAGGGAGTATGCTATTTAACTCATCGCCGCCCTGGGGGCCGTGCTCATGCATGTAGACCGTGCCAGTGCTCTGATCCAGCGCCAAACCCTGAGCGTTTCGATGCCCATAGGACCAAACTTTCGGATCACCTTTCCCTCCATCAGAGAAAGGATTATCCGCGGGGACTGAGCCGTCACCATTAATCCTAATAATCTTCCCTAGTTGACTAAAAGTGTCCTGGGCAGCTTCACGATATTCAAAGCCATCGCCGGTTGTCATTAGTAACGTGCCATCATCAAGAAACAGCATCTTCCCACCGTAGTGAACGGCTGTATCCTTGAGAGGATGAACGGTAAAAATCGTCTGCACGTTTTCGATTGATGTTGCTGCCAGCTCGCCTCTCACGATTCGCGTTCCGTTAGACTCACTTGAGCCGTAAGCAAAAGACAGGTAAACGAGCTGGTTTGTTTCGAACTGGGGGTCCAGTAGTACGTCAAAGTATCCACCCTGGCTTTCGACAAAACTAGCGGGGAGTCCCGTCAGAGGTTCGCTAACTTCCCCTTCGTGGCTCACCCTTCGCACTTCTCCGACCCTCAAGGAAACCAGATAGCTTCCATCTGGCAGAAAGGCAATCGACCAGGGGAAATTCAGGTTATCGGCAACCGTTTCAATTTTGTAATCCGCATTGGTCGCCGTTGCGAAAAATATCGCAATTATTAGTAGCAGAACTCGCATTGTACTTTCACTCAAACTCGTTACGCGTCATCATATCAAACATATTCAGATACTGAGGGGTTTCAATGGGCAGAATAGCTGGCAGTTACTTAGCGGCGGTCATCTCAACTTATATCGTGGGTGTGATCTTTCTTAGTCAGGGGAATATAGCGAACGTGGTCGCGATGGGTTTTCAAGTCACGATCGCACAGAGACTGGACGCAGTACTGCATGACCTGACCCATATGACAGAGATTTACTTACCGGTCATCGCCGTTAGCATGTTGATCTCATTGCCTATCGCCACAATGATCATAAAGCATGCTCCTCATCTAAGATCGATAGGGTATATCCTGGCGGGCATTACTGGGCTGATCGCTGTACACGTAATTATCAAAATGGTCTTTGGGATCTCTGGCATCGCGCCGACAAGGACCCTTATTGGCCTTCTTGCTCAGGGCCTGGCTGGTGGCGTTGGCGGCTATCTGTTTCACCGGCTTTCGACAAAAAAAGAGCTCGCAAGCTAAACAAAGGCTGTCCGCATGCCCCTAACCCTCAGTTACAGCGAAGGTCCCTCCAGACTGTACATGATGCTTGTTTAGACGGCCATGCTTGGGCCGATAGCGGACGTCGCAATTCATTGAGTTTTCTCACCCGCACAAAGCACCCTGAAAGCTTGAAACATTTCAGCACTAACTCGAGATTGAGCTGAAGTCTGGGCTTGTGCCCTATAGCCTATGTTTCCACCTCTAAGACATAGGTCACTTTGACGGCGATTTTCGAGTATAATAGAATTCCTAACCCTTGGAAAAACGTAAGAATATGACAAGCAAACCCACCCGCGCGCCAGCTAAGAAGAAACAACCGGCAGCAGTCCAAACCTCAGAATCCATTGCAGAAAAGACAAAAATCTATTTAGAGTCAGGCAAGAAAATTCAATCTATTGAGGCAGGTGTCAGCGGCCAGACAAACACTCCGGCCAAAAAGCAAATTTCGCTAGGTAATAAAGATAAAGCCACATAGTTTCAAACTCAGGCTTTTGCTACTCGGCCGTCGATGCATGGCCATAAACCTTGAAATTACTGGTGGATTTCAGTTCGTGTGATTTTGTGTGGGTGCAATTAACTAACGCGCCTCAGCCGCTATTGGACTAGCCTGCGCTAAAGCAGGGTGAGTGGCCTCAACTAGCCGATTGCAAGACAAAACTCCCCGGTTAGATCTTATGGTCGTTTGATGTTTCAATATGATCTTATACCGGATCAGAAAACAGTCATGCACACTAAAACATTACCCGTGATTTCATGCCTTGTGATCTTGGGGTTGGTTGGCTGTAGCGATCCGGTAACGGAGGAACTCGAACCACCAATCAATTCACCTGAAACAATCGTAGCCGAAGAGTTGTCATCCGATTTTACGCTGGCTGACACGTCTACCCATGCGGGCAAGATCTATACGAATAACTGCGCCAGCTGCCACGAGCAGGGGCTGGACCGTGCACCGCATCGAGCCATGCTGCTTCTGATGTCACCCGATTCTATCTACCGTGCCTTGACCCACGGTGTCATGCAGTCCCAGTCAGCGGGTTTATCTGAAGAAGACAAAATTGCCGTCGCTGAGTTTCTAGGCGGTGGCGAAATCGGTGACATGACCACGAGTCCTGAGCCCACGCAATGCGAGGGTGAATCAAATCAATTTGATTACAACGAACCGCCTGTTTTTCAAGGTTGGGGGCTGACTCAGGCCAGCACCCATTCAATCCCTGCAGAGACCGCAGGTTTGAATAAAGAAAATATCGCTTCCCTCAAACTTAAATGGGTCTTTGCGTTTCCGGGCGCCTTGCGCACCCGATCTCAGCCAGCACTGGCCGGTGGCGCGATTTATGTCGGCAGTCATGGCGGTACGGTCTATGCTTTTGATCGCGAGACTGGTTGTGCTCGCTGGACCTTTGACGCTTCCGCTGAAGTGCGTACCGGATTAGTGATCAGCCCATGGGAAACCGGGGATAAGACGGCTGAGCCATTAGCATACTTTGGCGATCTCATCGGAAATCTATACGCGCTCGATGCGATAACAGGAGCGTTAAAGTGGCGAGCCAGACCGGATGAACACCCGACCACAACGCTGACGGGTACACCGTCACTTCATGAAGGCACTTTGTACGTCCCTGTCTCATCGCTCGAAGTTGTGCCCGCAGCAGAACCTGACTATGAATGTTGCCACTTTCGGGGCTCCGTCGTCGCCTATAACGCCCGGACCGGCGAGCAACGGTGGAGGGGGTTTGCGATTCCTGAGGAACCCAGACCGACAACTCTCAATGCCGCGGGGACCCAAAACTATGGTCCATCCGGTGCACCGATTTGGAACAGCCCCGCCATTGATATCAAACGCAATCAGCTGACAGTAGGTACAGGTGAGAATTATTCTTCGCCGGCGAGTGGCGAGAGCGACGCGGTGATCGCTTTCGATTTAACGACGGGTAAGGTCAACTGGGTGTATCAGGCGACTACCGGTGATGCCTGGAATACCGCCTGTGGCCGGGAAGAAGATACTAACTGCCCTATCGAAGATGGTCCGGACTTTGACTTCGGTGCCGGCACACTATTAGCGCAGGACCTCGATGGTATCGACTACGTTATTGGTGGGCAGAAATCGGGTGTCGTACACGCGATTAATCCGGATACCGGACAGGCAGTCTGGCGGACCAAAGTTGGCCGTGGCGGAATACACGCTGGTGTTTATTTCGGTATGGCTACTGACAAGGGACGCTTGTTCGTTCCCATCAGCGATACACCTGATGGCCGAGAGTACCCGGAACCGGCCCGGCCCGGCATGTACGCACTGGATCTGAGAAATGGTGACTACATCTGGAAGTCTCCGGCAGAAAACATCTGCCGCGAGGATCAGATATATTGTCAACCTGGTTATCCAGCAGCCATTACGGTAATCGAAGAGATCGTTATTGCCGGTAGCAACGATGGTCATCTACGCATTTTTGACGTCGAGAAGGGTGATATCCTATGGGATCGTGATACCGCTATAGAGTTTGATTCATTAGGTGGCGGTAAAGCGAAAGGCGGTTCCTTTGGCGGTGGCGCGGCGCCTATAGCCTTTAACGGTCAGCTGATCGTCAATTCCGGCTATGGTTTTGCAGGAAAAATGCCGGGCAACGCTCTGCTGGTGTTCGAAGTCAAATAACTCTCTAACAATCTATAGGACAAAAAATGAAAGGTTTCATACCAGCTATCGTTTTATTCAGCATGCTGATTGGCTTCGAGACTGCGATTGCAGAACCCGAATATACCCGGCTTGAGATGAAAATTGATGTGGCACGACCCGCCGATGAGCTTTGGGCAATCGCAGGTGGCTATTGTGACATTAGTGTGTGGGCGAGCATTGAGTGCGAAATCACCTCGGGCGACGGCAACATAGGTACCGTTCGAGTGCTACTCGGTGGCGCGATCACCGAGGTCATGGTTGCCAAGACAGATCTTTCTTATGGGTATACTCAGCCTATCAAAGAAGGAGAGTTTTACGATCTTTACCATGGTTTTATGGAAGCAAAGCCCGTTAACGATAGCAGCTCCACGCTTTTCTACACCTTGGTTTATGATGTATCAAACTTTCCTGATCAGGCTGCTAAAAATACAGACATGGCACGACGCATGGCTCAGTTTGATACGCTCTTGCTGAACATCAAGATGTTGACGGAAAAGTAGCCCGTTTAGTTCCGCAACTTTCGTCTGCGGTTGGCATCAACGTTTGTCATCGGGGCGCAGTGTTCTATCACAACTCGCCGAAGGTTCACTTGCAGCCCCATCGTTGAGCTTTTTTTGATCGGCAGCCTGTTCGCGTCGTTATAAGGCACGATGCAAAGCAATTGGCCTATTGGGCATCAGCTTCCGACCTCAAGCCGCGACAGCCCGTCCTGCTAGCACCAACAAATCAGCCCAGCGGCGATCTATTCGTCGATCTATTCGTCGATCTGTTCGTCGATTGCCGGACTTGGACGATCTTTATAGAGCTCGGTTTTTTTTCGTACCCTTAAGTCTGGCAGGTGCTAAAGAGTTTAGTTGTTGAACTCCACTGCGCAGTTTTCTGATAGCATCACCGCCTTACTTCAATCTGGAATTTCGATGACAACGAAACTCTCAGTCACCACAGGGCCCACAGAACCGCCTGTGCTAGAACAGACTATTGGCGATCTGCTCAAAACGATGTACCCAGCTTGTTGTTGAAACCTTTGAGCCAGGACTGGCCCTTGAGTTGATTGAGACCTATAAAGCCCACGCACTGGTCGGGGTTCCCACAATGCTCATTGGTATGCTGGAACATCCTGAATTTTCAGAGCGCGACATCTCTTCAATCCATACTATGACGTCCGGCGGCTCAACTGTTCCGGCAGCACTGGTGCAGCGGTTCGAAGAAGAACTCGGCGCGCAATTCACCATCGTTTTCGGTCAAACCGAATGTTCCCCGGTCGCATCCATGACTCGCCCTGACGACAATCAGGACGATAAAGCACTGACTTTGGGTGGTCCGATGCCTAACGTCGAAATAAAAATCGTCGATCCCGACTCAGGCGAGACTGTCCCCATTGGTGAACTGGGTGAATATTGCACCCGCGGCTATCACGTTATGCATGAGTATTTCGACATGCCCGAGGCCACCGCGAAGACCATCGATGAAGATGGATGGCTGCATACGGGTGATCTGTGTTCCATGGATGAACGTGGCTACTGCAAAGTAGAAGGTCGCCTCAAGGACATGATTATTCGCGGTGGAGAAAACATTTACCCCAGAGAACTAGAGGAACTGCTATTTCGCCACCCCACCGTCGGTGAAGTTGCCATTGTTGGGTTACCCGATGACAGGTATGGCGAGATTGTCGGCGCCTTTATCCGTGCGGCGCCCGGTGCGCGGCCGGACAGAGAAGAATTATTTGCGTACCTGCGAGAACATCTGTCTCCCCAGAAAACCCCAAAGAACTGGTTCCTCATAGAAGACTTTCCATTAACAGGTTCCGGCAAAATCCAGAAGTTTGTTCTTAGGCAACAATGGCAAGACGGGCAGTTTACAGAAATGTCCTAGGCCAGAGCTTATCCACCACACACCTGTTAAATCCCGACTACATTTAAAGAGGACGGAGGGAGTTAAACTCTTATGCCCTCCGTCTCCTTTACTTCTCGTTATCCTTTTAGCGTTACTTAGGCGACGTCCTGGGCCCAGTTACCGTGGAAGCCGAATGGAACGCGGTGATCCAGGTAGGCTTTAGCCAGTGGTTCACCCGACACATTCTGTGCATCAAGAATGACCAGATGGCTCGCCTTTCGGTTCGCGTCATAGACATTGGCTAACAGGAAGCCATCACCTTCTGGGGCATCAGCTGATCTCGGTACAAAAATCGGCTCATTGGTCGCACAAGCCTCACCAACATCATGAAGCTCAACCTTGCCCGTCTCATGATCACGTCGGCCGATGGCATTAAAACCACCAACTTTAAACTGCGGATTCTTATCAGCCGCAAAGTAACCGTAGCGATAGTTCGCCCCAGCGTATCGATCATCAAGACGCGGAAATTCACAAGCCAGGTCATCCAAACGTTCCCATTTATAGTCGTTCGTATTCTTGGCCAGGTCAAAGGTCCAACGAGTCAGCCGAGGAATAGCCTTGGCAGGGTCGCCAGGCGTTCCATCAGGCATTGGGAATAACGGCGCTTCTTCAAATTCGCAAACGTCACAGGTCACGATGTCTCCGTCTGTATGCGCATTCATTGGGTGGAATACAAACGAAGGGTCACCCTGGAACCAGCGCAAATCATCAACAGTTCCGTTCCTTGGCATGATGCCGATGTGAACGCCCTTCTCCGGCTCCCAGGCGTAAACGGGCGCGCCGGTCATAGCTCGCTCCATAGAACCGGTCAGCGGCATGATAGGAAAGATGACGTGTTCACGGGTCACCATGAAATCGTGAACCATCGCGGCATAAGGCGCTTTGAAGGTTTCTGAACGCACCAGATTCCCGTCTTTATTCACCACATGGAATGACATGTGTTCCGAAATCATCCCATCGGCATTGTAGCCAAAGAAAAGCATCTCACCGGTTTCAGGGTCGATCTTCGGGTGGGCCGTCATTGGCCCAACAAGCTTGTCACCGAAAGTATGGGGACCCACTGACTCCAGGGTCATCGGATCAAGCTCAAACGGCGCGTGAGCTTCTTCAAGCGCCAGCAGTTTGCCCGCATGATAGACAATGTTTGTGTTTGCCAGGCCATCAGTCTCCAGCCCCATCACACTTTCATCATTCTCCATTGGATTAAAAGCCCCAAACAGAGATCGGCCCGCCTCGGTTTCCTTCTTAAACTTAACGGATTGTACGTATCGGTTTTTGTAATTTATTTTCCCGTCAGCGATGTAAAAGCCGTGAACCATACCGTCGCCACCAAACCAGTGATATTCACCCCTTGGCGCGAATTGTGGGTTAGGCCCGTTTCGGAAGAACGCACCACGAAGTTCCTGCGGCACTTCACCCTCTACGACGAGATCTGGCGCATCACACTCCATATGAATGGGTGCAAACCCACCCTCAAGGTTCGGATGACTAGGAAATGGCTGTGACATGCTTATGCTCCTTATGTATCTATTTTGGTTGTAGGTTAAAAATTGAAAACTAGTCTGCTTGTACCTTGTCTGAATACTGCGTTGGTTCCGATGAAAGTTTCTGTGAATCGCGCAGCAGCTCCTGAGCTGCCTTAATTCTTTGCCCAACCAACAGTACATTGTCGCCGGTGACAACGCCTGCCAACACAAGCCCCGTCCCATACTGAACCGCAGCCGTCAGCTCGTTCTCTTTAATACCGCCGCTTCCCCAGACGATAGTAGAACTGATAAAAGCATTAGTGACCTGTCCTGCCAGCAGCTCTGGATCAGCCCAGGATTCCAGCTCACGCCTGTCCTGCATCATACCCAGCTCCTGGCCTATTTCATGGGCAAGGCTGGCAGTAATGCTGCGCTGGACCTGTTGCGTGGAGTCGAGGGAGCCAAACGCTTCAAGCAGCCGCCGGTGAAAGTCAGGCGCCTGCAAAAACTGAGAGGTGATGAAATCAAGAATGGCAAATATACGTTCAAGGCCATTCAGGCTGGTCTTGATCTTTACCTGGTCGGGATCACCTACAAAATGGTCTTCAATAGCTGCAGCAAGCAATTGATCCTTTCCACCAAACTGGTTGTACAGGGTAGGCACGCTAACGCGACAGGCTGCCGCGAGCTCACGAATTTTTATCGACTCGTACCCCTTTTCGGCAATCATCTGTCGTGCGGTTTCCATCATCGAGGCACGACGCGCGAGGCGGTTTTCTGTCATCAGATTCATTGCGGGATACTAAGCACATTGTTTAACATGTTCAAGTTTATTTAACATGTTAACGTTTTGTAAATTTATTGGGAAAGCGGCCCCTGATGTAGATCACCAAACGCTTTAACTGCGCCGCTCATTATTTGAGACAAGCGCGACCAGTACTGGTTCGCCTCGTCGTAGGAATGGCTTGGAATCAATTGGTTACATAACATCAGGCAGTAACCAACCATGATGTCTGCAGCGGTGAATTCACCCAGCAGGAACTCTTTCCCCTTAACCGCATCATTGACGGCCTTCACGCAAAGAAGTGCCCGGTTCACCATTTCTTCAACGACCTCGGGGATTTCCGGATCAAAGTTACGCCTGTGATTAACGATTTCACCCAAGGGGCGAGCAAAAGTAGCCTCACCAAACCATGACCACTGCATATACAGTGCATGTTCCGGCGTACCCGCCATGGGCTGCAGGCGACCGTTACCATATCGATCCAGAATGTACTGCACCATCGCCCCGGACTCAAACATCGAGAGTTCACCATCCTCCAGTACCGGCACCTTTCCCACCGGGTTCTTCGTGAGCCATTCCGGACTCATTCTGAACTCAGGAGAAAACGACACGGTCTCTATATCAAGAGGTACGCCAAGTTCTTCGCATAACCAGATTATTCTTGTCGAGCGGGTTCTCGGCACATGAAACAACTTAAGCATCACATTTCCCTCAGGGCACCATACTCACTAGTACCTGCCTTTTTCGATTACCCGAATATGGCCTGCGGCCATGCATTATCATCCTGTTATCCACAATCGCTATTTCACCATCAACCCACCGCAGATCTGTTGTGTAGTCCTCTGCCATGGCGCTCAGCGACTCAAGTAACCTCACCGGTATTTCAGTTTTATCACCAAACATGACACCACTTGTGGGATTTTCACGAACACCGGGCCACCCCCTGTAGGCAGCGATCAACTGATGATAGAAAGATTGCGCGCCATTAGTTAGGTCAACAATCCCAGGCAACGCAGGAGAAAGTGTCTCAAGGTCATCATTGCTCTGCCAAGTATAAGCGTAACCCATAGAAGCCAGCTTCTTCTCTGCTTCATGTTTGTCACTAACGTCCAGGGTGCTATACCAGCTTCTACCCTGCCCCGATGACTCATCGCTAACCGCGGGCATTCGTGTGACATACCGCAGACCTTTGGCCACCAGCTGTTCCGTCCAATTTGGATGACTGAGTCTAAAAGCTTTGAAGAGCTGGTCGGACCTGCATACAGGGGTCGCCCCACCCTGCTCCGCGGCTGAGATGCAGCAAAAAAAAAGAACCGACGGCGAAACCGGCGTTTGCGCCATTTCGTGATGAAGGTAGATCTCTACCTCCGGAGGCGCCTCATTCGCGGTAAACACCCTCTCGCTATAATTAATGCGAACCGCATTGGAGAGTGACTCCTGATACGAAAACACCGGTAAACCAAACGCAGCAACAAATCTGTTGAAGTCACCAGGGTCTCGCATTGCGAGCCCTCGAATGAGGACCACGCCTGTTTCTTTCAAATCCTTGTTTATCGCCACACGGTTTTGCCGAACCCATTCCTCAATAGAAACGGGTTCGGATGGAGCATCGAAGGTGACCGGGAACATCACTTCTAAATCAGGACCCAAGGACCAGGTCAGCAAACGTCCTTAGCTCACCTATACTACGCGTTGATACCAGCAATGAAGTCACCGGCGTATCTTCCCAGGCCTGCAATCTGTCTTTGATCCTGTCCACGGACCCGACGAGAGAAATCTCATCGGCAAGTTCTGTCGGAACCGCAGCGGCCGCTTCATCCTTCTTACCTGCCAGGAACAGGTCCTGGATTTTTTCCGCAGCCTCTTCAAAACCCATGCGCTTAACCAGTTCATTATGGAAGTTGCGGGACTTGGCTCCCATACCTCCGATATAAAGTGCAAGGTTTTGCTTCAAAGGCTTCAATGCTTCTTCGACATCATCATTGATGATGACCGAAATCCCCTGCATGATCTCGAAACCAGGTTTCGCATCTTTTATCTGGTCTGCATACACTTCCTGGCGATAGGGCGAGTAATAGAGCGGTAACCAGCCATCAGCAATCTCTGCCGTCATTTCGACATTCTTCGGCCCTTCTGCACCCAGGAAAATCGGAAGGTCTTCTCTGTAAGGGTGGGTAATAGACTTCAGAGGTTTACCCAGACCCCAGGAACCTTCACCGGTGTAAGGTAGTGGATAATGCTCGCCGTCGTTTGTGACCGGCTCCTGTCTGCGAAGAACCTGACGAACAATATCTACATACTCCCTGGTTCTTGCTAAAGGTTTCCCAAAGGGTGCCCCATACCAACCCTCAACTACCTGCGGGCCTGAAACTCCCATACCCAAAATAACCCTGCCACCAGATAAGTGATCCAGCGTTAGTGCTGCCATCGCCGTTGCAGTGGGTGCGCGGGCAGACATCTGGGCGATACCTGTTCCAAGCCTGATCCGCTCTGTGTGCGCACCGATCCATGCAAGCGGGGTGAACACATCCGAGCCCCAGGCTTCCGCAGTAAATAGCGCATCGTAACCAAGCTTTTCAGCTTCCTGTGCAATCTCGACCATCTTGGGGTTTGGGCCTGCACCCCAGTATCCCAGCTGCAATCCAAGTTTCAGATCACCCATATTCTTGTACTCCGCAACATAATTACTTAGAGAGGCAGAATGCCGCGCCGATCGAAGCAAAGCAACCTACATTCCGCCCGGTTCTGACCAACAATAATTGCCAATTACTAGGCTGCCGTTTAGTCTTAACCCATTACAAGAGCTGGAGATTACTGATGGTGACACAATACGTAGGAAGTAGTGACGAAGAACGAAAGGCTCTTATAAACAGAACCAGGTCAGGTGACTTGACGGTTTCCAACAGGGAGATGTTTGAAGCATTCAAAATAAATCCTAATTACGATGCATACGGTATACCACTGGACAAGATGGACCCGGTCCATCCCGCGCTCTTTGCCAACGATACTCTATGGCCGCACTTCGAACGATTAAGAAAAGAAGACCCTGTCCATTACACAGAGGACAGCATGGTAGGCCCTTACTGGTCCGTCACTAAGTACGAAGACATCATGTATGTCGATACACACCATGAACTCTTCTCTTCGAAAGCAACACTAGGCGGTATTTCCCTCGGCGGTATTCCAGATCAGGATACCGAGTTCTCCATACCCATGTTCATCATGGAAGACCCACCCAAACACGATGCACAACGCATGGTTGTGACGCCGATGTTCCTGCCGAAACAACTGGTCGAGCTTGAGCCGCTGATCCGGGAGCGTGCAGGAGAGATATTGGACGGCTTGCCTATTGGCGAAGAATTCAACTGGGTACGCTCTGTATCCGTTGAGCTGACAGCCCAGATGCTGGCAACACTTTTCGACATTCCACAGGAAGACAGGATGAAGTTAATCCTGTGGTCAGATACTTCCCAGAACATCGGTGACCCGGAATATTTCGAAACGCCGGAGGAGGGATTCCAAATCCTTTTTGAATGCCACAGCTATTTTCAACAGCTTTACGATCAAAGAAAAACCGAACCCCTGAAGTTTGATCTCATCTCGATGCTAGCTCATGACGAATCGACCAACAACATGAGTCCACAGGAATTGCTAGGTAATATACTGTTACTGATTGTCGGTGGTAACGACACAACCCGTAACTCTATTTCCGGTGGTGTGCTGGCGTTAAACCAGAATCCCGCGGAATACGAAAAGCTAACTCAAAATCCAGGGCTTATCCCAAAAATGGTCCCCGAAATGATTCGATGGCAATCGCCGGTTGCACACATGGCGCGAACCGCACTGCAGGATACGGAGCTCGGCGGCAAGAAAATAAAGAAAGGTGACCGGGTCTGTATGTGGTACATCTCAGGGAATCGGGACAAAGACTCAATCGAAAATGCCGATAAGTTCATCATCGACAGAGAGAATCCAAGGCAACACACCGCCTTTGGGTACGGTGTGCACCGCTGTGTAGGAAATCGCCTGGCCGAGATGCAGCTACGTGTGATCTGGGAAGAAATCATGAAGCGCTTTTCAAAGATCGAAGTGACGGGTGAACCAAAGTACCTCACATCCAGCTTCATTCACGGCATCACCGACCTGCCGGTAACCCTAAAAGTTTAAACCAAGAGTAATAATAAAGAGGACGGAGGGAATTCGAATTTAATTCCCTTCGTCCTCTTTAGAAACCTTCGGTTTGGTGGACATTTTTCCAGATAAGGCTGGGAAACCAACGGCGCATGCGTTGGCCCATTCTGGTTTGTTTGCCGGGAAATACGAATAACTCGTCTTGCGCAATTGCTTTGTCTATTGCCGCCAACACGTCCCCGGGTTCGATAGTCTCACCCTGGTCAAACACCTTCGGCCAGACTGTATCCCTAGCCTGGTCCAGCAATGGAGTTTTTACCGGTGGTGGGCAAACACACAAAACCTTCACGTTACTGTCCTTGTGTTCGTGTGCCAGCACTTCTGTAAACGCAACAACTGCAAACTTACTGGCGTTGTAAGCCGCCATGTACAAGATAGGTACCCACCCAGCGAGCGATGCGAAGTTAACCAGTTCCCCCTCGTTTCGTTCCAATAGCCTGGGCATCACGGCCTTACTCACGTTCACCACACCGTTGTAGTTGATATCCATCACTCGGTGGAAAATCTCAATATCCTGGTCCACCACCTTACCAAGCGGCATTATTGCAGCTGCGTTGTAAACCCGCTTAATAGGTCCCAGTTTCGCTTCAGTTTCGTCCACCACCGCCGCCACCGCATCATAGTTAGTAACATCAGTGTTAAAAGTACGGATGTTCTGGTGGTTCTCTGCCGTTTCCAGAAGCCCTTTTTCGTTTACATCCAACGCCGCGACCTGATAGCCCTGCGCCGCAAACAATCGCGCTGCCATCTGACCCATGCCGCTGCCAGCACCTGTAATTAAGATAGATTCTTCTTTCATCATTCCTCCTGTGATCCGCCCAATACACGATGGGTACCTAACGTGTCACTAATGTACTAAGCCGCCATTGAACGCATAGCACAAAAGGTTATCGCCAAAACGACATAACGGCAAACGCTGTCTCGGGCATTAAGACTCTGGCAATTCCTCCAGCAATTCCGGTTTGAAATTTTTCGCCGCATCTTCGGATTCGAACCCAACAACATAAGTCGCAGGCTCAGGACACCGAGCCGCATGCAATGTTTGCCGCGGGATACTGATGAGGTCTCCGGCTTCGGCATTCAAAAGTTGGTCCGACACGACATCCCGGGTTTCGAACTTTCCCGTCAGCACATAGATCTTGAGACTGGTCTTGTGCCAGTGCACATCTTCCAGGTCACCGCTTTGCATTGCCCCATCCCGGGCGAACAGACCCTCGCTTTCTATAATGGACTTAGCTTCTTCCCTGGTAGAGAACCCACCCGTCCCGATCGAGACACCCATATTTACCTCCTTTGATTAATACCTACCCTAGAATATCAAAAACAGTCGCTTCTGCTCGTTTTTTGACGCGGATCTGATTTTGAGCCGATAAAGCCTGATGATATGACCACTGACATAACAATGACAAAGCCAAGAGTTTTTCATAAACTGCTCAGTGAACAGATCGACAAGCCGCGAACCTTACAGGGACGGCTGGAGAATAGATGACTGAACCACAGACGACTGAACCACAAACGCCCTACGAAATTTTGGGCGACCAGGGTATTAAAGATCTGGCAAGCGCCTTCTTTGATGCAATGGACGAATTACCAATAGCGACAGACATTCGGGCAATGCACACAGAAAACCTGGATCACATCAAACGAATGATGTCTGCTTACCTGACTGGATGGATGGGCGGGCCGCCGGTATATCAGGCCATCAAGGGGACGGTTTGCCTGACTGATCCCCATGAACCCTTTCGCATCGGGCCAAAAGAAAGAGATCAATGGCTCGCCTGCATGGACGAAGCACTCAACAGGGTTGGTGCCAGTGATGAGCTGAAACAGATGCTGAAGGATCCGATGTACCATGTAGCCGAAACTGTTCGCAACTGCGAAGATTCAACCCCTAGAAACAGTGGCCCCAATATCATCGCAGTCAGTTAACAACACCTGATATAAATGGCCGCACATTACGCCTGAAAATAGATACTTTCCGCGCGCGCGATGAACGCTGTGTGTATGTGGCTTGTATAACGCTTAACTTCTGGAGACCAGAATGCACATTGGTGTTTCCCTGCCGGTACGAGAAATGGAAGGAGACCTGACGGCTATCCGGGACTTCGCGCAAGCCGCCGAAGGCCTTGGACTGACGCACCTTCGGGTACCTGACCAAATAATGAGACCAGGAACCGGATACCTGCACGAACCGATGATGCTGCTCTCTTACCTTGCTGCCATTACTTCAACTATCGAACTGGTTCCCTCAGTCATTATTTTACCGGTAAGACAAACCGTTCATTTTGCCAAACAGGCAGCGGAACTCGATGACCTGTCTGGCGGGCGGGTTCGATTGGGTATAGGTGTCGGTGGAAGCGAAGAGGAATACCAGTATCTCAATATGGACTTTAGCAATCGTGGTAAGCGGTGCGATGAACAAATGGTTCTCTTAAAGAAACTCTGGACTGAAGAGGACATCGATTTCCAGGGAGCTTTCCACACGATCTCAGGTGCAGGCCTAACCCCCCTACCTAAACAACGGCCGATCCCGATGTGGATTGGCGCTCGCTCAATCCCGTCAACGCCCGTAGTAAAAAGGATCGCCCGGCATAGTGATGGCTGGTTTGTGCTCTGCTCCCCGGAAGACCTTGGACAGGTGAGAGATGCAGTATTTACTGAGGCAGAAAAAACAGGACGCCAGCCTGACGAATTTGGCCAGGAGGCAGGCGTTGCGGTAGTTGGCCCCCGCAAGGACGAATGGAAAAGCCGGGTATCCAACTGGAACTCCATGGGACTTAGCCACCTTTGCCTGCGAACATTGGGGGGACATCTTCCCGTCCCACAACACTTAACAACACTGGAACGGGTCATTGATGAAATGCCCGTGGACGCCAGCTAGAAAAATCGAGCCGTAACTGATATGCAAACAACAGACAAACTCGAGTGCATTGAAAAAAATGCAGTCGTCAATGGTATCCGACTGACGTATTTCGAAAGAGGAATGGTCTACCGAGGTGTTAAACCCACCCTACTCTTCGTGCATGCCACCGGCTTTCACGCACGAGTTTGGGACAAGATCATCAACGCATTAGGCGACTTTCATTCCATCAGTGTCGACCAGCGAGGGCATGGCCGGAGCGAGAAAAAGAAAACGCAGCATTGGAGTGAAGTGATCACTGATACCAGTGAAATGATTGAACAACTGGACCTCACCAACATCATCGCGATCGGGCACAGTATGGGGGCCCACGCCCTGATCGGTGCTGCACCGAAAGCTGAACACCGATTTTTGAAAATTATTGCCATAGACCCAGTGATACCGGAAGAAGCTGCCTTCACGGACGATACGCCTTCGCCGTTCAACAGTGCAGAGCAACACCCAACCGCAAAAAGACGAAACGAATTCGACTCAGCAGAAGAAATGGCGGAACGACTCAAACCCAAGGGCTCTTTTGGTTTATTTGATCCGGAAATGTTGATGGACTACTGCCGGCACGGTTTGCTGCCGAACGAGAAAGGCAAAGGCTACGTACTTGCCTGTCCCCCTCATATCGAAGCCAGCGTCTACATGTCCAGCCGTTCCAACCATGACATCTATGACGCAGTGCGTTCGCTGTCTCTGCCAGTACTGATCCTGCGCGCGAAAGAACCTGCAATGGATCGCAATGTCATGGATTTTAGTTCTTCACCAACCTGGCCGAAGCTTGTCTCCGAATTCCGGAACGGGCGAGAAATTCACTTCCCTGACAAGACACACTTTCTGCCTATGGAAATTCCTGAGGAAGTAACCAATATAATCGCGCAAGAAATCACTTCAGCACAGAAAGCATGACAGGCTTTGTTTGAGTGAGAATGAAGAACCCTGCATAGACACCAGCGCCGAAGTCAGTGAAATTTTACATAACGCCTTCCGTGAGCTTTAAGCTAATGGAGTTTCTCGAGGGACTCGATTGCCGGATAGTGCGTCAACCTGGCAACGCCTTTCCTAAAGTCATCTACGATGACGATTGAGCCATCGTCCAGAAGACCAATACCCTCAGGTTGGAAATGGCGAAATTTCGGTAGTGAAAAAATATCTATCGAAGACGTCCGTCTATCCACCTTTAACAAATGGTTCGTAGAAACGATGTAATAGTGATGACTGGAAATTTCGATAGCCGTTGGCTGCGGGCCTTCCAGCGTTCCAAACTGCTCGCCCGGAATTACAAGATGCTCTTGAATCTCGTGAGTTTTGACATCAAATTCAAAAACAACAAGTTTGTTCTTATAGGATTCTTCGATAGGCACTTTACACGGAAGCAGGAGCTTCCCGGATAAAAAATGCAGCCCTTCGAGTTCGCAGATAGACTCGAGCCCCGTGTCATAAACAGTAAAGTCGAAAGTCTGTGACCGTGCCTTCAGATCAACAGACGCCTGGTAGATCAAAGCATCACTGGTAACCAGATAAAGCGTCTCACCATTTAGCGCAATGCCTTCGAAATCCCGTTCAAATTCCGGCGAACCCAGCCATCCAAATGGCTCAATCGAATGATCAACCAGAGAGACGTGATAGATCACTGCAAATTCATCGTCGTGCAAGAGGATTGACTGATCTGTCATAACAGCAATCCCAGAGGCCTCATTAACAAACTCAGGTAACCACCACTGGTCATCCTGACCTGCGACCCGTTCCAGCTCGATGGGAGACTCTGAGCGCGCATGCTCAGCGGACAAAGACAGAAACAGGAGCCCGAGGAACCCCAATACCATAGCGTTCAATCGGAGCTCCGACGCAATACCATTAAGGTCGCTCACCCTCGATATAGTCGTCTATCAGTTCGTGGTATCGACGAATTCTCGTTTCCTGCTTTGACAAATAAACGCCTTTGAATCCACGTGAACGAAAACCCTTTTGCTGTTGAATAAATACAGCGATATCCTGAGTGATTGTCATTCCCATGACTTCTTCACCAAACTCATAGACGACATGAGGAACCTCAGCATCCCGAGCCACCGGTCCAAGCATCGTTGCGACAGGTGTTGTGTCTCCTTCAGGTGCACTGGCGTACCACCAGTTATCGAATACACATTGCTCAGGGTCCAGTGTCGGATGTGGCCTGGCCCTAAGGAAATGAAAACCGTCTGCCCAGATAGAAACAGCGAAGTTCGGAAACAGCGTGTAATGAAATGCATCAGTGAACTGCTCATCTGGTATTTTCTCGTAATGCAAATAACCACGCCCCGGACCCAGTTCTCGCTTCGCTTTCTGGAGAGCCTCTCGAGTATCCTCGGGCTTGCCCCTAAATTCATCGGGATCCAGTTCCCACTGACGTAACTCGCTCGCAAGCGGCTCCATGATATTGCCTTCTTCGTCAGTTGCACCAACACCGAATCCTCCTTTCATGATCATCCGGTTGTGACCTTCATCTGACAGGTCAAAACGGGTTTCCTTGAAATAGGTATCGATACCGCCACGAATTTTCTTGCGGTCGGTAGCCGGGGTTGCTGCCATGTGTACCGTTGGCACGTGGTATGACTCATTGAAATTATCAAGGACCACCTTCCAGTTACACGGAAGGTTTACCGTCGGCGCTGCGTATCGTTTCCAGGATTGAATATCTCTTGCTTGCCATTCATCCCATATAGGACCTAGATACTCTTTCAGGCTGACACAGCCCAAATCCATATTGATCCAGACAAATCCTGCAAAGGTCTCGCAAGCTACCTCTGCTAATCGGACCTTGCCGCAGGGGTTACCTTCCGGAAAATCCTCCTTGTCCGGTGCAAAATTTAACGTGCCATCAGGCATAAATGCCCAGCTATGATATTTACAGACGAACCTTTTTACGCTTCCTGTCTCCTCGGCAACCAGCGGATTGCCACGGTGTTGGCAAACGTTATAGAAAGCCTTAACAGAACCGTCGGTTTGTCGAACCATCAGTATTGATTCCGGCCCAACTTCTTCCATTTGCCAATCACCAGGATTCGGCATTTCAGACTCCCGGCCAAGCAGGAGCCAGACTTTGGTCCACATCCCTTCCCATTCCGCGAGTGCAAATTCCTTCGAGGTATATCGGGCTCCTTCCACTCGTGACCCACGCGTTTCCTGTTCAGGGTAGGCGTCTACCTGCATGACTGACATGTTATTCACCACGTTGTAATTGATATAAAAATCGTAAGCCCCCCACCCTAGACAGTCAAGCAGAGGCAGGCATTCACGGCGTAGATTATTGATTCTCAAGTCAATAATCTGCACATAGATGAACCTTTGGTGTAGTCTGCCCGCTAAATGTCTACCTCAACGGTCATCTCGAAACACCAACTAACAGGCCTCTACGTCCTTACCGCTATCCTGATGGTAGGTTATGGCGCAATTTTTTCACTACTCGCCGAGATCCGGGATACCTTCGGGTTCAGCGCAACGGGTATTGGAATTATCGGTGCTGCGGCATTTGTCTCGGGCTTCATCGCCCAATTGGGTCTGTCACGCTATGCCGACCTGGGGTATGGCAACCTCATGATGAAAGGGGGAATTCTCTTTTGTATTGTCGCTACAGCATGGATGGTTTTCGCCGATAGTCTTCCAGAATGGATTGGTTCCAGGGCTGCGCTCGGTTTTGGCGCAGGGATAGTGCGACCGGCAATCAGGCGGCTCGTGGTTCTTGGTGACCCAGCGAGCGCCGGGTATTCCCTTGGGATTCTAGCGGCTTATGAAACTGCAGGGTTTCTCATCGGTCCTGCCATCGCAGCGTTCATCAACACATGGTTTGGGCTCAGTGAAACCTTCGTTGTGCTGACTATCCTGCTCGTTATCGTGTTTCCCGTGGTGCTTGGGGTGAATGTTCCTGCAGCGAAAACCCCACCCGGCAGAGCCATCGTTCTTGAGCTAATTAAATCACCGGCGATGCAGTCGTGTCTCGCCATGGGCGCCGCGTTCTGGATAACCATCGGTGTGTTTGAAGTCATCTGGGCCATTTTCCTTTCAGATCTTGGTGCAACCCAGATATTCATCGGGCTCAGCATGAGCCTTTTTGGGCTGCCTATGATATTCATTTCACCCAGGGCGGGTTCACTTGCACAGAACCGCGGACCACTCAATATTGCGATCCTGAGTATAGGGGTCGCCATCGTATGCATGTTTAGCTATGGCTTTATCGACAGTATCTGGGTGATTTGCATCCCGCTCTGCATCCATGCCATTGCGGACGCCTTTACCATGCCAGCGACACAATTCGCCGTCACTAAAGCAAGCGGCGAAGATGCTATCGCTTCAGGTCAGGGACTTTTTGGCGCAACTGGGATGCTAGTGGCCGCTATGACTGCATCAGCGGGTGGCTGGTTGTACGATCTGTCAGGCCCTTCTGGTCTGTGGTGGATATCTGCAAGCGCAATGATTGTACTCATGCTGATCGCTTGGTGGCGCGGTGGCGACCTTCGGCAACCACCCCCCACACACTAAAAGCAATTTAGATTCCCCGCTTTCCAGCCTCCCCCATAAATGGCTGATACTCAGCAAAGGGCGACGGGTTGTTTGAACCTATCGTAATACCTGCGTCGGTGGTCAAAGTCAGTCCCGAGGTATAGCCGGATTCATCACTCGCGAGAAAGAGTACCGCATTAACAACATCTTCCGGCAATCCAGGACGCCCTTTCAGAGGTGATACCTCTGCCAGATTTTTTCTTGTTGTTTCAAGGTCTGTATGGTCTCCCATCGTCGCCGCGACCATCGGTGTCGCCATACCCGCTGGTGAAATACAATTTGCCCTGATGCCATATCGCGCTAACTCAGCCGCAACGCTTTTAGTGATTCCGATAATGGCATGTTTGGCCGCGGTATAAGCGTGTGGCCCAAGACCACCCATGATCCCCGCAGTACTTGACATGCTGACGATCGATCCGGTTCCCCTGGGGATCATGACCCTTGCCGCATGTTTACAACCGTAAAAGCAGCCGTTCACATGAATATCCATGGTGCGCTGCCATTCTTCCGCAGGTGTCGTCGCAATAGGACCGACGGCTCCAACAACACCGGCGTTGTTGTACATGATGTCCAATTGACCGTAACGAGATACAGCGGTATCGACCATATTGGCGACCTCGTCCTCTTTGGTCACATCACAATGCACAAAAATGGCGGCATCACCAAGTTCATCCGCAAGAGCCTGACCCACATCGTCCTGGATATCACCCATGACAACTTTGCCACCTTCTTCTATGAAACGCCTGGTCGCGCCTGCACCAAACCCACTTGCGGCCCCGGTAATCGCGGCAACTTTTCCCTCTATTCGTCCAGCCATGTGTTTTTCCCTCTACGTGAAATTAATAAACTACCTGCCTATTAGCAGACTATTAAAACAGAATCAGGGCTTGCACTTCGAATGGTTTTACTGAGAAGGTCGTCCCCTCTAAATCTAAAGAAGTAGTACTGTATCAGCCAAAAGATCCCATACCCCGACCGTAAGTACGCCTGGTTTGTCGTTTTTGTGCTAATTCTTGCCTCCCTAATCGCCTTTATTGATCGTCAGGTAGTGGCTATTGTCGTTGGACCAATGAAGGAAGACCTGGGGGTCGGTGATACCGAAATCGGCTGGCTTTATGGCGTATTCGCCTTATTTTACGCGGTTGCCGCGATCCCGATCGCTACCATGGCAGACAAGAAGAGCCGAAAACACATCATCGCGATTGGCATCTTTCTTTGGTCGCTGCTTACCATTGCCTGCGGCCTGACCCGAAGCTACTGGCAAATATTTTTTGCCCGTATCGGGGTAGGGATTGGCGAAGCCACACTTAGCCCATCAACAACGTCACTTATTGGTGACTATTTTCCGCGCAAAGATATCCCCTTGGCCTTAAGTATTTTCGCTACCGGCCCAATCATCGGCACCGGCATCGCTTTTGTGATTGGTGGCTTTGTACTTGATATGGTCGAACACGCGAACCCCATGGTACTGCCCTTCTTCGGCGCCTTAAAACCCTGGCAACAAACATTCATTTATGTGGGCCTGCCGGGGATGTTCCTCGCGGCATTTTTCCTGTTACTCAAGGAACCCGCTCGAAGGCCCTCGATGTCGCCTGATACCGGGACAAGTGACACAGCACAGCTCATCGCTTTCTACAAGGACAATGCTCGCACAATCACCTTCCATCACCTTGGTTTTGTCTCCCTGGTGCTTACCGGATACGCGTTCGTATTCTGGAGCATTACCTTCTTTGTACGCGTACATGATGTACCTGCCGCCGAAGCATCTCAGGTATTTGGCTGGATCTTTATTGTCTTTGGACCAATGGGACCTTTGTTAATCGCTTATCTCGCCAAGAAGCTGACTGACCGGGGATACCAGGATGCAAACATGACCGCAGGAATGATTGGTGGAATCCTGACTATTCCAACTGTTCTGCTGATTCAGTTGGCGCCAACTGCTACCTGGGCATTTATTTTCTATGCCCCTGCACTACTTGCGGTCAATTCGCCTTTTGGTATCGCCGCTGGCGCGTTACCGGTGATTACGCCGCCACATCTGCGAGCACGGGTAGCCGCTATTTACATGCTAACCGGCGCATCAGGCATGATGTTCGGCCCACCCCTTGCCGGGGCGTTTAACGAATATATCTTCCCTGGTGACGACGGCATTCGATACTCCATGATTACCATGACATGTTTTTTTGGCATACTGGGTGTCGTACTCCTCTGGTTCTCTCGCAAGCCATATGCCGAATCCATGAAAAAAGCCGCCGTCTGGGCAGAAGATTAGGTGTAGTTATGGAAATTATTTCACAATCAAAAAGCCACAACGGGACACAATTCGTTTACCGACATGATGCGGATACGCTCGGTTGTTCGATGAATTTTGGTATTTACCTGCCGGATAATCTATCGGCTGCCGCTCCTACCCTGTTTTGGCTCTCGGGCCTGACCTGCACCCAGGATAACTTTATTACCAAGGCGGGCGCGCAGCGCGTCGCCAGTGAACTCGGTATGATCCTGGTTGCGCCGGATACCTCCCCACGTGGCGAGGACGTTCCTGATGACCCTGACGGCGCCTACGACTTTGGACTAGGCGCGGGTTTTTACGTTAACGCCACACAATCCCCCTGGCAGAAGCATTACCAAATGCGCAACTATATCGAGCAGGAGTTGTACCAGCTGATTCTGGAATCGTTCCCGGTGGACCAGAAAAGACTCGGTATCTTCGGGCATTCAATGGGGGGACATGGCGCACTCACCATGGCGCTTCGTGCCCCGGACAAGTTCAGGTCAGTTTCTGCGTTTTCACCGATTTGCTCCCCTTTAAACAGCCCCTGGGGAGAAAAAGCGCTAGGAAGATATCTTGGTGAAGATCAAACCGCCTGGCGGGAATACGATGCCTGCTCGCTGATCGAGGATGGCGCGCATGTCACCTCCATCCTGGTAGACCAGGGGACTGATGACAACTTTCTGAATGAGCAACTAAAGCCAGGTCTTCTCGAGCTGGCATGTAGCACTGCAGGAATCGATCTAACGCTAAGAATGCAGCCAGAGTTCGATCATAGCTATTACTTCATCGCGAGTTTCATGGAAGACCACTTGCGCTGGCATTCAGATCACCTCCACTAGCGACTCGTAGCACACCGCGGCGGACTCTACTGTTGTAGCGAGTATCGCATATTGCTATTTTGGACCTATGACTGAAATCAATCGAATGGAAGACCCGATCATACCCACTTCTGTTGAAGACGTGACGTTGATCAACCCTGAAATACAGGAATGTCCTTTCCCAACCTATGACCTACTTCGGGAAGAGGCGCCGGTGTTTAAGGATCCCGTCACCGGAATGTTTGTCGTGACACGATACGACGAACTTCGCAGAGTCGCGCTTGATTATGACAACTTCAGTAACCATCGTCATTCCAATGATCCCGAAATGCATACCCCAAGCCAGCAGATCGCTCACAAACTGTTCCTCACAAAAGGATGGGTTCCCGGTAAATCACTTGCCGCTCGAGATGATCCGGACCACAAGCAAATGCGTTCATTGTTTGACGATGCTTTTCGGCCTAAGCGCATTGCGGAAATAGAAGGTGATGTTCAGAAACTTGCCTATGACCTGATTGATGGCTTCATCGCTGATCAAGAATGTGACTATGTTCAGCAATATGCGGTACCACTGCCCCTGTTCATTATCTGTAGGCAAATGGGTGCAAAGGATGAGGACGTCTGGCAAATAAAGAAATGGACAGATGCCTGGATAAAAGGCGGCACTATCGGTCTGGATGAAGAAGGCGTCATCTGGGCAACAGAAATGGAAATCCAGGCGCAGCATTACTTTCAGGCCATCTTCGAAAAACTTCGCGTGCAACCGGATGACACGCTTCTCTCTGACCTTGTAAACAATGAAGTTCCCGGCTGGGATCGCACATTGTCAGACAGTGAACTGCATGCCGAGATGATGCAGGACACGTTCGTCGGCGGGTCTGAAACAACAACCAACGCCATGTCTGCGGGCATCATGTTGCTGGATAAGAATCCGGCAGTCTGGCAGAAGCTAAGAAACGATCCGGATAAGTACCTCAACACCTTCGTTGAAGAGGTCGTAAGACTGGAAAGCCCAGTCCAGGGTTTAACCCGCCTGGCAAAAAATGACGTCGAAATCGATGGCGTTAGCATACCTAAAGGCTCCGTCATCGATATCAGATACGGTGCAGGCAACCGAGACCCAAGACATTTTAGTTGTCCGCACGACGTAGATATAGAGCGAAAAAATGCGGCCTCACATCTCGGTTTCAGTACGGGTACTCATTACTGTCTTGGTGCCCCACTTGCTCGCAGAGAACTCTACTGGGGGTTCAAGGCATTTATTGATCGGATAGATTCGTTTCGGGTTGTGCCCGAAAAAAATAACTTGCGACACCTGCCCAACTACAGCTTAAGAATACTGAAAGAACTTCACATAGAATTCACGCCAAAATAATTTTCTCTTAAATATTTCGCATACTTTTTCTCGGTATAAACTTTTCGCATAAACTTTTGCATAACCAAAGGACACTCTCGATGACAAAACTCAGCGCACCCGGCCACCCATTCCAATATGCCTGGCACGTCCCTGATCTGGATAAAGCCATTGACTACTGGACTAACGTTGCCGGCGTTGGTCCTTTTTTCATCAATGAGGTAGACAGCAGCACGATGGAAGGTTTCCAGTATCGGGGCGGAGACGGCAACCTCCAGATGCGCGTCGCCTGGGGGCAAAGCAAGGAAGGACAGATTGAGCTGATCGAAGTCAACTCAACGGAGCCCAATGTCTATCACGACCTGATACCGAAGGATCAGGTAGGCTTCCACCACATTGGTATCTGGTCCGATGACTATTTCGCTGATAAAGCGCTGCTTACCGAACGGTATGAGAACGTCATGGACATGGGTACCAACTCCAATATTTGCTACTTCGACACGTCTGCAGACAGCGGCAACATGCTGGAGTTGATAGAAAGAAACGATGGCATTATTGGCCTTTTCGGAATGATTACCAAAGCTGCAGAGGAATGGGACGGTACCAACCCTGCTCGAACCATGGCCGAACTGATGAGTGGATGATATGCACAGGATAGGAAAATGACTCAGGCTGAATACGGCAAGGAAGATCAAACCTTCCAGGCGGCAGGCGGCATAGACGGCATTCAACAACTAGTTGAAGACTTCTATGGTGTTATGTCGAGCAGCGACTATGCCGCTGTCATACGTCACATGCATCCGGGCGATCTAACCGTTAGCATTGATAAACTGGCAAGGTTTCTTTGTGGCTGGATGGGCGGTCCAAAAAGGTACAGCGAGAAATACGGCGGGATCGCAATCCCGCCCGCCCATTCACACTTGCCCGTGGGTGAGTCCGAGAAACAGGCGTGGCTGGATTGCATGCGCGAAGCACTCGATAAGCAAGACTATCCGGCCGAGCTGAAGGAATACCTGATTGAACAGCTCACTGTCCCGGCCAGTCGAATCGTTCTACTCAGGCAGAAGAACCAACAATCACAGGCACAGCAACAACAATAAACCATTAATAGGAATAGGTTCATGGCAGCAACCTCTTTAGGCGTTACGTTTGGTAGTCTCGGTGTACTGGGACCAAAAGCAGTCACGGAAATAGCAATCAATGCCCAGACTTTGGGCTACAAATCATTCTGGACAGTCGAAGCAAACGGCACTGATGCGATGTCTTTACTAGGCGCGGTGAGCCATGCAGCACCAAAACTGGACCTGGCCACTGGAATCATTCCCATCCAGCTAAGAACACCGGCCCTGACCGCCATGACGGCCTCAACATTGCAGGCTCTCAACCCGGACGCCGATGTTTTACTGGGCATTGGTGTCTCAGCCCCGGGGATTCTTATGCAACATGGCGAGCGAGCGACCGATAAACCCATCGGCATGATGCGTGAGTATGTCGCACTACTCAGGGAATGCCTTTCCGGTGAACCCGTGACCTTTGAAGGTGATTATTTCCGGGCCAAACGTTTTCGTCTCGGCGTTCGACTCGGAGAACGGAAACCAAAAATTATCATGGCGGCATTGAACCCACAGATGCTGAAATTAGCCGGGGAAGTCGCCGACGGCGTTCTGCTGAACTACCTGCCAGCCTCACACGTTGGCACATCCATTGAACAGGTCAGAAAAGGCGGCAATGCTAAAATTTACGCCTACGTACACGCCGCCGTCGGCAATTTTGAGCGCAGCGCCAAGTCAGCCAGAAAAGACCTGTTTAACTATGCCATGGCAGATGGATACGCCCGCATGTTCAGCCAGGCCGGTTTCGGGGATGAAATCAAAGAGCTGCGAGCACGCCAGGCCGAGAAGGATCGCGCCGGCGCGTTAGCAGCAGTTTCAGAACGCATGATCCAAGCCATTGACTTTATCGGCAACGAACACGAAGTAACCGACTTTGTAAAAAGTTATGTCGACGCTGGGGTAGAACATCCCGTTCTCATGCCACTACCATGGGGCGAGGACAGAAGAGCGGTCACCGACGCCACCATGAGAGCTGCCATTAAAGCCGTAACTTAATTGAGATAATAACGACATGAATCACGGCAAAAAAATCAGGGACTGGGATGACCGATACGCAGACAGTGATTACCTGTTCGGTACCGCGCCCAATGACTTTCTGAAATCCGTTGCGGATCGCCCGGCGCCGAATTCACAAATACTGTGCCTGGCCGATGGCGAAGGACGAAACGGCGTATACCTTGCGACACTGGGACACAAGGTCACCGCAATAGATCAATCACGAGTTGGCCTCGAGAAGGCCAAAAAACTGGCGGAGCAAAAGCAGGTCTCAATCGAGACGATCGAAGCCGACCTTGCTGAATACGACCTTGGCGTTGAGTCATGGGACTGCATTGTGTCCATTTTCTTCCATATCCCCAGCGCAGTTCGAGCTCATATTTATCCACGTATCATCACCGCATTAAAGCCGGGCGGCATCCTGATTCTTGAATCCTATACACCGGAACAGCTCGACCACGGCACTGGCGGCCCACCGATCTCTGATTTAATGCTGACAAAAGAGGAGCTCGCACAAAACTTCTATGAAATGAATCTTGAGCATCTGCAAGAACTTGAACGGGAGGTCATTGAAGGCGCCGGTCACACAGGTTTAGCGTCGGTCGTACAGTTACTTGCACTGCGCTAGTCCGATGCGCGAACAGTCGCTCCGCTATGACCCCACCAGAAATTCTCGAACGACAGTATCGAACTCTTTGATACCTGCATTGCCTTGCGTTCAGTAGTCCATAGTATTTAGTCTTCTTCACGATTGAGCTGATAGCGGCAAGTACATAGACCACTGCATTATCTATCGTCTTCTCGCGATTAACCCTTACACGCCCTGCATATTGGGCGGCCGCGATGGAGGCCCCCGAAGACATACTTGCCACCAAGTCAGCCTACGATTTGGTCAGTTTGAAACTCTTGGCGGTACTTTGAACCACAAACCCCGTGGCCTGCTGCCCATCTTTCTTCAAATGTCACTCAATGACCTCAACTATTTCAGGTTGACTCTGCAATATAGGCAGGATGCTGCCCGGTGCATGATGATCAAAATTACTGGTGACGTAGGCTCGAACCACATCATCGAAACTTTTAGCAGCCCCAACTTCAGCAACTGTTTTCCGCAGGTAACTTTCGTAGTCCTGAACAAGAAGTGACTTCAGCAGTGCCTGTCGACCTGAAAAATAGTTATAAATCAGCGGCGGGGTAACCCCTGCAGTACGCGCCAGGGCCTCCATCGTAAAACGCTGCAAGCCCTCTTCGACGATTATCGCTTTGGCAGTACCTAATAGCTGTTTTTTTTGCGCGCTGCCGGAGACAGACGAGTTCTGACAGTAACATTCTTCGGCAATTACCAAGCGTAGGCTTCAGGCGCCTCGCCACAAGGTGGGAATATCTCATCCAGCTGTTCAAGGGTTGGCGAGTCAAGGCGGATATCAGGAACCTGCAGCACAGATTCTAATTGCTCTGCACTAGCAGGACCAATGATAGTAGCCGCCACGCCAAACTGATGAAGTAACCAGCTCAGCGCAATGACGCTCGGTGATTCACCCAACTCACGACAAAGACGATCAAACTGGGTAAGTTGCTCCCTGCGTTCAGCGACATCCTTTTGCATCTCTGCTGATTGCCGACGACCTGTCGCTGCATCCCCACCACCGGCCAGTAATCCTCCCGCGAGCGGGCTCCAGGGTATTAGACCAACGCCATATTCCCGACAGGCTGGCAGTACCTCAAGCTCGACTCGCCGTTCAACCAGGTTATATAGGCTTTGTTCAGAGATCAGACCTAGTCTTTGTCGGGCAATCGCTTTCTCGTTGGCTCGTGCAATTGCCCATCCTGGAAAATTGCTTGAACCAACATAGGTAATCTTGCCCTGGCTGATCAGTCTATCCATGGCCTGCCAGATCTCCTCAATGGGTGCTGATCGGTCAATGTGATGCATCTGGTAGAGGTCGATATGTTCTACACCAAGTCTCTTCAGGCTGGCATCACAGGCCATCTGAATATGCCGGGCAGACAAACCATGATCGTTAATATCATCAGACATCGGTTCATGGGCTTTCGTTGCTAACACGATGTGCTTCCGTCGCGATTTATCTTCAGCCAACCATCGGCCCAATATTTTCTCCGTTGTACCAACACCCAGATCGCCACCGTATTGATTTGCGGTGTCGATGAAATTGATACCGGCATTTACTGACTGGTTCAATATTTCGAATGAATCACTCTCTGATGTACGAGGTCCAAAGTTCATCGTTCCCAGACAAAGTTCACTAACGCTAAGTGCGGAGCGGCCCAGTTGGCGGTATTTCATAGAACTATTCCTTAAAGATTCAAACCTTCCTAACTCATGGATTTCTAACTCAAGCTTTTCTAATTCAAGGCGCCCGAAGTGTTGTGCCCGTCACCAGTTCTTCACTTGAGTCCATGACGCTAAATCTAACCAGCTGTTGAGCATGAGCTGAGAGCTTCTTGTAATCCTGGTAGCTAATGCCTGGCACCAGGGGTTCGCGGAACCAGGGCGCGTAGAATTCCAAGTTCGGGATCGCTCTCGTAGCATCAGATAAATTGGGTGTTCCACCGTGCCAGGCCCGAACATCTCTAAGCATCACTGCTCCGGCCGGCGCCGGACAAACCGTACTCAGTTTCATCCACTCTGGCTCTTCTTTCAGATTGGGTATTTTTGCTCGAGAATTCTGCGTGCCCGGAATCTGGCGAGTTGCTCCATTCAATCGAGTCACTTCCTGCGGCAGGAAATTGGCGCAAATATAAGGTGCAGGCAGGTCTCGAAGGCTGACCTGGCCGCGCCAGTCAAAAAAGGAACTAAATGGCGTCTTGCCGCCTTCGAACCAGTCGTTTACATCGGAATGCAATGGCTGGTAGTCAACTGCGCCCGGCAGGCAAAAATCCCCGCTCGCTGCGCGCAAAATATAGTCTGTGGAACCAAATATTGGCGTCAGGATTTTGGACAGCACGGGTACATCCAACAGCATCTGCCATGCCGGTCGGTGAAGCTGGCTCCTGGTCAGGCTCGAACCACCAAAGGAATAGCGATGAGAGCCCCTGTTTCCACGATTATCCGGATCCAATGCAGAGACTTCATTGATAACATCATTACAGCCTGATGCCAGAAAATCTATTTGCTCGCTATTGAGCACGTCGCCAATAACAACAAACCCGTCCCGCTTGAACAAACTCACCGCTTCATCAACGTCGTTACAGCCCAGGATCTGTAGCCCCTTAATACCATTATTGGTTTCAAGATGCGCTTTCAATTCCAGAACTTGAGGATCATCTTTCGATTTATCTGACCAGCCGGTTGGCTCCCCAGTTTCCGCGCCTGTTTTTGTCACGGGCATCTCTTTTCCCCCTTGGTGTAGTCTGGGGTCCACATTGGATGGCTTTAGTTTTACGTGTAGATTTCAGACGCTGTTATTTTAGATTTAATAAAATGAGAGTCAACCCAAACCCATCAAGGCGTTGCTAGCGACATGGATTAAGCTCACTTTTAGTTTCGTCACCATCCATTTGCTTTCCTTGTCTTTTCTCGTGCCAGGGCGAATAACAAAATTACCTACAAGTCAGCTTTAGCCGTCGGCTGAATTAAGCGGAGGAAAATACCATCTTGATCCTGATACCTCTCTTACCGCATCCTTCAAGGTAACGCTCTTTGCTTCAACCCAATATACAAGGAACACGAAAAAATGACCGACTACGCAACAGTCTCTGTCGAAGAAGCTGCACTCACTGGTATGGCAAGCGCTGTGCATGCTGCAGTAAAACCCGGAACGATGGCAGTGACGGATCAACACGGAAAGGTACTGACGTGGTCGGAACTCAATGGAAAAGCCAACCAACTCGCTAACTATTTTCTCTCACTGGGTATCGGAGCGGACGATGGCGTCGCCCTGCTCTGCGGCAACAGAGTTGAGTACACCATCGTCTTTATGGCAGCACTGCGGAGCGGCGTCAGGCTGACACCCATTAACTGGCACCTCACCAGCGAGGAAGTCAGTTATATTATCGACAATTGTGATGCTCGAGTTTTTCTGGCGGATATCAGCTTTGCCGAAACAGCAAGCCGCGCGCTCAGCATGAGTGAACGGGTCGAATCCAGCTTGTCGATTGGCGGCGATCTTGCTCAATTTGATGCCTTCGATGACGTACTGGAAATCTTCTCGTTAGATAACATTTCCAATCCCACTCTGGGTGGCGGCATGCTTTACACCTCGGGTACAACAGGCAGACCCAAAGGCGTTTACCGCAAAGAACGACCCCCAATATTGCCGGACTACTCTGAGCGCGGATACGCCTCCGGTAATGAAGTGGCGCTTTGCACTGGCCCCGCTTATCACGCTGCACCATTGCTCATTGACGTACTGACGCCACTGATTTCGGGCGCATCCCTGGTGATGATGGATCGATGGGACCCGGAACAAACACTAAAATTGATCAGCCAATATAAAGTGACTCACAGCCATATGGTGGCCACCATGTTTCACCGCCTGCTGCGCCTCGATGAATCGGTTAAACAGCAATACAACCTGTCAAGCCTTAAACGCATCACTCACGGCGCAGCGCCCTGCCCCGTTCATGTCAAGCATGAAATGATCGATTGGTTTGGTCCGGTACTGGTTGAGTACTACGCCGCCACTGAAGGTGGCGGCGGTTTTCTCATTGATTCACATGAATGGCTGACAAAACCGGGTAGTGTCGGGCGCCCGGGACCGGAATTCGATAATAAAATTATGGATGATGAAGGCAACGATGTCCCTGTGGGGGAAATAGGTACCATCTATATGCGCGCCCCCGATTCAGGCCGATTCGAATACTATAAAGATAACAGCAAGACTTCCTCTTCCTACAGGGGTGACTATTTTACATTAGGGGATATGGGCTACTTCGATGAAGACGGATACCTCTTCCTGACTGGCAGGACCGCAGAGCTCATTATTTCGGGTGGCGTTAACATCTACCCACAGGAAGTCGACAGCGCCATGATGCAACATCCTGCAGTACAGGACGTTTGTACGATAGGTGTACCCAACGAGGAATGGGGCGAGGAGGTAAAGTCTGTCGTACAGCTTAAATCTGATGTTGCCGCCAGCGAAGAACTGGCGGAAGAACTTATTGCCTTTACCCGTCAGCATGTCGCCAATTACAAGAGTCCAAAAACCGTGGACTTCGTTGATGACCTACCAAGACTGCCTACAGGAAAAATTCAACGCAGGATCGTGCGCGAACCTTATTGGGCAGGCCATGAAAAATCGATTTAGCGGTTAGCTTCCCGGCGTTGCCAATATAGTGGTATTCATCTCTTCCGGTTCCAGCCCAAGTGTAATCAACACCTTGGACATCCCCAGAAACAACCCGACACCGAGCGCAAGCTCGGCGATCTCGGCATCGCTGTAGTGTTTCTTTAAGGCTAGGATTTCCGAATCGCGGAGCTGGCCAGGCAAACCAATGATGTCATCAGTTAGCTGAAGTGCTACAGCTTCTTTTTCTTCCAGCGTATGTTCGTACCCATCTTCTATTCGGGCAACAATATCTTCTTCGAGACCCGCTACACGAGCGGCGTCAAATCGGACGTTTTTTCAGTAGCCACAATCGGTAATGCGCGCATTACGGATTCTGGTCATTTCTTTGACTTCCTGACTGATCAACCCTTGCTGCCAGAACTCTGCATAGAGGTCACCGAACTTCGCGATGATGTCTGGCGTGTGACTCATCACAGTACCGAACTCGGCTGGTGCACCGGGTATTGCCGAACCTATTCTGGGTGTCGTGGACATTAGCTAACTTCTCCTGTCATGCTCGCGTTCAATCGGCAGGACACATCAAAGAACGCCAGGGCTGTCAGCAGCGAAACACATCCAGCATCGCCGAACGCCCGTTTGATGGCTTCGACCTCTTCGTCTTCAAGAAAGTGATGTTGATAAGGGATTTTTTCCGCAGCAATGAGCGCAGTTTGCTCAGACAGCTCGAATGCATCTAATCTTTGGGATTGCAGCGTTGTTGCTTCTTCGGCAGAAACTCCGTGCACCTGTTGACCGTGAATTTGTGCAATACGCGCACGACACAATCTAAACACACGCTCGGGTACTGCGTCGCTTGATTCAACGGCATCAAGGAACGCGGCATATTTCGTTTGAAGCGCTGGCCTTAGCGCCAGTGCGTCAATGAACGTTTCACCATCTGTCCCGAGTAAGCTCAAATTAGAACCCGAGCAGCCTTGCGTATCGATCGCGGTGAAATGCCCGATTACCAAATGATGGTTCCAGCAAGCGTGCTCGCTTGAGGTAGAAACCTGCATCGAACTCATCGGTCATACCGATTCCACCGTGGATCTGAATCAACTGGTTAGACATTTCATGCAGGAAATCACCCACCTTCGCTTTAGACAACGAGCAGCGTTTAGGAAGATCGTCAGCGTCATCATCAATAGCTTGAAGCGCTGCTTCAACGCAGGACCGCGACAATTCCATCTGGCCAAACAAACCAGCAGCTCTATGCCCTAATGCCTGAAAAGATCCAATGACCTGACCAAACTGCACGCGGGTCTTTAGATAGTCCAGCGTCATGTCAAAAGCTTGCGCAGCGGTACCGAGCATCTCGGCACCCAAACCAGCCCTCGCGCGATCCAGAATTGATTCCAAAATCGGATAGCCCTGGTCGACCGTGCCCAAAACCTGGTTTTCATTAACCGTCACGCCGTCGAAGTGAACATTTGCATAACCACGACTATCGAACGTGGTCACCGCTTCACGGGAAACACCATCCGCACTCGCCGACACGATGAAGAGCGTAATGCCTTCTTCCCCTTCACCGTTGGTTCTTGCAGCAACCACATAATCAGTCGCTGTCATTCCCTCATGTACAAACGTTTTGTTGCCCGTAAGTTTAAAACCGGACCCGGATTTTTCTGCCGCAAGCGCTGTTTTTAAGGGGGAATGCCTTGGGCCTTCATCGACCGCTAGTGTAAGAATCACACTACCATCGACGATTTTAGGGAGGATTTCCTGCTTCTGCTCCTCCTTGCCACCCAGAAGCACTGCCGACGCACCAACGAGCGCAGATGCAAACAGCGGGGACGCTGTCAGCTGTCGACCAACCTCTTCCAGCACGACCCCAAAAGTCAGGTATCCCAGGCCCGAACCGCCATACTGTTCGGGTACGACGATCCCAGTCCAGCCCATTTCAATCATTGCCTGCCAGGTATCGGGGGTATATTTGCTTTCGATTCCACTGTCCCGCATTTCGCGAAACTTTTGAACCGGAGATTGTTCTGTTACCCAGGATTTCGCCTGGTCTCGAATCATGGATTGTTCTTCAGTTAATGCAGCCATTTTGGTTATCCCTTTTGAGTGTTCTCGGGAAGACCGAGGATGTTCTTGGAAATGATATTATTTTGGACTTCAAACGAGCCGCCGTAGATGGAAATGGCTTTGCCCCACAGCCAGTCTTTAACGTTGTCGAGTTCTTCTTTCGTGTAGTTGTCACCTTCCCAACCAACACCCTGGCTACCCATCAACTCCATGGTTAATTCAGCCTTGCCCTGGGCAATTTTGGTTGCTGAGTTCTTCAGGATCGAGGCGGCAGCGCTCACCTCTACCTTGCCTCGGGCTTCAGCAGTTATCCTGTTGACGGTTAGACCATGTGCTTCGGAATCCATCAAGTGATTGATGAGCCGCACCCTTAAATCCCCATCTGCCAGCGCACCGGAGTCATCTACGCCGACATAGTCTTTGGCGATCTGCTGAAACGACGGTTTCTTGGTTCCTCCACCAGGACCTCTCGCCTGAGTCTGGCTCTGGCGCTCATGTTGTAACAGTCGTTTGACAACACTCCAACCTTCATTCAGTGGCCCAAGCAGGTCACTCTTTTCGGCCCGGGCATCATCAAAAAACGTGTCGCAAAATGGCGAGGCGCCGGATATCAGTCGAATCGGTTTTGTTGACACACCGTCCTGAGCCATCGGCAACATCACAAAGCTGATGCCATCACGTTTCTTGGCGTTCGAATCTGTTCTGACCAGCGCACCGCACCACTGCGAAATATCAGCACCCGATGTCCATGTCTTCTGGCCGTTCAATTTATAGGTATCACCATCATCTTCAGCTTTCGTAATGAGAGATGCGAGGTCTGACCCAGCCCCGGGTTCTGACAGGCCCAGGCACCAACGGGTTTCACCACTTGCCATACCACGAAGGTGTTTGGTTTTCTGCTCATCGGTTCCGTATTCAAGCAGTGTCGGGCCAACCATCGTGACGCCCATACCGGCCATCAGCGGTATCGGGTTAAAAGCGCCCATCTTGCCCATTTCCTGGCTGATAATTTTCGCCTCAGGATGACCAATACCAGCACCGCCAAACTCAGCCGGCCAGGTAGGCGCGCCCCACCCTTTGTCTGCGAGCCGCTGCCGCCAAAGTTCAAAGTCAGCTTTCGTGCTGTCATCGGCTTCACCCTCCAGACCCATCGCGCTTCCGACAAGTGTTTGGGGGAAATTTTCCTCGAGCCAGGCCTTGGTTGAAACTCGAAATTCCTCGAGCGCTGCTTGCTGTGACATGCGTTTACCTTCTATCTCGTTGTGTTAGATGGATATTCAGCACTAATAATAGGCAAATCATCGAGCTGGCGCCATGCCCTTACACCTGAACAGACCTGTGAATCAGGTGTCATAGAAAATACACGGCTTGTACAGCGAACGTACTTTCGCTACGGTCTATGCACGACCATAGCGGGAACCAGACATGTGCACCTCTCACGACGTTGACAATAGTACTGAAAGTAACGACCCAAGAGACGGTTATCAACTTGATGGCAACTGGCCAGAGTATCCAGCTGACATGCAGTTCGAGATGGGCTCAGGTATCGCTGTGGACCGGAAAGGAATTGTCTACCTTTTCACCAGGGACCTTGAACACTGGGCAACCCATCCACTTGCCATGAAAGACAAGATGGGTAAGAGCAGTATTTCCATGTTCACCCGCGAAGGACAGTATCTTGGCAAATGGGGACCATCTGATGAGCAAGGCTTCGCATTGGGCGGCCACACGCTTTATATAGAAAAAGATGGCATGTTCTGGACCACTGATCGTGATGGGCACACGGTCAAAAAATATACACCTGAAGGCGAACTGTTACTGACGCTCGGTACCTTTGGTGAATGGGGTAGCGACGAGTCTCATTTTAACGGGCCGACCGCGGTCCTCGTACAAGAAAACGGCAATATTGTCGTCGCCGATGGATATTGGAACTCCCGGTTGGTGTGGTACACCGCAGAGGGTGAATTTATTAAGTCCGTCGGTGGTTGGGGCCGGGGACCGGCAGAGTTCAACACACCTCACGCAATGGCTCAGGATTCCAAAGGCAGGATCCTCGTGGCTGATCTATGCGGCGGTAACTTTCATGATTACATGACCAAACCGGGTCAAATAGAAGAATACCGTACCCAACCCGATAAGGACTGTGTTCATCGAATCCAACGTCTCACCCCAGACGGAGAATACATCGATGAGTGGACTCACGTTACGCCCCTGAGCCTCGCCACTTACGGCGACAGGGTCTACGCCAGCGATAAAATGAGCGACCTGGCGATCCTCCACGAAGAAACCGGTGAGGTGCTCGGCCGGGTAGAGAAAATAGCAATCTATATCCATCAGCTTGCCATGGATCAACACGGGGACCTGTACACTGCCTCAGTTTACCCGGAGCATGCTGGCGAACTGCGGGGCCCCAAGGGCCCAAGCCATAGAAGGTGGACTCGGGCATCGCTGGCTGCCTAAGAGCCCGATAAAAACTACATCTTTAACAGCTGTTTGCCAAAGTTTGCACCGGTAAACAGCCGTTTAAGTGTCGCGGGAATGTTATCGAAGCCTTCCTGGATATCTTCTTTGTAAACCAGTTCGCCACTTTCAATCCAGCCTTTAAGGCGGTCAAGTGCAACGGGATACTCTCTTTCATATCCGCTCAACAAGAAGCCTTCAATACGAGCCTGCCTGAACACGACGTTAAAGTAATTAGCCGGTCCTGCTGGCAGCGACTCTTGTTCATAGCGTGAAATACCACCGCAGATAACAACTCTCGCATGAGAGGCGATGCGCGCAAGTACGTCGTTCAAAACCGGACCACCGACATTGTCAAAAAATACATTAACGCCGTTGGTGCAGTGTTCCTTCAATCCCGCCTTAACATTATCATTTTTGTAGTCGATGGCCGCGTCGAAGCCAAACTCATTAACTATTGCGGCACATTTATCCGGGCCACCTGCAGTACCAATCACCCTGCAACCATTGATTTTCGCAATCTGTCCGACCACAGAACCCACGGCACCCGCGGCCCCCGAGACAACCACGGTATCCCCCGGTTCCGGTTGGCCTATCCTAAGTAATCCAAAATAGGCAGTTAACCCCTGCGCGCCCAAAGGCCCCAGATGAGCTGTCAGGAACTGATCATTGGGTAATTCCTGCAATGAACGGCCTGGTAAGGTCGCCAGCTCTTGCCAACCGAATGACCCCAACACTTTTTTACCAACGGCAAGACCCGGATCATTGCTTTCAACCACTTCGCCAACACCACGGGCACCCATGACATCGCCAATGGCGGTTCCGGAGGAATAGCCAGCAATCACTTCAATCTGCCCTTTTTGAGAAGGCTCAAAGCTCAGGCACTCAACTTTTACTCTGACTTCACCCTTACCGAGGGGCTCTACTCCGGCCTCGTTGTATTTGAAGTCGGTGAGTTCCAGCGCACGCCCCCGTGGACTTGCATCTACCAGCCACTGTCGATTTGTCGTCATATTTTTGTCTCATTTGACCCAGTTTTATATTCACTCTCTTACAGCGAGTTTATCGGCATCTCTCATCGCGGTCGAGGCCGCTCCGGCAGCTGTCTCACTAAACTCTTTATTCTGACTTTTCATTCTGGCTTTTCATCCACATCAGAATAGTTTACTGTACCATCCGGACGGTATAGTAATCACTCACAGAAGAAATTAATGCGAAGCAACAACAAAAAGGAACAGATTCTGGAAGCGGCACTGCAGGTGGTGGAAGAAAACGGCGCCAATCACCTGACCATCGACGCAGTGGCTGCCTATGCCAATTTTTCCAAAGGCGGCGTCTTGTATCACTTCCCTTCAAAGAAAGCCCTATTAAGCGGCATGGTTGATCATCTTATTCAGGCTAATGAAAAAAGAATGGAAGCCTTGGATCACAGCGACCATCTTCTTTCAGCTTTTTTACACAAAGAAAACCAGATGTCCGCTGCAGAACGCCGGGCATCACTGGCGCTGCTCGCGGCTGCAGCAGAAGACCCCGAACTGTTAACGCCAGCGAAAGACTATATGAAGCGCTTAGTCGACGAGATTTCACAAAACAGTCAAAAACCGACGGAAGCGCTAACGTTATTCCTCGCAGGTGAAGGAATCAGGTTTCTCGATATCCTGGAAATGAACCCAATGAGCACGAAACAAACTCAGGAAGTCGTCGACCAACTCAGCCAACGAGCACAGGAGGTCTAGCGTGAAGCACATCAGCAGCCTTGCTCTGGTTTTTATGCTCGTCGGTTGTTTGGATAGAGCGCCACCTGAACCCATTTTACAAAATATCAGACCCGCAAAGCTGATGACTGTAACGAGCCAGATTGAAGGTGTTCAATACAACTTCACTGCACGGCTTGAAGCCTTACAGTCAATTGATCTTTCATTCGAGGTCGGCGGCCCACTGCACGAAATGCCTGTCCGGGAAGGTGAAAGCATCGAGGCAGGCTCAATGATAGCGGCTCTGGACCCAACCGAATTCCAGCTCGCTGTCCAGGAAGCCAAGATCCAACTTAAACTCGCCGCCCAGGACCTAACCCGAAAGCGCAAAGTACTGGCCGAAAACGGCATCGCAAAATCTGCGGTAGAAGACGCGCAATCCAACTATGAGCTTCAAAGAGTTCGCCTCAGCAAAGCAAATGAACGACTGAGCGATACCCGAATATACGCGCCGTTCGACGCCTACGTATCGCGAAGATACTTTGACACTTTCGTCAACGTCACCCCTGGCACACCCATCGTAAAGCTACATGACCTGACCAGGCTGCAGGTCATCATGAATATTCCCGAAAATCTTATTGCCACCTCCGGCGCAGAGGAAATACTTCGAGCCTGGGTAGAGTTTTCCTTTGCACCAGGGAAACAGTTCGACGTCACCTACTATGAAAACCGGGGCGAGGCCGAGTCACTCGCCCAGACATATGAAGTGTCATTCGTGATGGAAAATCCCGAAGGACTCAATCTGTTGCCTGGTATGACAGCGTCGGCAAAAATCAAAATGCAACGAACGAGCGACGCGACAATTCTCTTGCCGTCTTCTTCGCTGACACCTACGCCTGATAACAAACTCGCTGTCTGGGTCTTTGATCCTGAAAGCCAAATCGTGAATCGCCGCGTGATCGAATCCGGCACCCCCACCCAAGCAGGTGTTCCGGTGACCAACGGCCTTCAAGTCGGCGATCAAATTGTAGTGGCTGGAGGCAGCCAACTTCAGGAAGGCATGCAGGTACGACCCCTGCAATGATGAACCTGGCCCACTTCGTTGTTAACCGACCTATCTACGGCTGGATCCTGGCGCTTGCTTGCCTGTTCGGAGGAATCCACGGGATAGAAAACGTTGGGCGGCTGGAAGACCCTGACTTCCCTATCAAGTGGGCTTACATCATCACCACATATCCAGGCGCTTCTGCTGAAGAAGTCGAGCAGGAAGTGACTGACAAGATAGAGAACGCACTACAAGAGCTTCCTTCGATCTTAAGATTAGTATCAAAGTCTGTTCCGGGAAGGTCCGAAATACAGGTCGAACTGCGCGAAGAATTTGGCCTTGGTGAAACTGCCCAGATCTATGATGAACTGAGGCGGCGCGTCTCCGAAGCCCAGATGCGATTACCCCCGGGCGTTGATACTCCTCTGGTTGAGGACGACTTCGGTGATGTCTACGGCATACTTTATGCTGTTAAAGCGCCAGATTACTCGGACGCTGAACTCCATGACATCGCAAAAGAACTTTCCAAGCAGCTTAAACTTGTTCCTAACGTCGCCAAGGTCAGCACCAATGGCCTGCCGTTCGAGGCGATCTATATTGAAATTGATGAAGACAGGCTCACCAGACTGGGGCTTTCCATCGATGATATCGCAGGGAAAATCTTTTTCGAAAATCAGGTTGTCGGCGCCGGATCTGCGCTGTTTGATGGCCGGCGACTGCGAATAGCGCAACCTTCCGCCGTTGGAAGTGTCGATGAACTTAAGGAAATGAAAATCGGCACCCCCGGCTCCACAGAGATGATTCGGCTTGGTGACGTTGCCAATGTCACTCGCAGTTCGCTGGAAGCACCCTTTGAAATCGTCAGGCTGAATGGTGAACAAATATTCACTTTTTCTGTTTCGGTGACACCGGGCCAGAATGTCGTCGCTGTTGGCGAAGAGGTTGACCGAAAGATTCTGCACCTCGCTAAGCAACTTCCAATCGGCGTCAGCATTGAACCCATTTACAAACAACACACCGCAGTAGAGGAGGCCATCACCAATTTTGTTAAGAACCTCGGGATCTCCGTATTCACCGTCATACTCGCCTTGAATCTTTTCATGGGTTGGCGGGCAGGCACTGTGGTCGGTGTCGTTTTATTCCTGACCGTCATGGGAACAATCGAAATTATGTGGGTGCTGGATATCGAATTGCAACGCATCTCACTGGGCGCGCTTATGATCGCGATGGGCATGCTGGTGGACAACGGCATTGTTATCGCCGAAGGGATGGTTGTCGGAGTGCGGCGCGGCTTAACCCCAAAGAATGCTGCAATCCAGTCTGTGTCGCGGACCCAATATCCGCTCCTTGGCGCCACTATCATTGGCATCCTCGCTTTCGCTCCCATCAGTCTGTCTGATGATAATAGCGGACATTATCTAGTCTCCCTATTCCAGGTGGTAGCAATCTCCTTACTTCTTTCCTGGTTGCTGGCAGTCACTATCGTGCCACTGTTAGGCAACATTCTATTGAAATCGGCGGAACCAGTATCAGAAGGTCAACTGTATGACGCCTGGTACTTCAGGGCCTATCAGATCCTGATTGGCTTCGCGCTGCGCCGCGCATGGCGCACCACAATCATGATCGTCGCTATTACCGGTGCGGGCCTATCTTCAATGGCAATGGTAAAAACGAGTTTCTTCCCGACTAACAATACACCGCTTTTCTATGTTGATTATCGCTTGCCCGAGGGAACCGACATACTAACGACTTCACGGGATTTAGCGGAAATAGAATTAGAAATACTCGCTGTTGAAGGCGTGACTAAAACGGTGAGTTTCATCGGCAGGGGCTCACCCAGGTTTACTGCGATGACTCAACCCGAACAACCGAACTCGGCCTACGCGCTGCTTATTGTCGAATCAAAGGATGTCAATTATTTAAATGATCAGATGAGCACGGTGAAAGCATTGTTCTCAGATAACCGACCGGACGCAGAAGTGCAGATCACCCGAGCCGAGTTTGCACCCGTGACGGGATCAAAAATTGAGATACGATATTCTGGCCCAGACCCCATTGTCCTAAGGCAACTCGCGGAACAGACACTCGGTGTTTACCTGAAACACAACCTGATCGACCGGAAGACCGACTGGAGAGCGCAATCACTACAACTGGCCCCGCAATTTAATGAGGCTAATGCCAGGCTTGCAGGAATCTCCAGAAATGATCTTGCGAAGTCTCTCGCCTACAATACGCACGGCATACAGATTGGATTAATTCGGGACGATGACAAACTCGTGCCTATTATCGCTCGTGCACCTGATACCGAACGCATTGATTTACGCGGACTACGGGATCGGCAGGTCTGGAGTGCCTCTCAACGCAAGTTTATTCCGATCACCCAGGTCGTGAGCGAATTCCGTTTAGAACCTGAAAACACCACTATCTTTCGGCGCGATCGAATCAGAACAATTACCGTACAGGCTAATCCCCCTATCGGACACAACGTCAATCAGCTCTTCCGGGAAATCAAAGAGGACGTAGAAACCCTAAAACTCCCTATAGGCTACGTCCGAGAATGGGGAGGTGAGTTTGAAAACAACAAGATCGCTAATGAATCACTCGTAAAACGCATGCCAGCGGCCTTTGCGCTCATGTTCTTTATCACCATCCTTATGTTCGGCGCGCTAAAGCAACCCATCGTTATCTGGCTGACTGTACCCATGACTATCTGCGGCGTCGCCATAGGCTTACTGGTGACTGACCTGCCGCTGACGTTTCCCTCATTTCTAGGGATCCTAAGTCTTTCAGGCATGTTGATTAAAAACTGCATCGTGCTGGTAGATGAGATAGATAAACGACTGGCAGAGGACACCCCCACATTAGAGACCATGATGTTGGCAAGCCTGAGTCGCCTCCGGCCCGTGATGCTCGCCGCACTAACAACTATTTTTGGAATGTCTCCCTTGTTAACCGACGCCTTCTTCCGGGAAATGGCGGTGTGTATCATGAGTGGCTTGATGTTTGCGACGCTACTGACACTGATCGCGGTTCCGGTATTTTACCGAATAGCGCTTGGTTCTCGCATCCGCCCAGCCTAGGCAGACACCGTACTACCTAATTAGGTTTCCGGGTTTCCGGCAATTCGTGCCAGCCACATCTCTCTCGCTCTATAAAAAATCCCAGGGATAGGCGCGGTGCATGAGACATCGGTTATCCCACAAAACGGCATCGCCCAACGTCCAGCTGTGAAGATAGGGCCCAGGCACCTGGCTGACAAAACCAGTTAGCTCCCGTAACAGTTTTTCCGATTCCTTCTTGGCTAAGCCTGTTATGTCATAAGCCTGCCGGCCAATCAGCAATGCCGGAACGCCCGCCTGCCCACTTTTTGTTCATCCTTCGTCAGGTGTTGTGCCGGAAAAACGAGAAGCGCATGTTCAAGCCAGAGATCATAAATTTGATCGAAACCTGTATCACTGATCGAGCCGAGTGCGACCCCGGGCACTCAGGCAAATTGCGGCAGGCTGCTGCGCTCAATTGCCTCTATCACGTCTAATGGCATAGGGATCGACCGGCGTGCATCAAGATCAATACACAGGCCGACCGAATCACTGATTCCCAGGAGTAAGCCTGTTTTTTCAGCAAACATCCAACGCCTTGATTGTCGCCACTTTTCCCCATTGGCAATATCAGCACCGATGGATAGAACAATCTCACCCTCCATCGGCCTGTGCCAGACCACGCTACGGGTCTCAATCATCGCCCAACTGTACCGGCGCCCCTCGGAATCACGCATGACCGGAGGCCCACCAAGTTCGTTCTCGTTGCCTATGGTAGGCCGATGCAGGACGAACATCAGGTCCATTTCTTCGCGCAGCCTTCCGTCGGTGTCGCAATCATCGGCATGAACTGCATTCTTTCGCCGACCGCTCATCATACCGGGGGTCGGATCATCTCCGACGACTGCTTCCAGTTCCTCAAGCGAGATCCTTGCCGGATCGTTTAAAGACAAAGATCTTGGCATCCCATGCTCGGGCACCAGCACTCTGTATTCGCTGGTGTTGTCGTTATTGGCGCTGTTGGCGGTAATATCCAGAACCTGCTGGCTGGAGACATCAATCAGACAACTTCGCAGGATAAAAGAGGCGGCAACCTGGTTATTATCGGGATTCCGGATTTCAAAATAACCATTCACTTCCCGTGACTCATCTGATCCCGCAACCGCAATCAAGCCGCCGAGCGTATGCAGCGTAGCACCGGCAAATTGTTCTCGGTGAAATCGTGTATAGGTGTCCAGTCGGCGAATGGCCTTGCCCGGCTCTTCCTGGATACCCCTTTCTGCCAGCATAGATCGATTCGCCTGATCCACCCTGGTCATGTAATAGCGCACGTTCATATGACCCAGAGCGTCTATCTCCTCTGGCTGCACAGTCGATTCGTGCAGGACTTTTAACTCCGTCATTAGTAGCTCAATATTTGTCATCATTCGGTGGGAGGGGATTCTAGCGCCTATATTCCTTCATTCAACAGCCACCCAGACGCCATTTCGACCTTTTATAGCCCCTAATAGCCATTTGTACAGGAACGCGGCGAGTTTGGTTCTCAGACCTAAACCACCTTACAATAACCTTTATAAATGCCCATACTCACCATCAGACACTTTCATATAAACAGAGGAAAAGATCATGGCAGATGCCTACATCATTGACGCAGCTCGCACACCGCGAGGCATCGGCAAGGCCGGTAAAGGTGCGCTCACCGAATTCCATCCGGGCAGATTACTCGCCCAAGTATTCGAAGAAATCGGCAACCGAAACGACCTGAACACAGAAGAAATTGATGATGTCGTTGTTGCCTGTTCATCCCAGATTGGCAAGCAAGGATCCTGCGTTGGCCGGATGGCAGCACTTGATGCTGGCTGGAGCGACAAAGCCTGTGGAATGACGCTGGACCGTTTCTGCGGGTCAGGTATTACCTCCGTCAACATCGCAGCAGCAAATTTGATGAGCGGCATGGATGATCTTTGCGTTGCCGGTGGTGTGGAAATGATGTCCTACACACCAACGGTTCCACGTGCGGATAAAAACCGCACCGTTGATGGCAGCAATCTGCACCTTCGAAACCTTCATGCTCAACCCCACCAGGGTATCTGCGCGGACATGATTGCCACACTTGATGGATTTACTCGTGAAGATGTCGATGCATTGGCCGTCGAAAGCCAAAAGCGTGCAAAGCACGCCATCGATAACGGTTATTTCGATAAGAGCCTGATCAAGGTTCGGAACGAAGACGGCTCCATTGCACTGGAAGCTGAAGAGTTTCCTCGCCCAGGTACCACAATGGAATCATTGGCCAAGTTAGACACGGTCTTTGACAAGTTCATGCAAGTGGCGATCGACGAAACAGGCGAGACCTTTGACCAACTCGTCAAACGAGCCTATCCGGATATGAATATTAATCACATCCACCACGCAGGTAACTCCTCCGGTGTCGTCGATGGTGCAGCAGCGATCATCATGGCTTCAAAAGAATACGCAGCCAGGGTTGGCTGGAAACCAAGAGCACGGGTCAGGGCAATCGCCACAGTCGGTGGAAGCCCTACGCTGATGCTGAACGAACCAGGTCCCGCAGCTAACAAGGTTCTGGCAAGAGCTGGTATGACGGCTGATGATATTGACCTGTTTGAAGTAAACGAAGCATTTTCTGTGGTTGCAGCCAAGTTCATGAGGGACCTGAAACTGGACCCTGAGAAGGTGAACGTCAATGGCGGCGCCATGGCGCTGGGTCATCCCATCGGTGCGACCGGGTCAATCCTGATCGGCACGGCTCTGGATGAGCTTGAGCGACGCGACCTGAACACAGCGCTTATCACGATGTGTACCGGCGGCGGTATGGCACCCGCCATCATCATCGAACGGGTGTAAGCAGCAGGATCGGGGTCGAGTATAGTGCTGGAGTAATTACTCCAGCACTATACTCCGACCCCACTCCCCCACCCCCCGCCAGGATTAAACACGTTGCGCAAAACAGTCAGGTATGATTTTATCCCTGGTTCAATTTTCTTATCATCGGCAAACCGAGGCGACACATGATTACACATGACAAGCTCTACATTAACGGCCAATGGGTCGCACCCAACAGCAAAGACACACTAAAAGTAATAGATCCTTCCACCGAAGAAATCTGTGGTGAAGTACCCAGCGGAAACGACGACGACATCAACGCTGCTATCGCTGCCGCAAAAGAAGCCTTCAAGACCTGGGGACAAAGTTCAGCGGCAGATCGTTCAGCGCTGATCAAAAAACTCGCTGAAAAAGTTACCGCGAATATGGCCAAGATCGGTGAGCTCTGCGCACTTGAACTGGGTACGCCACTGCAAACCAGTATCGCTGTGCACGGCGGCATGGGTGTTGGTGTCGTGAGTTCCTACGTTGACGTTCCGTTCGAGATGGAAAAAGAAGAGCAACTGGGCAACTCAGTGATCATCAAGGAACCTATTGGCGTGTGCGCATTTATCACACCCTGGAACTTCCCACTTCACCAGATTGTTGCCAAGGTGATGCCAGCACTGGCTGCCGGATGCACGATGGTACTGAAGCCCAGTTCCGATACCCCCCTAACGGCTTATTACTTCGCACAATTAATGGATGAGTGTGGATTCCCCGCTGGCGTATTCAACCTGGTTACAGGACCTGGCCGTACCATCGGCGAGACAATGTGTACTCACGCTGACGTGGACATGGTTTCATTGACTGGTTCTACGGAAGCCGGTCAAAGAGTTGGACAACTGGCAGCTCAAACTGTGAAGCGAGTCGGTCTTGAGCTAGGTGGCAAGTCAGCCTCTGTTGTACTCGACGATGCCGATGTCGCTAAAGCTGCCGGTGCTGCCGGTGGTGGTATCTGCCTGAATAGCGGCCAGGTATGCGCCGCTCTTTCAAGACTCATTGTCCCACGTGCCATGCAGGATGTAGCAGTTGCTGCGGCTAAAGCGGCAGTCGAAGCGGCCAAAGTCGGCGGCGCCTTTGAAGAAGGCGTCACCATGGGTCCGGTTTCCTCCAAGGCTCAGCTCGATACCGTCAAAAATTACATTCAACAAGGTATTGATGAAGGCGCGACATTGGTCACAGGAGGAACAACCCCTCCAGAAGGACGTAACACTGGTTACTTTGTCCAGCCAACAGTTTTCTCTGATGTCAGAAACGATATGGTTATTGCTCAGGAAGAGATCTTCGGCCCGGTGCTTGCCATCCTTCCTTATGACACTGAGCAAGAAGCCATCGACATCGCCAACGACAGCATTTTTGGTCTGGCTGGCGCTGTGTGGTCTGGTGACCCTGATCGTGCGAAACGCGTTGCTAAACAGATCCGTACTGGCCAGGTGTCGGTTAACGGTGGCGGTTTCAACGTGAACGCACCATTCGGTGGTTACAAGCAATCCGGTAATGGCCGGGAATTAGGCCCTCATGCGTTGGCTGAGTTCGTAGAAATAAAATCAATGCAGATGTAAGGTCAGATTCTGGTAATAACAAAAGGCCCTGTTTTCAGGGCCTTTTTGTTGAAGGAGTAAAAATAAAAATGAACCAGCAACCGCTTACAGGCATTACGGTCCTGGATTTTGGCCAGGTTTACAACGGGCCCTATTGCGGTTTCCTGCTCGCGCAAGCCGGTGCCAGGGTGATTAAAATTGAATCCCTGATAGGGGAAACGCTAAGAGCCCGCGGCCGGGCAACCTCCGCCACCTACCCATTCTCCAGTCTGAATGCCAACAAAGAATGCATTACGCTGAACATCAAAACCACTGAAGCACAGGACATCATCAAAGAGCTGGTAATGAAGGCGGACGTTCTTCTGCAGAATTTTGCGCCCGGCACCATGGAGAAATATGGCCTGGGATCAGAACATCTGCGAGCGCTTAACCCCCAACTGGTTTACGCAATGGGCACCGGCTACGGCTCTATGGAAGGACCCTACAAGGATTACCTGGGGATGGACATTACACTGCAAGCCATGTCGGGTGCGATGAGCAGCACTGGCGAAGAAGGTGGGCCACCGCTTAAAACTCCCGCTGCGTTTGTTGATTTCCTCGCCGGCGTCCACTTATACAGCGGAATCGTTACTGCCCTGTATTCAAGGGAGCAAACAGGCCTTGGCGCAACGGTCGATATCTCTATGCAGGACTGCGTCTTCCCTACCCTGTCTACAGTCATCGGCTCTTACTACAGTGTCGGGCATGAACTACCGAGGGCAGGCAGCCGACATCCGTCAAAAGCGATTGCACCCTACAATGTTTACCGCGCGTCGGATGGTCACGTTGCCATTATCTGTATCCGGGAAGGTCACTGGCTGAAGATGTGCAATGCAATGGGTCAACCAGACCTGGTCGAAGACGAGCGTTTCGTTAACATGAAATCTCGCAGCACCAATATCGATGAGGTTGATCGCATTGTTAATGCGTGGACCGGTCAACACACCCGAGAAGATATTTTCAGGATAACCCAGGAAAATGGTGTGATCTGCGCACCCGTCCAGACTATTCCGGAATCACTTCAAGACAAACATATGTTGGCGCGGGGGTCCTTACTGAAACGTGATAACCCGGAGATCGGAGAAATTTCCCAATTCCAGACACCGATCCGTTTCAAGGACATCCCTCCACCGGAGATTCATGATGTACATGACCTTAGCCAGGATACAAACCAGGTACTAACTGAAATGCTCAACCTGACCGAAGCGGATCTTGAAATACTTCGATCGAAAAAGGTCATTACCTAACCATTTAATTAAAGGCGTTGTCGCAATCTTACTTCGGCGGCTTGGGTGACATACGGCAACAACATTGTGACAGCGTTTCTAACATACTCCTGCTTGAAATCATGCAAAGCGACATAGCCTTTCATCCACATCAGGACCGTTGACCACCCTGTAGAAGAAAGCGATCGGGCCAGAAAATTTCTGTCTGTTTCTTGTCGAAGTTCACCGCAACTAGCCATTTCAGCAAGCTCTTCCCTGTTGAAAGATAACGACGTCCCAATCAGCAGCTGAACGATCGGGTCATGGGCGTCTGCACCGAACAACATCTTGCCCATCGCTTCCGCATACTTAGGCGTTTCTACAATCTGATCAGCGACCGCCTCGACGCGCGCCAGAAAACGACCAAGACCCGACGAGTTAGTTTCAGCAACCACCGCGTTGATATCTGCCAGCTGGTCTTCAAGCGCAGCAAGTATCAATGTGTCCTTGCTCTGGTAAAGGTTGTACAGGGTAGATGTCGATACATCTGCAATCACAGCAAGCTCGCGCATGTTCAGGCCTTCATATCCTAACTGGGACAACTGGTCCCTCGCGCTAAGAAGAATACGCTCCCGCCTCTGCTGTTGCACCGCGGTCAGGATTTTCACTGTCAAATACTCCTGCCAAGTTCATTTCCCGCATGGATCGCGGTCAAGATGCTGTTCTTGCCTCGGACGTCACCGATCATGTGCGCTGGCGGCCCATTTCCCTGAAGTGATTGCCAGAGCTCTCGACTCGGCTCATTGAAGCCGACAAATACCACTGTCTTCGCCGGAATCTTACGGCTTCGCTCTGTAAACAGAACCCCTATTTCAACTTCGCTCTTACTAATCCCAAGCACGTGATGCGAACCCACAAAATCAAAATCACCAGAATACAGCCGTTCCCTTGCAGCGCCCGCAGTAACAGGCGGATAGTTAAGCCTGGCACCGACTGAGTCATTTCTGGATACCATGGTGACGTGCACCCCTTTCTCCAACAAAATATCAACAATCGAGATAGCTTCAAATGTTCCGGTATCGTCATATACCAGCGCTGGTCCCTCAATGTGAGTAATATCCCCAAACCCGAGCAGGTCCCAGGATGAGTAGACATGCGGGAGATCAAACCCGGGTATTTCGCTCGCAGGTGTTGCCTGTTGCATACCGTCCGTGCGCGGAGTTGTTCCCGTCGCCAGGACAATTTCATCTGGCGCGATCTGGGAAACCAGCTCTTCGTCGACGTAAGAATTCAAATGAATATCAACCCCCAGGGTCTCCAATTCCTCTTCTAACCAATCTACTATGGTGCCAATGTCACCGCGTTTAGGGGCAGACCTTGCCATGCTAACCTGGCCACCCAGCGTTTTCATCGCTTCATGAAGCTCAACCTGATGACCACGCAACGCCGCAGTTCTAGCAAACTCCATGCCCGCGGGACCACCGCCTACCACCAGAATTTTCTTCGGCTGGCTTACCCTGTCCCGAGGCTCAAACGTCAGTATCTGTTCTTTTCCTGCTGAAGCGTTAACAACACATCCCAACCGGCCACCTGACATTAATTGGCCGACACACCCCATATTGGTCCCGATGCAGGGACGTATTGTGTTCTCCTCTCGGTTACGAGCCTTGTTAACAAGGTTTGGGTCTGCAATCAGGGCACGAACCATGGAAACCATATCTGCCTCACCGCTGGCCACAATGGCGCTCGCGTGATCAAGCGTCATAATACGACCAGTGACCATGGTAGGTTTGGTGATGAAAGGTTTAATCACACTGTTGGCCTGCATCTCGACCCCCAGCGGTTCGTCAGACGGTGCAATCAGTTTATGAAATCGCCAGTAGGCGCCCATATGCAGCGAAATATAATCCGCAACAGGATCAACCGCCCTGGCAATGTCTGCATTGACATCTGCCGTCAGACCACCCGGCACGTAATCCTCGTTCGGCAAACGAACCCCTACAACAACCGAATCACCAACTTCAGCTCGAACAGCCTCGATCACTTCAAACATGAACCGCATTCGATTCTCAAGACTGCCGCCATATTCGTCCGTTCTCTTGTTCAGCGCGGGTGAGAGAAATTCGTGTATCAGGTAACCACTGGAAGCATGGATATCAATGCCGTCAAGGCCGCAGTCCCTGACTCTGGCCGCCGCCAGGGCAAACGATCCGACAACATCATCAATCATGGCCTTGGTCATCTCAACCGGCATGACCCCTGCCATGGGATTAGGGACTGCACTGGCCGACCAGTTTTCCGGCATGCCTTGCATCCCGGCACCGGGATGGTAAAGCTGGATAAAGAGCTTCATTCCATGAGGCCTGATCCTGTCGGCGATCTCAGCCAGGAACGGTTTACAAGCGTCCGTATGTAGCGGGATTCCCTGAGGCGCACTCTTATGGATGCCAGTCGCCTGGATAGTCGACATCGCAACACCACCTTTTGCCCGCGCTTCGTGGTAAGAGATCAGGTCCTCTCCAGCCAGCCCTGTTCCATGGGGAGAGCGAACGATTCGGTTTTTTAACTTGGTTGGACCAATCGTTAATGGCTCGAATAGGTTGTCGTATAGCGCCATGACCAGTGCCCCGTTTAGATGATAAACTTTTATAACACGTTCCATTTTTGTTGAACAGGATCTGAGCATGGAAATAAAAGGCAAGAACGCCCTGATTACAGGCTCTGCAGCTGGCATCGGACAGGCTACCGCCTTTGCACTGGCGGATGCCGGAGCCGCTGGCATTGCTCTAGCTGACCTGGATGAAAAAGGGCTGACAGACACGGCGAACATTATCGAGCAAAAAGGAACAAAAGCCGTTTTTCGCAAGGTAGATGTCACCGACTCTACCGCCCTGACCGCTTTCTTTGAAGAAGCTGAATCGACATTAGGTGGCCTTGATATTATTCACAACAACGCAGGCACAATCTGCGGCGAGCCTGTATGGCCCGCATCATCCCTGGAGAAGATTAATCTTGTTGTTTCAGTCAACCTGTTAGGTGTGATGTACGGGACCCGAATCGCCGTGGACGCACTACAACGCAGGGGTGGCGGCGTCATTATTAACACTGCATCAACCGCGTCACTTGCACCAATGCCTGCCGACCCAATGTATTCAGGCACCAAAACAGCGGTCGTAAATCTGGTGCAGGCTTCCGCCGGACTAGCGATAAGTCATAACATCAGAGTCAACGCGATTTTGCCTGGCATGGTAAATACACAATTCATTGGGCGTACCGGTGATGGTTTGAAACCGGCTGAATGGCTAGGTCCAGCGCTCGCGGAGACAATAATGCTGACACCAGAGCAAATCGCAGAGGGGATTTTGACACTAATCAGCGACGATGATCGTGCTGGTGAATGCCTGATTGTCGACAATCCCGCAGGTGAAGGAGAGCCGCCCCAAATAACTCGCCTTAAAGATCCAGTTGAGTTTTACAGTTTTATCGCTGAAAGAGCGAAAACGATAGCCGCAATGCGGTCATAGACTGACCAGATTCTGGCAGGGTTTCTCAATCGTGAGTTTTAAACCTCCCAAATGAAGGTTTGAGGGCATCGTTCTTGCGCTATCCCACCAGAGAACGGCTCGGTTCTCCCAATCAGGGTGTTTTTCGAGCACCGTCTGATAAACATTAATAGCGGATGCAAGCTTATTGGGATAGAAGCAGTGACATTCTATCGCCGGCGCGAGGCCCGCTGCGGCGCACTGCTTGATCTTGGCGTTGAGTCTAACAACCTCGTAATCCAGACGCTCAATGTCCCGGATATCGGTGGATTCCATCAGTTCGAGAGGAAACCCTGGCGCCCCACCGGATACCAGCGGTATAAACATCAACAAACTAAACACAATGACTTTCATTGCTTCCTCGGCAGGTTTAAATCGATCCGTTAACAGTTTTCAGACCGCGATGACCTAACAAATGCTCATCAGCAGTCACTAATTTCGCTTCCTGATTCAGCGCGGTCGCGAAAATCAATCCGTCGACAGGGTCGCCTGAAAATCCCTTCAGACTCGCTGCAGCGAGCGCTACCTTGCCATCAGCAGGTAGTTCAACAAATCCACTATTGAGCAGCGACACTCTCCATTCAGTCAGTGACCCCTCAAATGCGAGACGTCCCTTTTCGATTAACATACCAATTTCCCAGAAGGAAACGGATGCAATAGCGACCTCTTCTTGTTGGTGCGACTGCTCAATCATCCGGCGCGCTCTTTTTCCAAGGAGCTCCGAACCCTGGTCCAGCCAGACCAGTATGTGGGTATCTAACAAGATCATCAGAAACCTAGACATTTTCCTGACGATCTAAAACACGGTGTGTCTTCAGTCTCCATCCCAATTCTCATTGAGTGGTTCAACCAGTTCATCCATCAACTGCCACATTCCCCTGTGTAGCCCGTAGACCTCACGTGGTTTGTTTTTAATTGGAACAAGCTTGGAGACAGGTTTGCCATTCTTTGTGACGACAATCTCTTCGCCGGATTGCGCCACGTCATCCATCAGGCTGAGGCACTTGGCTTTAAACTCGGAAGCTTTGATTGTTTTCATACTCACTTCTTATATGACTATGGTCATGACCATAGTACTTATATTCAGAAGCGATACAAACCCTTTTTTCGGTGTAAGCTATCTATCACCATCAATGAGGGAGATAAAAGTGCCGCGGGAAAACAAATTACTCCTGGAAAACAGGACCGCAATCGTCGTGGGCGGCGGACAGACACCGGGTGAAACCATAGGAAATGGACGGGCGACTGCGATTCTGTTCGCCCGCGAAGGAGCCAAGGTAGCCGTCGCAGACAGGCTTCTGTCGTCCGCAGAAGAAACGGTCAAACTGATTGTCGCAGAAGGTTTTGAGGCATTTGCCTACGAGCTGGATGTCCGTGATGAAGGCGGAATCAAGAATCTCGTCAGTGCGGTCGTACAAAAATGGGGGCGAATCGACATCCTGCACAATAATGTCGGCGTCAGTATTGCAGGACAGGATGCAAGCGTTGAGAAAATAACCCCCGAAGGATTCGATAACATGGTGGCTATCAACCTTCGTTCGATGGTCCTCACCAGCAAACATGTACTACCTCATATGAGAGAAGCTGGCTCAGGAGTTATCATTAATATCTCGTCTCTGGCAGCGATTAAGCCTTTCCCATTAATTGGCTACAAAACCACCAAGGCAGCGGTCATAGCACTCACGGAACAGCTTGCCGCCGCTAACGCCAGATACGGCATTCGAGCCAATGTCATTCTTCCTGGTTTGATGAATACGCCCATGGCGGTCGAAGGAAGGGTTCAATCGGGAAAACCAAGGGATGAAGTCATCGCAGAGCGGGACAGGTTAGTGCCACTCGGCAGAAAAATGGGAAGTGCCTGGGACGTCGCTCACGCTGCGGCATTCCTGGCCTCGGACAAAGCTGGTTACATTACCGGCGTATCTCTTCCGGTTGATGGAGGCTTGTCGATCGTCTAATCAAGGACGAGGATCACGATACCCGGTCAATTAGATTGATCTCTGCAGGTTGATTCGCTTCCTTCTTAATCATCACCGGCGGCAAACAACACCTGAACCTGGGTGATTTGCGGCACAAACTCCATAGCCCGGCGCTTAAGTTTATCTGCGATCTCACGCGCCGCAGCCGGTGAACTCGCGAGGGTGAACGGCAAGCAGACTTCCAGTCTAATGGACCCGTTCAGGTAGTGCAGGTTCGTCCTCAGGATATTCTGTGCTGGCGAATACTCCTCCCAGCATTGCTCCAGGAGCCGCAACAACTCACCTCTATCTGGCAACGTATCATCAAACACATCATCCTCAGCATCCACGTGCACGACAACGTCACTGATCTCAGGGAACTGTTCCGTCAGACCAAACCTCACCTGCTCCGCAATCTGATGACCTTCGGAAACTGTAATCATCGAATCGACAGCAATATGTACATCAACCAAAACACTCGCACCCATCCGACGCGTTCTTAAGGCATGAAACCCCTTAACACCCTGGGTCTTGCCAACGGCATCCTCCAGGTCGTCGAGATAAGACCGATCCATCCCTTTGTCTACCAGTTCCTGCACACTGGGCGCACCCAGATCCCAGGCAACCTTGGCGATGATAACGGCGACACCAATCGCCGCTAGCGCATCCAGCTCTGGTAATCCCAACATCGCCCCGGCGATACCCACGAACACCATCACTGATGAAAACGCATCGGTTCTGCTGTGCCAGGCGTTAGCCTCAAGAATGGGAGATTGATGCAATTTCGCCACTTTCATCGTGTAGTGGTAGATGTATTCCTTACTAAGCCCCGACACCAAGACGACCGACAGGGCAATCCACCCTGGAGTCACATCCCTGCCTGGCTCGGACAAAACATCCAAGGCGTTATCCACGATACCAAGCGAAACAAGAAACAACGCGAGTGCCAGCAAGACTGTGGTGATCGTTTCGATCCGGGCATGGCCATAAGGGTGATCCTCATCAGCCAATTTATTACCTTGCCTGACCGCCACCAGCACCATGCCGTCTGTGACGAGATCGGATATTGAATGAATCCCATCAGCGACAAGTGCCTGCGAATTTTCCACGACGCCGAGAAATATCTTAAGTACTCCCAGCACAAGGTCCACTGCCGCCCCTACAAGCGTTACATCTGTAAGCGCTTTAAGTCTGGCGTCTTCCATCGAATCCGTTCTCATAAGCTAACAGTCATAAAATAAAAACCGCGGTTAAAAACTGGGGCGAGTGGAAAAAGGTGTCAGTTGCAATTCGTGCGTCCAGCAGGACCTGTCCTGGGTATGCAAATAGTAAAATGCATCAGCAATTGCAGCCGGATTGATAATCATTTCAGGCTTCGACTGCGCAATGGGCAATGCGCGAGTCCCTGGCGAATCTATCAACCCATCCACGACGACATTGGCAACGTGAACGCCGAACTCCGAATACTCTTCCGTTAACACCTGCGCCAGGGTGCGCATCATAACTCTTGGGTAGTAGAGCGACTCACCGGTCCGTCGCTTCCTGCCCCTCAGCGAAGCGGCATTGTTTGTGATCAGGAAAGAGCCCTGACCGCGCTTCCTCATCGCAGGTAATATTTCCTTTGCCACCAGAAATGGACCCCGGCTCGATATGTTTTGAGCTGTTTCAAAAAGCTCGACTGGCATGTTTTCGAGCAGCTCCATTTCTGGAGGAAGATCCCTGCCTTCCAGGTAACCGGCATTCAGTACAACAACTTCCGGATCACCCAATTCGCTCCTGACTGTCTCGAAGGCAGTTGAAATAGAATCATCGGACTCAAGGTCCAGCTCCACTGTCATACAGTCAAGGCCCTCAGAATATATCGCCGCCTCCAGCGCCGAAGCATTGGGCTTGTTTCTTGTGGTCAGCACTACATGGAAACCCTCGCGCGCAAATTTCAGCGCTATGGCGCCCCCTACTCCCCACCGTATCGATAGCGGCAATTCGTCGTCAGGGATGTTCCCACCGTGAACCATTCGGGTATTGCGACCATCAGATTGCCACTTGGACGTGGCGCCAATCACCACGGCTACGGGTTTTGTCATTGTTCACCTCTTATGGGAATGCTACTCGCTCTATTTCCGGGTGTCATTCGAGGAGCCTTAAAATATCCCCAGCTTAACCGCTGGAGATTGACCTCGATCAAAGCAGTCAGAACTCAGATTGATCATATTAGTGTTGTTATGCAAGAAATCCTTACCGCTGCTACGGACGAGCTCTCCAGTACTTTTGAACGAATTGAAAAGCGCCTGGGCTGACGGAGCAAATGTCTCACTCAAGATCAGTCACAGGTCAAAACCTATCAGGTAGTGCCTGTTGACCGCACTTTCGCCGGAATAGCAGATTCTCCGAACTGTAATTCGACCATCTGCGCATAGATTGCATTGCGGGTCACAAGTTCACTATGGCTGCCTACATCAAGGATCCTGCCGGCATCCAGGACGACAATCTTGTCGGCCTGTAGCACTGTTGCAAGTCTGTGAGCAATGACCAGGGTGGTTCTGTTCTTCTGCAATGTATCTAACGCCGACTGCACCAACCGCTCACTTTCCGCATCCAGGGCGCTGGTAGCTTCATCGAGCAACAAAATGGCTGGATCCGCAAGAATCGCACGAGCGATCGCAACTCGCTGTTTCTGGCCGCCGGACAATCTGGCGCCCTTCTCTCCCAGGTAGGTTTTATAGCCATAGGGAAGCTCACTAATAAAGCCATGAGCCGAGGCGGCGGTGGCTGCTTCGATAACTTGCGTATCGGTCGCGTAGGGACGACCAAAGCGAATGTTCTCCGCGGCGCTATCGCCAAAGATCACACAATCCTGGGGAACCATCGCCATGGCTGACCTGACATCCTGAGGATCAGCAAGATTTATGTTTACACCATCAATAGAAATCCGACCGGACTGCGGGTCGTAAAACCTAAGTAACAGTTGAAATACCGTACTTTTACCTGCGCCAGATGGCCCCACAAACGCGACATGTTCACCTGGCTTGATATCAAGTGAGAATTCCCTGATAGCAAATTCGTTTTTCCGGGACGGATAGCTGAAATCTACCTGCTCAAAACTAACTGCACCGTTACACGGTTTAGGTAACTCGACAGGGTTTGCAGGCGCCTGGATATTCGATTCCATCTGCAATAACTCCGTCAGCCGCTCCATCGCACCAGCTGCTCGCTGCACCTCTCCCCATACTTCACTTAAGGACCCTGCGGCAACACCAACAAACATTGCATACAAGACAAACTGACCAAGTTCACCACCGGATATCGTTCCTCCCAGTACCTCTTTCGCTCCTAACCACAGCACGAAGATCAATGCACCAAACACACTGGCTGTCGCAACCGTCGTTAACAGCGCCCGCACCTTGATTCTCCGGACAGCTGTTTGAAAGCTTTTCTGGATAGCCTCAGAAAATCGCTCTATCTCCAGACCTTCTGCAGCGAACGACTGCACTGTTTCTGCGTTCCCAAGTATTTCAGCGGCCTGGCCGCTGGCATCTGCAATTCTATCCTGGGTATCGCGCGAAAGCCTTCGTAACCATCGCCCAACGACAAGAATCGGCAACACAATCAGTGGAAAGATCAGTAGAAGAAAACCCATTAACTTAATGTTGGTGTAACCCAGCAGCAGCAAGCCGCCGACAAACTGAATCGATGACCGCAGGACAATTGAAATACTAACGCCCGATACAGATTGGATAAGCGTTGTATCAGCTGTCAGGCGGGACAGGACTTCTCCGATTTTTGTCGTTTCAAAGAATGTGGGGTCCATATAGATCACATGCGCAAAGACCTTGCTGCGCAGGTCGGCGACTACTCTTTCCCCCAGCCAGTTCACAAAGTAGGATCGCGCGGCACCAAAAAATCCAATAACCAGGGCAAAGACAAGCAGTATGAAAAAATAGCGGTCTACGTTCGCCGCATCCTCGACAGAAAACCCATGGTCAATAACATTGCGGACAGCCATCGGCATAGCCAGCAGCGCTGCTGAGGAGATGAGCAGCGCGACCATGGCTATTGCCAAAACCCCCTTGTAGGGCGCAATAAAAGGCACCAACGACCGCAGTGGTTGAAGGGACTTACCTTTTTCCCGGTTTTCTGGGGCAACTTCACTCATAGTAATTTTACGGGGAATGCTAAATTTCTAGAGAGCGAAGTTTACCTGAAGCAAGGCCCCGCGTAGAGCGATTACTGCTAATGGCCAATGAATACCTTTTGCAATCCAGCATCCGAATCATTTCACCATACCTTAAAAATGCAGTACATAAGCTGCCTTGCAGCCTCAATTTTGGTCGCAGCGGTCGCGACCTTAAAGCGAATTGCCTGAAACTTACCAATAGGCCGTCCAAACTGCTCCCGCTCATTGGCATAGTCGATGGCGACATTTGCAGTCCTAATTTCCCCCCATCATGTAAGGCTCTGAACCCTGAGAAAAGCCGTGATAGAGTGTTCTAAATCCAGCATTGGCCCCAGAAAAATGAAAATAGACCTGCTCTCTCCTGATAGTTTCAAGGGCGGTCACCCGCATGCCCAATACGACTGGCTTCGGGAACATGACCCTGTTTTCTGGCATGAAGAACCAGGAGGATCAGGGTTCTGGGCCGTAACAACACACAAAGATGTCTACGACATCGGTAGAAATGCCAAGGTGTTTTCTTCTGAGCCGACCATCATGATCCAGGACCCCGACCCTGCGCAGGCTAACTTTGCTGGTGACGCAAAGATGATGCTGATGATGGATCCACCAGAGCACACGGCCTACCGAAAGCTCATCAGCCGTGAATTCACCCAGGGCCCGGCAAAACACTACACCGCGCGCATTGAAGATCTGGCAACCAAGATCCTTGATGCGGTAATGGAAAAAGATCAATGCGATTTCGTCTCAGAGATCGCCGGTGAAATGCCTAGCTTCGTGATTGCAGATCTAATGGGATTACCACTGGAAGATGGCCGCGAGCTTTATAAACTTACGGAGGTGATTCATTCCGCGCCCGAATCTCTTCCGGAGAATGCCATTGCGAATGCCGTCATGAAGATGTTTGAGTATGGTCAGGGTGTTATCAATGATAAACGTGCCAACCCGGGCGAGGACCTTGCCAGCAAACTGCTGGCCGCTGAAGTGGATGGGCAGAAACTGACAGATGCTGAGTTTCTGCTGTTCTTCATGCTACTGATTGATGCGGGCGGAGATACGACCCGAAACCTGGTTGCTACGGGCATGTATGAACTGCTGAAGAATCCCGAGCAACTTGCATTGTTACAGTCGGATGTAGACAAGCACCTGCCTGGCGCAAGGGACGAATTACTGCGCTGGACATCGCCCGTCATCTACATGCGCCGAACTGTCAAACAGGACATAGCGCTTGGCGGAAAATCGTTGAAAGCCGGTGACAAAGTCGCTCTTTACTATGGTGCCGCGAATCGGGATGAAAACGTATTCGACAATCCGCACCAACTGGACATCACACGATCCCCTAACAAACACCTTGCGTTCGGTGGCGGCCATCACGTTTGCCTGGGTCAGTGGTTCGCTCGACTCGAGATCGACGCGATTCTCAGAGAAGTGCTTGGCAGAATGAGTGATATCGAGATTAACGGCGACCTGGAATGGATGCCGAGTAACTTTATCTCTGGCCTAACCCGCATGCCGGTTAGGTTTCAGGCTCGGAGTTAATATAACGCTTCATTAGCCAGCAACCTGTTCGGCCGCACTTTCCTCTATCTTTTTAGCAATATCGTCCGAGGCCCGGCCAAAGAATCGAATTTCTGCCAGGCCCTCACTGATAGCTTCAAGATGCGTGTCGATAGCATCCTCGATCATACGAGCCCGAGCTGCTCTAGAGGACCTGTTGGCAGAAGCGGCGGCTGTGGCCACCTGGCCTCGATGTATTCCAGCATAATTGTGGAATCAAACAGACAGACAGACATCATCTTCTTCTACCAATACCGGCACTTAACCACGTGGGTTTGCGGCCATATAGTCTTCGATCAGCGCCCTCTACCAATCCCTGCCGGCAAGGGGCCTCAAATTCAACCCCCTTCTCCAATAACGTAAATTCGACCGTTTGTGCGCAGAGAGACAGCGGATGTTCATAAAGAACGAGCGCTATTAAGACTTCTGCGACTGCCGCATGACGCGAATCAATCCAGACATCTCACGAGAACTGGACATGTCGATTAACTGGTCTTTCTTTTCCTGCAGGTCTTCAAAAGTGACATCTGCACCGAACTCCAACGCTTTGTTAACAAACGTTGCACTTCGAGAAAACCGACCATTACCAGCATGAAACGTTTGCCCGGTTGGCGCGTCTTCCGCGCACATCAGCAGAACAACAGGTGTCACGAGCCTGGGGTGGCGCATTGGGTCGGGATTGTCCGGGTCAACATCACGGCCAGGGATCGTACCAATCAATCTTGTTTCTGCCGCAGGTGCAAGGCAATTCACTCGTATGTTTTTCGACAAACCTTCAATAGCCAGCACATTCATCAACCCAAGCATGCCCATCTTCGCCGCGCCATAGTTTGCCTGCCCGAAATTTCCAAAGACCCCCGAAGTTGAACTGGTGAATACAATTCGGCCATAGTTTTTTTCATACATGATCGGCCACGCAGCGCGGGTGACATATCCAGAGCCGTTTAGGTGAACGTCCATCACCATGTCCCAGTCCGCCATGTCCATATTCTTGAAACTTTTGTCCCTAAGAATTCCAGCATTGTTGACCAGGATATCAACAGTGCCGTAAGCACTGACGGCATCATCAATAATGGATTGCGCGCCCTCTTTAGACGACACACTAGCCTTGTTGGCTATTGCTTCCCCACCAGCAGCTTTGATTTCGTTAACCACAACGTCTGCAGCATCACTGGAGCCCACACCGTCTCCACTACCACCGAGGTCATTAACCACCACCTTCGCGCCTCGACTCGCAAACTCAAGTGCATGAGCTTTACCCAAGCCTCCACCTGCACCCGTGATGACAACTACTTTGTCTTCAAAATCGCTCATACCTGTCTCCTTCCACTTAAAAATAACGACACTATCATGATCACCTTATGTGATGATCTTCGCGTAACCTTGCTAGTCCGCGGGCACCTTACCAAACGGCAGCATTCTTCGAAGCACATTGTCTTTCTGCCAGAAGTGATGATAAAGCGCCGCGCCAAAGTGACCCAGCACCAGCACTGTCAGCAGTTTCCCGTTGACACCATGTGCAACGTGAAAGATTCTCGCCATCTGTTCGTTATCTGCAGCCATCGATGAGTACGCAATCTGCCCGAACGCAACGACTTCATATTCCGTAATGTACATCGCCTGCAGAATCCCGAAAATAGGTTGCAGCACCAGTAGCACGTAGAACGACCAGTGCATGATTTTTGATAATTTGGTTTGCCACGCGCCCATCGTGCCCGCAGGGGCTGGCACATCATGGGTTAATCTCCAACGCCAGCGGATCAGCATTAGTATCAACACCAAAGTGCCAAGACCGGAATGCACCATGATGACCTGTTCACGCTCATCTAAGGGCAGGTCCTCAAGACCTGGCCCAAAAATCAGCATAACGATGACGATAAAAGTGACCAGCCAGTGAAGCCATTTGGCGGTAGCACCGTATTTCAGTATCTCAGCCATATCAACTCTCCTCAGGATGCAATCCTGTCCAGTATGGGTAAAAGGTATTCCCTGAATGCCTGCGGATTTTCACTCATAGGGAAGTGACCAACCCCTTTCATATCCTGCCAGGTAGAACCGGGTATCGCTTCATGCGCAGCTTTACCCAACTCGGACGTACCACTGTAATCGTATTCGCCTGAGAGAATGTGAACGCCAACAGCATTGGTATCAATTTCTGCTGCATCCTGGCGCAGGTCATAATCCTCAACATAGTAGTACAGATCGCCAAGAAACACGGGCGGCCAGCCACAGGCATAAACAAAGCTTGTTTCTTTTCGATAGGGCTTCGGTGATGAAGAAGCCATTAAGCCATCCATGAGTCGAGCCTTATACTCATTGTTGACCTGCGGATGGTACAACTCGCCTAAGTCCGCAAGGTTACCTGCAATTTTTAATGCACCTTCGATGGAGATGACGGCGCGGAACACATCCGAATGTTTGTGCGCCAGGTCAAGCGCCAGTAGCCCCCCGACAGAGCAACCCATAAAAACAGGATCAACCAGTCCAAGTGTCTCACTGAGCTTTACCGGGACCGACCTCAGGAACTCTCCTTTGAGCAGATATTGCTCATCCCACCATTCCACACCAACCGGCGGTACCGATTTACCATGACACGGCAGGTCATAAGCGATCAGTCGAAAACGTTCCGTGATTTCCGGAAACTCAAACAAGTGACGCCACTGACTACTATGGCAGCCAGCCGTATGCTGCATCAGCAAGGGAATTCCCTGCCCCGCTTCTTCAAAGTAAATCCGGTGGTCATGACCACCCAGGTTCAGGTGGACATAGCGACCTATAGGCGCATCAATCGTGCCGTGTGGGCGATTATCATGAGGCATGGTTTGCGATATGGCACCAGACTCGGAAAGAGATGGCCTTAACAGCTCTACCGCGCGCATGGCTGCGGCGTAGTACTGCGCGAACACTACGGCGTCACCACGCCTTTGCAGGCCACATCCCTGCGCAATATTGGCCATCACATCGTTGTGGAATCGTTCCGGATTCGCCTCAAGAACTTTTTCCCACACCTCAACCGAACCCGAGATCTCGATCATTCCGCCAGCGTTATCATCGGTCGCAGACTTCGCGCCATTAGTCAGCAAAAGCTCCAGCGTTTCATCACCAACATCAAGTCGCACCCCACCATCCCAGTGACGTGACGCCAGCTGGAACTCACCATCATTCAGGCATCTGTTTGCCCAGTCATCAGAACTCGGAAGAAACAACGGCATAATTAGCTCCAGGTATTCCAGCGTAAAATTTCATCCAACCCTTTGCGCTTAGTTGGGCCAAAGTTGGCATCAGGGTAACCGATCGGAATCAACGCAACCGGGTAGGCATCATCGGGGATCGCACAGGCTTCACGCAGAGTATCATTAACCAGAGTGTGTCCAGTGGTCATCAGTGTACCCAGGCCAAGACCTCTGGCGGACAACATGAGATTTTGCACTGCCATATAAATTGAGCTGCCCGCCTCCAGAGAAGTCGGGTCCGGCGTCGGCGACGCCAGTTGATAAAGGCAAGGAACAATCATGGCAGGGGCATCCGCCAGCTTTGAAAAGAACGCCTGTGCGCCTTGCATCATCAGCCGTTGTGACTTGTCTTCCACCTGCTGACCTTGGGCAATCAAGTCTTTTAACGGGCCACCTTCATAGAAGTCATTGAGCGCACCACCAATCTTTTTTCGTGTGCCAGCGTCATCAATAACCATAAAGACCCAAGGTTGCAGATTGCTGCCACTTGGCGCTTTGGATGCAGATTCAATCACTTTTTCCAGAAGCTCACGGGGAACTGGTTTGTCCTGCCAGTAGCGAATAGCTCGCTGCGTATACATCGCATCCCAGAGGTCATCAGTTCCTTGCTTACCGTGGGGCAGATCCGCCATGGTTTCTCTCCTTATTGAATTGAACGACCACCATCGATATCAAGTGCGACGCCCGTTAAAAATTTTGCTTCATCTGATGCAAGGAACACATAGGCGTCCGCTACATCTTCGGGGGTAGCCCTGCGCGCCATGGGAATTCCGTCGATCACCTTCTTTTCCATCTCTTCTGGAAGGTCTTTCTGGCCCATCGTCTGAAAATCGAAGTTAGTTGCAGCTGACACAGGGCATACACAGTTCACCCGAACCTTTGGCGCCATCTCAACTGCCATTCCCTGGGTCAAATTAATCACAGCAGCTTTAGATGCATTATAAGGCGCTAAGCCCGGCCTTGGCCGCTTGCCACCTATCGAAGCCGTACTGATGATGCTACTGCCCTCGGGCATGTGTGGAATGGCAGCGCGTACCGCCAGAAAAATTGATCGAACGTTGATTGCCCACATGCGATCGAAATCCTCGACCGGCATCCTGATCATGTAGTTGCCTTTGTGGGGAACACCGGCGTTACAGCAGAGCACATCGATCTTGCCGAAATGATCTACAGCGGCCTGGATCATGGCATTGTTTTGCGCCTCATCGGCGACATCGATTTCAAACGGGATTGCGCCCGCCAACGAACCGGCAACGTCCGTTGCCCCGGTCATGTTCAGATCAGCACAAACAACACTGGCGCCTTCATGCGCAAACTTCCGCGCGATGGCTGCTCCAAAACCTGAAGCTGCTCCTGTGACAATGACACTCTTCCCTTCGAATCGATTCATGGCTTTCGATATTCTTATTCTGGAACATGACTATACCGCAGGATCAGGTATCCCATGCAACCGGTAGTTTCAGGATGCCCTGTAAAACCGGGATTCGTTTCTCCATGATCACCTCACCATTCAGCCGAAGGTTGTTGAACCTTTGCATCACAGTTCGCAGAAACACTTCACCTTCGAGGCGAGCCAGTGGCGCTCCCCGGCAGAAGTGAGTGCCATAACCAAAGGCCAGGTGCCGGCGAACTTTCCCCAGGTCACGGTCCAGGTCAAATTTCATCGGATTCTCGAACACCTCGGGGTCCAGGTTCCCGGCCGCCCACAGCAGCATGACCTTGGTATCCTTCTCAAGATGAACCGATCCCAGGTCAACTTCCTCATCGTTGGTCCGGAACAGTCCCTGAACAGGGGCATCAAGACGAAGGGTTTCTTCAATCGCGAGCGGAATAAGTGCTGGGTCGTTCATCACCCGGTCGAATGTACCCTCTTCAGTCAGCAGTCGATAAATGATGTTTGAAAGCATGATGGTCGTTGTCGCACTCCCGGCAGTCAGCAGGAACCCCATGAAACCGAGGATCTTGTCCTCGGTAAGAAAAGTGCCGTCTGGACCGGGGGTGGTGAGAAAACGAGTCACCAGGTTCTGACCGCCCTGCCATTCCCCGGACGCCAGTTTTGATTTGGTTTCTGCCAGCTGTTTGACGAACAATTCGTTAGTACGTACCAGGTTCTGCATGCGCACCTGCTCGATATTGCCACTTTCGATCATCTGCGCCACTTCATCGGGTGGCACCAACATAAGACCTACCGAGTTAACAATACCGTCACGCGTCCATTCAAACCGGTCCGTTCCATCCTCGTCATATCGCTCAACACCTAAAAGCCTGAAGATCACAAACATCGGTAATGAAACTGACAAAAGTTCATGCAGATCGGTTTCGCCTTTCTCGAATACACTGTCGATGCGCTCATTCACGAAGGCTTCCATCTCGGGGACCATGCCCTCAAACACTTCCTTGGAGAATGAAGCAGAAACTATGCGCACTTCGAACGTATGCTCTGGCGGGTCGACACTGACCAGCACACCGGGGGACTCAAGATAGTTAAGCGCAGGGCCGAACTTCGCCTTCCAGACATCATATTGCTTCAGGATCTTCATAATCTCTGTGTGAGACGCAACCGCGTAGTGATCCCCTCGTGGTGAATGTGCAAAGGGACAACCGCTCGCGTGCATGCCTTCATACACTTTTTTGAAGTCGGTCAGGAAAGGCTCTGAGTTGAAATCTACTTCCGCAAAGCCAGCTACCGGTTTCGTTCTGTTATCGCTCATGTGTTTGCCTGCTTTTGTTGTTTCTGCACAACGACAAATCCACCGGTCGTGTCGTCGTCGCCAATGATATTGATTACCTCCAACCCCTTAAGCCTGCATCTGCGCGCATCTTTCGGGTTGTGCAGCCGATTCCCTAGGCTGCGCCTGTTACCAGTGCTACCTTGCCTGAAACATCCATCGCACATCCTGTTACCTGATGTTGATAATGTCACACCAGGATAATTATTGGAACAGGTTCCAATAATATATTATGATTGCCAGGAGGCGCAGATAGCGCGCCCACCAACGGTCACAAATGGCGGATAATTGATTGCCTACCTGTAAAGGGTATATGGTCGAAAAAAATATAACCTATTGGAGAAATTAATGGCTACCCGATCAGTCAGGACACTGGATGACGCTTTCCGCAAAATGCTTGACAAGGAAACCCGCCCTGTTCCTGAATCCTTTCGACGTGATTCGCCGATTGGACCTGGGCCAACATTTGTACCGGTAAAAAATTACTACTCCCAGGAGTTCTTTGACCTGGAGGTTGAGAAACTCTGGAAGCGGGTCTGGCAGATGGCAGCCCACGAAGATGATCTGCCTAACATTGGAGATTACCTTCCCTACGACATCGCAGGCATGTCATTCCTGATCGTCAAGTCCGGCGAAGACGAATACAAGGCTTATTACAATTCCTGTCTGCACCGTGGCCGAAAACTGAGAGAGCATCGTGGTAAACAGGCTGATGAACTGCGCTGCCCATTCCACGGCTGGGCCTGGAAACTCGATGGATCCATCAAACAGATACCCTGCGAGTGGGATTTCCCTGACCTGAAAAGGGAAGAGCAATCACTGCCCGAAGTTAAGGTTGGAAGATGGGGCAGATATATCTTTATCAACCCGGACGAAAACTGTGAACCGTTCGAAGATTTTATCGGCGATCTACCGTCTCACTTCAAGCTCCTTCCCTATGAGAATCGTTACAAAGAGGCACATGTTGCCAAAATTATCAGGTGTAACTGGAAGGCGGCCAATGAAGCATTCATGGAGTCCTACCACGTTATAGCGACTCACCCGCAAATCCTGATGGGTGGCGCGCACGACGTAGACACCAAATACGATGTGTTCGGTAATTACTCCCGCGCTATTCGTTGCGGCGCGTTGGACAGTGCCGGTATGCCGCAGTGGGATCCCCTTCCGGAAGATGGGAAAATGCGGCTCCGCAATCCCCTTAATGGATTTGTTTATGTTCGAATCGAAGAGGGTTTGGTGGAAGTTACAGCACCCGATGGCAGAACAGGCCGGTTCGATATTCAAGCGCGTCATCTGGAAGGAGACCTGACCGAGGTTAACCCACACCTGGTCAGCTGGGCCGGTGGACCATTAGTCGAACAAACGGAATTCGACAAAGCAATCGCAGCGAAAGCCAAGAAGAACGAGAAGAAAATTAACCCCCGCGTGCTGGCCGCGGAGATCCAAAGAGATGCCCTGCGCAATGTTGTGCCGAGCATCGCTGACCAGGTTTCGGACATAGAATTCACCAGCATCTTTTTCACCCTGTTCCCCAACTTCCACCCCTGGGGTTCATTCAATCGGATCAACTATCGTTTCAGGCCCCACGGCACAAATCCGAATGAATGCATCATGGAATGCATTTATCTTGCGCCTATTCCAGAAAATGGTGAATATGAGCCCTGCAAGGAAATTCACTGGTTATCCGCGGATGACGACTGGACTGACGCACCGGAGCTTGGGATGCTGGCCAAGGTATTTAATCAGGATGTTCGCAACCTGCCCCTTGTCCAGGAAGGCCTGAAAGCCACCGCCAAAGAGTTCGTCCAGCTGGCTGACTACAACGAGACCAAACCCAGGCACTTCCAGATGCTGCTGGAAGAGTGGCTTAGCCGGGAATAATTGTTCATCGCGCACCTTGATTTCGAGGTGTCCGACCCCATCTCAGGACTCAAGACGCTGGATTTATGCTATCCTGCGCGCCTGCACGGGCGAGTCGCCCCTTTTGCAAAACAACAGAATATTGAGGAACACCGATGAACGAAGAGCAACAGGATGTGAAATTGCCGTCCATAAATTTTATGGACGAGAAGTTATTCAAATCCCGATCCATTTCCATCTTTGGCAACATTAATGAACGTATTGCTCGCTCAGTAGCGGAACAGCTGCTTGCACTGTCTGCTGAAAGTAACGATCCGATTACGATCTACATTTCTTCTCCTGGCGGACACGTCGAATCCGGTGATGTTATCTATGACATGATTAAGTTCATCAAGCCAGAAGTTCGGGTAGTCGGTACCGGATGGGTTGCAAGTGCTGCCACCAACATCTACCTTGCCGCGAAAAAAGAAAACCGATTCTCACTTCCCAACACGCGCTACCTGGTTCACCAGCCAAGCGGCGGATCTAGAGGTGACGCAACTGACATCGCCATCCAGATGGAAGAGATCCTAAAAACCAAGGAACGGATCAACAAAATCATCTCCGATGAAACGGGTCGGCCTCTTGAGCAGGTCGAACAGGATACTGACCGGGACTATTGGATGTCTGTTGAAGAAGCCATCGATTACGGCATCGTCCACAAGGTCATCAAGTCGATAACAGAAATCGAGTAAGTCGATGACAGGACTGTTGGTTACGCTGCCGCTCATGTGATGCCAAATATTTGCGTGTACTGCGGTTCAAGCAGCGGTAACGATCCAGCCTTCGTCGCAGCTGCCACTGACCTGGGAAGCACCATTGCTGACCATGGATATGGCCTGGTTTACGGCGGGGCCAGCATCGGCCTTATGGGCACTGTCGCTGATTCGGTTCTGGCATCAGCCGGAACCGTGACCGGCGTCTTGCCGAAGTCCCTCGCGGATAAGGAAATTGCCCACCCGGGATTGTCCGAGCTAATCATCACGATATCTATGCACGAGCGGAAGACCCGAATGGCAGACCTAAGTGATGCCTTCATTGCTCTTCCAGGCGGCCTGGGGACATTTGAGGAGCTGTTTGAAATCTGGACCTGGGCACAGCTGGGTTTTCACCAAAAACCAATCGCTGTGCTTAACGTAAACGGCTACTTTGACAAGTTGATCGAGTTTCTTGAGGACTCCGCAGCTAAGGGGTTTATTAAAGCGGCTCACCAAAAAATGTTGCTGGTATCAGACAGTTCTGATGAACTGATCGGCAAAATTACTTCCTTCGCCCCTCCTTTAGTTGATAAACTTCCTTAGCGAATCGATGAGCGGTACCCATGACAGTTGAACCGGTGTTCATTGATAGGATCACCAGACCTTTCCAGGTGTTCCTCAAGCACAAGCTCGCCGGCGCCGGCCTGCTATTGCTGTTTACTATCATCGCGCTTATCTGGGCCAACTCCGGCTATAAGGACAGTTATCACGAACTTCTTCATACCTACGCAACCATTGGTATTGGCAAGTTCGAACTATCCAAGACTCTCAGTCACTGGATTAACGATGGCCTTATGGGCATTTTCTTCTTCGTTGTTGGACTAGAGATCAAACGAGAATTCCTCGCAGGCGAACTAGCCAATCCAAAAACCGCTGCTTTACCAATTTTTGGTGCACTCGGGGGAGTGCTGGCTCCCGCGCTCATCTACTTTGCCATTAACCCCAGCGACGAGGCTTCACTTGGCTGGGGTATCCCAATGGCGACTGACATTGCATTCGCGTTAGGAATCCTTGCACTGTTTCCGGTCTCTATTTCATTAAAGGTGTTTCTTACCGCTCTCGCCATCGTCGATGACATCGGAGCGATTCTAGTGGTAGCAATTTTCTACACTGATGACATTGCGCTACAAAGCCTGGCGCTTGGCGGTTGCTTCCTTCTGGTGTCTATCGCGGCAAATATGGCTGGCGCCAGAAACCCGGCCCTGTATTTTCTGATCGGCTTTGTTGTCTGGGTTGCTTTCCTGAAGTCTGGTGTTCATGCAACGCTGGCAGCCGTGCTGATGGCGTTCACCATTCCCGCCCGCACGCGTATCCATGGCAATCAGTTTGCCGAGCAGGCAGAAGCGCTATTAAAACGTCTACGCGAAACCGGGTTACCCCAAGGCAATGCCTTGCTCTCAAGCGAACAGCACAGCATCGTTCACTCAATGGAACAGGTGACCGAAAAAGCGACGGCCCCACTTCAGGAGTTGGAACATACCTTAATGCCTTTTGTTACTTTCTTGATCATGCCGATATTCGCGCTTGCGAATGCCGGGGTCGTCATTGCAGAAGACTTTGGCGCCGTCATCACCAATTCAATCGCCGTAGGCATAGTGGCTGGCCTGGTTATAGGAAAGCCCCTCGGTATTTTCGTTTTCGCCTGGCTTTCTGTAAAATTGAAAGTGGCCGAATTACCGGAAGGAGTGACATTCACCCAAATAGGCGCGGTGGGTATGCTTGCGGGCGTTGGCTTTACTATGGCGCTTTTCATCTCGACCCTCGCCTGGACGGATGAATCCATCATCGAAACCGCAAAGACCGGCGTCCTGATAGGCTCCCTGATATCGGCTCTCATCGGCAGCTTTTTGCTCTACCTCACTACTAGGAAGAGCTAACCCGCACATTTGATATTATGTTCAGCACCCCACCTGTCCATAGAGTTAAAATTAACGGCGCATGCCACAATATATAGACTTGACACCACGGCCACACGAGAACGCACCATGACCAGAATTTTTTTGTTTATTGCGACCAACATCGCGGTCATCGCATTGATCAGCATCACCTTCCAAATCCTTGGTATCGAAGGCCTGCTGGCAGCCAATGGCGTTGACCTGAACCTCTATGCATTGCTGGTTATGTCAGCTGTCATCGGATTCGGCGGATCGTTTATTTCACTGGCGATCTCCAAATGGATGGCCAAGCGATCAATGGGTGTCCAGATCATTGAAAACCCGGCTCATCCGCAGGAACGCTGGCTCGTTGATACTGTCGCAAAGCAGGCAGAGAATGCTGGCATCGGGATGCCCGAAGTTGGTATTTTCCAGTCAGACACGGTAAACGCCTTTGCAACCGGCATGAGTCGAAACAACGCATTGGTGGCCGTCAGCACAGGCTTGCTGCAGGCAATGACCACTGATGAAGCAGAAGCAGTTCTTGGTCACGAAGTCAGTCACATTGCCAATGGAGACATGATTACCATGGGCCTCATACAGGGGGTCGTGAATACTTTTGTGATCTTCCTGTCACGTATCATCGGCTTTTTCGTGGACCGGGTTATCCTAAAGAATCAGCGCGGATTCGGAATTGGCTATTTCATCAGCTCTATCCTTGCACAGATAGTTCTTTCCTTTTTCGCCAGTATGATCGTGATGTGGTTCAGCCGACGCCGGGAATTCCGCGCCGATGAAGGCGGGGCTGATCTGGCGGGGAAGCATAAAATGATCGCCGCGCTGAAGAAGCTACAAGGGGATCAGGCAGAAGACCTGCCAGGAGAGTTCGCAGCGTTCGGCATTAACGGCGGCAGGCCTACCGGTCTGCGGGCACTTTTTATGTCGCACCCCCCGCTGGAAGAACGGATCGCTGCATTGCAGCGATCCGCTTAAACCTCATACCGTAAAGGGGACGGAGGGAATTAGAAGCTTTAGCTCGCTCCGTCCCCTTTAGATTAGTCGGGTAATCCTAGTACGCGCTTTGAAATGATGTTCGCCTGAACTTCATTGGTGCCGCCGTAAATTGTCACTGCCTTGCTGGAAAGCCAGGATCTCGCTGCGCCGATTTCATCGGAAGAAAAAGAGTCCCCTTCCCAGCCTAAACCCTGTGTACCCATCAGCCGGACAATGATTTCCTGACGATCCTGCACGAGGGTCGACCCATAGAGTTTGAACACAGATGTCGTGTCAGCGGGTGTCTTGCCATCCCTTGCCTGCTCTCCCGCGCGTTTTTGGGTTAACCGAAAGGCGGCACTTCTCATCTTCCAGCGAATCACTTCATCACGCAGCGCCGGACTGATCGCCGGGTCATTTACATAATCTTTCAACACATCATCAACTTCAAGATCGATAGTGACGCCCACAGGTTTTGGCCTCGCCGCCGTGGGCGACAAGCCTCCCTGCCCAGAGCGCTCATGCTGCAGAAGTCGTTTACCAATCGTCCAGCCTTCATTCAGCGTGCCTACAAGGTCTCGTTTTTCCGCGATCGCATCGTCAAGAAAAGTTTCACAAAAAGGCGAGTTGCCGGATATGAGTGATATAGGTTTTACCGTGACACCTTCCTGGTCCATAGGCACCAATAGAAAACTGATGCCACTGTGCTTGGCCGCATCAAAATCCGTTCGCACCAGACAAAACATCCAATCCGCGTACTGGGCACCGGATGTCCAGACTTTTTGGCCATTGATCAGAAAGTAATCTCCCTTATCTTCGGCACGGCATCGAAGGCTTGCCAGATCGGACCCCGCGCCTGGCTCACTGTAGCCCTGGCACCAGGCAGCACCGCCTTTCGCAATCACTGTCAGATGCCGCTGCTTCTGCTCCTCGGTACCGAATTCCAGCAATGTCGGGCCAAACATTCGCGTGCCCATATTAATCAGCGGTGGACGCGCGCCAATTTCATTCATCTCTTCAAAGAGCACGCGGGTTTGTTCAACAGTTAAGCCACCACCACCGTATTCCTTGGGCCACGCAGGGACAGTCCACCCACGTTCGGCCATTCGTTCCATCCACAGTTGAATGTCCGGTTTAAACGTCACCTTGGTGCTGCCGGAATGCACAACACCGGGTCCCTTGGCCCCTTCAGGACAGTTTTCGATTAACCAGGCTCGTGTCTCTTCGCGAAACACAGACAGATCACCCATAGCGCTCGCCTTTTTTCATTCGTTGGCTTACTTCGCCTGGCTCAACTGAACCATCACACCGTTTGCTTCTGCAGGATGAACAAAGGTACCGCCAATGACACGAACTCCTTTCCCATCAAGCGCCGCAGCCGTTTCCTTCTGGTCATCAACCGCAAAGGCAACCGTATGAATCCCATCACCTTTTTTGGCAAGAGGTCCCGCAAGTGGCGAATCGTCTTCCGTGGGTGTAATTAATTCCAGGAATGTACCGTCGCCGAAATGATAGAACGCCTGGTCAGCCTTGAGCACATCAGAATGCTGTCGATCTGGCTCAATACCTAGAATTTTCGTGTAATTGGCGATAGCCGCATCCAGATCCCCAACTCTTACCACAATATGATCAACGCCTTTAAACGCCATGATTTATCTCCTTTTAGTTTGTAAACACTATGTCACGTTACGCTTGATATCGCGAAAAGGACCGGTATCTGATCGCTGTTCTTTTGGCATCCCGAGCACCCGCTCGGAAATAATGTTTCGTTGAATCTCATCTGTACCACCGGCGATTGAAATTGCCGGGACCGAAATCAAGGTCTCTGCAATCATGCCCTTTGCCGCAGATTCCGAACCACTTAACATTGCATCGGAACCTGAAATCATCGTGTGCACATGAGCAGCCTGTCGGGCGATGATACTTGCACCCAATTTGCCGATTGAACCGGCGGGAATAACCTCATTACTGCCTGATTTACGCTGGGCCGCCGCACTGGCAGCTGCCAGACGCGCACCACTCGACAGACACATCAGCCGCGCAATTTCCTGGCGCACTGCGGGATCTTTTATGGCACCCGTCTCTTTCGCTCTTGGCAAAACAAGGTCGACCCGGCCTTCACGCTGGGGATACCAGGTATAAGGCTCGTTCGCGACCTCAAGCTCGGCCGAAAGCTCCTGATAGATAAGTCCTTCTTTAGGCGTTTCGCTGACAATGGGTGTTCTGCCTCTCGCAAAACCCTGGCGCTCAATCGACAGCGTAGTTGTCGCAATCGCCCAGCCATTACCCTCACCGCCCATTAAGTCCTCAGCGGGAACAATAGCATCCGTCATAAAGACCTCGTTAAACGAAGCATGTCCATTCATCTGCTTTAGTGGTCTTGCCTCAACCCCGGGCTGACGCATGTTGATCAGAAAATAAGACAAGCCCTGGTGTTTGGGCAAGTCCCAGTCGGTTCGCGCGACAAGAATGCCAAAGTCAGCATGATGCGCACTGGTGTTCCAGACCTTCTGGCCGTTAATCATCCACTGCCCATCCAGCAGTTCTGCTTTAGTGCTCGCACCTGCGAGGTCCGACCCGCTGCCCGGCTCACTGAATAGTTGGCACCAGGCATGCTCTCCCGTCAGGATCGGCGGCAAGTATCTCTTCTTCTGATCATCAGACCCGTGAACAAGGATGGTTTCAGCCGCCAGTCGACGGGGTCCAACCTGCGCAGCGCCAACTGCGCCCTTTTCGGCAAATACTTCACTAACAATCGCGGCCTGCTCCGCATCATAGCCCCGCCCAAAGCAATCTTCAGGCCAGTTCGGCGCAGCCCAACCGCCCTCAAGGAGTATATTCCGCCATTCTATCAGCGACCTGTCCGCAGACCAGTTAGCGTCTAACCAATTGCTCACCTCTTTTCTTATTTCATCAAGGTTCATGGCTGTTCTCCGTTGTCATGGCTTGAGGCTTTTTCAATCATCGTCATCATCCGCTCACGATGCATATGGGCTGAACCCATAAACACCTCAGAACTCTTTGCCCGCTTGTACCAGAGATGAGTGTCCTCTTCCCAGGTGAACCCAATACCACCGCGAAGCTGAACACCGGCCCTGGCTGCCTCCATGTAGGTATCACTGGCCATCGCTTTTGCCATGCTTGCCGCATGGGGCTCACCATCACCAGCCGCCAGACAGAAAGCAGCATGATGGATCGCCGCTTTCGCAAACTCCAGTTCCATTAACAAATCCGCACAGCGATGTTTCAGGGCCTGAAAGGAACCAATAGGACGACCAAACTGGACCCTGACCTTTGTATACTCAAGAGTCGACTCGAATAGATGTTGCGCACCGCCGATCATCTCATGCGCCAGAACGCTGCATATCTGATCCCAGGTCCGATTCAACAGTTTTTCGGTCAACCAGCCTATTCGTTCAGCGCGCACCTCAGAGAATGACACCCTGGATAATTTTCGGGTAGGGTCCAGCGCTTCCTGCGGGGTAATCGACAGTCCCTCTGAACCTGCATTGACAAGGTACAAACCCAGTCCATCTGGTGTCGATGCAGCCACAATCAATAAATCGGCAATATGTGCATCAACAACTATCGATGCAATACCTGAAACAACGTGTTCTTTAGTTGCTTTTAATGCAGACCCTACTTCCCCAGGGTCGTTCAGGTTATCCAGAACGAGTGTCGCAATTTGGGCCCCCGAGGCTATATCCGGGAGAATGGCGGACTTGTAAGCCTCCGTCGCGCCATTTAACAGGGCATACCCCGCCATAACCGATGATGCAAAGAAAGGTCCACAGTAGAGGTGACGGCCCATTTCCTCAGAAACAATACCGAGCTCAACCGCGCCAAAACCAACCCCCCCGTATTCTTCGGGAATGTGCGTACCCGCCAGGCCAACTTCACCGCAAAGCTGTTGCCAGACAGCGACATCATAGCCCTCGCTTGATGCCATCAATCGACGAACATCGACGGTTGTCGACTTCGCCTGCAGGAATCGCGATACGACCTCGCGAAGCTGTTCTTGCTCCTCTGTGTAGATTGTTTGCATGCATTAATCCTTGCTGTACAAAACCCGATCTGAATTTCTCTATCTGTTTAGATAGTATCAAGGCTTCTCAAGCCATAAGGAACAACATTCAATGGATTTCGAACATCTTATTTACAACATCGATAATCTCGTGGCGACGATTACATTAAACCGCCCCGAGACACTAAATGCACTAACACCTTCGATGCGAAAAAACTTCGCGGCAGCGCTTGAGCTTGCGGAAAAGGACGACAGTGTGCGCGTCATCGTTATCACCGGTGCTGGCAAAGGCTTCTGCTCCGGAGGAGATGTGAAAGCGATGAATGAAGCAAGAAAATCCGGTAAAGCCAGTGTACTGGACGATAGAATTGACCCGATTCGGGACAGGATAGTGCTGGCATTAAGGGATTCAACCAAACCAATTATTGCTGCGGTTAACGGCGCGGCCGCAGGCGCGGGCATGAATATCGCTCTTGCCTGTGATATTCGCATCGCATCGGACACGGCAAAGTTTGGGGAAACCTTCGCCAAACGTGGCCTACATCCTGATTGGGGAGGGACTTACTTCCTGCCTCGTATAGTTGGTATGGCCAAGGCGTGTGAACTGATCTGGTCGGGAAAAATGATCCAGGCAAGCGAGGCGCTGGAACTGGGTATTGTTTCGCAACTGGAAACGCCGGAGGCTCTGATGACGACGACACTGGAGATGGCAAACTCATTTGCAGCAGGCCCACCCATCGCTATCCGCATGGCAAAACGCGCGATGTACCGAAGTATGGATACTACCCTGCGAGAGGCACTTGAATTCGAAACCTATGCACAAAATACCTGCAGCGGTACCCAGGACGCGAAAGAAGGTATCGCGGCTTTTGTCGAGAAACGTGAACCTGTGTTTACAGGCAAATAAAGAAATGATGGGACCAGATACAACAGCAATCGACTGGCAAGAATTGATTAATATTGCCTGGGGAAAAAGAAAACCACTTTGGCAAAATTCCCGCATCGATTGCTTTCGAGTCTTTCATGGCTACGAAGAAGGATCACGGGGAACTGTCATTGAAAAATTCAATGACGCGGCGGTTATCGACTACAAGACAGACATCCGAGAAGACTTACCTCAATTGAAGGAAGCGCTTTTGCACATATTTCCTTTCAAAAATATCATTGCTAAAGGTCATCAATCTTTAGGGTTAAGTCTAAAAGAGCGCACTCACATCCTTCATGGCAACGACACCCTCGCAACTTGTAACGAGTATGGACTGAAATTTACGGTCAAGTTAGATATCCCACATAACCCTGGTTTGTATCTGGATGCTCGAGATGCTCGCAACTGGATAGCGGACAACAGTTCCAATCGCCGAGTTTTAAATCTATTCGCCTTCACCGGAAGTCTAGGTCTTAGTTCTGCTTACGGTAAAGCGGCCGAGGTTATACACCTTGATCGATCAAAGGAGTTATTACCCAGAATCCAAGAAAACTACCGGATCAACAATATTAAATTTGAAACCAGAAATTTTCTGCGGGGAGATATTTATAAACATCTCCCAAGGGCCATAAAAGCAGGTAAAAAGTTTGACGGCATAATATTGGACCCACCCCCCAAGGTCTACCAATCACCCCATGCAAAACATAAAACCAATGGTCAGGATTTTCCCGCGCTTATCAAATACTGCACCCAGCTATTAAATCCAGGTGGTTGGGTTTTAGGCATGCTCCATCGCTTTGATTTTTCTTGTGATGATTTTGAGGACCAAGTGACCGAAGCATCCGGTGGCCTCCTTCTGCCCCAATCTCGCTTAACTAGCGGAATTGATTTCCCCGAAAGCATGCCGGATAAAAAATTACGTGTGTCAATCTTTGTTATGCACAGCGACCCTGGCCCCTAAAGCAAGACAGCCGGTTTCACGCTGCAAGAAGTGTCAGGGTAAGCCTGCTCGTAAACAGGAACGTTGAAAATGCCATCAAGAAGTTAGGCCGCAGATCACTCGCCAACGATAAGTCTTGATTCTCTTTCTGAAACCACGGAAGCATGGCCTGAACATCAACCACAGCCAGTGGCTGCATTGCCCCATGCTTGACTCCTTAAGACCCATCCGCCCATCGGTTGATATGCTTATCGTAAAAATCGCTCATGGAAACGGGGACAACTACCATCACCGCGCGATCAGGAATCAGAGAACCTGACGGTTTCAAAAACCGGTCTCTTGCCAGAAAAAGCGAGGGAAGCAGGTCTTCTTCCAGCAAAAAGTTACCCGTAAAAACCGACGTTATGACGTCCACCTTAACCCCGGAGAGGAGTTGCTCAGCGGTTGACGCAATAAATTCAACTTTGTGTTCTAAACCATTTCCCGCAGCTATCCGTCTCGCCGCTTCTTGGTTGGTTTTTGGCTCGACCATCAGCACCTTTTTGGCACCAAGCGAGGCAGCAATAAACCCCAATATACCCAGGCCCAAGTCCATCACCACAGATTCAGGGCCAATGACTTGTTCAAGCGCGCGACGATAGAAACCGTTTCGGTGATCGTCGAGCACCATGGAGCGCTGATCTAATGGTAGCTCGTAGGTCGTAGCTCATCGACATCGGTAGGCAGCAAAAGGTAAAGAATTACAGCACCCACACAACCGATTTACAAGCGACTCAAGGCATCGCAAGCTTTGCTTTAAGTGCGCGCAGTGCCTGTTTGTTCGCATTCTTAATCGCCTCCATCTCGGGCGCAGCCTCGCTGATATCCCCAAGCTCCTTAAGCACCACATGGACATCATCATGACCTTCAACCTGGGTCATATCGTGCAACCATCTAACCACATTAGGAAACGGTGTCAGATCGAAGACATTGGTGAATTGCGGCTGCAGCTGCCCAATCTCTACATAAGCGGCAAGGTCCGCCAGCGTCACTGAATCTCCCATCAGGAATTTGTTGTCAGCTAGGAAACCATGCTCAAGCGTATTCAGCGCACCAGTAAGATTGCGTTTCGCGGACATCTGAATTTGCTCAGGAATATCCAGGTCCTTCCTGATCTTGGGAGCCACCAGACCGATTGAGGCTTCCCTGATATTCCTGTGATGATAATGAAGATAGGCATCAATTTTTGCCCTGACTCTTTCGTCATCTGGATAAACATCAGTCCAACCATTTGTTCGAGCCAAGTAGGTCATAATGGCGTGCGCTTCACCCAATGTGAATCCAGACTCCGGTTCCTCTATACAGGGAATCGTACCGCTTGGATTCTTGGCCAGGTATGCGGGATTACGGCTACCCGTATCTCCTTTGGACCCCGGATTGGTTAGTACCAGCTCAAACGGCATGCGCTTTAGCAAGAGCAGCCATAAAACGGCTCTTACGGGTTGTGAAAAAGGTACGCCGTACACAATAAGTGGTTTCATAGTAATCGCTGTTTTTTTAAATTGGTTCGCTAATCGCTGTCTCATCAGGCGTTCGATATCGCCTGATCTAGACCGCCTTACGACGCTTAACAGCCCTGCGGCTGTCTGTTTGGTGGTCGCGCCACCTTCCTGCTGAACCCTATACGGTCTGTCAATGCACCGGTGAACTGACCACCCTGTCGCCATGCGCCGAACCCATAAAGACCCGGTCACCGACCTTGAGCGCAACCGTGGCATATCCCATTGGTGCACCATCCTGCGAAAGGAATACTTCGGCCTGCATCGTCTCTGGATCAGCCTTGATCACCTCGTAAGGTAGCAGGCAGGGACCTTCCGTGACCAGTGCACAGGTCTGGCCAATCGGGTCATTTTTATGGGATGCCACCCACAGATTTCCCTCATCATCGACCGTAATATTGTCAGGCTGTTGTACCGTAAATTCACCTTCTCTCTTGCCGCTGCTACGGTCAATCTTGATGGTTTTATCGCCAAAATAAATATTCACATAAATCTTGGTGTTATCACCACTCACCGCTATTCCATTAGGCATCAGGTCATTCGATCCAGGCACTTTGTTGAATCCCTGCTCACGCTGCCATTCATAGACCCAACCAGTCGGTTCGGCCGAAAGTAACTTGCGCACAACCTCATCGAAAGCCGTTGCTTTGTCCCACATATGCGTCACAAAGAAGCCACCATCTTTAAGCGCCGCCACGTCATTGATAAACGGATCTCCCGGGGGCATCGCGCAACCCTGCCATGCTAGCTGCCAGTTTTCATCGGATTGCGTCACTTCAAAAAATTCAACCGATTCCCGCTTGCCGTGATTAACCACCAGCAGTTGGAGAGTCCCATCAGCCAGCCGAGTAAGGTCAATACCGTGCGGGCTAAACGCAGCGCTGTCAGGCGCCGGGCAAGTCACATCACCACGAAGCGAAGCCGGCTGAGACCAAGCAACCGTAAGCGGCTCTCTTTCACCAGAATCCAGGTTAAGCAGCGAAAGCGTGCCAGGGGCATCTGTTAAGAACTCAGCCATTTCACTGACGACAAGGTACTTGCCATCGGGCAAGGCAACCAGATCTTCCGGGTTCTTGTATCCGCAATGCACTGTCATGTCAGCGCTAGATAGGCAATCCAACAGTTCATTGACCACAACGGGTTGAAACAACCCTGACGCCTCAGCTAAAGCAGTTCTTCCCTCGGCCTCTGAAACTGACGGGGGCGTTGCGCCTTCATTCGGCGCCGGTGAACAGGCCGCAAGCAAGACGAGAAACAATATAGCGATAGCTGATTTCAAATACGACATGGGCGCACCTCTGTGTTTAATGGACTGCTGGGCTCGTTAAGATTTGTTTCCTTGGTTAATACAGTAACAGACCCAAAACGAGCGAAATAGAGCAGAACAACGAAATCGCAAGCCACCCGTGACCTAATCTCAGAAAAAGATAATCTCAATCCGGTCTATAGGCATCAGAAAGGGTAAAACAGATTAGCGTGAATCAACGCTGACCGCCCCGAACTATCTACTGCTCACCCCGCGGCATTGATTTTCGCACCTTGTCCGAAAAGCCCGAGGCAACCCACTCTCCCTGAGCGGTGTTCCAGTGAGAAAATAGAAGCCTGACTTTGGGGTCAGGGTGAAACACCAGTCGTTCCGGAAAAAGATTCCAGTCAGTTAACGCTGGCGAGGGAGACCTGACATAGCGGCTGGTCGTTGGCAGGGAGCTTTTTAACCAGCCTCCGCGCGCAAAATATTGGTGCCAGGAACGTCTTTTTTGTCTTCCGTCACCATCGAATCTCGTATGAAAAGTAGCGGTATCGTATAGGATGCAGGTGCCGGCTTTACCGTAAATTGGGACTTCCTGATAGTCATCCCCTTGGCTTTGCCGCGCTTCTTTCAGCGTTTCGAACCGATTGCTACCTGGCACGACGCAGAAAGCAGGTGTGCCAGGAACCGTGTCGGTCAGGTAGTGAATTCGACACAACCAGTCAACGGGGTTGTATGGGGCCCGCAGGAACCGGTCATCAGATACAGCATCGTGATGAAAGTCCATGCTGCCAATACCGGCATCTTCGGGCACCTCCCTGAGGTTAAGCTCTGAGAACCGAACACTGTCTTCTCCGCCAAGCAGTCGGCAAACCAGAGGGTAGGATCTGGGGTGGCAAATGTAGTCATCAAGCTCAGGGTAATCCAGCAGTGGCTGAGAAAAGATGAGCCCCTGGTTGCGGTGATGTGGTTTGCGTTTACCGTGGCCCCATTTTTCAGGCACTTCTTTTTGGGTACGGTCAAAGAACTCATTCAGGCGGGTTAGCTCCGCGACGTTAAGACAGTCTGCTAGGACAACAAAGCCGTAGCTCTCGAAATACTCACAGGCGGCATCCAGATCAGCAACGGGATTAAATACAGGCAAAGGCTTACTCGATATGCGGCCAAAGCCCTGTGTTGCGATCTCTGGGTCACCGCTTTGATTCTCTTGACGTTCAAGCTTTATATCTGTCATTTGGTCTCGCGAGGACTGAGGCAGGCATTAAGTGTATCAAAGGGTTGGAAAGAAAACGGTAAGAAACAGAAGCCTGTGCATGACATTGCCTTTCGCGGTTCGCCGCTAGATCAGGCAACCGGTTATGGCGAACTTTTTCGAGTCATTCCAGGTGAAGCACCAGCGTGGGGAAAACGATGAAACTCACCGTTGAGGAAAAAACAGTTGAGGAAAAAATCTTTCATGGGGGCATGAAAGCTCTCATTGATACAGCGCATCGAGCAACGGACTTCGACAACGTTTACAACTATCGCGGCGCCCTAAGCCAGCTCCGGTACTACTGTAAATAGCCACTTGGCAATGTCTCGATTTACATCCATTGGTTTCTCCTGAGCCATCCAATGACCTGAATCTATGGTCGTTTCAGTTAGATTGGAACAAAGTGAGCGCATTGGTTCAGCCAATCGGGAATCAACCGTTTCGCAGGTATAGTCGTAACGAGCGTGGATGAACAGCGCTGGTAAATCCATTCTTCCCGCATTTGGCAATGTGTCAAAAAAGGCGGCGTTCACTTGATGATTCATGTACCAGGAGTTCGGGCCAAAAAAACCGTTGCGTTGTAGCGCTTCGGTATAGACCCCAAGATCTTCGGCTGTAATAACGTCTTCGTCCATCGGCACATCTGGTGCTGCTGATAAACCACCGAACCAACCATTGTCTTTTCGCACCATGGCTGTACCGGTAGGCAAACCCCGCCCTTCGGCACTGCCCTTTCTAAATATCAATTGAGCCATGTTTTTGGCGTTAGCGTCCATCTGCGCCGTCGCGCGTTGGAAATTTTCCTCATAAAAACCCATATACTCCCACTGTCCCAGCGGATAATCATCCTCTGGGTAAACACTTCGATCAATCAATGGCACCGTTACGTCGTAACCTCGATCAATCGCAGCATAGGGCACACACAGCGAAGCAATCGCATGACACCGCTCCGGATGATGAGCCGCCATGCCCCAGGCAATAGGACTTCCCCAATCATGGCCTACCCAAACTGCCTTAGTACCACCAAGCGCGTCATGTAGTTCCACCATATCCAAAATAGCGAATTCAACGCTGTAGTCTTTGTGCTCAGGATAAACCGACGAATTACCGTAGCCGCGAATATCCGGTGCAATTGCTCTAAAGCCCATAGCGGCAAAAAAAGGAAGTTGATGACGCCAACTTCGAGATAGTTCTGGCCATCCGTGGGTGAAAATAATTAATGGCCCATCCAATGGACCCGCCGCGAGATAACCCGTGGTATGGCGCGGTGTTGAATGGCTATGGGAAGTGATGTCGGAGTAGCTCATTAAGCACCTCTGGAATGAACGGAGATCAGAAGATGATTTCAGCGGTTGAGGGGAAACCATCTTCCAATTAAAGGTAAACTAAAAGCAAGCCAAATCAAAGCTCATCAAAGACAGCTAAAATCTTCTTCCGCACCCTCAGGAACGTCTCATTGCATGCCGTGCTATCGAGCTGTACAAGTTCAAGCGCTGCCTGTTGCGCTGAGTATCTTGCATAAGGCTTCGCGCTTTCATGAAGCATGCAACCCATCCGATTGATTAAGCACGCCGAGTACGGGGTGCGAGCGCAGTGAGTTTGCTTCTAAAATCCAGCGGCGAGCGTACATGCGGTTGGGTTGATCACTTAGGTGATACGTCAATCGTGCTACCTTTAACTATATTGGAAGCACTGGCCAGTACGCCCAGTTCCCGATATGTTCACGGTTAGGACAACAACGTAACGAGAGAAACGCTGGCTCTCAAAAACAGACAGAAGGGGACCATAGATGACCGCAAGAAGAATAGTGACCGCACTGGATCAGGATGGAAAATCGTACTTTCTGCATGATGGACCCACGCCCGGAGTACTCGATCTTGGTCGTGCTATTGATGAGGAGATTTGGATAGATGACCCGGCAGAATCAACGACTAACAATACTGATCCCGTAAAAGCCGAGAAATTTAATCTGGAACCACCTGCAGGGGGTTCTCGGGTCCGTGTCTTTACCTTTATGCCAGAAGATAACCCTTCCCTCAATGAGCAACACACCGCAGCTGCGGCGCGGTTCAACACCGGCGACGCAATGGACCCTGATAATCCTGGTATGCATACAACGGCAACAATCGACTATGGGATCGTTCTTTCCGGTGAAATCACCCTGGAACTAGATACCGGGAGTGTCGATTTAAAGGTGGGCGACATTGTTGTTCAGCGAGCAACAGCCCACGCCTGGCGCAATAATTCAGCACAACCCTGCACCATGCTTTTTGTGCTCATTTCCAGCCCCAACTACCCAAGAGGGGACTGATTTTTTTTGAAAGATTAGCTGCTATTTGAATTAGTTAATACAGCTCGCATCTTTCCAGGATGGCCAACGACACTATTGATGCGGATCTACTAACTTAAATCTGGCAGGGTTGATCGCCGAGAAGATCTTAGGGCCAGGCCGGGTTTGTAACATCACGGCATGATCAAGTAGTGAGCTAGATTTCGTTAGTACCCGCTAATTTCTACCAGGA
>Ga0209091_10000051_pt1 | contig 110510 bp, 102 predicted proteins | sample ArcticOcean_MG_C_6_FD_187438 | JGI IMG/M metagenome (GOLD analysis project Ga0209091, IMG submission 187438) | Marine microbial communities from western Arctic Ocean - ArcticOcean_MG_CB8_128 (SPAdes) (version 2) | ecosystem: Environmental > Aquatic > Marine > Oceanic | place: Arctic Ocean...
ATTTGCCGTGTCTGAAATAAATGGTGATAACGATGGCGTGTGCTTGGGTTAGTAGAGAATATGACCAAACCGGCTGTCACTCTATCCAAGCGGTGTAACGCTTGTAAGGTCTCAATGCCTGTGCTGAGTCGTAAGCGATTTTGCAGGCATTCATTCACATAAATACCGCCCGGGGTTACTGCTAAAAAGTGGGGTTTATAGGCTACTAAAACATGCTCATCCTGAAATATAATCTCTTCCTTAAAAGGGATGCTGGGCTCGCTTTCGACTTCTCTGTAATAGTAGATTCGTTGTTGTGGTTGAAACAGTGATTGTGCTGTTACCAATGATCGGTCGTGGTAATGTACCTTGCCATGGGCGATGCGCTGCCGCCAAACCTGAGCATCAATGTAGGGGAATTTAATGATCAGGTATTCCAGCACAGTGGTTACGCCAGGGTTAGTCTGGGGTAAGCTTAGTCGTGAAGGATAGTCAGAAATTGCCATTGAAGGAGCCAAATTTTGACTATAACACGAGTTTAAGACCGCCATCTTGTGGGACGATTTTTTTGTCGCTCCACTATACAGCGTGATATGGCTAAATTCATAGAATAATGACGTGGAACCTAGATTCAGTTTTGTGGATTCTAGTGCAGTTGCTTGGGAAAAACTCCTAGGGGTTAGTGGTGTTGAGATTAAAAAGCTGTAGGGGCCAATGGCCAGGTAATGGCGCTATATAGGTTTTTGCCTAACATCATATTTCCAGACCATCTGCACGATGCGCCTGAGTTCCTCTATTTACTAGAAGGCAGTGCCAAAGTTGATGGTCAATGGATAAAGGCCCGCTGGGCAAGCGTAGCAGGAATTGGCACTTTAGCAATAGATTTTCAAAGTGGGGATGCAGGTTGTGTATTCGTCGCTGTATATACTATGGGTACAAACAATATTTAGTAGCACGCTAACAGGTGAAAATACAATGAACCAAATTAACCCGAAAAAACTGCTCAACAGCAAGTGGACAGCCGTTAAACCTAAAAACAAGGAAAAACACTTCACCGTGATAGCGGTAGAATTTGATGATGACGAAGCAGTTAGCTCCTGTTTTATTGAAGCTGTTATGTCTAAGCGTGAAACAGACATCCAATGGCAAGAATTAAAAGACATCAGTCAATGGCTGCAGGGTTGGAAATAATACAAGTGTGGTCACCTTTTGGGCTGGCGTTATTCTAGAGTTTAAGTATGCGTAAAACTGATAAAAAAATTGATAATCAACTTAGGCTTGTATTGACTGAGGCTTGTGAAATTGCTTTGAAGGACATTCATGGCTTTCAATGGCTTACTCACTTGGTTAATTATTCGAACTTCCCTAAAAGCTTAAAGGTAGTGTGTGTTTTTGACACTAATGAAAACCTATCTTGTTTTATGTCCCAAAAAACCAAAACAGAACTTGCCTCTCTTATTCAAATGAAGCTTCACACCGTTAATATTGAAGTAAAAAATGTGGAGGATCATATTTTTTATGACACAGAACAAAACTGTCACAAAGAGCACCATGGTAAATGGGCCAGCAGGCTGTTGCACTAAGGCTATAGCTGGCTAAAAATTCTTGGTACTGCCATAGGCCTCTAAGGCTTTTTGACGCGATTCCTTTATTTGCACAATGGGGTGTGGGTAAGTTTCACCCAGGGTGATATTAGCTTGGTTTAATACTTCTGGAGGCGCCTCCCAAGGCCGGAATAAATACTTATCTGGTAGTGCTTTGAGTTCAGGCACATAGAGCTTGGTATATTCCCCTTGAGGGTCGAACTTTTCGCCTTGGATGATTGGGTTGAATACCCTGAAATAGGGCGAGGCATCTGTTCCACACCCTGCGACCCATTGCCAGCTTGCACTGTTGCTGGCTAAGTCTGCATCCACAAGGCAGTCCCAAAACCAGCTGGCCCCTAAGCGCCAGTCAACCAATAGATTCTTGATAAGAAATGATGCAACAACCATGCGAACACGGTTGTGCATATAACCTGTTTGCCACAGTTCTCGCATGCCTGCATCAACCAATGGATAGCCTGTTAACCCTTGTTGCCAGCACTTTAGCCAAGCTGGGTTATTTTCCCATGGAAAATAGTTGAAGTTAGTTTTTAAGTTTTGGTTAGGCAAGCCAGGAAAATGAAATAGTAAATAATAAGAAAATTCCCGCCAGCGTATTTCTCTCTTAAAGTGCTCACTGTTTTCATCATCAGGTATGGTGAGCAATGCATTGATGATTTGATGTGGTGAAATGTCTCCAAAATGAAGGTGAGGGGATAGTCTAGAAATTGCTTTTAATGCAGGTCGATCTCTGCCATCTTTGTAATCGTTTATGCCATTAGATAAAAATTTGTTTAGCAGTAATGATGCGCCAGCTTCACCTGGCTCCCAACACTTATGCAAGCCAGAATCCCAATTAATTGTAGGTAATAATGTTAGACCTTCTAGGCTTGAGGCATGGGAATCATTGATTAACGGTGTTGGCAACTGAGGTGCTGGTAAGAGCGTAATAGGGGGGTCAATTTTGCTCGCCTCACGGTGATACGGGGTGAATACTTTATAAGGGCTGGCATCCTTCTTAAGCACAGACCAGGGTTCATTTAGTAATGAGCCATTAATGCTGTTAGCCTTGATACCTTGCGACGATAATTGCGTTTTGATGTGCTGACTCTGCGCGATATGGTTGGGCTCATAACAACGATTCCAGTAGACAGCATCAACTGCAAATCGCTGACATAAATCAGCAATGATGGTTGCGGCATCACCACGATAGACATTTAAGGCGTTGCCCAATGACGTATCCAATGCTTTTAATGAATGATGCAGCCACCACCGGCTCGCACCACCCATCTGGTACTGGCCTGCATTTTCATCATCGAGTATGTAAATAGGTAGTACATTGGATGCTTCACACGCGGCTATAAGGGCTGGGTTATGGCTCAGGCGTAAGTCTTGGCGAAACCATATGATTGATAGTGAACTATGCATAACTAATCTACTCGATCTTTTCAATGACTAACGTTATTTGGCCTACATTAAATCCCCATTTGGTCATTTCAGTTTGGTTAATCAAGCGTGATTCATCAAGTTGGTAGATCCAATCGTTCAAATCGATGTCCCACGTTGTGCCGTCAACTTCTATAGCTAAGGTATAGCGCCAATTAAAGGCAAAGCCTTGGCTTACACCTGTAGCTTCGCCCACTGAATCTGATGCTACACCGCTGTATTGATTGTCACCGTGCTTTACAAGATTCCACACTCTGCGTTGTGTTTCACCATCATCATAAAAAAAGTCTTCTTCTAGCAGGCCGTTATTACCTTCCCATGAGCCTACTAAATCGGCACGAAAACGCCTGATGACCTTGCCGTCTCTGTTTTGCACCATGCCGTATGCGGCCAGCTTGCCGTCAAAAAAGGTCTTCATATCAAATGCAGGTGTGGTCGATCGGTAATCAGAAATCGTGGTACTGCATCCGACCAATAATAAGCCTAAAAAAGTTGCCACAAATAAACGCGAACAATTGTGCATAAAATAGTTAAAAGTAGTCATGGTTTTATTCCTATTAATTGATTACGTTGTGCTGGTTTTAATGTGTTCTTTGATAGCCAGATGGCTGTAAAAGCAGATGAAAACAAAGGCTCACTTAAGGAGCCAATAAATCGTTTATTATAAAAAAAGTGACTAATGCCTTCTTCATCTACATATAATATAAGCTGGTCTTGTGGCGCAATATCTGGCCAAATATCACGCAACCTTGATACCCACTCAACGCGATAATCAATATTTTGACGTTCCCACTCATCAATTGTTGATTGTATTAGCTGTTCAGCACTGATGGTCTTTTTATAAAGTAAATCGAGGGATAGGGGCCATTTATTTAGTTCATATGTACCTGTTGGGGTAAGTACTTTGGCCTCATAAATCTCAAACCAAAGCCACTTCATTTTAGCTGTACCGACTAACTTGAATGTTGGTACTGGCGTCACCTCAATTGAGGTCTCTAAATTAAAGCTTTGGTGGCTTAATGCTTGAGTGCTATAGGCATAGTGACTAGGCAATAGTACTAAGCAGAAAAAGGTGAATATTTTTGTCTGTGAACTCAGGCTACCCATAGTGGGGTTTCCTCATTAAAATATCTAGCTTGACACATAACGGTAAGAAGACGCCCCAGATGATGGACACTATTGTTAAAGTCAGCAGTGCGCCGCGAGGCAAATCAACAGCACCAAACTTCCAGCTAGCCCAATAAGCATAGACACCACCTAACGCACTGAAGCTGATAAGGTACATCAGCTTGAAGTTACGTAAAAAGCGCATGCTATGACCTAAATTAAGAATAAAAGCGATCCATAAAACGATCAGCCATGCAGGCCATTCAGTAAAGCTAAAAAAGCCTAATGTGGTCATACATAAGTCGATAAAAAAGCCACCAAAGGCAAGTGATAGAACTTTGAAATCATCAAGGCGACTAGGTGTTAAAACAAAATGCATGACTAAAATGGCGACAGGAACAGGTAGCCATTTGTTGCCGCCAAATATCAACACCAGCCACATGATTTGAAAGCTAACTGGTTGAAACCACTGCCACATTTTCATTACGCTACCTTAGTATTCGTTCTTAATGAGTTCAATATGGGCTAAGCCAATTGCCGACTCACGAAAGCCACCTTCACAGTAGCAAAAGTAATATTCCCACAGGCGGATAAAATCTTCGTTAAAGCCTAACGATTGAATTGCTTCGCGATTGTCTAAGAAACTTACTCTCCAGGCGTTGAGTGTTTTAGCATAATCAATGCGGTAGTCTGATAACTGTTTCATATACATGTTGGTATTGTTTTTAACTAGATCACAAATCACACTGACAGAAGGCAAGTGGCCACCAGGAAATATATTACGTTGGATAAAGTCCACGTTGTTAACATAGCTATCGTAGCGTTGATCATTCATTGTGATTGCTTGGATAAAGGATGTTCCACCTGGTTTTAATAATTTATCCAACGTTTTAAAGTAGGTAGGCATGAACTTATGCCCTACGGCTTCAATCATTTCAATGGAAACAATTTTGGAGTATTGGCCCGTTAAGTCCCGGTAGTCTTTTTTTAATAGTGTAATTTTATGGTTAAGATGTGCATCACTGATACGCTGTTGTGCTAAGTCAAACTGGGCTTCTGATATGGTTGTCGTAGTGACTTGGCAACCATAATTTTTAGCTGCATAACAGGCTAAGCCACCCCATCCAGTGCCTATTTCTAGTAAATGATCATCTTTAGTGAGTTTTAATGCATCACAGATAGTTTTGAGCTTATGCTGCTGGGCCTCTTCAAGCGTTGTCGTTTTATGAGGGAATATTCCAGATGAATATTGCATCGCTTCATCTAAAAAGAACTGATACATTTCATTGCTTAGGTCATAATGGGCGGCTATGTTTGTTCGGCTTCCAGCTTTACTATTTCGATTTAGCCGGTGCTTAAACATATTTATAATGTTCAATAAAAAACCAAAACGTTGTTCGTGCTTTTCCAGTGTTGCTAGATTTCGAGAGAATAGTCGAATCACGTCGACTAAGTTATCACTGCTCCATAAGCCTTCTACATAGGCTTCGCCTGCACCAATGCTGCCACCCCATAAAATACGTGAGTAAGCCTTTTGGTCATGAATAGTGATGGTTACGTTGATACTTGCATCAGGATTACCAAACAAAACCTCGTGACCATTCTCCACTAGCCGAATATGGCCATCGATTAACTTTTTGAGTAATGAATACACTATTCTTTTACTGAGCGAGGGTTTCCCCATTTTCTCAATGTCTTTGGTGTTGGGCATGGGCATGGTCATGATTTACTCTTTGTAGTGGACTTTCTAATCGACAAGGTAGGTGATTCGGATTTTTTTATTTGATATGGCACGTAACGAATGCGTTTTAAAAACAGCTTTAATGCCTGCCAATAAATAGCTCTAACAATGCTTACAGATACGATTGGCCAGCGCAGAAATACAGCAGTTAATTTTTTAGTGTTAATGTTATACCGCGTTGCTGAAAACGATGCAGTAAATAGGTGGTGCCCACGCCAGCTTTCTATATGGATGTTTGTACTTGAAGTTGGCTCTTTAACACGCCACCGGTATTCCATGTCTAAATCCATAAAGGGTGAAACATGAAATGCTTTTTCGGTTGGTGCGGGTGATATTAAATCGATTAAGTAACAATGGCTATTATTCCAAGGTGTGTTGCTTACTTCGGCAATGAGGTATCTGGCAGTAACATTTTCATACAAAAAGAAAAAATTAATAGGACTAAAATAAATGCCAAAGCAGCGTAATTGCGCTAACACGCATACGCGGTTGATAGTGCTAACGTTTGCACCCAATGAGCCCGCTATAGCAATGGCACGGGCCTTTAACATGTGCCCAGTATCAGATAATGACTCATCTATATTTAGTGGTTCATTTCTAAAGTAATCTGATATCTTGATCTGCAAAGGTGCCCATCGCTGCGATGAAAACCACCAGTATTTGCTATTAAGTAACGAGACCTCATCGAGGTCTAAAAAATTCATATAGAGTGGATACGTGAACTCATGCACTTTTGGGAAGAAACGCTTATGGAACACGTGACCAATATAAAATGCACTTTTCAGAGCAGGTTTTATAGTCTTATGATGAGCCGTTTGGCTATGTGTCTGAGCGTTATGCATTTGCTGTGCCTTGTTGTGTAGCAGCATCAGTTGTATCAAGAGTGATATCAAAGCGTTGGCATACATCTAAAGCGCTTTTCACACCATCTTCATGAAATCCGTTGTACCAATATGCACCACAAAAGTGAGTTAAATTATTACCACAAATAGTGTGCCGTTGGTTTTGAGCGGTAATAGACTCGAGTGAAAAAACGGGATGTGCGTAGGTAAATTGACGTAAAATATGTTGTGGATCAATGCGTTTTGTTTGGTTAAGAGTGACACAAAGGTCTTGCTCAGTTTTGAGCCCTTGCAAAATGTTCATGTTGTAAGTTAGCGTTGGTAACTCATCGACTAGCGGGTCAATACAGTAGTTCCAGCTAGCGTACGCCTTTTTGCGTTTGGGCAGTAAACTATTATCTGTATGCAGCACTACGTCATTGGCGCGGTATTTAATGGCGCCCAACACTTCAGTTTCGTCCTGACTTGGATCTTTTAATAATGCCAGCGCTTGGTCTGAGTGGCAGGCAAAAATAACCTCATCAAATAATTCAGCCCCACTTTGACTGATAACTTCAACATGGTCCCTATGACGCGTGACTGACTCTACTGCCGAGTTAAGTCGAATGTCTTGTATAGCTTTGGTTAATCTTGGTATGTAGCAACGCGAGCCACCTTCAATCACATACCATTGAGGACGGTTAGCAATGTCCAGTAAACCGTGATTACTCAAAAAGCGCAGGAAAAATTGTAATGGAAAGTCTCTACAACTGTTAATAGAAGCTGACCAAATGGCTGCAGTCATTGCGAGGACATAATGGGTAGCAAAATAATCACTAAAACCATGCTTATCAAGAAACTCCCCTAAGGTGCCTTGGTTATTCTGGCTCAACAGATGAGCTTTTTTTGACAGCCTATTGAAGCGTAGAATTTCGATAATAAAGTAATAAAAGCGTGGCTTTAATAAATTACGACGCTGTGCAAAAAGGCTATTTAAACTATGCCCGTTGTACTCAAGCCCCGTGGCTTGGTTATGCACGCTAAAGCTCATTTCAGTCGGTTTGCTAGTGATCCCAATTTGATCCATCATTTTAATGAAATTAGGGTAAGTACGATCATTAAATACGATAAAACCAGTATCCACTGCTAGGGTTTTACCGTCTATATCAAGGTCGATGGTTGCTGTGTGTCCACCCAAATGGTCGTTAGCTTCAAATAGAGTCACCTGATGATGTTTGCTTAGCAGATAGCCACATGTTTGTCCTGAAATACCACTACCAATAATAGCAATGCGCCTTTGTTTGGGATGTGAATATGTCATTCGGCTGTCCTGATCATTTTAACAGCAAGGCGTCGCCAGAGTGCGTTGGGTAATAACGATAATATTTTCATAATGAAAAAGAATATCTTTGGAAAATTAATCTCCAACTTTCTCTGTTCAAGACCTTGCATAATGTACTTGCAGGCCTGCTCGCCAGAGATGATGCCAGGCATGGAGAAAGTGTTTTTTTGTGTTAAAGCGGTATCTACAAATCCTGGACGAATAAGTGAAACAGCGATACCTCTTGGACTTAGGTCAATGGCCAGTGTGCGTGTTAAATAATCTAACGCGGCTTTGGAAGCACCATAAGCTTCAGAACGTGTGAGTGGCAACATGGTGACTGATGAGCTAACAATGGCTAGCTGGCCACCTTGGTTAATGTTGCTTAATACTCCCTCTAAGCAATACCCTGTGCCAGTAACGTTGGTGTCTATGACCCTTTTAAACAGCGCACTATCAAATGACAATGGATCATCCATGTATTCACATGTCCCTGCATTGAGTATCACGGCATCAAGCGCTCTGAATTCCTTAAGTTTGTTTATTACCTCAGTGCGCTGGTTAATATCAAAAGTGCACAGGATTAATGCTGGGTGTGTTGCTTTAATAGCGCTTTGTAATTTACTCAATGACCTACCACAGGCAATGACCTGCCAGCCAGCTTCTAAGTAGCTGTTAGCAAGGTGCATACCAATACCAGAGCTTGCCCCTGTAATTAAGATACGCTTCACGCAGCCAACCTTTTTTTAAGCATGCTAATCACTTTTTTGAGTATCGGTACGTGTTCATAAAACATACTGCCGAGGTCAAAGTAATCTCTTTGGTAAGTGATGCGGTCACTAAACTTCACTTGGCTCACACCAAGCACCATAATCTCTTGGTGGTTATTTAACTTTGGGTGAGCAAACTTCATAGTCCAACTAATAAACCCTTGGGAATCGTCACTCACCACCTCCGTAATTTCGAAGCGGCAATAGGTGACATTAGACATCATTTGACTAAAGTGACGTTTAAGGTGGTTAAGGCCTTCAATTTTTTTACCAATAGGGTCTTCAAAAACCGTTTCATGGTGGTAAATTTCACCAAGCCCAGCAATGCTTTCTTGGCTGAACTCTTTGTAATAGAGGCATAACTTTTCAATTATTGTATTCATAATGTGGGTACTCTAATCGTTAGCTCATTAAAGGTATCGAACCATTGGGCTTATTTTTTCCGGGTAAGGCTCTAAATATCGCTGGTCTTTAATGTACGCAGAGCCGTGTTGCATCAAATGATGTTTCAGCAAAGTTAAAGGTGTAGTCAGCGGTGTGAGGCCTTTATTATAATTGTGAATAATTTCAACGATATGCTCACGTCCCATTGAAGACAGGTTGCCTTTTAAGTACCCTAAAATATGAAATAGCGCATTGGCATGGTTTTTTCTGCTTGCAGGCTTGGAAAGCGCCTCAATGAAAGAGCTAAAATAGGTATGGGTGAGCTCTTCAAGTGATTCATTTTTATTGGCACCTAACAACCTTCCAAGTGTACGGCATTTGTCTTGATTATGTGCCATTAAGAGGTACTTATAGCGACTGTGGAACACCATCAGCTTGTGCAAGCTGGGTTGTTCCAAAACCTCTTTGCGAAAATTGCTATAGGCATAGACACGCAGGACAAAATTATCAAATAGTTTATCGTCATGTAGGCGCCCTTCTTCTTCGATTGGCATTAGCGGATATTGTTCTTTTAATGCTTTGGCGAACACACCGGCAGTGCGAATTTGATGTGGATGCCCATTGGGTTGGTATACCTTTACTCTCTCAAGTCCGCAGCTGGGTGAGTTTTTCATCAAAATATACCCATCAAGGTGACCCATTTCAGGTAATTTCTTCTCGAAGCCTTTGACAAGCTGTGCGGTTAAATCTGATGTGCTGTCATTACTAAACACCAATTGTGGAGACGTTGGGTCACCGGTGAGTCGCATCGTAGGTCTTGGAATACCAAATCCAGCCTCTACCTCAGGGCAAAAGCTGGTGAATTTGAAACACTGGCTTAACAGGTCAAGGCATAGCCGAGATTGTGTGTGACCACCGTTATAGCGCACTTCATTTCCTACTAAACAGGCGCTGATACCTACCTGTATAGAAGGTTGATTAATCTCATTTTTCACCTTATCGGTGGCAATGGTGCTTTGGTTATTCATGGTCTATTTCTCACTTGCCTATTATTATGTAAAGCTATTATTTAAGCATTTTTTGATGCAATGCTAATGCACTGTTGAGTGCGCCAAATGTACCGCCACTGCCTAACCAATCCCCACAGCAGCCAACCTTAAGAGCATCATTCCAAATATAGGGGGTGTTTTCTTGTGATGCTGTTTTATGTTGTGCCATCCGCCAGTAGTGGGATGTTAGAATGCTTGGCTTAGCATCAATGCCGAAGTGCTGGCAGAACGATTCTGTCAATTGAATCGCTGCTGTGTCACTGTCTGCATGCCATTGCTGCTGTGCCCATTCATGTGTGCTGTGGAGTACCCAAATCTCTTGCAGTGGTGCTGGACAGGTTCTATCCGGTTTGCTGTTCTCTCGAATTGCCGTATGTAATAGTGCATGCCCACTTTTATAGACATCTGCATTCATATTCAGAGGTTGTGTAAAACCAATTGCGCAGACGTATTGAGGGTGGCTGTCACTGGGTAATATTTTGGAGTAACTAAGATTGCCGACCGAGTTCAGTAGATCAATGGCTTGCTCTGGAGGAGACGTGATCACTATTCTGTTGCTTACAGCAAGAAGTTGATGGCTTTTATCAAGCAGATGCCAATGGCTATCAGCTCGCTTTATCCGGTACACTCTGCTTTGGGTCAGACTATTAATATGGCCAGCAATTTTGTTATGCCATGTGCTCATTGAGGGCGTGCCACAGAGTGTTTCTAGTGTTTCTTTATTGCCAGTGGGTGTGTCGAAACGGCTAATATTCTTAGTCCATGGAGATAAATAGCCTGCACTAACCCATGTGCTTAACTTATCCTTAAGTAGTGGGTGAGTCACCTTGCTGGGTGAAAATTCAGGGGCGCCTAAATCGATGCTGTAGTCATTGTCAATACGCCTGCGACTGCAGCGGCCACCGAAACCTCTGCTTTTTTCGATGAGAAGGCAGTCGATGCCAGCTTCATCAAGCAGGTTGGCCATAAAACAGCCAGCGGTGCCAGCACCAATGATGGCAACTTCAGTAGTGAGTGAGTGCATGTAATTTATTACTCAAATAGTTATACAAAAAATAATACTGTACAATTAAATACTTGTACAGTATTATTTTTTGTATAATTATTTATGAAAGAATCTAGACAGGTATAAATAGGTTTCAATGAATACAGCTGCGAATCATAACCAAGAACCTGAAAGCCAGTTTCCTATCCGGCAATTGAGTGCTCGCACTCAAGTCAATACGGTTACCCTCAGGGCCTGGGAACGGCGTTATGGCCTGTTAAAGCCACAGAGAACTCCAAAAGGTCACAGGCTCTATTCAGAAGATGATGTTGCTACCATTGAACGGATTTTAACCTTAGTGGCGAGGGGAGTGCCTATTGGCAAGGTCAAGGCTCTGCTTCAGAACAATGTGGCGGTGGATGCGCAAGTCAGCGAGGCTGGAAACTGGCAACATGCAGTTGCTGAGCTTATAGCAGCAGTTGAGCTATTTTCAGCGACCAAAGTTGAGCATTTAATACACAAATCATTTACTAATTATCCCGCCCCTATTTGCAGTGAACGTTTGATGAAGCCGTTGTTTTCTGAACTAAGTTTGATTGATGACCATGGTGCGGCCCTAGGTTTTGCAGAAAGTGAACTGGTTCGCTATGCATTAATTCGTACCAGCGCTAAAGTTCCTAAGAAAAAATTTGCTGATACTGTGGTTTTGATTGCCGGTAATCAAACACCAACCTGGCGTTTGGCACTAATGGCTCTGGAATTAACCGATGCTAAGTTTGCGGTACATTTATTAACGCCCTCATTTAGCGTTGCTGCTGTAATTGAGCTCGCTGGAAAATTTGAACACGCGCACACGGTATTTTACCAAGATGGTATGTGGAAAGATTTAGATCAAGAGTTGATGGCCAAAATATTGCTTAAAAACGATCGGCTTTTTCTTTGTGGTACTGCACCAGTGCTTGCTGATTTGTATGCAGAAGGGCGTGTATTTGAAAACTTAAAATCTTGTATTGATAGTTTAATAAAGCGGCAAACAGTGCCCCAGGATGACCCGAGGTAGCCCATGAATATATTGATTACAGGTGGTACTGGTTTAATTGGCCAGGCCTTCATTCGACAGTTTGGCGATCACCAATTTACGGTGCTCACTCGATCTATACAAGACAGTAATGCTGCACTGCCTGCTGCAGTTAGCCTCATCGACTCATTAGAACATTTGCAGAATCTAGATGGATTTGATGCTGTTATTAACCTTGCTGGAGAACCCATTATTGACAAACGGTGGAGCCCTAAACAGAAACATATTATCTGCCAAAGCCGGTGGTTGTTAACTCAGCAATTAGTGGCATTGTTTGCCCTCAGTCAAAAGCCACCGTCGGTCTTTTTAAATGGTTCTGCCATAGGTGTATATGGAGATCGGGGTGAACAAGAGCTTACGGAAGCCTCTGCCGTTGAAGTAGGTGATTTCTCCACAGAGCTGTGCCTGGGTTGGGAGGAGATTGCCATGCAGGCTCAGTCTTATACCCGTGTGGTCTTGCTGAGAACTGGCATCGTTTTAGCTGCTCATGGTGGTGCTTTAGCGAAGATGTTATTACCATTTAAGTGCTGTTTAGGTGGACGAATTGGTGATGGTGGGCAATATATGTCATGGATTCATTATCAAGACCACATTAATGCGATGCACTACGTATTACTAGATAAAGACATATCAGGGGCGGTCAATTTGGTTGCTCCAGAAGCGCAAAAAAATAGCGTATTCACTCAAACGTTAGCTAAGTCGCTCAATCGAGTAGCCATTTTTCCAATGCCGAAAAAAATCTTATGGGCTTTGCTTGGCGAATCATCCTGCCTCTTGCTTGATAGTCAGAATGTAGTGCCTCAGAAATTGTTAGAAAGCGGCTTTAACTTTAACTTTCGCAGCTTGAAGTCAGCCTTAGATGACTTGCTGGTGGGCACTGCTAACTAAATATGCAAGACAACGCTTAATCCTTGGAGGAAGACACATGAAACAATTATTGATTGCGGCCCATGGCAGCCGAAGAGAGTCATCGAATGATGAGTTAAAGGCATTAGTAGCAAAGGTATCAGCCAACTTGGGTGTGGCTTTTGCTGGCGTGGAGTTGGCTTTTTTGGAGTTTGCGTCACCTTCTATAGAGAGTGTGCTGGTTGACTTTTTTAATGGTAAAACCACAGAAGTGGTGGTTTTACCCTATTTTTTATCCGCTGGTAATCATGTTGTGCAGGACATACCAAGAGAGATTCACAAGGTCTTAGATCAATGGCCTGATAAAAAAATAACAGTGTTGCCTCATATTGGTGCTTTGGATGCCATGGCAAATGTTATTGTTGAAGCCTGTAAAAATGATAACCATTAGCCATTAGAATTTCACTGTGGTGCAGTCCAGCAAACAAGCCAGCGAATGTTGTGATTTATAGCGAGACACCAATTAGCGTTTTATACGGTTTGGTTACATGTTCTAAGCTGCTATTATATCAGTGTTTAAATATGAGTAGAAAGCCATGAATCGTCGTAAAAAAGGTATTCAGATTTTAAAGGCTCGTATTAAAAGGTCTAACGCTAAATTGAACCCGCAAAGTAAGCCTAAGTACATTAGCAAAGTGGATCGAGTGGAATCAGCTGCAGAGGTTACCGATGATCCAACTTTTGTTGCTGAACAATGACCCTAATAATGTATAACAACAGCATGAATGCTGCCAGCGTTGGCAACCACACTGGTCGCTTCGCGTATTCTAGTGGTAGCATGTACCAACGTTCAAACTGAAAGGGATTTTCGTGGCAACCACACAAGTTATTGCAGAGTTTTTAGCACGGGAATTTCCTCAATCTAAGTGTGTGGTAGAGGCTATTGGAGAGTGCAGTTCTACTGTAAGTCATCCCATAGGGTTTGATGAATTGCGTCCGGGAGGCACAGTCTCAGGCCCAATACTCATGACAGTAGCAGATGTGGCTTTATATTCTGCAGTGCTGGGTGAACTAGGTTTAGTTGCGCTAGCGGTCACTTCTAACTTGTCGATCAACTTTTTAAGAAAACCCTCTGCAGAAAAAGACATAGTGGGTCACTGTAAGTTGGTTAAAGTAGGGCGCACTCTAGTGATGGGGGAGGTGATGTTATACTCTCGTGGTGATGAGAAGCCTGTGGCCCATGTGATGGGCACGTATGCTTTACCTGCGAAAACGTAAAGCTTAGAAAATTAGCACACAAAAAAGTAACTCCTGTAAGCTAGGCTATTACTTTAAGCAAATCCCGCAATGGTTTCAATTTAAAGCTAAGGTTATTGTGGCGTCAAAAGAGTGCTATGTCTAAACCAATATTCCACTCAATTTCTTCATTAATCCAATGCAAATTTTGTTCTGTCACAACCATGATCAAACCTTTTGGCAACCAGCCTAAACTAAACCCTTGTGGACTAAACGCGTTGGTGCTCAAGGGATGGCTTAAGTCACGTGCTGAAAGCCTCAATAAGGCTTGAACTAATGAGTTTTCAGTGCTCACTGGGAGCAGTTTGTCGTAGCCTGTATTCATGAATTCTATCTCGTCATTATGGAGATCAGAATCCAACTGCATGCTGGCGTGCTAATAGCTCATGAGCAAATCACATTGTCCTTGCAATAGTACTTTACAATACTTGTTCCCTATCCAACTCTGGGTCGCTAGGTTGATATCGAAGTTCCACTCAAAGCCTTCTTCTGGGGCTGCATTTTGCGTTAGCTGTTTATACTACTGAGTTAGGAAGCTAAGGAGAACTTATTGTTTGGCACACATTACATGTGACTGTAATGTTACGCAAAAGTCGATGTTTTTTGACTTTACCTAGCCGTTAAAATGAAATTAAATAATCCTTATAAAGTGGTGGATTTACTCCACACCTACGAAAGGAATTCTAAGATGAAATTTCAATTAGCTATAAATCTTGAGCGCCTGGATAGTAGTCTCGATATGAAGGATGTTTCCCGCCACACGTTAGAAATGGTGCAAATGGCTGAGGATGGTGGGTTTGAGATTGTCTGGGCTGCTGAACATCATGCTCTGGAAATGACGATTGCCCCCAACCCGTTTCAAATACTGACATGGTGGGCTGGCGAGACCAATAAAATTAGACTTGGAACGGCTTGTGTCAATGCAGCCTATTGGCATCCGATTAAGTTAGCAGGGGAAGCTGCGTTCCTTGATTTGGTTAGTGGTGGCCGATTGGAATTTGGCATTGGGTCTGGGGCGTATCAGCGTGAGTTTGATCGAATGAAGCCTGGTTTACTTCAGTCTGATGGGTATAAATATATGCAGGAAATGCTGCCTGCCGTCTTGGCTCTATGGAAGGGTGATTATGCGCATGAGGGGGAATACTGGCAGTTTCCGACCTCGACTTCAGTGCCAAAGCCTTTACAAGCTGACCCACGTATTTGGGTCGCAGCTAGATCACCGATCACTTATGATTATGCTGTTGCTAATAATGCTAATATTATGTGTTGGCCGTTCACGCGTCCACATGCCGAGGCCGAGTTGTACAGGAGGCATTTAGATGAATCCATTGCAAAGCATGGCGGTACTGCGAACCCAATTTTTGCACTAATGCGCCATACTGCCCTGTATGAAAATCAGTCGGACCGCGATAAGGCAATCAACGCGATTACACGTGTTTTGGGGCAATTCGAAAACTTATACCGTAATCTTGGCGACGTTGAAAATGGATTTCCGAAAGAAATCCCACTTTGTGAGTTAGAGGGCCGCGAACAATATGACCCTTTAATGTTGGAGGAAAACCTGATGTTTGGGTCACCCGATACTGTGATCAAAAAGCTCAAGCGTTATCAGATGTTGGGTGTAGATGAGTTCATTTATTATGCCTCTATGGGACTCGATCACGCAGCTCAAAAACGATCGTTGCGGATGTTTTGCAACGAAGTAATCCCAGAATTCAAATAACGAGTCGCTCATGTCAATTGGATGTAATTTTTAAAAAAAGGTGATGATGATGAAATTTGGATACTTTTATAACCTAACCAATTGGGATCATAGACCCTATCAAGAACTCATTGATGAAACGCGTAATGTTGCCCAATATTGCGATAAAACAGGTTGGGATTCTATCTGGATGACGGAACATCATATTAATCATGAGGGCATGGATGCGTGTCCTAATCCTCTAATGATGTCCGCTGACATTGCCGCAAGAACCCAACAGATTCGTGTTGGTCAGGCGGCAAGTATTATTCCATTTTGGAATCCACTGCGTTTTGCGGAAGATGTGGCATTGCTTGATCAATTGTCAAACGGCCGTGTTGAATGCGGTATTGGCCGAGGTGTTTATGGTCGTGAGGCCATTCATATGAACCCTGAAGCTGATGTTGCTGATCCCGCGAAGAATTATCGCCTGTTTGAAGAATCTCTCAATATTGTTAAAAAAGCCTGGACTCAGGATTTGTTTGATCATCAGGGTGAGTTTTATAATTATCCAGCCCCCAATTTTAAATGGCAGCACGATATGAGCCCTCCAGATCCAAGCTTTATGGATTTAGAGACAAATGCCTTGACTAAAATAGGGCTGGTACCCAGACCATTGCAGCAGCCACATCCACCAATCTGGCAGGTTGTTGATGGTGCCAGTTCAATAGAGTGGGCCGGTTTACATGGTTTAAAAAGTATTATGTGGATACCTACTGTGGCTGCACTAAAACCACGTTTTGAAATATTTCAGAAAGCTCGGTCTGAATATAAAGGGCATCAAGTACCATTAGGTGAAGGCATTTCTTTAGTGCGTGACATGTTTGTTGCAGATAGCATGGATGAGGCACGAGAATTGGCAGCGGAAGGTATACTTACTTATATTCGCTGGATAGCCCATTGGCGTGGTCTTGGCAACCATATGAACCCTGGTGAAGAGTTGCCAGAGACGCCCAACAAGCTAGATTTACTGGATTATGATTTTCTGCATCCTAGAAATTTATTGTTTGGTACGCCTGACTACGTGGCTGAAAAAATTCATGAATTGCAAACTGAGTTGGGGCTTGAGCATTTACAGGTTTGGTCTAACTTCCCATGTGTACCGCACAAGCATGTAATGAAGAGTGTGAAAATGTTCACTGAGAAAGTTATGCCTCAGTTTTGTTAATATGTAATGTTAGATGAAATATGAATGCTAAAATAAAAGCCGATACGGCTTTTCAACAGGATGGTGCAGGGCCTGTTGTTGTACTAATACATGGCTTAGGCCTCAACATGGATATGTGGCAATGGCAGCTTGATGCGCTCTTGCAACACTTCACTGTGTTGCGTTATGACCTGCTTGGGCATGGGGACAGCATTAAGCCTAAGGGTGCTTATACCATGCCGCAGATGGTTGATCAGTTACATCGACTTATTGATGCTCAAGGGCATCAGCATTGTGTAGTCATCGGGTTTTCGTTAGGAGGTTTGATTGCCAAGGCATTTACTCTTGCTCATCCTGACCGGGTATCTGCTTTGGTGGTGATGAACTCAGCCCATGCGCGCACGGATGAGCAGCGAGCAGGGATTATGTTACGGGTGGAACAGTGTCGCGCTGATGGCCCTGGGACAACGGTTTCAGATGCATTGGCACGTTGGTTTTCGACCGGGTTTATAGAAAACAACCCTGAGACTATTGAGAAGGTTCGTCAATGGGTATTGGCAAATGACAAGCAGGTATATCCTGAGTTATATATGTTGTTGGCTAATGCTGATATAGGTATGGAGGAGGCAATTTCTACTATTGTGTGTCCGACACTTATTTTGACTGGTGCAGAAGATTATGGTAATTCAGCCGAAATGGCCGAAAAAATGGCTGTCAAAATACCTGGATCAAGATTAGCGATTCTGCAGGGATTGAGGCACATGGCTTTAGTAGAAGATCCACCAACAGTCAATCGCATTGTTATAGGCTTTTTATCTACTGTGTTTGAAGAATAGTCGTGGCGAATATATGCCTTTAGCGTCTCATAATGGAGGGTTGTGGTTGTGATACTAGATGGGGTTGAAGTTCTGGGTGGACCGGTGGTAATCAATAATCGGCGGTTATCTTTGTCGAAGGCCGTTAGAGCTGGAAATTTTATATTCCTTACTGGGCAAATACCTATGCTGGATGGAAAGCCAATGACAGAAGGAAGTATAGAAGAGCAAACCAAAAACTGTATTGAACATATACGTTTAACACTTTTGGATTGCGGATGTGATTTGCATAACGTTGTGAAGTCCATGATATGGCTGAAAGATCGAACAGATTTTCCAGGGTTTAATGAGGTTTACGGTCAATACTTTACAGAAATGCCACCTGCACGTTCAGCCTTGGTGTCTGACTTTTTAGTGGATATAAAAATTGAAATTGAATGCATCGCGTATATTAGTGATGGACATAAGCCATCGAAAATTAACGTTGATTAGAGTTAAGTAATGACACCATATTTTCTATTGGGATCATGACATTGGAGTAATACTATGACTGAATTAAAAAAATATCAGATGTATATTGACGGTAAGTACGTTAATGCAGAGAACAATAAAACGTTCGAAAGTATGAATCCGGCGACGGGTGAATCGTGGGCGACTATTCCTGAAGCTAGTGCTAAGGATGTGGATCTTGCTGTTAAGGCAGCGCATCGAGCATTTACCTCTGGCCCATGGAGTACGATGTTACCAACACAGCGGGGTAAATTGTTACGCAGGTTGGGCGATCTCTTAGCTAAACATTCTGAAGAACTGGGTGAGATTGAAACTACGGACACAGGAAAATTATTAAAAGAAACTCGATGGCAAGCGGGTTATATTTCAGAGTATTTTCATTATTATGCTGGGCTGGCAGATAAGGTGCAGGGTGCGACGCTGCCGATAGATAAAGCTGATATGTTTGCCATGACTATTCGTGAGCCCCTGGGCGTGGTTGCAGCGATTGTGCCCTGGAATTCCCAGCTGTTTTTGACGGCAGTAAAGTTGGGGCCTGCTTTGGCAACAGGAAATACAGTTGTTTTAAAGGCATCCGAGCATGCTTCAGCTCCGATGTTGGCGTTTGCCAAAGTTTTTGAAGAGGCGGGTTTCCCTCCTGGTGTAGTTAATATTGTTACCGGTTTTGGTGACCCCTGTGGCAAGGTGCTGAGTTCACACCCATTAGTGGATCGAATTAGTTTTACGGGTGGCTTAGAAACGGCGAGGCATATCATTCGTAATTCAGCAGAAAACTTTGCTCAGGTGTCAACCGAGCTTGGTGGAAAGTCACCTATGATTATTTTTGCCGATGCTGATATGAAAAGTGCCATTAACGGTATATTGTTAAGCGTTTTTAGCGCCAGTGGACAGAGTTGTGTGGCGGGTTCACGTTTATTAATTCAAGACAGTATTTATGATGAAGTAGTTGCCAAAATTGCAGAACGTGCAGCTGAAATATGCATTGGTGATCCGCTGGATGACAAGACTCAAATGGGGCCATTAGCAACGCGTAACCAATTGGATAATATTGAGCACAGTATCCGATTATCGTTGGAAATGGGTGCAAAGCTGGTTTATGGAGCGCGTCGTCCAAGTGGTTTAAACCCTGAAGGTTTGTACTATGAGCCTACTATAATTGAGTGTCCGAATATGGATGTGCACGTGGCGAAGACCGAAATGTTCGGACCTGTTGTTAGTGTATTGCGATTTAAAGATGAAAAAGAAGCTATTGCGATTGCTAATAATACAAACTTCGGTCTTGCTTCAGGTATTTTTACCACCAATATTGGTCGTGGCATAAGAATGAGTAAAGCTATTCGTTCGGGCATCGTTTGGATTAATACCTACCGAGCAGTATCACCAATGGCGCCATTTGGTGGGTTTAAGGACAGTGGTCATGGTCGTGAGTCCGGCCTTGAAGCAGTTTACGACTACACCCGAGAGAAAACTATTTGGATTAACACTTCGTCTGAGCCAATTGATGATCCTTTTCGTATGCAATGATTGGTATGATTTAATAAACAATAGAAATATAGAGAGAGCAAGGTATGGCATCAGAAAAATTTGAAGAAGGCCTGAAAATACGTAAAGAAGTTGTTGGTGAAGAGTATGTAAATAATTCGTTAAAGAACGCGGATGAATTAACCATGCCTTTACAGGAGTTAGTGACTGAGTATTGTTGGGGTAGTGTTTGGAGCAGAGATGGTTTACCAAGAAAAACGCGAAGTTTGCTTAATCTTGTTATGTTAACGGCGTTAAACCGCCCTCATGAATTAAGGTTACATTTAGTTGGAGCAATTAATAACGGTTGTAGCAAAGAAGAAATTATGGAAGCTTTGTTGCAAACGGCTATTTATTGTGGAGTGCCTGCAGCGATTGACAGCACTAAAATTGCCAAAGAGGTTCTTGCTGAACTGTAGATTTTATCAGTGCTTGCATGATCTATAAATCGGGCATTTTGGTGCCTGCTGCTGCCCGTCTTAGCCGCGTTATTTACGGCAATAAGTGACTCAGCAGACACAAAAACGAATGCGTTATTCCAATCTACTTATGCGACACGGCTGGTAGACCAAGTTGTTCACGAGCTTCTACCGGGTCGCTTACAACTCGTGAGCCGAGTCGTTCAATGATTTCACGGGCACGTTGAACTAAAGACTCATTGCTTGCTAAAACGCCTCTATCTAGATAAATGTTGTCTTCTAAACCAACGCGTACGTTACCTCCCAATAAAACCGCTTGAGCGACCATTGGCATTTCCATCCGTCCTATGCCGAATCCTCCCCAGTTTGCATTGGCAGGTAGGGCATTACGCATAGCCATCATACTCTCTGAATCAGCGGCGGCACCCCAGGTTAAACCCAGACAAATTTGGAATAAGGGATCATCATCAATTAGTCCCTCAGTCATCAACTGTTGAGCAATACGAATATGGCTAAGGTCGAATACTTCAAGTTCTGGTTTCACACCCCACTGCTGAGCTAATATGGCCATTTCCCGGAGACAATCCAGCGTGCTGACGTAGATGTCGTTGTCGCCGAAGTTCATAGTGCCACAATCTAGTGTGCATACTTCTGGTTGCACCGCTTTAATGTGTGCCATTCTCTCAACTGCGCTGATGAGGTCAGAACCTTCGGCTGGCATATTTGGGTTTTCTTGACTTGGTATCCAGTCGCCACCCATTCCCGCTGTAACATTGATAATAACATCAGTGTCGCTAGCTCGAACTAGACCAATCACTTCTTTGAATAATTCAATATCCCGTGAACCTTTACCTGTTATAGGATCTCGAACATGAATATGAGCCATAGCAGCACCGGCTTTGGCGGCAGCAATAACTGAATCAGAAATTTGTTGAGGAGTGACAGGGATATCTGGATGTTTGGCAAGCGTGTCTCCTGCTCCAGTTATGGCACAAGTAATAATTACATTGTTTTTCATTATATATTTCCTAGCAGTTAAGTTAGTCTGTAGTTTCAGCAGAAAAGTTATTGTTAGCATTTGCTATTATCAATATCGGACTTAATCTGGAGTGTCATTTTTTGGTTAAATTTATGTGTATGTTTGACTCTGGAAAGAGTTGGCTAATAAATCAAACATGTTAGCTGCAAATAATCACGTTAAAGGTAATTTACAATTTTTTAATGCGTTCTGGATGGCGACCAGACCTTCGTCCCTAGCTCGACTAAGCGTTATGTAATCATTGTCACTAGCTTCACGAATACAGCCATCAACCATTTTATTGCGTAATGATTTAGTAAGTTCGGGCGCTTCAAGGCGTGTCCATGGAAGCTTTAGAGCGGGGCCGAATTGGTCGAGATTATAGGCCATGCCTCCTTCACCACCGCCGTTGTGAAAGGTCAGACAGGGGCCCATTAATGCCCAACGAGGCCCCGGACCATTGGTGATGGCAAAGTCAATTTCTTCAACGGTGGCTTCGTCATTATCTACCATGTGGAGGGCTTCACGCCAAATAGCTTCTTGTAAGCGAGTGGCAATAAAACCAGGAATCTCTTTGCGCAATACCAGTGGGGCTTTGCCTGCAATTTTGTAAAATTCAACTAACCATTCTACGGCTTCGGGGGCAGTTTGATCGCCTTTAACAATTTCCACTAAAGGTAATAGGTAAGGCGGGTTAAATGGGTGCCCTACCACCGTGCGTAGAGGGGTAGCACAGTATGCTTGAATGTCGGTCATGGATAAACCAGAAGTGCTTGAAGCAATCACAACGTTAGTGGGAGCTAGGTCTCCTAATTGGGCATAAACACCTTGTTTCAAATCGATATTTTCAGGCACACTTTCCTGAATGAAATCTGCTGTGGAAACAGCCTCTTTGAGATTATTGGTGCAGGTCAAGTTGTCTAATGAGGCACCTTCAGACAGCCCTAGCTGTTTAAGGCTGATCCAGGCGTTTTCAATCAGCAAGCGCAGTGCAGGTTCTTCATCCAGACTGTGTATGTAGCTAGTGACGGTATAACCATGGGCTAAAAAATAAGCAGCCCAGCCTGCCCCAATTGGGCCTGCGCCAAGACAGGTGACGGCCTTGACATCGTTAGGGTTTATTGGTTTGAAGGTGGAAGTCATACTAAATATTCTCGTGTATTGAATGACGAATTCAAACAGGTGACAAAGGCAATATTCAGGTCCATTGTCATCTGATTTTCGGGTGCAGGTATCAGCTTATTTACCTTTAAACGCAGGTGCGCGTTTTTCTACAAATGCTTCTACACCCTCTTGTGCATCGTCTGATGACAGCAGGGCGCGGTATGTAGGCAGGTCGGCTGTTCGCATGGTTTTAAAGGCTTCCTGGATTGTGTCACCTTCAATAGCACGCATTAATTCTTTTATTGATTGCACCGCTAGTGGTGCAGAATTGGCTAATTTTTCAGCCCAAGCTCTAGCAGCTTCCATTAGTTTCTCTTGAGGTACGACTTTGTTAACCATACCGTAGCTTGCCGCTTCTGTTGCAGACATGCGCTCGCCAATTAAAAACATTTCCATTGACTTGTTGTAGGGCAGGCGCTTTGCAAGGCGCTGTATTGCGCCAGCATCAGGGACAAGACCAAGAGGCAGTTCTGGCAAGGCAAATTCAACATTGTCGCTAGCAATCAATAAATCACAGGCTAAGGCGAGTTCAAAGCCACCACCAATGACCAGACCATTTAGTGCGGCAATAACGGGCTTATTCAAATTCCACATTTCGGTTAGGCCAGCAAAACCACCCGGGCCATAATCATCTTCCCACCAATTATCAGTTTGCATTTCACCGGCGTTGAGGGCTTTTAAATCCCACCCGGCACAAAAAATTCGATCGCCAGCGCCAGTAATAATACCGACGCTTAATTCAGGGTCATCACGAAGCATAACAAAGGCCTCACCAAGTTTCTGACTGATGGTAATATCAATTGCATTGGCCTTAGGGTTGTCGAGGATAATTTCAAGTATGCGACCATTACGTGTTACTTTGACCTGCTCTTGCATTTTGCTTCCCATTAAATTCGTCATGAAGCAAACATAATGTGGCAAACTAGTGTTATCGATTTTATGTTTTGCGACATAATAAGCACTAATTCGACACTTATGTTGAAATAGGATTTGATGATTGGGCTGCAAAAATTGGCGGGCTAATCTGTGCGAAAAATAACGGAAGTCAAAAGTAGAGTTTTCTCGTAAACTTTATGCAGGAGACCCATATGAAAACATTGAAATCTAGATTGCCTCCGTTGAAAAGTTTGCTGGCTTTTGAATCGGTTGCAAGACATCTAAGTGTTACCAAAGCAGCTGAAGAGTCTTGTGTTAGCCGTGAAGCGATTAGCAGGCAGATTCGCGTTCTTGAAGAGTATTTAGGGGTTAAGTTATTTGACCGTTTACATCGAGCGATGAGTTTGACGAAGTCAGGTAAGGATTTTCAAATAACGATTAACGAGAGTTTGGAGAGTATCGCTGAAGTTTCAGGCAGGATTAAAAAAGATGTTCAACCACTAAAGATTTCAATAGCATCAACTATCGCTATCTCTTCGTTTTGGTTTACTCCACGACTCATGAAGTATAAAGCACTATTTCCTGAGGCGGAGTTTCGGGTAGCAGTGTCTGATCAACCTTGTGATATGGTGGCGGATAAGATTAATATTGGTTTTCGTTATGGGGAGGGTAACTGGCCGGGACTGGCTTCAATAAAATTATTCGAAATTAATTCATTTCCGGTCTGTACGACCGAATACCTAAAGAACGCACAGCCTATTCGTTCAGCAACTGATTTACTTGATCATGCGTTGATTAATCTTAACGGTGATTTTCACGCGGACGAGGATTGGGATTGGTGGTTAAGAGGGCATGGTGTAACCATGTCCTCATCTTTCAAAACATTAGACTTCGATAGCTATGCGAACGTTATCCAGGTTGCATTAGATGGCCAAGGTATAGCCTTGGGTTATAGTGGTTTGGTCACAGATTTACTGGCGAATAAAAAACTCGTGCAACCGTTGAATATGTCCCTGTCTAAAAACAGAGCAGTTTATCTTGTTTATCCCAATGGGGTTGAACTGTCGCAACAAGCAGGAAATTTTATTGATTGGGTATTAGAAGACTCAGCGTTGTCCAATAAACGTTCCGATCGATCTGAGCCACCAACTTTAATTTGATTTTTTATACCCCTTTTTACAAATATTCCTATCTGGAATATGTTTGCGTTTATCGAAAATTTTATAGTTATGTCGAAAAGCTGAAATACGGCCGTTTGAAATTCTCAGATTATCACCTAATCATATAAATTTTTTCAAGCAATCAGAGAGAGCAAATGGCGCTAACACGTTCAGAGACTATAGCTAGGCTTTTTTCACCAAAAACTATTGCATTTATTGGTGGTTCTATAGCAGAAATGTCAATTAAACGTTGTCAGGACATGGGCTTCCAAGGGGAAATCTGGCCAGTGCATCCAACGAGGGCATTTATTGCTGGGTATAAATGTTATGCCGCGGTTAAGGATTTGCCCTCAGCACCAGATGCGGCTTATATCGGCGTTAATAAAGAAATTACGGTACAAGTTGTTCAACAACTATCTAAACTTGGTGCCGGTGGGTGCGTTTGTTATGCCGCTGGGTTTGGTGAAATCGGTGAAGAAGGTCAGCTAATAGAGAATCAGCTCATTGCCGCTGCTGGCGATATGCCATTAGTTGGGCCTAATTGTTTTGGTTTTGTGAATTATTTGGATAAATGTGCACTGTGGCCATATTTATTTGGTAATTATCCAACCACAGTTGAAAGCGGTGTCGCGATTATTTCTCAAAGCGGTAATATTGCCATGAATATTACTATGAATGATCGCTCGGTAAATTTTACCCATGTGATAGCAACGGGTAATCAATCGGTATTGGGTGCTGGGGATTATATCGATGCATTATTGTTGGATGACCGGGTTAATGTTATTGGTATGTATATTGAAGGCCTTGATAATATTGAAGTATTCAGTCGTGTTGCTGAAAAAGCAGTACGTAAAGGCGTGCCTATTGTTGTGTTGAAAGTAGGTAAAACAGATGCGAGTGCACGTCAGACTGTCAGTCATACCAGCACACTTGCTGGCTCAGATTCGCTTTATAGTGCCTTATTTGAACGCCTAGGTGTGATAAGGGTCGATTCTTTGAGTCGTTTGCTAGAGACAGTGAAAATCTTAAATATTGCCAAACCTATTAGCGGGCGCAATATTTTTAGTTTGTCATGTTCTGGCGGTGAAGCAGCCATAATTGCTGATTTAGTGCCTGAATATCAACTGGAAATGCGGGCGTTTTCCGCCCCCCAAATTGCAGAGTTGGAAGATGAGTTGCCGAGCTATGTCACTATTTCCAACCCGTTTGATTACAACACCTCGATATGGGGTGATAAAGCAGCTCAGGAACGTTGCTTTACCGCCTCGATGAAAGGCGACCATGATGCAGCTATACTGATTTATGACCATCCTACGGTTACAAGTGATGCAGTGGCTGAGGAAGTGGCTGAATGGAATATGGCTTTGGATGCCTTTATTGCTGCACACAAAACAACAGGCAAGCCCGCTTTTGTAATTTCTACTATTAGCGAATTGCTACCGGTAGAATTGCGTGATTATCTTATTGATAATGGGGTTGTGCCATTACAAGGTCTCGATGATGGTTTGTTTGCCTATTCTGCTGCGGCTAAATATGCAGAATTTAGAGCAACTCGATTATCGCAACTTACTTTACCTAGAGTCTCAACGTCCCAATATGGGGCTGATGTTGCTACCCAGACGTTTGATGAATGGGTCAGTAAGTCTAGCCTTAAAGCATTTGGTCTGCCGGTTCCAGTTGGAGCAGTAGGTCATGCTGAAGAAGTCTCGGCCATTGCTGCTGGAATTGGCTTTCCTGTAGTGTTAAAAGCGGTTGGCACTAGTTTTCTACATAAATCAGATTTGGGCGCCGTAAAACTCAACTTAAAATCCCTTGAAGAAGTTGAAGAGGCTGCAAGAGAGGTGAGTGTATCTGTAGCCAAAAGCGGACAAAATGTAGAGACTTTTCTCGTTGAATCAATGGTTCACGACGCCGTTGCTGAATTGATTGTTGGGGTTAATCGCGACAGTCAGTTTGGGCTGGCATTAGTTATTGGGGCAGGTGGGATACTGGTTGAATTGCTAAATGACAGTTGCAGTTTGTTATTGCCGACAGATAAGCAAGCGGTTGAACGTGCGCTTGATTCGTTAATGGTGATGAGGATGTTGAAGGGTTTTCGCGGCCAGAAGATAGGTGATATCAACGCCCTTGTTGATGCCATACTCGCGATTGCTGATTATGCAGAGGCCCATTGGGACAACTTGCTAGAGCTGGATATAAATCCATTACTGGTGCTTCCACAAGGACAAGGTGTAGTCGCAGCGGATGCATTAGTCATTGTTGCCAATCGGCCTTAGCCATAGCAATGATTGATGAAGTTATTACAACAATTTTGATAAAGTCAGCGCGGGGTTTGTTAACCTATTTTAGGCCCCATCTTAGAGAAATTTTCTCCATACAGTAATAATATCGTCGAATTTATTGTATAGTTGGCGAAATAGTTTTATTTGTTAGTGGTTTGGATTAATAACCTAGCATCACAGTGAAGTAAGTTTGGAATGGCCATTTATAGGTTAAATCAGCGCTTGTTTATGTATGTAACAACAGAATAGTAGTGCATGAACCCATATGTTATAGAATATGAAATGACTTTGGATCAAATGTTAGATGTCATCGAAAAGCTGCCGTAATTACATATAAGTTATTGGGAGGGGTCCATGATTTATGAAAACATCTCGAACGAATGCCGTACTTTCGCTATTCTTTTGACATCAAAGTTTAGTTTATTTACGCTGACTTCTCTTATTGATCCTATACGGATTGCTAACAATTGTAGTGGAAAGACATTGTATCAATGGGAATTTCTATCTGCCGTAGGTGGTGGTGTTGTTTCATCTGATGAAATCACTGTGCAGACTAAGGCGATATCCACTGTTGATACTCATTGGGATACGGTTTTTGTTTGTAGTGGCTGGAATGCTGAGCATTATGATAATCCGGAAGTTCTGCATTGGCTCCAGGCAATGGCTCGGACAGGTATTATTATTGGTGCTGTTGAGATGGGTTCCTATATTCTTGCTAGGGCAAATTTATTGTCTGGTTATTCTGCAACTATTCATTGGCATTGTGTAAATGCATTTCAAGAACGCTATCCTGAAGTTGATATTCAGGAGCAGGTTTTTGTCGCCGACAGAAAAAGAATCACCTGTGCAGGTGGTACGTCATGTTCGGATATGATGTTGCATGATATTGCTTCAAATCATGGCAAGGCGCTGGCTTGTGATGTAGCAGATCACATGGTTAGTGCTGAGACTAGGCCTTCGACGGCGCAACAAAAGAGAGCGCAGTCGCGCACACAATTAAACGTGCCACTATTCTTGAATGAAGCGATTGAACTCATGGGCCATAATGTTGAAGAGCCGATCACGATTCCAGAAATATCGACATTGTTGGGGCTTTCCCAACGAAAACTGGAAAGACTGTTCGATCGATACTTTTGTTGTTCAGCGGTCACTTTTTACAAAGCACTAAGATTGCATCGTGCTCGTGCTTTATTAACGCAAACGAATATGCCTGTGATTGATATTTGTGTGGCCACAGGCTTCAATAGCTCGTCCTATTTTAGTAAGGCTTATCGAGATCTTTTTGGCATATGCCCAAGTGATCATCGCAGAGCATGGCCTGATACCAAAATACTGCCAGAATGGCCGGAGTTAATTACTAGCTTCCGAAATAATGCTGTCCTGAGTAGGGCTTAGTCTCAGCATGTCAGGATTGCCCTTCTCACTGCATATATCAACTGTCATGCCAAGACCTATACATTGTTTCTAATGCTGTGGCCAGATGTACTTGACCACTGCCACCTGACGTAACTTGTAAGTGACGTTGTGGTTACGGCTCACGAATTGTTTTTTTGGATAACCTGTGAGTGCTTTCTTAATAGCTCATTATAAAAGAGGCCAATGGCTTTAAATGCATCATCGGTGGTATTAACACTGAAATCTCATTATATAAAGCAGATATTTATCAATTTGGAGATTCATCTAGATGACTATAACCCAGCAGTTAATTACGCTAATTCGTAATAAAGCGGTTAGTGACGGTGATTTACAGCGAGCTGCATTTTTTACTCTGGATGCGATTGCCAATACGCTGGCTGGGCGCAATAGTGAACCAGGTAAAAAATTGCTGACATGGGCGGCCAGTCAAGGATGTGATGCAGGTCGCAAAGCGTTGGTGGCGGGAAGTTTAACGCACATTTTGGAAACTGACGATTTACATCGCGCTTCAGTAACCCACCCTGGGTGTGTTGTGGTACCTGCAGTTCTTGCTTTGGTGTGTTGTGGTACCTGCAGTTCTTGCTTTGGCAGAACGTGAATCCAGTAGTGGTCGAGAAATACTGTTAGCGGTTTTGCAGGGCTTTGAAGCAATGTGCCGGATAGGTATGGCCGTCGGTCCTGCCCATTATCGCATCTGGCATAATACAGCGACTTGTGGCCCTTTTGGCTCAGCTATGGCGGCAGCGTGTTTATTGAAACTCAGTGATGAGCGGGCGATGTACGCCTTAGGCAATGCTGGAACGCAGTCTTCAGGGTTCTGGGAGTTTCTTGAAACTGGGGCTATGAGCAAACATTTGCATGCTGGGCGGGCCGCTGAAGCAGGCATTGTTGCTGCTGATTTGGCGTTGTTGGACTTTACTGGTCCACCTCAGGTACTTGAAGGCGACAAAGGCTTTTTCAAGGCGACTTGCGAGGATGCCATGCCTGAGTTGGTGACAGCAGAACCCAATTTGCCATGGCAGCTATCTAATACTTCAATTAAACCCTGGCCTTGTTGCCGGCATACTCATCCGGCTATTGATGCTGCCTTGGAATTACATGGGCTATTACAGGGTAAAGAGGTTGAGACTGTACATATCGATACCTATCAAGCAGCGATGGATGTGTGTGATAGGCCACAACCTGATAGTGAATATGCCGCTAAATTCTCGCTCTACCATTGTGTTGCTGCCGCATTAGATGTGGGGGAAGTGGTTTTTGACTCTTTTTCAGAGACTAGCCGTAGCCGTTTAAAATCGTTGCGGGAGCGTATCACTGCTGTAGTGGCCAATGATTATGACTCAAATTATCCTGTAACGTGGGGCTCGGCGGTGACTGTAGTGACCTGTTGTGGAGAGCGGTTTTCAGCTCAGCGGCAGGGGGCTAAAGGAGATCCTGAATTAGCGCTTAGCGATGATGAAATGATAGGCAAGGCAAAAATGCTGTTGGCCCATGCTGGTTTGAACAATGAGACGGCGCAACAAATTATTAATGCAGTACTAGGGTTGCCAAAGACTGATGCGTCTCCTGCAGTGGTTAAACAGGTGATTGCTTATTTACGTTAGTGATCAGCCTATTTATGTTTTTGAGCGGAGAAAGTAATAGTGGATACTGAAGTATTACACAATTGGCTGGGGCGCGATGAACAACGCCAGCGAGCCAAAGCACAAACGCTGAACTATCATCTTTGTAATACTAATGATTAAAGTCAGGGGATGTTCTATTGATTATTGATCTAAATCACCTTGTAGCACGCCATTTCTACCCCAGTCATCATCCTTGAGATCCTGAAATATAATCATTACGCCTTCTCCAGGAACACCATAAACATCAACAAAAGCCTCAGTGATTTTTTTCATCACTTCAGTTTTTTGTTGTTTTGTTCTACCAGCAATTTGCTGAATTGTTATAACAGGCATAACTATGACCTCTATAAAACGTAAATTATGCTCAAGTCAGCAACCACTGCTGCCTCAGTTTAAATAGACCCAAAACACCCACTATTATGCTTCGTAGGGCCGTAACAACGAACGAGAAATAATATGCCTCTGAATTTCAGAAGTACCATCCCAAATACGTTCGAGACGAGAGTCCCGCCACAAACGTTCTATTGGCATTTCCTCCATCAACCCAGCACCACCAAATATCTGTACCGTATGATCAGCAGCACGGGATACCAATTCGGAGGCAAATAGCTTCGCCATCGCTGCATCCTCTGGTTGCATAATACCATTATCAGCTTTCTGGCAAGCATGCATCACTAACAGGTCCGCAGCTTGTAATTCTGTAGCCATATCTGCCAGTTTAAAAGAAGTGCCTTGAAAAGCACCAATGGGTTTTCCAAACTGTTTACGCGTTGCCGCCCACTCGGTAGCAAGATTCAACAAACGTTCTGTTTTACCGCAGCTTTGTGCACCAACCCATACCCGGCCCATGCCTAACCACTGATCAGCCAGCTCGAAACCTTTGCCTTCTTCTCCAAGAATCTGACTTTTATGTACTCGACATTGATCAAAATTCAGTTCATAAGTTCGGTAAGCACGTTGGGCTGCACAAAGTGGCCCCAAATTCATACTAAACCCTTTCTCATCACAATCCACCAAAAAGGCAGTAACGCGTTTACGTGGACCCCTGGGCGTTTCATTCATACCAGTAGTAGCAAATACAATTGCAAAATCTGGCGCACAGGGGCTACTAATATAATGTTTATTACCAGTAATCACGTAATCATCACCATCTGCTACGGCTCGGGTAGCCATAGACATAATATCAGAACCGGCACCTGGCTCGGTTAAAGCAAAGCACTCATGTTTTTCACCACTAACACAGGCGTTGAGGTATTTTTCTATTTGATCGCCCTCACAGGCCATCAGCAGTTCAGTAGGTCGTGCAATATTACCTCCTAAACCATAGCTTGCTTTACCTAGTTCGCGCTCCATTAAGCCCAAAGTCGTATAATCAAGCCCTCCACCACCCACGGATTCAGGCAGATTTGCAGCAAAGAAGCCCATTTCAAGAGCACGTTTTTTAATCTGTTCACAAAGCTCAGGCGGCACTAACCCAGCACGGTCAACTTCAGCTTCATGTGGGTAGACTTCTTGCTCAAGAAACGCGCCTAAAGAATTAAGAAGCATTTGTTGTTCTTCAGTCATTTGAAAATTCATTGGTGTCACTCATATTGATAATTGTTATTCGATTATGATTACGAATTTTGATTATCAAAACCTGTAATAATTCGACTAGAGTGATGATTATTCGCCAAAAAGTAGGGTGTTAGTGGTTGATAAAACCGTGGCCCATGTGATGGTAACATATGCCTTATCTGTCAAAACATAAGTTCCAAAGTGGTTAATACCACAAACTACTTTATGTCTTGTGAGGCTAAAGTCGCGAACTAGGACAACTCCTAATACATGTCCGCAAGGTGGCTGACTTAGATGGCTTGGGTCGACTACACGGAAAAATTACCGTGGCCTAGCGAGTGCGTAAAAGTCATCCAGCCAGCGTAGGCCTGGGGTTTATCTTAGTTCATTTACCACAGCTAACATGGCAGGTAACAGGGCTGCACCGATGTCACTGCTGCGTTGTGCAGACCAACCGTGTGTTGCATCTGGTAGATTAAAGTTGTCGATAAAAGGCATCTCTAAGGTTAACGATAAACAGTTATAGGTTTGGCCAACGGAGGCGCTAGCTAAAGAGAGGTTAGCTTGGCCTGGCAGGTCTGTGTCGTAGCCGTGTACTGTTTGGTAATCTGGATTGCTGATGAGAAGCTGTTGTTTGAAGTCTGCTTCTAGTTTAGCAAGTCTTGGACTGTATGCTGGAATACCTTGGTTATCTACTAAGAATACGTAAGGGATTTCTTCGTCGCCGTGACAATCGATAAAAAGATCTACACCAGTCTCACGCATTTTCTGTTGTGTTAAAAATACTTCTGGGCTGCGCTCCATGGTGGCATCTATCCATTCACGGTTAAGGTTAACACCTGCTGCGTTAGTCCGCAGGTGGCCACGTATACTGCCGTCTGGGTTCATGTTGGGGATAATATAGAATACAGCATCTTTGAGTAGCTTACGGCCACAGGCATCATTTGGATCTAGTAGTTTTTGCAATAACCCTTCTATAGCAAATTCGGCCATGGTTTCGCCTGGGTGTTGGCGGGCAGTGAGCCAGATTTTACGCTTTTGTGTCGATGCATCTCCGATAGTAAGTAGGCTTAAAGGCCTGCCATCTAAGCTGTTACCAATGGTGGCCAGAGTGCAAATGTCGCTGGTTTGCGCCCAACCAATAAGGTCCTGATGCCGTTCCCATGAGTAAGGTGTAAAGTAGCTATACCAAACCAAGTCATGCTCGGGTGCGTGGTTAAAAATAAGGCAGCCGTCTTCATAACATGTGGGCACCCTAAACCACTCTTCTCTGTCATAGGAAGCTACTACTTGAAAATACTGCCAGCCTTCAGCAAAAGCTGCGCCTGCGGCATTGATAAGGCTTAGTTTTAATTCGTCTCTATCCTTAGCGCCAGCAATACTAAAGTGAAACCACTGATAGAAATCTGACTGGTTATCATGACGTATAGCTAACTCGATAGGGTTGCTTTGAAGATTAATGACTTCAATGTTGCCGCTATCAAATTGGCTGTTAATGTGAAGTATCATGATAGGTTCCTTTTTATAAGACCACTTGAGTCTGGGTTATGGGGTTCGGCGCAAGGTGGCAGGCAAGTCTGTGCTTGGTGTCTATTCGCCTTTGACCGTAGCAGGCCTCAAAGCCCTTAGGGTGTCGTTCTTGTAAGCTGTAACCCTGATGGGTAGGGTTGGGGTTAGGTATATCACCTGCGAGCTTGTGGTGCCCAATAAAGTTCATGCTAAATGCTGCTGAAGATAACTCGAGTAAGCATTACTCTAGACAAATTTAAGCTTAATCTCAATCGAAAAAATCATAGCGATGAAACCAATAGCGGGTGACAGAAAACAACGAATGGCTGGGATAGCAGGATTCGAACCTGCGCATGACGAGATCAAAACCCGTTGCCTTACCGCTTGGCGATATCCCAGAAATGTCCAAAAGACGGATCAAAATGGTGGCTATGACTAGATTCGAACTAGTGACCCCATCATTATGAGTGATGTGCTCTAACCAGCTGAGCTACATAGCCATTTTAATCATTCTCAAGCACAGTGGCTGCACTTGAGGACGCGAATTATTCCTTGTTTTGTGAGTGCTGTCAACACCCACAATCAAAGCTTTTACACATTAAATCGGAAGTGCACTACATCACCGTCTTTTACTCGGTATTCTTTGCCTTCCAAGCGCCATTTCCCAGCTTCTTTGGCGCCTTGTTCGCCGTTACCAGTAATAAAATCATCATAACTAACAACTTCAGCACGGATAAAACCCTTTTCAAAATCCGTGTGGATCACGCCAGCTGCTTGAGGTGCCGTAGCATTTTGCTTGACAGTCCAGGCGCGTACTTCTTTAACGCCTGCGGTAAAGTAGGTTTGTAAGCTAAGTAGTTCATAACCTGCGCGAATCACACGATCTAAGCCAGGCTCTGTCATGCCAATGTCAGACAAAAACTCACGTTTGTCTTCATCATCTAGCTCACTAACTTCGGCTTCAATTTGGTTACAGATAGCCACTACTTTAGCGCCTTCCACAGCGGCAAAGGTGTTTACTGCATCTAGATGAGGGTTGTCTTGAAAGCCATCGTCAGCGACGTTGGCAATGTACATGGTGGGTTTGCTAGTTAGCAGGTGAAAGCCCTTTACCATTGCTAGTTCGTCGTCGTTTAAGTCTAGGGTACGCACTGCAATACCTTCACTTAGTGGGCCCGCCAGCTTTTCTAAAAACGCCATGGTGGCTTGGGCTTCTTTGTCACCGGTGCGGGCAACACGATGCACGCGAGCTTTTTGCTTTTCTACAGAATCTAAGTCAGCCAAGGCCAATTCCATGTTGATGATGCCAATGTCGTCGATTGGGTCAATACGGTTAGAGACATGAATTACGTTATCATCTTCAAAGCAGCGCACAACGTGGGCGATGGCGTCTGTTTCACGGATGTTAGCCAAAAACTTGTTACCCAACCCTTCCCCTTTAGATGCACCCTCCACCAAACCTGCAATGTCCACAAATTCCATGGTGGTGGGCAGGACGCGTTCTGGTTCAACGATAGCAGCCAAGGCTTGTAAACGTGGGTCTGGCATTGCCACAACACCAGCGTTTGGCTCGATGGTGCAGAATGGAAAGTTCTCAGCGCTAATGCCGGCTTTGGTAAGGGCATTAAAGAGAGTGGATTTGCCAACGTTAGGTAGGCCTACAATGCCGCAATTGAATCCCATGGGATACCTCTAGTAATTTTAATTAGACCACTTTTTTCAGGTCGTGTGCAGGTTGTTCATGGCTTTTTGCCATTGCCCAGATATGGCCTCTGGCATAACTTTTATTGCCTTGTCCATGGAATCCTGGGTGCTAATACGTTCTTCAAGGGGCGCTTTTTTTAATACGTAATTGGTCACTAACTTGGCATTGCCAGGGTGGCCTATTCCTATACGTAAGCGATGAAAATTCTTGTCGCCACTACGCTTGCTAATAATATCTCGCAATCCATTATGACCGCCATGGCCACCACCTAGTTTGAGGCGTGCTGTGCCTGGCGGCAAGTCCAGCTCGTCATGGGCTACGAGGATGTTTTCTGTGTCGATTTTATAGAAGCTACACAGAGCTTGTACAGCCTGCCCACTTAAATTCATAAAGGTATTAGGGACGAGTAGGTGTACTTTGTGCCCAGCTACGAACCCTTGACCATAATCACCAAAAAAACGTTTTTCTGTGGTCAAGCTAATGCCTTCTTCTTTAGCTAACTTCACCAGCCAGTCTTGGCCTGCATTGTGTCGAGTTTGATCATATGTGGCGCCAGGATTGCCTAGACCAACAATAAGTTTGATGGGTACATCGGGTATAGAATTGGACATAGTCCCAGGGCTCCAAATAAAAACGCCCTTGTTAAATGAATAACAAAGGCGCTTATTACAACAACTAAGCGGTGCTAGTTTTAGCTGCCTTTGCTGCCAGTAATAGTAGCAATCGCTTGGTCGTGGTCATCACCTAGGCGCAGAGCGCGAACAGTAACGCCCTTTGGTAGTTGAATATCTGAAAGGTGAACAATGCCACCAATAGCCACATCTTGCATGTCTACGGTGACAAATTCCGGCAAATTAGCCGCCAAACAGGTGATTTCAACTTCGCTTTGAGCGTGAGATACCGTGCCGCCACTGATCTTAATGGCAGGAGCAGTAGCTTCGTTCAAAAATTTGATAGGAACCAAGATGTGTATTATGTTGGACTTAGTGACACGCAAGAAATCAACGTGTTGAATTTCTTGTTTGGCTGGGTGGCGCTGCAGATCCTTAACGATAACTGGCTCATCTTTGCCACCAATGTTTAGAGTGATCACAGAGCTGTAAAAGCCAGCTGTTTCAGAAGCTTTCCAAAGGTCTTTGTGAACCAAAGTGATGGATTGAGGCTTCTTGTTTTTTGCACCACCGAAAACGATAGCAGGTGTGCCACCAGTTAGACGACGTAGGCGGCGGCTCGCACCTTTCCCCAAGTCATCACGGGCTTCAGCATTTAGAGAGATAGACATTTGTCTTTCCTTATATATTGTCCTGGGCACTTGCGACCGGTGCACGGTAGGACGGTTAAAATGACCTAATAAAAGGCCGTTAATACTAGCCTGAGGTTTGCAGCCTAATTCTAGGTGCGAAACATCGCGCTAATGGATTCTTCGTTGCAAACGCGACGTACTGACTCGGCTAATAAGTCGGCCATAGTCAGTTGACGAATGCTTTTACAGGCCTTGCTGGCATCTGATAGTGGAATAGTGTCGGTTACTACCAATTCGTCCAGAGAAGAGTTAGTGATGTTGTCTACTGCAGGTCCAGATAATACTGGATGGGTTGCATAGGCAATTACGCGCTTGGCACCATTGGCCTTGAGCGCGTCAGCTGCTTTGCACAAGGTGCCAGCAGTGTCGCACATATCATCAACCAAGATGCAGGTACGGTCTGTAACGTCACCAATAATGTTCATAACTTCAGATTCGTTAGCCTTTTCACGTCGTTTGTCGATAATGGCCAAATCTGTATTTAGCTGCTTAGCCACTGCACGGGCACGTATTACGCCACCGACATCTGGAGAAACAACCAATGGGTGGTCGTAATTTTGGTTGGTTATTTCGTCCAACAACACAGGAGAACCAAACACGTTGTCTACTGGGATGTCAAAAAATCCTTGAATCTGTTCGGCGTGTAAATCAACAGTCAATACACGGTCAATGCCAGAACGAGCCATCATGTTAGCCACAACACGGGCGCTTATAGGTACACGTGCAGAGCGAGGACGACGATCTTGGCGTGCATAACCAAAGTAAGGTACCACGGCAGTTACACGAGCAGCGGAAGCTCGGCGCATGGCATCGGCCATCAAGATGAGTTCCATTAAATTAGAGTTGGTGGGTGCGCAGGTAGGTTGGATGATAAATACATCCTTGCCACGCACGTCTTCCAGCAATTCAATAGCACATTCCCCATCACTAAAGGTTGACACCTTAGCTTTGCCTAGGGGAACACCTAAGCGATCTACAACCATTTTAGCTAACGCTGGATGAGCACTACCGGTAAAAACTTTCAGTTTTGACACCTTGGGGCACCTATGCTTTTGCAGTTATAGTAAGACGCAAACCTATGTCTGCGTCGGAGAATATGGCTGGGATAGCAGGATTCGAACCTGCGCATGACGAGATCAAAACCCGTTGCCTTACCGCTTGGCGATATCCCAGAAATTTCAGGCGCATATTTTCTCGGAAATAGCCTCTTATGTCAACCTAATTCGAGCCTTTACTCTGGGCTCGGAATGGGCGCAAAGCTAGGGTTAAGACGAGGAAATGGGAACAGGTTAAACCAGCTTTTTAGCACCAAAACGAGACGTATATCGGTACCGATGATTTCAATTTTCTTGGGCATAGGTAAGCCGGTCACTTTGCTATAGGAGTGGTATGTCACCTGCCAACCCGCCTGTTCTATGGTGGCTGCTTCGCCTTCTGAATTATAGGAGACTTTTGCGCGGGTATCGGGATGCGGAATACCTCTAGCCCAGTACCTTAGTTCCTGCATGGGGAAGTGCCAACCAAATTCTTGTTTAAACAAAGCCTCTATTGATTCTGCCTCTACCTGACCTTTGCTGCTGGTGGCAATGGCAAGGCCTGGGCTGCCTTCTATGTGCAGCTGACCGCTCCCCAAAGGCCCATTAATTAACAAATCAAAATAGGCGGATCTTTGGCGCCACGTAAGTAAACCGGAGTTATTTTTATCATTGGCATAGACCGCCAATTTACCTTCTACATCCCATTGTACAAGTTTTGCTAGTTCCGCTTGTTTGTATGAAAAAGGTGCGTAAGCATGGCTTGGTATCGGTGGGTTTTTAGTTGCAGGTGCCGTACTACAGGCAGCTATGGCTATGCATATTATTCCTAAGGAAGTTAATTGTGTGAGACTTTTAAAATGGCTAGTCGCTTTGGAATTCATTTTGTGCGTCCAATATGGCTTGTTTAATAAGGGCATTATCTGGATCCCGGCTTAGGGCCAGATTCCATATTTTAAAGGCGCCTTCTGTGTCTCCAAGAGCCCATTTTACTACGCCCAAGTGTGCGGCTATTTCGGCCGCTGGCATTATATCATAGGCCTTGGTAAGCAAGGTTAGAGATTGTCGTAAGTGTCCTAGGCGATAACTAACCCAGCCTAGGCTGTCGATTATAGCCGCATTATTTGGCTCATATGCTAACGCCTTGCGAATTAATAATTCTGCTTTTTTTAGCTTAACGCCCTGCTCAGCATAGGCATAACCCAAGGCATTGAGTGCGTTTATGTGATTAGGTTCTATGTCAATAATGCGCTGAAACATCATCTCAGTGGTGTTGAACTGATGCAGGGATTGCGCGAGTATGGCATAACCATAGAGTAGTGGGATATTATTAGGATATTCTTGCAGTGCCTCTTGGTAAGACAGTGCGGCGGATGCAGTGTCGCCTATGTCTTGCAAATATTGGGTTTCTAAGACGAAAATTTCTGCAATTAAATCTTGGTTCTGGTGCCGAAGTCGATGAAAATAGACCTCTCTTTGGTCGTTATCTGGGTTTTCTAAGTCAAGCAGCAGGGTGAAGGCATTTAATCGATCTGATCCTTTCGTGACTCTGGGTTTTCTAAGTCAAGCAGCAGGGTGAAGGCATTTAATCGATCTGATCCTTTCGTGACTTGGTGAAAATAACCTAAAGCTTGCGCTTGTAAATCTTGACGCAGGGCGCTGAGACCCATGTAGTAATAAGCACTATGGCTTTCTGGGTCTAGTTCGATCACTTGTTGTAGATGTGTGTACACCGCATCATAATGATGATTCTCGTAGGCTAGAAGGCCTGCAGAATATCTGTAACTAAGGTCTTCAGGGTAGCGCCTTGTTAGCTCATCGAAATATTCGTACGCCCGCTGGTACTGAGCCATTAACGTAAGCACCTGAGCATGCAAAGTAATCAAATGCCGTGGTGCCTGTTTTAATGGTTGAGTGTATTGGCTTAAGTAAGTATCTGCAGCTTCGATTTGTTGGCTTGCGAGTAATAGTTCTCCATAAACAACTTGTGCTTGCAGGTAGTGAGCATCCAGTGCCAACGCTTTGCCTATGTATATGATAGCAGTGTCAATCTGCTCTGCGTTTTGCGCTAGCAATGCAAGAGAGTAAAGTAGCTGTTTGTGGTTGGGGTAGGTGTGTAACCATGATTCAAACGCTCGTTGCAAATCTGCTTGGGTGGAGGCCGGTTCATTAATGCTTAAGCTAGTCACATAGGCAAGGCCGCCACCACCTTTGCGTTTAAGCGCTTCCCCTAAGGCTTGCGTCGCTTGTTCAAATTCTCCGTTCAGACTTTCTGCTTGGGCGATGTATTGCCAGGGTAATGGGTCTAAGGGGGAGAGTTGGCTCCATAAAAGGCTAGCTTGTTTTAGCAAATCTGGATTTTGGGCAAATTGTGCCGAGTAAGTGGCGCGCTTTGCCGTATCCAGATCTTGGGTTGATTGGGCTGCTGCAAGAAGATGTATAGTGGCCTCTTCACTGTCCCCTCTTTGTAACGAAAATTCGCCAATTAAAAGGTGCGATAAGTTTGAACTGGTTAGGCTTTCTGCAGGGTGAGGTTGGGGTTGGGGTTGGTAACCCGTTTGTATTGGATTGCTGCAGCTCACAATCAAGGCGCAAGCTATCCCTACGCCAAGGTGGCGCAGGTGCAGCCAGTGGCAATTAAAGCGTGTATTAAAAGAAGAACGTGGCGACAAAGTGAAGGTTCTTTGATGATACGATAATAATTAAGTGTAACAAATAATGTGATAATGTGAGGCCTTGAATTAGGTAAAAATTATGTCCAACGGGCTGCTATCTGTAAATAGCTGTTGAGTTAGCCATGCAGTTGGCTATGGGGGCGGTTAAGTTTCGGGTATAATGTTGCCTTTAATAGCGTTTCGCAATTTTTTGGCACCTGCAGACCACCTCCATGACTTTGTTTGTATTTGGCATTAACCACACCACGGCCCCTGTTGATGTGCGCGAAAAGTTAGCCTTTGCGCCAGAAATTACAGCGTCTGCCCTCCAGCAGTTAGTCAGTCAAACAACTGTGTCAGAAGCCGCAATTTTATCTACATGTAACCGCACAGAAGTCTACGGCAGGCTGCCTTTGGATGCTGTGCAAATTGGTGAGCCCCATTTGGTGGTTGCCAAATGGTTATCTGAGTTTCACCAAGTAACGTTGGATCAAGTACTACACCACAGTTATTTCCGACAGGCTGACCAAGCTGTTAAACACATGATGCGAGTGGCCAGTGGTTTAGACTCAATGGTGTTAGGTGAACCACAAATATTAGGCCAGTTAAAATCTAGTTTTTCTGTGGCGCGGCAAGAAAAAACCGCCACGAGCCATTTAATACGTATGTTCCAAAGTGCCTTTAATATGGCCAAGTATGTGCGTACGCATACCGCTATTGGTGAAAACCCAGTATCTGTAGCTTTTGCAGCCGTGGCTATGGCAAGGCAGATTTTTGCCCGTTTGGAAGACCAGACAGCACTACTAATTGGTGCTGGTGAGACCATAGAGTTAGTAGCTCGGCATTTGCACGACGCAGGCATAAAACAAATCATTGTAGCTAATCGCACCTTAGCGCGGGCAGAAGAGTTGGCTCATGAATTTAATGCTCAAGCGGTTTTGCTAGCCGACATTCCAGACTACCTAGCCGTTGCCGATATCGTTATTTCTTCCACCGCGAGTCAATTACCTATACTAGGTAAAGGTGCGGTTGAGCGAGCGCTTAAGCAACGTAAGCACCAGCTGATGTTTATGGTAGATATTGCTGTGCCTCGTGATATCGAAGCAGAAGTTAGTGAGTTAGATGACGTCTATTTATATACCGTTGATGATTTAAAAGACGTGATAGATGAGGGTATGCGTTCTCGACGAGAGGCAGCAAAAGCGGCCGAGGTTATGATTGAAGAAGGCCTTGTAACCTATCTGGAGTCCGAACGTTCATTAGATGCTGTTGGCACTATCCGTGATTATCGACAGCGTATGGAAGCTGTACGAGACGACGAACTAGAACGTGCTATGTTGCTGTTAGCCAAGGGTGAAGAACCACAGCTGGTTATGCAGCGCCTTGCCCGAGGCCTCACCAACAAAATGATGCATGCACCTACAGTGCAATTAAAGAAAGCCAGTGCCCTAGGGGACGACCAAAGCCTAGCGTTATTGCAAACCATGTTTGATTTGAATAAAACCTTATGAAAGCCTCAATACTTAGTAAATTAGAACGCTTGCAGGACCGTTATGAAGAGCTAGAAGCCTTGTTGGGTGTGGCTGAAGTCATTATGGACCAAGATAAATTTCGCGCCTATTCCAAAGAATATGCGGAGCTTGAAGATGTAGTAAAAAACTACGGACAGTACGTTCAGTTGCAAGCCGATATGGAAGAAGCTCAGCTAATGCTGGCCGAAGATGACGCCGACATGAAAGCCATGGCCGAAGAAGAAATTCTAGATGGCAAGAAACGTCAAGCAGAATTAGAATTAGAATTACAGAAGCTGCTGCTGCCAAAGGATCCAAACGATGGTCACAACACCTTTGTGGAAATTCGCGCTGGCACTGGTGGTGATGAAGCAGCTATTTTCGCTGGAGACCTATATCGCATGTACACTCGTTATGCGGAAAATATGGGTTGGAAGGTTGAGATTATCAGCCAAAATGAAGGTGAGCATGGCGGTTATCGTGAAATAATTACCCGCATGGTGGGTAATGACGTTTATTCACGCCTGAAGTTTGAGTCAGGAGCTCACCGTGTACAGCGAGTTCCAGAAACAGAATCCCAAGGCCGTATCCATACCTCTGCCTGTACGGTAGCGGTGATGCCAGAAGTGGATTCGGTAGAGGATGTGGATATTAATAAAGGCGACCTGCGTATCGATACCTTCCGAGCGTCGGGTGCAGGTGGCCAGCACGTTAACAAAACTGATTCTGCTATTCGTATTACCCACCTGCCATCTGGCACGGTGGTAGAGTGTCAAGATGAGCGTTCTCAGCACAAGAACAAAGCTAGGGCTATGTCTTTGCTGGCGTCTAGGTTGTTGTCTAGTGCACAAGAAGTGGTTGCCGCAGAGCAAGCGGATGCCCGTAAGAGTTTAGTGGGTAGTGGAGATCGATCTGAGCGTATTCGTACCTATAACTACCCTCAAGGTAGGGTAACGGATCATCGCATTAACCTGACGCTGTATAAGTTGGCCGATATTATGGAAGGTGAGGTGAATTGCATTATCGAACCATTAAGCAATGAACATCAGGCTAATTTATTGTCCTCGTTAGCAGAAAATGAAGGCTAAGCCTCGCTCTCGTCTTGGCACTAGCATCCACTCAAGCTATACGCGCCAGCAAGCACTAGCTCGGGCAAAGGAAGAGTTTGCTGGTGCTATAGAGCCAACGGACAGCCCTCGATTAGACGCTGAACTCCTGCTGTGCCACGTGCTATCTGTTACCAGCGCTAGTCTCTATACTTGGCCAGAGAAACCTTTAATGCCAGAGCAGTGGCAGAGTTTTTGGCATCTGGTTCAAGAGCGTTGTTTGGGTAAGCCCGTAGCTCACTTGCTTGGGCAGCAAGGGTTTTGGAGCTTAGTTTTACAGGTAGATGCGTCTACCTTGATCCCTCGTCCAGAAACGGAATTGTTGGTAGAAGTGGTGCTTGATCTCAACTTACCAGTTCAGGCCAGTGTGATAGATCTAGGTACTGGCAGCGGTGCAATTGCCTTGGCTTTAGCCAGTGAGCAACCCCAATGGCATGTTGTGGGTGTGGACCAGTCAGCTAAGGCGGTAAGCCTAGCTAAGATTAACGCCCACAATTGTAACCTAGAGCGGGTGAGCTTCTATCAGGGGGACTGGGCGCAAGGATTAGTTAAAGATGCTAACAAGCCGCTGCACTGTTTGGTTAGCAACCCCCCTTACATAGATGCAGAAGATCCACACCTAAATCAAGGTGACGTGCGTTATGAGCCTTTATCTGCCCTTGTAGCAGATAATCAGGGTATGGCAGATATCGATACCATTGCTAAACAAGCAGTGCATTTGTTGGCAGTGGATGGTTGGTTGGCTTTTGAACACGGTTATGACCAAGGTTTAAAAGTAGCAAAGCTGTTAACCTACTTGGGTTTTAATTTGGTTGTCACACGCAAAGATCATAATGGCCAGGATAGAGTCACCTTTGGTCGATGGTCGGGTAAAGGGCCAGACAAATAGCCGTAGGACTAATTATGAACGATGAGCAGTTGCAGCGTTATAGTAGGCAAATCATGTTGCCAGAATTTGATTACCAAGGTCAGCAAAGTTTGCTGAATTCTAGAGTGCTCATTATTGGGTTAGGTGGCTTGGGTAGTCCTGTGGCTCTTTATTTGGCGTCAGCTGGCGTAGGCACTTTAGTTTTGGCAGACGACGACGTGGTGGATCACTCCAATTTGCAGCGCCAGATTATTCATGGCGAAGTTGATGTGGGAGTCAGTAAAGTGGCGTCTGCTCAACAGAGTATTGCTGCCCTTAACAGTGACGTGCTAGTGGTGGCTTTACATCTGCGACTTAAAGGTGAGGTACTGGCTGAAGAGGTGCAAAAGGCCGATATTGTATTGGATTGTTGTGATAACTTAACCACTCGTTTAGCAGTGAATGAGGCCTGTTTGCGGCACCAAACACCTCTGGTTTCCGGTGCTGCCATTCGTATGGAAGGCCAAGTTACCGTGGTGGACCCGCGTCAACCAAACACACCCTGTTACCATTGTTTGATGCAGCTCACAGGCGAGCAAGAACAAAGCTGTTCAACCAATGGTGTGATGGCGCCACTGGTTGGTATTATTGGCGCGATTCAAGCTATGGAGGCCATAAAAGTGCTTTCTAACCTTGGTCAGCCATTGGTGGGTAAGCTGTTGTTATTGGAAGCAAAAACTATGCAGTGGCAAACTTTTGGTTTACCTAAAGATCCGCACTGTCCAAGCTGCGGCACGATTTAATTTTTTTCAGGTTATTTGCTTTTTTTTAGCATTTTTTAAGTTAGTGTGGGCGTAGGTGCTTGACTCTGAATCTCAATGGTTTAATATACGCGCTCTCTGCGGAGGGGTGGCAGAGTGGTCGAATGCAACGGTCTTGAAAACCGTCGTGGGTTAATAGCCCACCGAGAGTTCGAATCTCTCCTCCTCCGCCATTTTATTTGTGCAGGTGTGGTTTTATAACGGCGTCTGAGTAGTAACGTATTAAGAACTTCATACTATGCATTAAGGGGCATAATCTACCAAGCCCCGCAGAGAATTTGGGTCGTTAGCTCAGTTGGTAGAGCAGTTGGCTTTTAACCAATTGGTCGGGCGTTCGAGCCGCCCACGACCCACCATATTAAACCGTATCAACCGGTTAATGTTGATAAACATATTACAGTAGGCTGTACAGCAGTAAAAATCAGGTAATAAGGGGCGCAATCTACCAAGCCCCAAAGAGAATTTGGGTCGTTAGCTCAGTTGGTAGAGCAGTTGGCTTTTAACCAATTGGTCGGGCGTTCGAGCCGCCCACGACCCACCATCACAAGAAAAAGCCCTCGCTAGGAAACCAGTGGGGGCTTTTTTGTGGCCAAAATTAAGCCGCGATTTTTGAATACCCATGGTTGAGTCCTATCAGTGTGCTCATATATCAATACCATATTGGGCCAAGGGTCTGCAGTGGTACGCAAGATAAGTTCGTTATAGCATATAGGCTGAGGTTCACTGTAGTGTCTTGGCCCACCGATCCAGTGCCATTTAGGTAGAATGATGAAACCTCTTTGTGGCCCGTGTATGGTTTTTAGCTGCGCAACCTCATGGTGTTCTATCCACCAACCTCGTTGATGTTGTGGATTAAGGCCGATATCTTCTACAACGGTGGATTGCCAGTTTTCATAGGCGTAGAACAACATGCCTGTTAACAGCAGTTGCTGCCGTGTTGGCAGGGGCACATGTTGTTGCTGCAAAAAATCCAACGCTTCTGCGGTCTGGCTTAATGACAGTTGGTGTTGGCGTAACCGGTCCCATTTAAGGTCCAGACGATCGTGTCCAGCGGGGCCGACAAAGTCTATTAGCTGGGTGCCGCCTTTTTTGAGTAAATAGAACTTTATGGCAAGCTCTAAATGGACTATTTCTGAAGATTTATTTTGGTAGATTAGGTCCAGCTCCCCAAGTGTACGTTCAGGGGTTTGGATAACGAGGTTGCGGGCTATGATGTTGTTGGTCGACGATGACGCAAACAAGCGATCTACACAATCTTCAAAATGTTTTCCCAGACGATAAGCCGGCTGAGCAGGATAGGTGCATAGGCACATCGAAGATAGGTCAGTTTCATGAACCGTATCTTGAGGCTTAAAAATGGTCACTTCTGGCGTGGCTGACATAAGGGGTTGGCTTTGTAATAACCAATTCACGTCTTGTTGAATGTCCACCTTGATAGGGCTGCCAGATTGATGATTTTTTTGATCTTGTTGGCCCACAATAGACGACCCTAGGTTACCATTTAATAACTGAGTATAATGGCAGAGATGAACGCGATACAACTACAATCCTATTATGATCAAACACCTAGGGCCAGACGTATGGCGCTTGTGAGCGTGGGTTTGGTGATGATGATTTGCTCTTTAGCCTTATCAGCAGTGAATATTGCCATACCTCGTATTGCTGAGGACTTGCAAGCTAGTGCTATGGCGGTGAGTTTGATTCCTGTGGCTATGTTGTGGGGCAATGTGGTGTTTTTATTACCCATCGGCCGTATCGCAGACATTGTTGGCCGCAAGCGTGTATTTGTCAGTGGAATGGTATTATTTATATTGTCTTCTCTGTGTGTTTTGTTACCGCAATCTATCGGATCCTTGTTGCTGATTCGCGTGGCACAAGGCATTTCTAGCTCTATGGTGTATGGCACAAGTATGGCGATTATTGGCGTGGTTTATGCTAATTCAAACCGTGGCCAAGCCCTAGGGATTGCGTCATCATCGGTATATCTAGGGCTAACCCTTGGTCCTTTAATAGGAGGTTGGTTAACTGAGCACTGGGGCTGGAAAAGTGTATTTTGGGCACCTATTCCGATCTTAATTTTGTGTTTAGTGGTACTGTCTACCTACGTAAAAGGCGATTGGAAATCATACCTTAGAGCTAAGTTTGATTGGCAGGGTAGTTTGATTTTTGCAGCTTGGGTCAGCGCATTTATGATGGGGTTGTCGCGCTTAACTGATTGGCGATTTGCACTGTTAGCTATCTTAGGATTGATGTTGTTGGCTATTTTTGTGTGGCATCAATCGAAAATCGAATCACCTTTAATACGGCTCTCTGCGTTGAGGGCTAATCGCATTTTTAACCGTTCTTTGTTATCAGCTTTCTTTATTTATGGCTCTAGTTTTTCCATGGTTTTTTTGCTGAGTTTGTATTTGCAGTATATTCATCAGCTTAGTCCCAGTGAAGCGGGCCAAATCGTGTTGATTCAAACCCTGATCATGATGGTGTTAGCGCCAATAACTGGCCGCTTGTCAGATCGCTTTGAACCTAGGGTATTATCGACCTTTGGTTGTCTGCTATTTGTTATTGGTTATGCCATGTTGTTTAGGCTAGATATGCACACCTCTTTACAGTACGTGATGCTGGCATTAGTGTTTTTAGGTTTGGGCTTTGGTTTCTTTTCTTCCCCCAATAACAATGCTGCTATTGGCTCGGTGCCTGCAGATAAATTGAGCATTGCTGCAGTGTTGCTCAATTTGGCACGTACTATGGGCAATATGGTGAGCTCTGCAATTGTAATGACACTCTTTAGTGTCACCATGGGTGGCGCGGCGATCACCGCAGAACTTTACCCGCAGCTTTTGTTAGTGATCAAAATCACCATGGTTTTGTCTGTGTGTTACGCATTGATTGCTGCTACATTCTCCTACCGACGCGGCACTATTCATTAGTTGGGCTGAACACCTGAGTACTTGATAGCAGCAATGTCATAGCCTTTGTTTAGGTTGTTTAGCTCTACTCTATCATCTAACTTTTTGCCAATAAGCGCCAAGGCAAGGGGCGAGTCTATGCTGATATAACCCGAACTAGGGTTAAGTTCGTCTGCGCCAACAATCCGATAATGCCGTTCATTGTCATCGTCGTCAATTAAGGTGACCCAAGCACCAAAATACACTTTATTTGGATCGGCAGGTAACCCTTCTACCACCTTGATATGATCAAGGCGTCTTTGTAAGTAAAGAATGCGGCTGTCCATCTCGCGGAGCATTTTTTTGCCATAAATGTATTCGGCATTTTCTGAACGATCCCCCAAAGCGGCGGCTTCCTGCACAGCTAGAGTGATCACTGGACGTTTGTTACGCCACAGATCATCTAGCTCATCTTTAAGTGCCGCTGCACCTTCTGGGGTGATTAAAGGTGAGCGTTTTGGACCTGGTGGGCGGTAGCGCCCAGCGAAACGCTGGTTTGCAGGTTTCATAGGGCACAGAGCCTCGAAATGGCCACAGGAATTGTGGTCTCTACTCGCATAATTCGAGGGCCAAGGGAGAATGGTATAAATCCTTGTTCGGCCAATTTATCCACTTCATAGTCAGTGAAGCCGCCTTCAGGGCCAATGGCTAAAGTAGTGGCCTTTTTATTTGCGTTAGGGCATGGGTGAGCACTGCGGGGATGGGCCACAAGGCGACGGCTATCAGCTGCCCATTGGTTAAGATTATCTTCTACGTAGGGCTTAAATAACTTGGCTTTGTGCACCAAAGGCAGTTGTGTAGTGCCCGCTTGCTCTAGGCCTAAAAGTAAGTTTTCATAAATGCTTAGAGGCTGCAAAAATGGTGTTTGCCAATAGCTTTTTTCCACTTTAGCACTGTTTAATAGGGTGATTTCGCTTACTCCTAGGGTGGCGCAAGTCTGTAATATTCTGCGCATCATTTTAGGTCTAGGTACGGCAAGTAGTAATTTTAAAGCAAGGGGTGTGGGGCCGTCTTGGTTAAGTGTTATTTCAAGCTGAGTTTCGTGCTCGCTGTGGGTGATTACCTTGCCTAAGCCAATAGCGCCATTAACCTGACCTACTCTAAGGGTGTCGCCAATTTCTGGCCTAATCACTTTAGCAAGATGGGTTTGGCGACGAGGGTCGGTAATTTGAATTTGTCCCATGGAAGACAGTTCATCAACGTTAAAAAGTAGTATATTCATAGCTGCACAGTATAATGGGTCATTACATATATGTGTTGGAGTTTGTGTGGTTATTATTGGAATTGCAGGCCCCTCGGCTTCGGGCAAAAGTCTGTTGGCTAAAAATATAATCGAAGGCTTCGATTCAGATCAAGTGGTGATGATGTCGGAAGACAGCTACTATAAAGATCAACGTAATATGTCTAAAGCACAGCGTAATCTCACCAACTATGATCATCCAGATGCTATGGATCATGAATTAATGGCGCAACATCTCACTGCGTTAGCAGCGGGCCAATCCGTTGAGCAGCCTATATATAGTTTTTATGAACATTTACGAGAATCAAAAACAGTTGTAATGAAACCTTGTAAGGTGCTGATTGTTGAGGGTATTCTATTGTTCACTCAAGAACAGTTACGGTCTTTGTTTAACCTGCGCATTTTTATGGATGTGCCGTTGGATATTTGCTTAATTAGACGTTTAGAGCGCGATGTAAATGAGAGAGGTCGGGATTTGAAGTCGGTTTTAACTCAGTATCAAACTACCGTAAGACCAGGCTTTTTTAACCATGTATCACCATCTCGTGAACATGCGGATTTAATCGTGCCAGAAGGTGGTGAGAATCCAGCCGCTATAGAATTATTAAAAGCCCGTGTCGCTCAAATGCTGACGTAAGCTTAACTTGGAGACATACGATGAATAAAACTTTAGTACTTACTGCCATCTGTGCAGACCGCCCTGGCCTTATTCAAATGCTTTCCGAAGTTATTTATAGTCATGAAGCCAGCTGGGAAGAATCTAGTATGGCCCACCTTGCTGGGCAGTTCGCTGGCATTCTTACGGTCAATGTAGATGAAAATGTGATCCCATCTCTGGAAAAAGACCTCCGTGGGTTAAGTAATCATGGTATGTCCGTAACCTTAAATGAGAGTATGGACTCCGCAGATGCTGCCAACCAACACACCATTTGGGTAGACCTAACCTGCCATGACAAGCCTGGCATTATGCGTGAAGTGTCTAACGTGTTTGTTGCACAAGGTGTAAGCATACAAAGTTTAGATACAGAAGTGGTAAGCGCGTCAATGTCGGGTGGCGACATGTTTGTTGCTGGCGCTCAGCTGCTAGTGCCGAAGGATTTTGACATGGAGAACTTGCAACAAGCCCTCGAGGGCTTGTCCGATGACTTGATGGTGGATTTGGCTCTGGCTGACGAGGAGTAGATTGGCACGTCGCCTATACTCCTGGCAAAGGGGCGGGTGAACTAGCAGAGCGCGTCTAGCTTCTTCTTAAACAGGCCATTCACTTGGCCTGGGTTAGCTGAACCTTTGGAGGCTTTCATTACTTGGCCCATAAAGAAGCCTAGCATTTTGCTTCTCTTTTCTACTTCTGCGTCAACATATTGTTGTACTTGCTTAGGGCTTAGTGCAATAACTTCGTCTATCATGGCTTCGATGGCGCCCATGTCGCTGACCTGTTTAAGGCCGTTGGCATCAATAATATCATCGACTTCGCCAGCTTGTTGCCACAACTCATCAAAGACAGTTTTGGCACCTTTGCTGTTTATAGTGTCATCCTTAACACGGCTAATAAGTTGGCCAAGGTGCACTGCGCTCACGGGTGCTGCATCAATTTCAACGTTGTTTTGGTTCATGTATTTAGCAAGTTCACCAGTCACCCAGTTGGCACTAAGTTTGGCGTCGTTACATATGGCAACCACCGCTTCAAAATAGTCGGCTAAAGCTCGGCTCGAAGATAGCACACCGGCGTCGTATTCGCTTAAGCCGAGTTGGTCCACAAAACGGGCACTGCGTTGGTCTGGCAATTCTGGCAAGCTTTGACGAATGGCATCAATGTAGGCGTCGTCAATTTCGACAGGTAACAAATCTGGGCAAGGGAAATAACGATAATCGTTGGCTTCTTCCTTGCTGCGCATAGGGCGGGTTTCGTTCTTATCAGCATCGTAAAGGCGGGTTTCTTGTGCGATCTTGCCGCCATCTTCCAAAATATCGATCTGCCGTTGTACTTCTACGTTAATAGCGCGTTCGATAAATTTAAAGGAGTTGATGTTCTTTAATTCGGCGCGGGTGCCTAATTTTTGTTGCCCTTTAGGGCGAATAGACACGTTGGCGTCACAGCGCATAGAACCTTCGGCCATGTTGCCGTCTGAAATGCCAATGGTGGTGACGATAGCGTGCATTTTACGCATATAGGCCACCGCTTCTTTAGCATTACTCATGTCTGGCTCTGATACGATTTCTAACAGTGGTGTGCTAGAGCGGTTAAGGTCAATGCCCGTCATGCCATCGTAGTCTTCGTGCAGAGACTTGCCTGCATCTTCTTCAAGGTGAGCACGGGTTACACCTACACGCTTAGTACTGCCATCTTCTAGTTGTATGTCCAAGTGGCCTAAACCCACAATAGGGTGATCCATTTGGCTGGTTTGATACCCTTTTGGCGAATCTGGATAGAAGTAGTTCTTGCGGGCAAATACAGAGTGTTTGCAAACCTCAGCATTAATAGCGGTGCCAAAGGTCACGGCCATACGTAATGCTTCTTCGTTAAATACAGGCAATGCACCTGGCATACCTAAATCTACCAAGGTGGTTTGAGTGTTAGCTTCTGCGCCAAAACCCACTTTAGCGCCAGAAAATAATTTAGATTTGGTGGCTAACTGAACGTGGATTTCTAGACCAATGACAATTTCCCAAGACATAATTAAGCTCCCTTTTCTTCGTTAGATACGGGCATGCCTTTAGATGTTGGTATTTGCAGGTGCCAATCGGTGACTTGTTGATACTGGTGGGCAATGTTCAACAGCTTTGCTTCGGCAAAGTAGTTACCCATAATTTGCAGCCCTACTGGGCGGCCATTAACAAAACCAGCTGGAGTAGACATGGCTGGAATACCAGCCATATTGGCAGATAAAGTGTAGATGTCTTCTAGGTACATAGCCACAGGATCTTTGCTATTGCTGCCTAAATCAAAAGCAGGGGTTGGAGCTACGGGGCCCATGATAACGTCCACTTGAGACAGGGCTCGAGTAAAGTCGTCTTTAATTAAGCGTCGAATGCGTTGGGCTTTAAGGTAATAAGCGTCGTAATAACCTTCAGATAATGCATAGGTGCCCACCATGATGCGACGCTTCACTTCGGTACCAAATCCTTCAGCTCGGGTGCGGCAATAAAGGTCCATTAAGTCTTCTGGTTGGTCACAACGGTAACCATAACGGACACCGTCAAAACGGCTTAAGTTGGAAGAAGCTTCTGAAGGTGCGATGACGTAATAAGCCGGAATGGAAAGTTCTAGGTTAGGCAAGCTAATATCAATAATTTGCGCACCAAGGCCTTCAATCTGCTTTACGGCGTTCATAATGCATTCGGCCACCTGAGGGTTAAGGCCTGAGCCAAAAAATTCTTTGGGTAGGCCTATCTTTAAGCCTTGTAGAGGTAGGTTTAAATCAGCGGTGAAATCAGGCGTCTCTTGTTGCACACTAGTGGAGTCTAGCTCGTCAAAACCTGCCATAGCGTTAAGCATAATTGCTGCGTCTTCTGCTGTTTGGCACATAGGTCCGGCTTGGTCTAGGCTAGACGCGTAAGCAATAATACCAAAACGCGAAACACGGCCATACGTAGGTTTGATGCCCGTTAAGTTACAAAAAGAGGCAGGCTGACGAATAGAACCGCCTGTGTCGGTGCCGGTGGCAGCGGGCACAAGACCTGCTGCCACTGCGGCGGCAGAACCGCCAGAAGATCCACCCGGCACGGCGTTTAAGTCCCACGGATTTTTAACAGCACCAAAAAAACTGCTTTCGTTAGAGGAGCCCATAGCGAACTCATCCATATTAGTCTTGCCAACACACACTGCACCGGCAGATAACAAGCGTTGCCCTACGGTAGATTCGTAAGGTGGTACAAAGTTCGCCAACATTTTAGAAGCAGCTGTGGTGACTTGGCCTTGGGTGCAAAATAGATCTTTGTGGGCGAAAGGAACACCCGTGAGTATGTCTGCGGTGCCAGCAGTAAGGCGCGCATCAGCGGCATCTGCTTGGGTTAAGGCAAGGTCTTCTGACAAGCTAATAAAGCTGTTGTAGATTGAATCACGGGCCTTAATGTCAGCAATAATGTCTTGAGTGATTTCACGGCTAGAGTATTCTCCAGCAGCCAAATCTTTAGAAATTTGAACTAGGGTTTTGTTGGTCATGGTTATGCTGTCGCTTTGTTAATCGAATACGTTAATCAAGTACTTTAGGCACAAGGTATAGGCCGTCTTCCGTAGCAGGCGCTATAGCGATAAAGGCTTCACGTTGGTTGTCGCAAGTGACTTCATCTTTACGCAGGCGTTGTGTTGCATCGTGAGGATTGGACAGAGGCTCTACACCATCGGTATCTACTTGTTGCATCTGGTCGATAAGGGACAAGATGCTGGAAATGCTATTAGCGTAATCGTTAGTTTCGCTATTGATGACTTGCAAACGGGCAAGAATGGCGATCTTTTCGATGTCAGCGTTTTCTAAGGCCATAATGTTCTCGATTTAGGCTATATTAATCACCTGAGCAGAAGTTGAACTTTTTAGTTCAATTACACTCAAAATGGTATTGAAATTAGGCTGCTAAATTGAAGCAGAACTTTAAGTTAATTTGCAACAAATGTATAAGAAGCAAAAAAGGGCTCTAATTTAGCATAAATTGCGCCGTTGGAAAACGAATTAACCTTGCTCAAATGCCCCTTGATTGTTAATATTTAACACTTAGTAGCAGCGGTTTATGTAGATCGCAATTATTCTCCGATTAGAGCCAATAAACTAGTATGTTTAAAAAAATCCGCGGCCTATTTTCTAGCGACCTATCTATTGATCTAGGTACCGCTAATACCCTAATTTATGTCCGTGACAAAGACATTGTACTTAACGAGCCATCAGTAGTTGCAATTCGTACTCATGGTAACCAAAAAAGTGTAGCTGCAGTAGGTGCCGATGCTAAACGCATGTTGGGCCGCACGCCTGGCAACATTATGGCTATTCGTCCTTTAAAAGACGGTGTGATTGCAGATTTCCATGTTACGGAAAAAATGTTGCAGCACTTTATCCATAAAGTACATGAAAACAGTTTTATGACACCTAGTCCTCGGGTGTTGGTGTGTGTGCCGTGTAAATCTACCCAAGTTGAACGCCGCGCTATCAAAGAATCGGCCATGGGCGCAGGTGCCCGGGAAGTGTACTTAATAGAAGAGCCTATGGCAGCCGCAATTGGTGCAGGTTTGCCCGTTGAGCAGGCCAGTGGCTCTATGGTGGTTGACATCGGTGGTGGTACCACTGAAATTGCCATCATCTCTCTTAACGGTGTGGTTTATTCAGAATCCGTACGTGTGGGTGGTGACCGTTTTGACGAATCCATTATAGCTTATGTGCGCCGAAACTATGGCTCCCTAATTGGTGAAGCCACTGCGGAGCGTATTAAACAAGAAATTGGTACAGCATATCCAAGTACTGACATCTTAGAGATTGACGTCAGAGGCCGTAACCTTGCGGAAGGTATTCCACGTAGTTTTACACTTAACTGCAACGAAATTATGGAGGCTATGCAAGAGCCGTTATCCACTATTGTTCAGTCTGTTAAGAGCGCCTTGGAGCACTCGCCACCAGAACTAGCTTCCGATATTGCCGAAAGTGGTATTGTGCTCACCGGTGGTGGCGCATTGCTGCGTGATTTAGACCGTTTGATCAGTGAAGAAACGGGTTTGCCAGTTATTATTGCAGAAGATCCTTTAACTTGTGTAGCACGCGGTGGCGGTAGGGTCTTGCAGATGCTTGACGATAGTACCTTTGACTTACTGGCCAGAGATTAAACTGTTCAATTTAGAATAAAACAACGGCGGGGTGGCTTAAGCAATCTCGCCGTTGTTGCTTTAACACGATTGGATCGTTAGGAGACTTGTTATCAATCCTTTGTTTAAGGGCCAATCTACTGTTAAAAAATTCATTACTTACGGTTTGATTTGTCTCAGTTTAATTATTTCTGACTACCAGTTTGATCAAATGCAACGGATTCGTGCGTGGCTCTCATTGGCTGTTACTCCCGTGCAATGGCTGGTTGATGTGCCTCAACGCTCATGGACTTGGTTGGATGAAAGGTTGCAGGTTCGTGATGAACTGATTGCCGAAAACAAACAATTAAGAGCCAAAACCTTGCTGGCCGAAAGAAGAGTGCAGAAGCTAGCCGCGCTCACTGTGGAAAACTTCCGTTTGCGCGACCTGCTTAATAGTAGCGAACAGTTAGACGAAAAAGTCACCGTCAGCGAACTTGTTGGTATTAATTCGGACCCCTTTACCCATCAGGTGATTATTAATAATGGTTTTAATAGTGGCGCTTTTGTAGGCCAGCCGGTGCTCGACGCCACTGGTGTCATGGGGCAAATAATTTCCACTTCCGCTTTTACTAGCCGAGTGTTATTAATTACTGATGCAGATCATGCCATCCCCGTGCAGGTGAACCGTAATGGTTTACGCACCGTGGCCTATGGCCTAGGTCAATATGATTATTTGGAACTACAAGACCTCTCTGATACAGCCGATATTGAAGTAGGCGATATATTAGTTAGTTCGGGGTTGGGTTTACGCTTCCCCAAGGGTTATCCTGTAGCGCAAGTGATTGAGGTGCGACATTTTACCGGGCAAGACTTCGCTAAGGTGTGGGCTAAACCCACAGCTCAACTAGATCGCTCACGCCATCTGCTATTGATCGAAACACCACAGCAGCAAAATCTAGCTCAACAGGACGGTAACTAATGGTTATGCAAAGGGCTCATAATCGCGGGGTGCCTTTTATAACCCTGCTTGCCGCCTTTATGCTAACCGCGTTACCTATGCCCGAGTGGGTGCAGTGGGGTTGGCCAGAATGGGTTTTAGTCGTCTTCATTTATTGGGTCATCGCCTTGCCCCATCGGTTTGGCTTAGGCTGGGCGTTCATATTGGGATTGTTGCTTGATCTATTACAGGGAAATCACCTAGGGGTTAATGCGCTAGCTATGGTAGTGGTGACTTTTTTTACTATGCTAATGTACCGTCGTTTGCGCATGTACCGTTCTTGGCAACAAGCCGTTGTGGTGTTTTTTTTAGTGGCCATTAACCAATGTATTACCTATTGGTTTCAAGGGATCGGCAGCAACGCTAGCAGTGGTTTGTGGTTTTTGTTGCCAGCGCCAATAAGTGGTTTGCTTTGGTTGTGGTTATTTGTTGTGTTACGTGGCATTCGCCGAGCGTTTAAAGTCACTTAAGGTAAAGGATAGAGCCGCACAATGAACGAAGAAATTCTCATTAATTTCAGCCCCATGGAAACCCGCGTGGCGGTGATTGAAAATGGCATGCTACAAGAAGTTCATCTAGAGCGTAATGACCATCGTGGCATTGTGGGCAATATCTATCTGGGTAAAGTTGCTCGTGTTTTGCCAGGCATGCAGGCTGCGTTTATAGAGATTGGCTTAGAGCGCGCAGGATTTATTCATGTGGCTGATATTGAACCACAAAATGGCCAGCCACATTCAGATGAAATCGCACAACTAGTAAGAGAAGGACAAAGCTTGCTAGTGCAAGTGCTAAAAGACCCCATTAGCACTAAAGGCGCCCGCCTTACTACCCAAATTTCTATTCCATCACGTTACTTAGTGTATTTGCCCGGAAGTGACCATGTGGGCATATCTCAGCGTATCGAAGATGAAGACGAAAAGCAGCGCCTTAAACAATGCATAGAGAGCTACTTAGCTCAGCCTGCAGGGCTGCAGGATACGTCTAAACTCACCGAGTCTGAATTCACCAAGGAAGGTGTTATTGTTCGCACTGTAGCTGAAGGCGTTAGTGAACAAAGCCTGCAGCAGGATGTTGATTTTCTAAGGCGCTTATGGCGCCAAGTCAGCCAACAAATTGCCGCTGGCAAAGCTCCTCAAATAATCTATCAAGATCTACCCTTAGCGCTCCGAACCTTGCGAGATATTGCCCATCCGCAGATCGAGAAAATTCGCATCGATTCAAAAGAAACGTATCAAAAAGCTACGGAATTCATTGATCAGTTGGTGCCAGATATGGCCACTAAGTTAGAACATTACCCCGGTGGGCGACCTATTTTTGACCTCTATAATGTAGAAGACGAGATTCAAAAAGCCCTTGGGCGCAAAGTGCAGTTAAAATCTGGTGGTTATATCATTGTTGATCAAACCGAAGCTATGACCACGGTGGATGTTAACACTGGGGCTTATGTAGGGCATCGTAACCTAGAAGAAACCATATTTAAGACCAACCTTGAGGCGGCAACCGCTATAGGTAGACAGCTTAGACTGCGTAATCTTGGCGGCATTATTATTTTAGATTTTATTGACATGCAAGATCTAGAACATCAGCGCCAAGTGGCTCGAACCTTAGACCGCGCGTTAGCTAAAGATCACGTTAAAACTAAAGTGTTAGCATTGTCAGAACTAGGCTTGGTCCAAATGACACGAAAACGCACGCGCGAAAGCCTCGAGCAGCTTTTATGCGAGCCCTGTTCTTCGTGTGAAGGTACGGGCACCAATAAAACGCCAGAAACTATCTGTTACGAAATATTTCGAGAAATTCTGCGGGCCCATAGAGCTTACGACACGAATACTTATTTGGTACTGGCATCACAAGCTGTCATCGATCAACTTCTAGATGAAGAAGCTCATCGTTTAGCAGAGCTAGAGCAGTTTATAGGTAAGACCATTTCCTTACGGGTAGAGCCCATGTATGTTAGCGAACAGTACGATGTGGTGTTGCGTTAATGGTAGCTAAAATCATCCACTGGTTAATGGCTGGTGTGTGCCTATTGTTAGTTGTGTCGGCGCTGAGTTTATCTTGGTTACGCTGGGGTATTGATCATCATCCGCTATACCATCAATGGGTTGAAAAAGAAGTTAGTAGAGCCATTGGGCAAGAACTAAAGTTAGAGTCTTTTCAAGTGAGGTTAGTAGGTACAGGCTTACGGCTAAGCCTAACAGGTATAGAAACCGTAGAAGGTTTAACCCTCGCTCGTTTAGCTTTAGGCGTTGATTTATGGGAGTCCTTGCAAGAGGACATGTTGCGCTTATCCCATGTTCAAGCTACGGGCTTGGCCATCAATGTTGGGCAGCAAGAAGACGGTAACTGGACCCCTCAGACTACCAGTGAAAATGGGTCTCAAACTGTTCCCCAGCTCATGCTGGCAGTAGCAACCAGAGTGCCTCAATTATTATTGCATGACATTAGCCTTACCCTAATACCCAACCAAGGCCGGCCTATTAGCATACCTAAGTTGAATGCTCAGGTACATGTGGCAGCAAATACTGGCCTTGGATTAACGCGGATTATGTTATCTCTACATGGCGATACCGATACTAATACCAAAGCACTAGATTACGACTTAGAAACCCAAGTAACTCTTGATATTAAAACCAACGAAACCATCCAGCGCGCGCAAATCTATTTGCACACTAATGGTTTGGAAATAGCCCCTTGGCTGTCATTGTTGGTACCCGATGAATCATTTCTTCACCTGGAGCGTTTGCGCTTGGGTGGCAAGTATTGGTTAGATTATCAGGTTAATAAACATCTTCAATTAGTTACTGAAAGTGCCCAATTACAGCTCCTTACACCCACTGATCAGGTAGATTTGATAGGTGACATCAGAGCAACTAGCCTGCTAGACGAGCAGGTAACTTTAGATTGGCAATTAGCAAATTGGAATCTTACAGGGCAAGCGTTAAGTGGGCAGATTAATGATGTGGCTTTGCCCTTCAGCGAACTGCAGGCCCATAAAATAAATCAACGGCTCGTTGTGGGCAGCCCTAAACTCCATTTGGCTAATGCACAAAAATTATTGAACACCATTAAAAGTTTGCCAGTAAAGATCAATTTACCTATTCAGTCGTTAGCACCGAAGGGCTGGGTGCACCAGGCTCAGTTGCATTTAGATTTTCAGCAGCAGCTAGAATTTTTGTTTACCGGTAATATGCAGCAAGTGAGTATCGATGCATGGTCTGGGGTGCCGCAAATAAATCAGGCTGATGGCCATATCTGGCTCAACCGCTATGGTGGCAAGGTGGTCATTGATGACATAGATGGTTTGCAGTTGCGCATTACTAAACTTACTTCGCTGCCATGGCAGTTCAGTGGCTTACAAGGGGAGTTCAATTGGCGCTACGGTGCCTTGGCTAACCGTTTTAACTCATCCAATATGAATGCCAGCTTTGACCAAGGGCATATTAATTTAAAAATGGCGGCTGCGTTTCCTCGTAAAGGCTCAACTGCAGAACCTTTTATACAACTGGCTTTGGGTATGCAAAATCTCGACCTAGGCACCCTGCCTGGTATGCTGCCAGACATTGTACTCGGCGGCAAGTTGGGCGCTTGGCTGGCGACGGCAGCACCTATTGGGACGCTCACTGAAGCCGCTCTAATTTACAACGGCCGTCCAGGCGATATTGCAAACGCTGTCGGCGTTATGGCAAGGTCTATGCCTATTGCGGCACATGTGGAAGCACCAAGTTTTAGTTATCACCAATATTGGCCCCAAGTCCAAGGCCTAAAGGCTAATTTGACATTAGACCACAAAGGCGCACTAGTAGAAGTTCAGACTGGGTCTGTGGAGCACAGCCAAATAACCCAGTCGGTGAAAGGTTGGCGAGTTGAAGTTCCTGTGCTCCAAACAATAGATAAACAACGCCGTTATATAACAGTGCAAGGGCAAATAGTAGGTGAAGCTTCGCAGCTGATGACTTTGGCAGAGGAGTTACCGTTGAACCTCAGCTTACCCACATGGTTGAACGCGCTAAAACCCCAAGGGGAAGTGTCTTTATATGGTAGTTTAGCGATACAACCTATGACCTTAAGTTATCTAGTGATAGCGTCAATGGTTATTGGGCGCCCTTGCAAGCTGATTTGCGCCATGTTGAACTTGAAGTTGGCTTGAGCTCTGCCCGCGGGGGTATTGGAACTATTACTGGTAATGGCCTTATAGACGGCCAATTGATCACCTTTAAGCGCCTATCCAAAGTTGATCTTGCAAAACCCTGGTTGTCTCAAATCCCTAATAAAATTTTGCGCGACGTCAATGCTAACTTAACTGCAAAACAAGATAATCTAACGATGGAATTTGAGGGGCGATTACCATCACATTATTTGGCAACAAAAGTTAACCAGCCTTGGGCACAAGAAATCTCAGGCGCACTACCCTTTGTTGCAAGGTTGTCTACTTGTGCTCAAACAGCAGCTTTGTGTACTTCGCTAAGCGCAGAGGTTGATTTGACTAAAGCGGGTATAGATCTGCCAGCTCCTTTGAGTCAATTACAACAGTTACAGTTGCTAGGCCATTGGCAGCAAGATCATCAAAATTGGTATGCCAGTATAGATCAGCATCAGGTTGCCGTTAAACTGGGCCCTGAGGAGAACTCTAGTGGTTTAAATGTATTAGGTACAAATGTAGCTTTTCAAGGTGCCGTTGATTGGGCGCAGCAGGGGCAATGGACTCTTGGTGGGCAAATAGATTTTGTGGATTTGGAGCCATGGTTGGACGTTTATCAAAATCGTTTCCAAACGTGGCGGATAACAGCAGACAAAGAGCCTGCAGCTGTAGTATTACCCGAAATAGATGTGAAAATAAAGCGAACAACCTGGAATGGTCTAGATGTCGACCAAGCCTCAATAACACTAGAGCCGCTTACTGAATCAGGTGATTTTTTAACGTTTAAACCATGGCGCTTACGACTTACATCAGAACAGTTAGCTGGCAAGATAGACTATTTTGGCGCTGAGCACCCATTAATGATCCACGTTGACTACGTCCATGTAAACTTTCCAGAACCAGCAACAGAAACGGATGAAGATGAAGACTTACTAGAAAATTTTGATCCTAGCAAATTGCTAGATGCCGACGTAACGATTGATGAGATAGTTAAGAATGGTGAATCTTTTGGTCAGTGGCAGTTTAAAATTCGGCGTCAGGGCACTCAAGTTAATGTACATGACTTAGATGCGTACATTCGACACAGCTATCTGCAAGGTAATCTAATTTGGGATAAAACCGACGGGGCTCATCGCACTCAGTTTACTGGCCGTGTTGCATCTAGTGATACTGCCAGCATGCTAGTGGACTGGGGCTATAATCCTTCGCTTGTTGTCGAAACGTCTGCTATTGAGGTGCAGTTAGATTGGCCTCGCTCTCCCTTGGCATTTGCGGTAAAAGAAGCCAGTGGCGATTTAGGCCTGCGTCTTAAGAAGGGCAGCTTCTCTTCTTCACCAAATATGACCAAAGGCTTAAGAGTTTTAGCTCTGCTCGATATGAGTCGACTCATGCAGCGTCTGCAACTGGATTTTTCTGACATCATTCAGCCAGGCTTTAGCTTTGACAGTATCGCTGCCCAGTATCATTTTGAGAATGGCTTTGCATCAACTGTCTCACCTTTGACGCTGAAGTCTGCGACGTTGCAGTTAGCAATGGACGGTTGGATTGATTTTAATCGGCGACAAGTAGACAATAATTTAATTGTTACCTTGCCGGTGGTAGATAAGCTGCCTTTAGCTGCCTTATTCGCTGGCCTACCACAGCTGAGTGGCGTCATATACTTGGCTAATAAACTTATTGGTGATGAACTGGCTACCTTTACTAGCGCCCGCTACAGTGTGTTGGGCTCCCTTGATAACCCAGATATCACATTGGTGAAGATGTTTGATAAAGACTACCAACAACAGTCTATTCAGGAGCGCATTGAAAATGTCATCTCAATTGAGTGAATCTAGCCCAGTTTCAAGTCAAGCTATTAATTTAACTGGACCAGGCCCTGCCGTTGCCGTAGTGCAGCTTGTTAGCAAGCTCAGTGTTAAAGATAATTTACTAGCAGCGGCATTGCTGATCCAGCGGGCTAGCTTGCAGGGCGCACAGCTTGTTATGCTGCCAGAGAGTTTCGCAGTGTTTGGTGATCCACAAATGGTGGCTTATGGTGCAGAAGCTGCTATACCAAAACGAGGATTACGTCTGTGGTTATCACAGCAAGCCAAGGCTAATAAAGTATGGCTTATTGGCGGTACCATACCTTGCCAGGAAGGTATAAAAGATCTTAACAAGGTCCGTTCGTCTTGTTTTGTTTACGACCACGAGGGAGCTGAAGTAGCTCGCTACGATAAGATTCATATGTTTGATGTGGACATTGCCGACAGTCATGGCAGTTACCGTGAATCGGATACCTTTGAAGCTGGTGATGAACTGGTGGTGATTGATACGCCTGTAGGTAAGGTGGGATTGACCATTTGTTATGATTTACGTTTCGCAGAAATCCACGCTAGGCTGGTAGATTTAGGAGCTCAGATCATAGTTAATGGTTCGGCCTTTACCAGAACCACAGGCCAAGCACATTGGCACACGTTATTGCGTGCGCGAGCTATTGAGACTCAGTGTTATATTCTGGCTGCATCTCACGGTGGTCAGCACGATCATCGGCAAACCTTTGGCCACTCTATGATTATTGATCCGTGGGGTGAAATCATAGTGGAACTAGACGAAGGTCCAGGCATAGCTGTAGCACGAGTCAATCTCGAGCACTTACAGTCAATAAGAGCCGCCTTTCCGTTACAATCGCAACGACGATTGAAATAAAAAAGCCGACAAATTTGCCGGTTTTGTATCAGACGGTGTTATTAAAACTCTTCCCAATCGTCATCACTTTTTGGGGCAGGTTCTGGTTGAGGCGTAAATGCCGGCGTTGTCATTTCTGCCAAAGCTTCTTTACCAAATACTTCTTCAGCAGATTTTAGTGGCGCAGCCGTAGGGGTGTTAATACCAGAAGTGGTCACTTTAAAGAAGGAGATTTGATTCTTAAGTGCTTTAGTTTGATCGCTTAACGAATAACTAGAAGCCGAAGACTCTTCAACTAAGGCAACATTTTGTTGGTTAACATTCTCTAGCTGACCTACAGCAGAATTGATCTGGTTAACTACTGTGGTTTGTTCACTAGTTGCAGTGGCAATTTTGGCTACAATATCGCTCACTTTAGTGATCGACTCGCTAATAGAGGATAAAGATTCACCGGTCTGGTTCACTAAGCTACGGCCCTCTTTTACCTTGTTGGAGCTGTCGTCAATAAGTACTTTGATGTCCTTGGCGGCATCGGCTGCCCGTTGGGCAAGGGTTCGTACTTCCCCCGCTACTACTGCGAAACCCCTACCATGTTCACCGGCTCTGGCCGCTTCAACAGAAGCGTTAAGAGCTAGCAAGTTGGTTTGGAACGCAATACCGTCAATCAAGGTAATGATAGGAACGATTTTACTACTAGATTCTTCGATATCACTCATGGCTTGAACAGCTTTGTTTACCACTTCTACACCGTTGGAGGAATCTTTTTGTGTACCCATTACTAAGCTACTTGCCTCATTAGCACGGTTAGTGTTGTGCTCAATGGTGGCAGCCATTTCTTCCATGCTAGAAGACGTCTCTTCTAATGAAGCACTTTGCTCACTTGTGCGCTGGGAAAGGTCATCAGAGCCACGACTAATAGCGTTGGCGTTTGAAGCCACACTATCTGTTGCTTGTAACACGGCAGACACCGTTTTTTCCATGTTCTCAACAGAACTATTAAGAGCCGATGTTAAGTCGTCTAAGCGGCCTTTGTACTTGCCAGTGATGCGCTGAGTTAAATTACCATAGGCCATCTTTTCTGCCATCGCAGTGGTTTCGCTTAGAGCTTCGGCAATGGCACTGATAGAGTTATTGACGCCCATCTTAAGCTGATCTAAATCGCCTTTAAGTGGGGTGTTTACTCGTAAGTCAAAATCACCTAACGCAGCCGCATTCATCACTTGGTTAATTTCACCAATGGCCTGTTCCATGGTCTCCATAGTGCGGATTAGTGTGCTGCGGAAATTACTTTCAACCTCCACACCCTCTAAACGATAACCAAAGTTACCCTTAGCGATCGCGTTTAGTACCTGCTTAAGGGCATCCATAGTTTTCTCTACACTGTCTGCAGAGTTGTTCACACCATCTTTTAAGGTGGCCAAGTCGCCCTTGAAATTAAGTTCAATACGATTGTCGAACTGACCTTTAGATACGTCTGTCACCACTCTATTGACAGCTCCAATAGCATTTTGTAAGGATTCTAAATGCTGGTTAACTGCCCCTGCCATTTGACCAATTTCATCGGTTGAAGAGATATCCTTATTGCGTAGTGAGAAATCACCAGATTCATCTAATTTTGTAAACAAGCCAGATAATGAGCGAATTGGCCGGCCTATTGATGCTGATATAAAGTAGGCAAAAATTAAGATAAGGATAATGCCAATAATGCCAACTTTTAGCATCAGAATTTTAAGCTCTTCAACGGGTGAAAAGGCTTCAGACTTGTTGGTTTCGGCCAGTAAAGCCCACTCAGTATCTAAAATATTAACTGTTGTGTAAGCGGACAGTATAGATTTCCCTGCACGGTTGACGATAAACTGTGACCCTGTTTTTCCTGCGAATGCAGATTTAACAGCCTCTGATTCTACACGCCCTAGTTCAGGGTCAGCAAACGACGCTTTAACAGTATGATTGATCGGGTCAAGGAAAGAGTCAGATCGCATTAAATAATCATAGCCCACTAAATAGGATTCCCCTGTTGCACCCATGCCAGAGCGCTCACCCATAACTCTATTTACACCCTGTAGAGAGATTTGTAGGGCAACAATCATTGCTACGTTGCCATCAGCACTTTTAATGGGTTGGGCAATAAAACTGGCGGGTTCACCATTGCTGGGTGCATAGGGTTTAAAATCACCAAACCCAAACTCGCCAGTAGTTATAACTTGTTGAAACAGCCTGCCTAGGTGAGATCCCAGGTGAGATTCAGCATAAGTGCCATCAATAAGGTTGGTTTGATAGTCAGCCTGTTTGGCGGCGGTATAAAAAATATAGCCATCTGGGTTAATTAGGAATAGGTCGTAATAACCAAATGTTTCAATGTAGGTAGTGTAGTAGTCTTTTTCTCCACCAGCCCTGTTTAGATTAAAGGCTTCGAAAGCGTTATTGTCTAACAACAGGGCTCGTTCTAAGGTTTCCCTGAGTACGTCAAGATCATCTTTAGTCGATTGAAAATAGTCTTCTATTTGAGTTTTCTTAATGCCACGTACAGCTTCAAGTTGATTGAATGATTGTTGTTCCAAAGCTTTGGTTGCACTATCTAAAGTGGCAATACCTAGTGCTATGAAAGGGATGATGCCGACTAACAAAAAAGAAGTGATAAGCTTTTTGCTAATGCTTAGGTTGGCAAGCCAATTCAACATGGGGGAACTCTCTGTGTGCAAGCATTTGCAAAAACCATTGCAAAAACTAGGTAATTATTATGTTAGAAACAGATTACACTTGTACTTGGTACATGGCTAGTCTGTTTAAACACTTAATCCCATTGTAACAGTGTAAGTGTTTTAAGGGGGGTTACAGAAGGCCTCAAATTGGCATGTTTATGTCACCCCAGGGGTATTTTTTATTGCTGTTTGTACCTAGTTTCTTATGGGGCTGCCTAGATCAAGCATACTTACAATACGAGCTTGGGTATCACTAGATCGCGCTAAGCGTAAGAAAGACTCTCGCTCGGCATCGTACAAATCCTGTTCACTCATCATGGTATTGGCCTTTACCTTACCGCCGGTAAAAATACGCGCTAATTCGCTGCCTACAGCAACGTCATGTTGGGTAATTTTTTCTTGGTCTTCAGCTTCGAACAACCAGTCCATCATTTCACGATAGGTCTCTTCACCAGCCATAGGTAATGGTTTGCGGGGTTTGGCTTTTTTGACCTTATCAAGCTGCGATAGAGCTTCGCTTAATAAACGATCTCGATTCATCATGTATTGATCTTCAGGGTAAAGCATTGCCTGTTCAGTGGCTTCTAGAGGTGATTTTGCCGTCCAGCCATAACCAACAATCATAAACGCTTTCCATGCGGCAGCTTTGATGTCGCCAAGCACTTCATACCAACGGTATAGGTACTCTTTACAACCGCCACCACCTGGCACCACGCCAACGCTAGCTTCTACCAAACCCATAACCGAGTTGGCGTGTCCAATAACGTGATCAGCTGCTAACACTACTTCAAAGCCACCACCAATGGACATGCCAGCCGGAGCAGCAATTACGGGTAATGGGCACTTATTAATGGCGTGCATGGTTTGTTGAAAATGATGAAGGAAATTATCCATGCCAGTATAATCTTCCGTTTCAAAGAACCCACGGAAGGCCGTTAAATTAACCCCACAAGAGAAATGCTGGGCGTCATTATGTAGCACAACACCACGCAATTGGCGGTTTTGGGCGTGTTCCAGAGCGTGTCGAATAACATCCATAGATTCCTTATCTAGGGCGTTGGCCTTGGAGTGAAACTCTACAATGGCGGCGTTGTCGTACACAAACCAGCTGGCTTTAGCATTACTGTATTCAGGTGTTAAAGTTTGACGTAATTCAGAGAAACGCAGCATTCCTGGTGGTCGTTCTATAGCAACGTATTCACCGCACTGGTCTAAACTACATAATTGCTGCTCAATAACTTGGTAAAACCCTTGTTTCTTAGCAGCCAGTAACAACATGGGCGCTACTTTGCGATCTTCTTGTTGCATGCGTTCAACCACGCGTTGAGCACCAATCTGGTCTAATAATTCAAACGGGCCATAAATCCAGTTGTAGCCTAATTTCATAGCGTCGTCGATGGGTAAAATGTTGCTGCCTATTTCTGGGATTAGTGCAGCTGCGTAGTTTAGAGTGCTAGACAGCACCTGCCATGCAAAGCGCCCGTAAACACTATCGTCATCTAATAACGCGGCTACGCCTTCGGCTTCCGCTTTTTGTGCCAACGGCAACTGTAATCGGGTTGTTGGTTTGTATACCCCAGTAATCAAGTTCAATGCTTCTCTGCCAGATTCCGTGTCTCGGTAAAAACCTTGGCCACCTTTATTTCCCGTTTGTCCATTGTCAACCATTTGGGTCATCAGGGGGATTGGTTGTGCGTATTGATGGAACTCGTCGCCTGCTGGCAAAATACTTTCTAGACTTTTGGCAACGTCGGCCATGAGGTCGATACCTATTAAGTCGTATAAACCAAATACGCCCGTTTTAGGGATGCCCATGGGGCGGCCAAATAAGACGTCAGCTTCGGTGGGTGATAAGCCCAATTTAAATGCTGTATGTAGTGCGCATTGGATTGCAAATACGCCAACACGGTTACCCAAAAAACCTGGGGTGTCTTCACACACCACAACGCCTTTACCTAGATTGCTTTCACAAAACTGGTCTAAGGTATCGATCACCTCGTCACGCGTGTGTTCGCCACGTACAAGTTCTAACAAGCGCATAAAGCGCACAGGATTAAAGAAGTGGGTGATGGCAAAACGCTCACAAAAGGCCTGTGGCATTCCTTGAGTGAGTAGACTGATAGGAATGGTGGATGTGTTTGAAGTGACGATGGTGTCTGGGCCTGTGATGGCATCAATACGCTGGTATAAGGCTTGTTTAATATCCAAACGTTCAACCACAGCTTCTGCTATCCAATCACAATCAGCTAACTGCTCAAAGTCGTCCTCGGTGTTGCCACAGTGAATGAATTGGCCCGCTTCGTTACTCATTAAACCTGGAGAATTTACGTTTTGTAGGCGTTTAAATCCGCGTTCAGCTAACGCGTTAACGCTGTCCCCAGAACTGGGTAGATCTAATAACCATACTTCCACACCAGCATTAGCTACTTGGCCTGCAATACCTGCGCCCATAGTACCGGCACCTATGACCGCAACCTTTTTAATGGGTGTTTTTGCCGATAATGAATTGTTGATTAGTTTGGCCATGGTTATTTCTCTACGGATTGGATAAATGTTTTCATAATGCTAAGGCTTTGTTTTGGAGCTTCCATCGGCAACATATGTCCCGTTTCCTCAACCACTCGCGCTTGTGTGTTTAAATCTTGTGCCAGTTTTAAACCTTCTTTTTTGGGTGTCATACGATCTTGCCCAGCGAGAATAACGCAGCTTGGACAGCTCATACTGGCTAGCTGGCGTGCTCTTTCTGAGCCTTTGGTATAGGCATTACAAGCGGCGAGATCCGTAGCTAAAGGGTTGTTAGCCATAATGCGCGCGCCAATACCAATGGGTTGCATTCCAGGCACAGCACTAGCACCATATTGATGTTGGTTACCAAAGCCCCACTGCAGCATCATTTCTGCAGCAGCTGTAGGGTTTTTTTGCGCCGTTTCCACTAATGCATGATTCACGGGTATAGCACTTGCAGTGGCAAGGGCTGTGACAGATTTAAGACGTTCACCTAGCAAGACGGCAGCCTCTAAGGCCACGAGAAAACCTTGGGAGTGGCCCACTAAATGTACCTTGGTTACCTTGGCGGCATCCAATGCCCGTATTACCCATGAGCCCATGGATTCGATGCTAGTGAGGGCTGAACCTTCTGATAAGCTATGGGCTGGAAAGTCTGGGGCGAATACACTATAGCCATGGAAGGCAAACCAGCGTGCCTGCAATGCCCATCCACGATGGTCGGTGCCAGAACCGTGTAACAACACCACAGAGGGTAAACTTGCATCAAAAGGTTTGCCGCCAGTGGCTATAAAGGTTTTGGCGTTATCAACTTGAATATACATGGTTAAGCCTCCACCTGGTTGGCAACAATTTTAGCCGCCGCTCGTAAACCTAAACTAAAGTCAGCTTGTATGTCTTTAAGGGTCTCTATGCCTACGGATACGCGGATCAGGTCTGCGCTAATGCCCGCTGCTACAAGGTCTGTTTCACTCAAGCGTGAATGGGTGGTGCTGCCTGGATGGAGCACCAGAGTGCGTGAGTCACCCACATTGGCTAAGTTTGATGACAGTTGTAGCGCATTGATAAAGGCAGCGCCGGCGTCGCGGCCACCTTTTACACCAAAGGTGAGCATGGAACCTGCGCCCTTGGGGAATAGGGTTTTGGTATGTGTGTCTGCATCAATATCGGGGTGGTTGACCCAAGCAACTGCCTCTTGTTGTTGTAGCCATGTGACCATGGCTTGAGCATTAGATACATGCTGCTGCATGCGCAGGCTCAAGGTTTCTAAACCCTGCAACAGTAAAAATGCGTTATGGGGTGTCATAGCTGCACCTATGTCACGCATCGATTCGCAACGAATACGCATGGCTAAAGCAGCAGGGCCAAACTCTTCCCAAAAATTCATACCGTGGAAAGGTTCGTATGGCTGGGTTAGTGTTGGGAAGCGGCCACTTTTAAGCCAATCAAAATTGCCCCCATCTATCACCACCCCACCAACAGCAGCACCATGGCCACCAATCCACTTGGTAACAGAATGCACCACCACATCAGCCCCGTGCTCAATTGGGTTGTTAAGGTAGGGCGTTGCAAAGGTGGCGTCCACAACTAAGGGTATGCCTTGAGCATGGGCAGTTTTGGCAATGGCAGGTAAGTTAGATACCGCAAGACCAGGGTTGCCAATAGACTCACAAAACACCAGTTTAGTATTGTCTTGTATAGCATTAGATACAGCTGTTTGATCATTAATATCAACAAAGGTGCAGTCGATATTAAACCGTTTAAGGCTGTGTTTAAGGAGTGTAACGGTAGAGCCATATATTTGTGCTGCACTGACAATATGATCACCAGCGGAACAAAGGCTAAAAAAACTCACAAACAGAGCACTCATCCCAGAAGCAGTACAAATAGCCCCTGCGCCACCTTCTAAAGCCGCCAAACGTTGCTCTAATACAGCAACAGTAGGATTGGTAATGCGGCTATATATATGACCACCTTGCTCCACATTAAATAGCGCAGAAGCTTCGTCTACACTGTCAAACACATAAGAAGTGGTTTGGTAGATAGGCACAGCCCTAGAACCATGATCTGATTCGGGCTGGTAGCCACTGTGCAGCGCAATGGTATCAGCGCCTAAAAAAGAAGATTTGCTCATAGTGTTGCCTTATTGTTTTTATTTAGCGGGTGTTTTTGGTATCAAGCCTAGGGCGTCAAAGTTAAACGGTAGGGGAGTCAGCTGGCCTTGTAATATACCAAGGTTGGTGTGAGCGTCTAGCGTAAGGTTAGTGCCTAAAGCGGACAAAGAGCACAAGACAAACGCCAAGTGTACGCCATATTTTGGGGAATAAGCTTGGCTAGTAATTTCACCTACACACAGGTCACCTAAGTACACGTTCGAATCAGAAATTGTACAGGCTTGGTCGATGACTAAACCCTTTAGTTGACGCTGGGGCACAAGTTGACGCAGAGCAGGCAGAGATAAGCTGTCAATGTTTGCATCTAGGTCGACGTATTGGCCTAGGCCACATTCAAAAGGAGTGGTGTCGTAATCCATGTCATTACCTAATGACAATAAACCACTTTCAACACGTTCAATCCCATTAGGGCAACCTGGGCCTACGCTTAGGTCTTGTCCCTTATCAAAAAGCTCATCCCATAATGGGCCAGCAAGGCTGGCATCGTTAACATAAATTTCAAAGCCACCTTGTTTACTCCAGCCAGACCGAGCCACCTGCATGTCTACACCTTGGTAGGACATAGCTTTAATGTTGAAGAATTTAATTTCACGCACACTTTCACCAAACACTCTGGCCATCAGTTCTTCGGCCTTTGGGCCTTGAACGGCAAGGGGCCAAACATCAGGTTCAGTGACGCTAACGTCCAAGTTAAAACCGGTGGCTAAGCCCTGAGCCCATAACATAACGTCTGTATCTGCAATGGATAGCCACCAATTGTTGTCAGATAACTTGATGGCGATCGGATCATTAACAATACCACCTTGAGGGTTGCAGAGTGGCACATAAAAGCAACGACCAACGTAGGCTTTGGATAAGTCTCTGGGTGTCATGAGCTGAATCAAGCGGTAGGCATCAGGCCCACTAATAGCCACTTGTTTTTCACAAGATACATCCCACACTTGCACGTGTTCACACAAATGCCAATAGTCGGCCTCAATGCTTTGGAACTTAGTGGCTAATCGGGTGTGGTTATAGACTGTGTAGCCGGTAACTCCAGCAGCCTCAACTCGACTAGTAAATGGTGTGGAGCGGATGCGGCGAGAGACAGACAGTTCTGGATTCATAATGTTGCAACCAAGAGAAAATTGTGCCAAAAATAAGTAAGGGAAATATACGCTGCCATTCAATATGGTGAAATAGATAAACCTAGCCAGTCACTTTTGAGACTGGCTAGGTTCGTTTTTTCAAAGCGTGTTAACGACAGGCAGTGAGGCCTAATTCGTCAAAATCAAAAGGTAGGCTAGTCAGCACACCCCTAGCTTTACCTTGGTCTGTGTTAACCTCCACTGTGGTGGCACCATTTAAGGCTGCTAAATCACACATTACAAAGGCTAAACGACGCATATACTTAGGTGAGTATGCTTGGCTACGAACATCGCCAATTTTTTGATCACCCACAAAGACATTTAAATCAGCTAAGTTGCGGTGGTACTCCAGTACCAAACCCATAAGTTTTTTGCTAGGCGTGTGCTTCCTCAAAGCGGGTAAGCTTAAGCTTTTGACATCTGCGTCTAGGTCTATATATTTGTCTAAACCAATTTCAAATGGTGTGGTTTCATGGTCCATATCGTTGCCAAAAGACAGTAGCCCACTTTCGATACGTTCAATAAGGTTAGGGCAGCCTGCGCGCACGTCTAGATCTTGGCCTTTAGCAAATAACTCATCCCACAATTGAGTACCAATTTCAGCATTATTCACAAACACTTCATAACCGGTCTGTTTGCTCATGCCAGAACGAGCCACTTTCATACGTTGACCATGGTAGACGAAAGGCGCAATAGCAAAAAATCCTAGCTGTTTGATTTCATCGCCAAATACACGGCACATAAGATCTTCAGCCTTAGGGCCTTGTACGGCTAATGGGAAAATATCTGGTTCTCTTACTTCAACATCCAAGCCAAACCCTACGGCTAGACCTTTAGCCCAAAGTAATACGTCAGAGTCCGCAACAGACAAGCGCCAATGGCGATCATTGACCTTAATGGCCACGGCATCGTTCATCATTTTACCGTTTTCATCACACATAGGTAGATAGTAACAGCGGCCTACTTTGGCATGGGTTAAATTCCTCGGTGTCATGTATTGAGCCAGCTGGTTAGCCCCCGGGCCCATAAGAGTCACCTGTTTTTCGCAGCTGACGTCCCATACCTGTACGTTTTCACACAAGTGCCAATAATCCACTTCGATACCACGGAATGAAGTGGCTAATAACGTATGGTTGTAAACCGTGTAACCACTCGCACCGGCAGCCTCTACACGGCTACTAAAAGGGGTACGGCGAGTACGACGAGAAATGGACAAAAGTGGGCGCATGCAAATGGCTCCGTTGCATAAAAAGAGCCCCCATTTTGCCCGCAATTGATCTAGGCATCAAGCCTTGTTGTTAATGGAGACACTGCCACGTCGCTATGTTCCTCGCAAAGGCGCAAATACATAAATACCTTATCTTTACCAACCCAGTAAAGCATCTGACCCCATAAGGTCTACGCAGCATAGACCTGTTTATCAATGCTTAGACCTTGCAGGGAAACCTCCATCTGGTCCTTAGTTTTAGCCATGGATGTAGCACGAACGTGGCCGTAACCACGCACCTCCTCAAACAGGCTCATGGCAGCCAAGATGCTGATGTGGTTTTGTGAGTTAAGTAAGCCGATCAAACTATCAACTTGGTTCACAAAGTAACTCAAAAATGCACGTTCTGCTTTGCGTTCCGAGCTATAGCTGTATGGGTCTAATGCCGTTCCACGAATTCCTTTTAGCATAGATAGAGGTTTCATGAGGCGTAACATCCAACTACCAACACGGTATTTTTTTGGCTGGTTAAGATGTTTGTTCCAACCCGAAAAACCTATTGGTGATAGATTTAATGAAAGGCTGTAATCTCCGGTAAACTCGGCGGCTAATTTTGCCTTAAAGTTTGGATGAGTAAACAAACGAGCGACTTCATACTCATCCTTGACGGCCAATAACTTAAAGTAGGTAATGGCCAATGAACGTAGCAAAGGCAGGCTTTGATCGGCAGGTAACAGCGCCGATATTTTTTCGTGCCACTGATTAAGCTGCTGGGTGTATTGTTGTGCTAATGCCTGGTTTTGATACGCCACTAGGCGTTGCTGGCGATCAGATAACAGCTCTTTATAACTGGGTGCTGCTGGTTGTATATGTAAAATCTGTGGTTGTTCTAACCCTACATGGGCTAACTGTCTACCTAAATGTAATGCCTGCAGGTTGGCTTCTATGGCTACCCCGTTTAGCTCAACGGCCTGTTTAAGGGCGCTGACAGATACTGGTACGAGGCCTTTTTGTAGGGCAAACCCGAGTAGCATCACGTTGGCAAATATGGTGTCGCCCATTTGTGCTAGTGCCAATTTATGGAAATCCAATTGGTGTATGTCTTTGTGTACGTGACTGGCGATCAAATTAAGACACTCGTCTTGCTTGAAATCAAACCCTGCATCTTTCACAAAATTAGACACAGGAATAAGATGACTACTCAAAACCGTTTGTGTGGCTTGGCTGCACAAGCCCAGAACGCTAGGCGCAACGGTGACCACCGCATCTGCTGCCAGCAGCAAATCTGCACGGCCTTCAACAATACGAGGGGTGGTGACCTGTTCTGGTGAGTTAGCCAAACGTACATGACTTAACACGGCGCCACCTTTTTGAGCCAAGCCGGAGAAATCTAAGGTCATAAATGCATTACCATCCAAGTGTGCCGCCATACCTAGTAATGCGCCAATAGTAAGAACGCCAGTGCCGCCCACCCCAGTTACTGCAATGTTAAAGGGCTGGTCTAGATTTGTCTGAGGTTGGGGTTCTGGCAGGTCTAACAACACTTGTTTTTGAGCCTTCGGTTTGCGTACTTGGGCACCTTCGACAGTGATAAATGATGGGCAAAAACCCTTCACGCAGGATAAGTCTGCATTACAACTAGATTGGTTGATTTTACGTTTGCGCCCAAGGTCTGTCTCTAGTGGTTCTATAGCCACACAGTTAGATTGCACAGAACAATCACCACAACCTTCACAAATTTCCGGGTGAATCCAGGCCCGGGTTTTAATGGCTTCAGCCTTGCCTTGTTTGCGCAACCGGCGTTTTTCTGTGGCACAGGTTTGTTGGAATACGATAACACTCAACCCCTGTCTTTCACGTAAACGAACCATCACTGTTTCTAGCTCGTCACGGTGGCCTAAATACACGCCCTTAGCTAGTTCTGACTTTTTTATTTGTTTAGGGTCGTCTGCCAGCACGACAATCTCAGGTACCCCTTCATGAAACAGCTGATGGGTGAGTTGAGGCATGGTTAAAATGCCATCTACACTTTGGCCACCAGTCATTGCTACGGCATCATTAAAGAGAATTTTGTAAGTGATGTTAGCCCCAGCGGCAAGGGACTGACGAATGGCTAAAGACCCAGAATGGAAATAGGTGCCGTCGCCCAGATTAACAAATTGATGGGCTTCTGCCGTAAAGTGAGCACAACCTGCCCACATAGCACCCTCGCCACCCATTTGGCTAAAGGTTTCTGTGTTACGGTCCATCCACTGGGCCATAAAGTGGCAGCCAATGCCAGCTGCTGCGCGGCTGCCTTTGGGTACTTTGGTAGAGCTGTTATGGGGGCATCCTGCACAGTAAAAAGGTGTGCGAGTAACAGGTGCCAAAATCGAAGAACTGGTGGCATGCTGCTGGTCGATACGAGCTATTTGTGCTGAAAGGTGCATTTTGGTATCTGTGTCTAAATCAAGTTTCAGCAGGCGTTGCGCTATCACCTTGGCGACCATGGGTACATCGAGTTCTTTATCCAACGGCAGCGTGCTTTGATCCTGCTCATCAAATTTGCCAATGATACGAGGGCGCTCATGGGTGGCCCAGTTAAATAATTGTTGTTTGATCTGGTTTTCGATCACTTCACGGCGTTCTTCAATAACAAGAATTTCTTCTAAACCTTGAGAGAATTCGCGAATGCCTTGGGGTTCTAGAGGCCATGGCATACCTACTTTATAAATACTCACCCCCAGTTTAGCTGCTTGCTCATCTGTAAGGCCTAATTCGTGAATGGCTTGACGGGATTCTTCATAGGATTTGCCCGAAGCTACAATGCCAAAACGGGCTTTAGGTGAAACTAAGGTGACACGGTTGAAACCGTTAGCACGGGCAAATGCAAGGGCGGCATACGCTTTGTGATTTTGTAGTCTAGAATCTTGTAGCATGCGATCGTCGGGCCAGCGCAGATTGAGACCACCCTCTGGCACGTCGAAATCTTCAGGGATGACAAATTCCACATCTTCGTCTTTTAAATTTACAGCTGCAGTGGTTTCTACAGTTTCAGAAATAACCTTAAAACCGACCCAGCAGCCACTGTAACGTGACATAGCCAGACCCGCCAAACCCATCCATATGTATTCGTGAATAGAGGATGGATAAAGTACTGGCATGGTGGATGACATAAAGGCGTGATCCGATTGATGAGGCACGGTGGAAGATTTTGCGCCATGGTCATCGCCAGCCACGCATAGTACACCACCATAAGGTGCAGAACCCGCAGCATTGGCATGTTTAAACACGTCGCCACAACGGTCTACACCTGGGCCTTTGCCATACCACATGCCCACAAGGCCATCGTATTGGGCTTCTTTAGAGAGGTGAAGTTGTTGCGAACCCCACACCATAGTGGCGGCTAGCTCCTCGTTGACGCCCGCTTGAAAACGAATGTTATGTTGATCTAGATATGGCTGTGCAAGTTCTAGGGTTTTGTCGAGCAAGCCCAGCGGTGAGCCACGATAACCACTGATAAAGCCACCAGTATTTAAGCCTGCAGCTTGGTCACGGCGTACTTGGGCCATGGGAATGCGAGCTAAGGCCTGTACACCACTCATATACACTTGGCCAGACTGTTGGCGGTAACATTCGTATAAATCTTTGGGCTGGTGGGCAAGTGGCTTAGTCATGACAAGCTGTCTCATGTAAATAGAGTGAGTTAGCGCAACAGTATGCCTTTGTTAAACTGAAAAAATATTGCGTCTTGTTATAGAAAAACGTCATAATATGAAATATTATTGTTGTATTTATTAATATTATAGGACGGGCGTCCTAATATGGTGAGATATGAAGTTAGACTCCTTTGATATCAAGATACTACAGCAACTACAAAAAGACGCAAGTCAGTCCGTGCATACCATCGCTGAGCATGTCGGCTTATCTCATACACCCTGTTGGCGGCGTATTAAGCGCTTGCAAGAAAGTGGCGTAATAAGCGCTAACGTGGCCTTGGTTAATGCTAAAAAAGTGGGCCTAGGAGTGGTGGTTTTTGTAACAGTGAAACTCAATAATCATGATGATCAGCTGTTGGCACAATTTGAAAGCGCTGCAGTGGCTATGGATGAAGTGATGCAGTGCTACATTATGTCTGGTGACGTGGATTATTTACTGCGTGTTGTAGTCCAGTCTATAGAGCAGTACGAACAAACTCTTAAACGTAAATTAGTTAAGTTACCTGGTGTTGCGGCGCTTAATTCTAGCTTTGCTTTGCGAGAACTAAAAAATCAGCATTTATTGCCATGGCAACTTGTGGCCACAGGAAAGCGTTAATAGTAGGCCTTTAGGGTGAAGCCATAATGTAGTCAGGGACAATACCAGACTGGGTAATGTAAGGTGATACATCGTGTTTGGCGAACAAACCGTGGTCCGTCACCAAGGCTGTTTTTACACCATGTGCAGCGCCACCAAGAATGTCTGTGTGTAAGGTATCGCCAACCATTAAAATACGTTGCTTAGGAATGCTTTCTAGGCCCGCACAGGCTAATTGATATATGTTTGAGAAGGGCTTGCCGAAAAAATGCAAGGTTACTCCATTAATGGGGCTCAGTTGGTGGGCAAAATATCCAGGTTCTAAACTGAAGCGATGTTCGTTGGGGGCCACCAAGTCTGGATTTCCCACCCATACTGGACGAGGGTTTTGGAGGAGACTCTGCATTAATAAGCATTGCTGGTGTTCAGTCCAACAGGACGCGCCCAATAATATAAACCCGCTGACCTTATCGAATAGCTTAATATCGTTCGCTAAGGCGATACTATCTATGGGTAAGGTATCTAGCTGTGAATCGGGCCTGGCCATGACGCCCCAAAGAGTCGTGTCTTGTGCCAGAGGAAAAGACTCGGTAAGCCCGCGGCACAATGCATCTCGGCTAGCGACTATATTCTCTAAAGCAAACTTAAAGCCCAGTTGTTTGAGTTTTATCTGAGTTTCATTGGCGGGTAGGCTCGCACCATTAGTTAATACCATCACCCGTTTACCGGCTGATTGAAGAGTATGCACTGCTGCAGGCGCACTCTTAATGGCTGTCTGACCAAGGTTTAGCACGCCAAAGGCATCCAGTAAAAACACGTCAAAATCTTTTGCCAAATCAGCCAAGCCGTCAACCCATATACTCTTCTTAGGGAAATTCGCTGTGGGCAGGGTGTGTCGAATGGCCTCATAGCGCTCAAAAGCCCATTGGGAGGTAACTTCAATTTTTTCTAAATAGGTTTTCATTACAGAAAATCAACTGCCTTGGTGTTTTAAAAGGGCTTTAATATCAGCCAGTTCGTTGCGTAAGTCAGACATGGAGGGTTCTCCGTCTGCCAAACGCTCTGCTGCGTTCTCATTTTCCATGACGTTCACAACAATGCCAATAACCATATTTAAAAACGCAAACGTAGTGAGAAAAATAAAGCTTAAGAAATACACCCAAGCGTAGCCATATATGGTCATTACTTCGTACATAACGTCGGTCCAGTCTTCAAAAGTCATGACCCTAAACAGCGTCAGCATCGAGATGGAAATGTCGCCCCACAAAACTGAATTGATGCTACTAAAAAAAGTCGTACCGACCGCGGCGTAGATATAAAAAATGATGAACATCAGCATGAGTATGTACCCCAACTGAGGCAGTGCCTTGATCAGCGAATTAAGCAATATTCGGAGTTCTGGCACGACAGAAATCATACGCAATACTCGGAAAATACGTATTAGTCGACCTACTAAAGCTAACTCACTATCTTCTATAGGGATTAGGCTTACCACAACAATGATGGTGTCGAAAAGATTCCAGCCGTTAAAAAAGAACCTACTTTTATTTGGGTCGCCAGTAAATCGGATACTAATTTCAATTAAGAAAAATACTGTAATGCCGATGTCTAGGAAACCTATGACGCTGATCAGCCCAGGGGGCATGGAATAGGTTTTAGCGCCAATGACAAGTGCCGACAGCAGGATGATGCTGACTACAAACAACTCAAATATTTTATTAGATCGTAAGGTGAATAAACGAGTTTGTAAACGGGATAAAAGCATGAATGTAGGCTCAATTTTTAGAGTAAATAGTTGGGTATTATGAACTGTAACGTGCGCTAATTAGGCCGCCAAGTATGATGAAAGTAAGCGCTACTACGGAACTGGTTGCCATTACAGCGGTGCCAGATAGCCCTGCTCCTATTGAACAGCCACTGGCAAGCACTGAGCCTACACCCATGAGTGTTCCTGCAAATACGTAACGCCCCATAGGGAACTCTGGGGTAAAGCTTCGTAGGTTAAAATCTTGTCTCACTAAGGTCACCATAACAGCACCGACCAAGCAGCCTATGAGAAGGCCTGTGCCGAGTCGTATAAATGGAGCATCTAACGAGATAACACTGATTAAACTTTGTGCTGCGGGTGCGCTAAAGGTAATGCTTTGCGGTAACATTGCATTAAAGCTGTGATAAGCAAAAAAGCTGGTTGCGTACCAGCCCAGTGCCACAGCAAGGCCGACGATGGTGGCCCCCAGTAATTGTGCCCAAGCGCGCCTTCTAATGAGAGCAACTGCACAGATGGCAGCAATGATTGCACCGATGAGCAAATAATGTGATTGCGATAAAGGCAGCCATTCATGGAGTTGGCTGGCTGGCTGATTTAGTCGCCATAGGTCCTGCACATTCTCTCTAAATGTCACCAGTTGGCCGCCATAAGTGAGTTGTGCCGACAGGGCGAAAGCGACCAGAGTGAGCAGTGACCTTAAGTTACCGCTGGCAAGCTGTATAATTTGCCGTGAGGCACAGCCACGGCTCAGCATCATACCAAAGCCAAACATCAATCCACCAATAATGGGACCGCTGAGGCTGGCCTCTGCAGTAATAACCTGTGCTTCGCTAATATCACCAGCGTCTCCTTGCAACAGTAACTGGGTGCACACAATGGCAACTCCTAAGCCACATAGCCAAGTATAGCTAGCACTGCTGAATTTTTTCAGGGATACATCCAGCACCAATTTGCGCAGGCAAAAGTTGCTAATAGTAGCGCCCAAGCCGAAGGCTAAGCCCATCACTAGGCCTAGGAATAACTGTAAAGGCTGGATGCCAATATCAGTGATGAGTTGTTCGTAATCCATAGGCGGTTAAGTCATGTAATAATGTTAGCGAATTATAGGTCGTCTTAGAGCAAAAATCACGTCACTTAGGCTTTAAAGGGGTGGCTATGGTCGCACATAAATATATCCTCTTTGTTGTAAGGCCACGATGGCAGGCAGCCCCGCTTGCACAATGTCTTCTTCTACAACCTCATACAGTGCCGCCCGTGTAAGCTGGTATGCTGATAAAGTATTACCACAGATTAAAAACTGCACATTCTGAAAGCGCAGGCTATCTAGGGCTATTTGCTTATCGAGGTCGTTGTTGGCCTCAATAAAATACTCCAATGCCGGGCCGTGCACTACAACCTTTAAATCAATGGCGTCTTCACCTACGGCGTCAAGGTGATTGGTCATGTTGTTAAAAGTAGCGTTGATTCGGCTTGTTTCACCGTAGTTGACATGGTAGACCACTTTTTGAGGTTCATAGTCCTGTGCCAAAGCACACATAGTAACTAGGCAGGAGAAAATTAAGCATAATAAATTTTTGTAATGACACATTGGCATGACCACCTTAATTAACACTCACAGCATAAGGTAACATAGAAGGCAGGCATCCTTTTTTTTGATTTTTAATATAAATTTATTATATAAACTTATGCTTTTTAGTTTATTTTGGAATATGCTACTTTAGTGTCTTGTAATGTTTGACCAAGATTCCGTATGATAGTCAGATTGAAACGCTCGATAAAAGTTACCTATGGCCACTCCAAGTACCCAACAACTGCTGCAAACTATGCAGGGTGCAAGTGAACACTTAAGCACCAATGACCGGCGTGATTTTTTACGCCGTGGGGTGAGCTATGTGGCTGGAGCTGCTGCGGTAGGTGGCGCTACACTGGCCTCGGCCACAGGTTTAACTAGTAACTTGCCACCCAATGAGCCCCAATGGGGCCGACAACTAGGCACTGGGGTGGTGGAAAATCCATACGGGCTGCCCTCACGTCATGAGTCACAGGTTGTTCGGCGTACTGTGCCTTGGTTAACGGCTGAGTCCATCTCATCTATTAGCATGAGCCCACTTCAAGACCTTAAGGGCATTATTACACCTAACGGTTTGGTGTTTGAACGTTACCATGCGGGTGTGCCCGACATTAACCCAGACGAACACCGTTTGATGATCCATGGTTTAGTGGACAACCCATTAATTTTCACCATGGAAGATCTGATGCGTTTTCCATCAGTGTCGGAAATTAAATTTATTGAGTGCCCAGCTAATGGAGGCATGGAATGGCGTGGTCCACAAATGGAAGCGTTGCAGTTCACCCACGGCATGTTGAGTTGTTGTGAATGGACAGGGGTACCTTTAAAGGTACTGTTAGATGCTGCAGGTGTGCAGACTGCAGGCAAGTGGATATTAGCAGAAGGGGCAGACGGTGCTCATATGAGCCGCTCTATTCCAATGGAAAAAATTCTAGACGATACCTTAGTTGTTTATGCTCAAAATGGTGAAATGTTGCGGCCAGAGCAAGGCTATCCTTTGCGCCTATTAAACCCTGGTTGGGAAGGCAACACCTCCATTAAATGGTTGCGCCGTATCGAAGTAGGTGACCAACCTTGGCATCACCGCGAAGAAACCTCTAAATATACTGACCTGATGGCAGATGGCCGTGCTCGCCGTTTTACCTTTGTGCAAGAGTGTAATTCTGTAATTACTAGCCCTTGCCCAGAGAACCCGATTGTCCGCAAAGGCTTCTTAGAGGTTGAAGGCTTAGCGTGGACTGGCCGTGGCACAATTAAAGGTGTAGATATATCCTTTGATGGTGGTGTTTCGTGGCGTCCTGCGCAGCTTAAGGGTTTGGTGCTCGATAAAGCGCTGACTCGGTTTAGTCTCAGCACCCAGTGGCAAGGAGAACCATGGCTAATTCAAAGCCGAGCTTATGACGATACAGGCTACGTCCAACCTACCTTAGCTCAACTAAGAGAGCAACGTGGTGTAAATTCTATTTATCACAAAAACTCCATTCATACCTGGCAAGTAGCTCCGACTGGCGAGGTGAAAAATGTTCAGATTACCTAAATCTGCCCTAGCCCTAGCCCTGTTTGCCTGTGCTGCGGTGGGGGCATCTAACTCCCAAGACTACCAAATTGGCACAGCAGCAACTGCAGTTGAAATAGCAGGCTGGGATATTGATATTCGTGCAGACGGCAAAGGTCTGCCTGTCGGTAGTGGTAATGCAATCAATGGTGAAGAAAGTTACGAAATATTTTGTGCGTCGTGTCATGGCGTATTCGGTGAGGGAGAAGGCCGTTGGCCGGTTTTGGCTGGTGGTGAAGGAACATTGGCTGATGATCGCCCAGTTAAGACCGTAGGTAGCTATTGGCCCTATGCCAGCACCTTGTTTGACTATATTCGTCGGGCTATGCCGTTCACAGCACCGATGAGCTTAGATGATCAGCAGGTTTATGACATTACTGCGTATGTGCTCTACTTGAACGATTTGATCGGAGAAGACTTTGAGCTGTCGCAAGATAATTTGGCCCAGATAAAAATGCCTAATCAAGACGGTTTCTTCGTGGACAATCGCCCAGACGTGAGCAATCCCCGTTGTATGGCTGATTGTGCAGATCCAGCCAGCCTAATGATCCAAAGCTCCTTATCAGGGATTACACCGATTGGTCATTTTGTTGAAGGGGCCGATGCGCCTGCGTCAAGCCACTCGGGCCAACACGACCTAGAAGCCAGTAAAGAAGCTGAGCGGAAGGCGGCTATTACGGGTGAACAATTGGTTTCATCAGTTGCCCAGAAAAATGCTGTGATGAGTGCGGAAGCTATCGCTGGCGAAGCAACCTATAAGGTGGCTTGTGGCGTTTGCCACGATAGTGGCTTAGCGGGTGCACCTAAGTTAGCAGATACTGATGCCTGGTTAACAAGGCTTCAGCAAGGCAAAGAAATACTTACCATTCATGCGTTAGAGGGGTATGCTGGTGCTAAAGGGTATATGCCAGCCAAAGGCGGTAGGGCAGATTTATCAGATGAAGCAGTGACCAATGCGGTCCTATTTATGGTGGAATCTCAACAATAAGTTATGGTGGAATCTCAACAATAATGTTTAGCTTTCATGAAGACAAAAACGAGGAAAAACTAATGCGCAAAAGTATAATAAAGCACGCGTTACTCGGTTTGGTGTTGGTCGGAGCGTCTTCAATGACGTTGGCAGCTGCCTCTGCCGATCAAATAGCCAAAGGTAAAGCACTTTATCTAAATAAGAAAAAGGGTAACTGTATAGCCTGTCACATGATTCCTGATGCAGATGCTAAGCTGCCAGGAAATCAAGGCCCGCCGTTAGTGGCAATGAAAGCACGCTTTCCAGACCCAAAGGTACTTAGGGCTCAGATTTGGGATCCCACTGTAAAAAGCCCTTCGACTATCATGCCTCCATTTGGTCGCCATTGGATTTTATCTGAAGATGAAATCGATGATATTGTGGCTTACTTGTACCAGTATTAAATTATATTTCAGTGCCATTAAATTAAAAATGGCAAAGGACTAAACTAATGATGAATCGAAGAAGTGTTTTAAAGGCAGTATTTACTGGGGGCTTAGTTGCTGGTATGGGTGTGCTAATGCCACGCATAGCCATGGCTGCTTGGTCTAAAGCAGCATTTGAGGCTGAGACGCAAGACATGGCAATGGGCGCTTTATATGAAGCAAACCCAAGTGCCAGCGCTGACGTCACATTAAAAGCGCCTGATATCGCTGAAAATGGTGCAGTGGTGCCTATCAGTGTGAAAAGCAGTTTGTCAGGTGTGACTAGTATTGCCATATTTGTGGCTGGTAACCCGCTACCATTGGCTGCTCAGTTCACCATCCCTGAAGGTACCTTGGCCAATGTGTCTTGCCGTATCCGTATGGGTAAAACCTCCGATGTAACCGCAGTGGTCACGACGGCTGGTGGTGCATTCAGTGCTTCTAAAGAAGTAAAAGTAACAATCGGCGGCTGCGGCGGCTAACGGCGAACTAGGAGAAATTATCATGGCAAAAGGTATTTTACGCGCCAAAGCAAAAGCCAAAGGCGACAATACATTAGTTAAAATCATGGCTAAGCATGCTATGGAAACAGGTAACCGCAAAGATAAAAGTGGTAAAAAAATTCCTGCTAAATACATTCAAACCCTGAGCGTTGCGCATAACGGAAAAACTGTTATGGAAGCCAATATGGGTCCTGCCGTTTCTAAGAACCCATACATGGCATTCACCTTTGTTGGTGGTGCTAAAGGCGACGAACTGCAAATGACATGGACGGAAAACACCGGCTCTACAGCCACAGAAACCGCCAAAATCAAGTAGCCGGTAACGGCGACTCTATAGCAAGAGGCATCAGATATGAAAATAATAAAATCACTGTTAGCCAGCGCATCCCTAGCGCTTGTGGCCAGTATCAGCCAAGCAGCAACCAGCGGTAATACATTGGCAACGGTTGATCCAGAAGCGGATCGTTCAGCAATGCAAAGTTACTTTCAAAAGCGCTTTCCACAAGTAGCTTTAAGTGACTACGTCAATGGCATTTATGCCCTTGATGCGCCATCGCGCGAGCAGTGGCAAGACATAGAAGAGTTCCCTCCTTACGAGTTTGATATCGAAGCAGGTGAAGCTCTATTTAATAAAACGTTTGCTAATGGCAAATCTTACGCTGATTGCTTCGCTAATGGCGGCATTGGCATTCGCCAAAATTTTCCCCGTTGGGATGCATCTCAAGGCAAAGTTGTGACCTTAGAGTTGGCTATTAATCAGTGTCGCAAAGCTAACGGTGAAGAAGCCTTGGGTTGGAAAAAAGGCAAAATTGCCCAGATATCTGCTTATATGGCCTTCACCTCACGGGACAACGTATTCGATGTGCAAATCCCTAATGACAAGGCTAAAGCAGCCTACTTAGACGGTAAGCAAAGCTTCTACGCCCGTCGTGGCCAATTGAATATGAGTTGTGCCAACTGCCATATAGCTGGTGCCTATATTAAAATTCGCGCCGACTTACCAGGGCCTACTTTAGGCCATGTGACCCACTTTCCAGTGTTTCGCTCTAAATGGGGCGAGCTAGGTACGTTGCAACGCCGTTATGGCGGTTGCCAGAAGAACGTGCGTGGTGTGCCACAGAAAACTCAAGGTGAAAAATTCCGTAACTTAGAATTTTTCCAAACGTATATGTCGAATGGACTAGTGGTTAATGGCCCTGGTGCACGTAAATAAGCAGGCGAGGAGAACAACATGAAAAAGACGATTTCCCTTGTGGCAGCCTTGATGATGGTATCTGGCGTTGTCGCTGCACATCCTTTTAATGAAGCCTTTAATGAGCAACGTGCAATGTACGGTAAAGGTCATAGCTTTACGTGGAATGGCCAAACCTACATTACGGATCATCCTGAAGAGATTGCTGCTGCAGTAGTAGCTAATGCGGCTAATGCTACTGCATTGCTCGCTGCAGCTAAAGACCAGTACACCCAAGTGCTTGCAGTTGACTTTGGTTGGACTTTAACCAAAAACTTACTTAAGTCGGCTGGTAAAGCGCTTGAGACTGGTGAATTCCGTAAATCTATGGATTTGTCAGCACAAGCTCAATATCACTCGCGCATGGGTATTGCGCAGTACCACCAATCCCAAGCTGAGTGGATTATGGCTGTGCCTGAGTAAGACTCATAGTTAACACTACCCAAGCCCACGTTCTGCTCTCATTGCAGTTCGGTGGGCTTATTTTTTTAGCTCAATTAAGCCATCATAGGAATCCACTATGTCTACTAGCCGTCGCGATTTTGCTCGCTTAATGGGAATTGCCGCCGTATCAGGTGTGTTGCCGACGCAAGGCTATGCAGCACAAAAACAACCGGCGGATATCTATGAGTTGCCTAATTTTGGCAATGCACGCTTGCTGCACATGACTGATTGTCATGGCCAGCTGAGCCCAGTTTACTTTCGTGAACCTAGCATCAACTTAGGTATTGGTGCGGCTTATGGAAAGGCGCCCCACTTGGTGGGCCACAAATTCCTTGACAATTTTGGCATCACCCCGGGATCTATGGAAGCCTACGCCTTCACCTATTTGGATTTTGAAAAAGCGGCGAAAGAGTATGGCAAGGTAGGTGGATTTGCCCACCTTAAAACCTTAGTTGACCGGCTGCGCAACAGTTACGGCAGTGAAAATACCTTATTGCTTGATGGGGGTGATTCGTGGCAGGGCTCTGGCATTAACTACAAATCCCGTGGTATGGATATGGTTCGGGCATCTAACTTGTTAGGTGTTGACATGATGACAGGCCACTGGGAATTCACATACCACCAACAAGAAATTTTACATAATATTAGTCAATTTAATGGTGAGTTTTTAGCGCAAAATGTGTTAATTACAGAAGATGCTTTATTTGACGGTGCGGATGACTATATATACGACGAAGACTCCATGCGTGTATTTAAGCCCTACAGCATTCGTGATATGGGTGGCGCTCGAGTGGCTATTATTGGGCAAGCATTTCCACGGGTAAAAATTGCCAACCCAGCACGATTTGTGCCTGATTGGAGTTTTGATATTAACGGCGACATGATGCAAGAATTGGTGGATGACTTACGTCAAAATCAAGGTGTAGATGCCGTGGTAGTGCTGTCGCACAACGGTATGGATGTAGATGTTGCTATGGCCCAGCGTGTTACAGGAATTGATGCCATTTTAGGAGGCCACACCCACGATGGTATACCTATACCTACCCGCGTGAAAAACAATGATCATACTACGCTAGTGTGTAATGTTGGTTCGAATGGTAAATTCCTAGGGGTATTAGACTTGGACATTGGCAAAGGCAGGGTGAAAGACTTCCGTTATCGTTTATTACCAGTGTTCTCAGACCTACTGCCAGCTAATAAAGACATGGCAACACTGATTGCTGCAGAACGTGCGCCTTATGCCAGTTGGATGGACGAAGAACTTGCCGTCGCAGATGAGACCCTGTACCGCCGTGGTAATTTTAATGGTACCTTTGATCAGGTTATTTGTGATGCTTTACGCAGTCACTACGACGCGCAAATTTCGTTGTCTCCTGGGTTCCGCTGGGGCACCAGTGTATTACAAGGCCAAACCATTACCATGGAACGGGTGCTAGACCAAACCTGTACTACTTATCCAGAGACCTATGCCCGTGACATGACTGGTGCAGATATCAAGCTCATTTTGGAAGACGTGGCTGATAATATCTTTAACCCAGAGCCATACCTACAATCTGGTGGTGACATGGTGCGTTTAGGGGGTTTAGATTACCGTTGCGATCCACTTGCAGCGATGGGCTCGCGCATCGACGAAATGCGTCTGGATAATGGCACTGTAATTGAAGCTAATAAAACCTATCGTGTTGCAGGATGGGCTACTGTAGGTTCACGCTCTGACGGTGATGATATTTGGGATATAGTGGCACACCATTTACGAGACCAACAAGAAGTTAAGATTAGTAAACTTAATACGCCTGCTTTGGTTAATGTTGCTGGTAATCCGGGTTATAAAGCATAGTGAGGTAGTTATGAATAAACGCATACAACTTACAATTATAGGGCCCTTTTTGAGTTTGGTTTTTGGCTTGATGAGTGCTTCAGTCAGTGCAGAAGAAATCACCATTAAAGCAGGTGAGTTGCGATTAAACGCTGTCTTAAATGTAGCTACGGATGCCATTAATGAAGGCCCATTGGTCTTGTTAGTGCATGGCACTCTTGCCCACAATGGCATGGAGATTATTACCAACTTGCAGGCATTGTTGGCTGATGAATCGCTAAACAGCCTTGCTATTAATTTAAGCCTTGGCATTGATGACCGCCACGGTGCTTACGATTGTGCCGTGCCTCATGAGCACCGTCATGAAGATGCGGTAGCTGAAATTGCCACTTGGGTTGAGTGGCTTAAGGGCCAAGGTGTAGACCAAATTCTGGTTGCAGGGCACTCAAGAGGTGGTGGTCAGGTTGCAGCCTATAGCCAAAACGCAGATGCAAATGTCCTAGGCCAAGTGTTAATAGCGCCCTCGACTTGGGATCCTGAATACGTCGAAAAAGCCTATTACAGCCGTTATCAAAAGCGTTTAGCCGATCTCATTGACGTGGCAAAACAACAACCCAGTAGTGGGTGGATGCCAGAGCCTACCGACTTTATCTACTGTAATAATGCGCCTAAAGTGAGGGCTGCCAGCTTTCTATCCTATTATCAGCCAGCGCAAACACTTAATACCCCAGACCTACTAGTTGAAGGTGGCTTGCACACTGTGATATTGGCAGGGAGTGAGGATCAGGTAGTTAAGGACTTGCCGCAGCAATTAGAGCTTCTTGAATTCTTAAATGTAGAGTTTATCTTGGTGGATGGTGCAGATCATTACTTTCGCGACTTATATGCTGATGACATCGTAGAAGCTATGGTGGACGCCATAGTCACTTTGAATGAAGCAGATCAAAGTTAGATGAACAGTCGTTGGCGTGCAAAGCCATTACATTGGCTGTTGTTGATGCTCTGGTTACCCCTCGGGCATGCTAATGCTGAGGATGCTTTTCCAATGCTACAGGACAGCCGTTTACTGCAGCCAGATAGGGTATTGGTGTTGTTGGCAGAAGTTGAGAATTGTAGTTTTTGCAAACGTGTAAAAGATGACTTTTTATTGCCGTTAACGATGGACCCAGAATGGGCGCCGCTTTTCCAAGTAATGCTCATAGATCTTAATTCACAGCAAATGCTAACGGATTTTTCAGCACAAAGAATATCTCAACAAGACCTTGCGGCGGCCTTGTCTGCTGACTTTTCGCCAACCTTGATATTTCTTAACCCTCGTTCTGGAGAACGCATAGGTGAAGACATAGTGGGGTTAGTAACACCTGATTTTTATGGTTTTTATTTACAACAACAAATTGCTCAGTCCTATGATCTATTAACCGGGCAACTTTAACCCTTGGAGAGAATGATGACTATTTTACCAAAGTTTATGGCAGCCACTGTTGTGTTGGTGTCAGTTTTATCAGTGACCGGTGTTGCTCAAGCTGAGAATAAGCCTGTGGCGATCACCAAAGGCCTTAGTGCTGTAACCATCGCCCATGAAGGTGCTGCGGTGGAATTGATGCGCGTGCAAGATAACGCTAATACTATTACGCAAGATTTTGCTTTGACATCGCGTCCTTGCCCCCCATTTTGTATTCAGCCCATGGTGTTTGCGCCTGGTGTAGAAACCTTAGGTGAACTGGAAGTCATTGATCACTTAGTCCGTATGCAATCTGGTGAGGATATCTTGGTGATTGACTCACGTACACCAAATTGGGTTGAGAAAGGCACAATTCCTGGTGCTGTTAATATCTCTTGGGTTAGTCTAACCCCAGCCAAAGGCGCCACCACTGAAGGCATAATGGACATTATGCTTAATCAAATGGGTGTCACTTTAATAGGTGATGCTGACGAGTTTGAAGTTGACGAAGCCATTGTTAACGGTTCTGTTGCAGATGTATTCAATTACTCACAAGCCAAAACTCTAGTACTATTTTGTAATGGTATGTGGTGTGGGCAGTCACCTGCTTCGATGGCTAGCTTGTTACGCTTCGGTTATCCTGCTGAAAAAATCAAGTGGTTTCGTGGTGGCATGCAAACTTGGCAAATATTGGGCCTGACCACTGTTAATTAGTCAAGAATAAGGCGTCATAACTGGTCAGCACTATCTTGTATCTGTTGTTGTAAATGGCGTAGGCGAAAACACGTGCAACAGATCTGGAGTGCCCCATTATGTCCATCTATGGGAATTATTACAGGCAGTATGCCATTCATGTTAAGGGTATGATAACCTAGCTTCTGATATTGGTAATAAAATATTACCAATTTAATAGTTAAGTATCAGGCCTTTTTTATGGATACCATATTAAGCACATCTGACACCCACTCTAAGCAAGGGTCTGAAGGTGGAGACGTGGCTGCACTAGTTAGCTCGCTACAGCTACTGCTGCCAGCATCAAGCATTATTATCTCAACAGAGAGCCAGAGGCCTTTTGAATGTGATGGCTTGGCTGTATACCAACAACTGCCTTTAGTCACGGTTATCCCAGAAACCGTGGACCAAGTGCAAGCCATCCTACGCCTCTGTCATCTACATCGTGTGCCCCTTGTACCAAGAGGTGCAGGCACTGGTCTATGTGCCGGTGCAATGCCCCATGCAGAAGGGGTCTTGTTGGTGATGAGCAAACTCGATAAGATTTTACACATTAACCAAAATACGGCCACCGCAACAGTCCAGCCCGGTGTTCGTAACTTAGCTTTAACAGATGCAGCCCAACCTTTTGGTCTCTACTACGCACCGGACCCATCCTCACAAATTGCCTGCACTATAGGCGGTAATGTGGCAGAAAATTCTGGTGGTGTTCATTGTCTGAAGTACGGCCTCACGGTCAATAATCTACTGCAAGTAACCATGATTACCATAGAAGGACAAGTGATCATTTTAGGCGGCGAAGGTTTAGACGAACCGGGCATGGATCTATTGAGTTTAGTTGTGGGTTCCGAAGGTTTGTTAGGTGTGGTGGTGGAAGCGAAGGTTAAATTGTTACCACGAGCCCCTAGAGTGCAAGTGCTTTTGGCTGCGTATGACAGCGTCACTGCAGCAGGTGATGCGGTGGCGGCCCTCATAGGGCAGGGCATCATACCAGCGGGTTTGGAAATGATGGATCATTTAGCTATCAGCGCTGCGGAAGATTTTGTAAAAGTTGGCTACCCTACGGACGCCCAAGCGCTACTTATTTGTGAGTTAGATGGCACTGATGCTGAAGTTGAAGAACAGCTTGCTGTGGTCAGTCAGTGTTTTACAGAGCACGGAGCCCACCATATTCGTATCGCTAAAGATGCAGCCGAAGCCGAAGCACTGTGGCAAGGGCGCAAAGCAGCCTTCCCTGCAGTAGGACGTATCTCACCAGATTATTATTGTATGGATGGCACTATACCGCGCGGCCAAGTGGGTTATGTGCTCACTCGTATAAGCGAACTATCCCGGAGTTACGGCCTCCGAGTTGCCAATGTTTTCCATGCAGGAGACGGTAATTTACACCCACTTATTTTATTTGACGCCAGTGTTGATGGTGAGCTTCAGCAAGCGGAATTATTAGGTGGGGATATTCTGACATTATGTGTTGATGTAGGTGGCACTATTACTGGTGAACATGGTGTTGGTTTAGAAAAAATGCAGCAAATGCCATACCAATTTGGCGACGCAGAACTGGCTCAGTTTAGACGTTTGAAGGCAGCCTTTGACAGTGAAGAGTTGTTAAATCCTGGGAAAGGCATTCCCACACTCAAATACTGCCAAGAATATCGGAGCTTGCAACATGGATGATTTAACTGCGCAGTTGGAGCAACAAATTCAACAGGCATACACCACTAAATCACCCCTTAAAATACAGGCTGGCAACACTAAAGCCTACCTCGGTCGAGACTCCTCTGGAGAAGTGGTTGATGTGGCTAATCATAGTGGTGTAATTAGCTATAGCCCTACGGAATTGGTGATTAGAGCGCGCGCCGGCACCAAAATTTCTCATCTCAACGATCTATTAAGCGAGCACCAACAACGATTACCTTTTGAGCCACCAAGCTTTGCCGGTGAAGCCACCATTGGTGGTACGGTGGCAGCAAATCAGACGGGTGCATCACGGCCATGGTTTGGAGGTGTTAAAGATAGTTTGCTAGGTTTAGGGCTTATAAATGGCTACGGTGAGGCTATGCAGTTTGGTGGCCAGGTTATGAAAAACGTAGCAGGTTTTGATGTGACACGATTGCAGTGTGGCGCTATGGGCAGTTTAGGCCTTATTACAGACGTCTCCATAAAAGTATTACCAGAGTTTAAGACAGGCCATACGCTAACGTTTGAAATGACTGCAGAAGTTGCTCTACAGACTATGTTGCGATGGGCCAACCTTAGTTTACCCATTACTGGCATGAGCCACCTGCAGGGCCTGCTCTATGTGCGGTTGCAAGGTGGAGATAGCGGCGTTGCCTCGGCTAGTGAGTTTTTGGGCGGTGAGCAGCTTGTGCCAAAGGTTGCAAAAGAGTTTTGGCAAGCGGTAAGGGAAGGTCGTTTATTGCAGCCGCAGCATAACCAAATATTATGGCGCTGGAGTGGGTCAAGTGATGCGCCTATTCACGCCTTACCAGATACCTCTTTGATCAACTGGGCGGGATCTGAGCGTTGGGCTCTAAAGGCGAGTTCAAGTACTCCAGCGGATGGTTTAATACAATACCAAGGGGGTGATCGATTGGCAGAGGTTTATGGTGCCATAAGCGCTCCCCAACAAGCCCTGCAAGAACGGATAAAACATGCATTTGACCCCCATAGGATTTTAAATGCCGGTCGCCTATATTCTTGGATGTAAACCATGAAAACAATTATTGCCAAAGAGTTTGCGGATCAACCTCAATTTTCTCCTGTTAAAGGCATCTTACAAGCCTGCGTGCACTGTGGGTTTTGCACTGCCACTTGCCCAACCTACCTTATACTAGGAGACGAACGTGACAGCCCTCGTGGGCGTATTTACATGATGAAAGCCATGTTCGAGGGCGAACCCGTGACCCAAGAAACGCGCCATCATTTAGATCGATGTCTAACCTGTAGAAGCTGTGAAACAACGTGCCCCTCTGGGGTTGAATATGGCCATCTTGTGGATTTGGGCCGTGTGGTAGCAGAACAAAAAGCGCCACGTCCGATGGGTCAGCAGCTGGTTCGTTGGGGTTTACGTCAAGTGCTGCCCTATCGTTCCCGATTTGGTCCGATGCTTAAACTGGGGCAACTATTTCGGCCAGTGTTGCCTCAGGTGCTAAAACAGCATATCCCTCTATCATCCCCCAAGCTCACTATCCCAATAAGTAAGCATAAGCGCATCATGTTGAGTTTACCCGGTTGTGCCCAAGCGAGCGCTGCACCTAATACTGATATTGCTGCGGCACAGGTGCTAGACCAACTCGATATTACGTTAAAAGTACTTCATAAAAGTGGTTGTTGTGGTGCCGTTAATCATCATTTGAACGCCCATGACAAAGCCCTTGACCAAGCTAGGCATAATATTGATTTGGTGTGGCCAGAATTACAGGCAGGGGCCGAAGCCCTAGTGGTCACCGCCTCAGGTTGTGGCGCTGCCCTTCAAGAGTATGGCTACATGCTGCGTGATGACACAGCTTATGCGGACAAAGCCAAGCAAGTTTCGAAGGCCGCCAAAGACATCGTAGAAATTTTGGGCCAAGAAAACCTCGAACCTATCAAGGCTATGTTAAAGAAAGCACCAGATGTAGGCAAAGTTGCTGTGCATTGCCCATGTACCCAACAACATGCCATGCAACTGCCACACAAGGTAAAAGCATTATTAGACGACTTAGGTGTAGACACGGCAGCCACCAAAAATGACCACTTGTGCTGTGGCTCAGCAGGCACCTATTCGCTGCTACAACCAAACTTGAGTCACCAACTTCGCAGCCAAAAACTAAAGGACTTAACCTTAGATAGACCAAAGCTTATTGTCACTGCTAATATTGGTTGTCAGCTGCATCTAGGGGGTGTAGGAGACGTACCAGTAAAACATTGGCTGGAACTGTTAGTTGATCAATAGCGCAGCAAGTCTTTACCTAGTTTGACACACGTTAGGGGAATTAATTGGTATTATGTTAGTCTACATAAAGGAATCGTAGTGTTATTGTTAAGGAAAATCCCATGAAAAACATGATCCCAAAAGCCATCCAAACGGTCACTAAACAGCTTACTCTAAAGCTTACTTTAGCTGCAGTTGGTTTGACGTTAGCTAGCGGCGCTCAAGCCCAAACTATGCTGGTTAAAGTATTACAAGAATCCGACGAAATTATTTCTCAGGTATATAAAGAAGTGCCTATTAAATCGTGTAGAGTAGAACAAATTCCTATTTATGGCACTCAAGCTGGTGGTCAACAAGCCTCCACTGCCGACGTTGTGGCCAGCGCTATCTTTGGTGGCTTATTGGGCAACGCAGTTGGAGGCGGTAAGGGTAAAGATGCAGCCACACTGCTTGGAGCCATTGCCGGTGCAGACATGGCAAATAAAAAAGGTAAAAGTAAGCAGGTTATTGTGGGTCATAAACAACAAGAAGTATGTGACGTAGTGATGCAGCAGCGCTCTGTGAGCCAAGTGACTGGCTACAAAACCTACATCGAGTTTGGTGGCAATGTATGGCAAATGACCACCACTATTCCCTACACTACAGGTGAGTTTTTGAGCGTAAATGTTGATATAACGCCTGCCGAATAACCCTTACTTTTTTAATGCTAGACCCAGCATGGCTGGGTCTGCATTGCCACCAGACAAAATTACTAATGTGGTTTTACCTTTTACCTTTAAGCTCTTATCTAAGATGGCTGCTAAGCCTACACATCCTCCAGGTTCCACTACAAGCTTTAATTGCTGCATACAAATAGCCATAGCTGCCAATACGTATTGGTCACTTACCGCTTTAGCTCCAGCCAAATAATGCTGCATTATTGGAAAGGTGAGCTCACCCACCATGGGCGTCACTATGGCATCACAGATAGAAATGGGTGGGTTTTTGTTGGCCAGACGCTGACCAGCAGATATAGATCGTGCGGCATCGTTATGGCCTTCAGGTTCTGCGCCCCAAAAGGTGACATCTGGGAAGTGATGTTTGAGTGCCGTGGCGCTACCCGTAATCAAACCACCACCACCAATGGGGCTAATAGCTTGGTCTGGCACTAAACCTAGCGCTTCAAGTTGATGGGCAGCTTCTAGACCTAGAGTACCTTGGCCAGCCATGATGTCTGCATCATTATAGGGTGGAATGAGTGTTAGATTATGCTGTTGTGCTAGTTGTTGACCGATAGCTTCTCGGTTTTCGGTGTTGCGATTGTATAGCACCACCTTACCGCCAAGAGCTTTAGTATTGGCAATTTTAATCTGTGGTGCGTCAGCAGGCATGATAATGGTGGCAGGCACACCAAAATGTGCCGCTGCCGCGGCTACGCCCTGAGCGTGGTTACCTGATGAATAAGCAACCACGCCCTTAAGTTGCTTAGTCTGGGCAAGCTTACTAAGTTTGTTGAAGGCGCCACGAAACTTGAACGAACCAGTGCGTTGTAGGTTTTCAGCTTTGAATAACACTCGTCCGCCTAGTTGTTGATTCAGCATGGACGATTCAAGCAAAGGCGTCATCACTGCGTGGCCTTTGATACGCTGGCTAGCAGTGATAATGTTTTGATAATTGATTGCAAGCGAAGTCATAAAGGGGAATACCTGTTTTTTTTGACTGTTTAAACAACAAATAATAGCACCTCAGATGCTCCATGACTGCAAAAGCTCCTCCCCTTGGCAATCACCATTATATTCAACTGCCTAAGCCTCCGCCAATAAATGTAGCGTGTGAGATTGATAATGGTCACGGTATGACCTTGCCTTTGCAGGCGGGAGTAACCTTGCTACGTACCTCAAAATAAAACCTGTGTTATCATAGTTGATTGCGTTTCTATTTGCCGTCGCCTTATGACACTGACCAGCCGTCCAAAATCACGACTTAGGTTACCACCTAATAAACATCAGGTTAAACAAGAGTTAGCCCAAGATGTAGCACACTTTTTGGCGCGTGGCGGGAGTGTAGAGCAAGTAGAGCAAGGCGAAACGGCGCTAGTTAATGGCTGCTTTAATCAGCAACGTCCCGCTGTAGCTAGTCAGGCGCAAACACGTACGTTACTATCTTCTCAAGTTGAGGCTATTGAAAAGCGTAAAGAAGAGCGTCGTCAATCTAAACCTGCCCCCCTCAAGACCAACCGTCGACCTACTAAAAAGTGGATATACGACGATTTTGGTGAGCCCTTGCGTTGGGTTTGGGCTTAATAGCTTAGCCGGTATTGTATTAAGGAAGCCTAACCATGCAGTTTATTATTGCCGATGACCATCCTTTATTTCGTACTGCTATGGCTCATACGTTGCGGCAACGCTTTTCAGGTGCACAAATTTCGGAAGTGGGTAGCTTGCCAGAGCTCTTGAGTTTGTTGAAAACAGGCATAGAAGTAGACCTTCTTTTGCTCGATTTACATATTCCAGAGGCCCATGGGTTTACGGGGTTAGTGCAGGTAAACGAGCACTTTCCAGAGGTGCCCATTATGATCGTGTCGGGCAATGATCATTCAAGTGTCATACATAAAGCTGTGGCCCTAGGTGCGAGTGGTTTCTTGCCTAAATCGTCCTCAAATGAAGATATTGCAGTGGCTATTGATGCTGTTGTGCAAGGCCAAGTTTGGATTCCTGCTAACTTGCCCGCGGTTGCAGTAGGGCTCGGAGACGAGCAAACTGCAGAACGCATAGCTTCGTTAACGCCACAACAATTGCGTGTATTAACAATGATTGGCGAAGGGTTGTACAACAAACAAATTGCATCAGAATTGTCGGTGACAGATGCTACTGTGAGGGCCCATGTGACTGAAATTTTCCGTAAATTGGGTGTCACTAATCGCACCCAAGCGGTTATATTTTTCAATCGGTTAAAAGTGGAAGATCCACACCATCAATCTATCTAAGCTGGTTCGGTTTGCCTAAGGCCTTTGGCTGACATCTGCTAAAGCAAGCGATTAATAAGCTTGCGCAATACCGCAGGCTTGAGTGGTTTTTGCACTAAACCAAAACCTGATTCTTTAATGAGATGTTTCATCTCATTACTACGATCTGCAGTAATCACGATGGCAGGGGTATCTTGATCCATTGCCTGTCTAATTTCTGCGATGGCGTCCGTGCCTAAAAGGCCTTGGTCTAAATGGTAATCTGCCAATATTAGTTGTGGCCAAGTTTCAGCAGGCATTGTGGCAATGAAGTCGAGACCCTGTTCTGCACTTGCTACGCAATGAACATCACAACCCCATAAACCTAACATAGATTGCATGCCTTGCTGAATGGTCACTTCATTGTCGATGACTAAGACTTTAAAGCCATTGAGTTGATAGTGGGTTGTTGGTGACTCGATAAGGGTATCTTGTATTTGTTTGAGTGCAGAATTGCCCCACGGAACCAGAATTGAGAACATAGAGCCACGCCCATAATTGGAAACAACCCGCAACTGGTGGGATAACGCGCCTGCTGTCCGTTGGGCAATAGCTAAACCTAAACCAATACCCTTTTGCTGGGCATGGGGGCCGGTTTCTAGGCGCTTAAACTCAATAAATATGTCATCTATGCGGTTTTCGGGTATGCCAAAACCAGTGTCCCATACTTGTATTTCTAAGCCCTGCTCTAATCTTCTACAGCCCAGCATTACCTTGCCTTTTTCGGTGTAACGCACGGCATTGGTTAGGAAGTTTTGCAACACACGGCGCAACATCTTAGGGTCGCTATAAAGTGTTGCTTGGCTGCATTGAAAATGAAAAGCTAAATCCTTTTGTTGACACACTACGGTAAATTCTGTGGCAAGTTGTTGCAGTAGCTGAGCTGCGCAAAAGTGTTGTAGCTGGGGCTCTGTGCCACCACCATCTAGCTTAGAGATTTCTATCAAATCACTAATTAACTGTTCAGCATTAGCCAAAGACGCATCTAAATGTTGCGAAAGTTGTTGGCTTTGAGGGTCTTCTTGTAAATCTGATTGGCGCTGTGCCAGTGCTGTAGAAAATAGTTTTGCGGCGTTTAAAGGTTGCATTAAGTCGTGGCTAGCGGCCGCTAAAAAGTGGGTTTTGCTTTGATGATTCGCGTCGGCTTGGGCCTTAGCCTGTTGTAATTCAAGGTTGACCTGTGACAGCGTGTCAGTACGATCATTAACTCGTTTTTCTAAGTTTTCGTTGGCTTCAATGAGGTCTTTTTCACTTTCTCTTAGCGCTAACTCGGCATGGTGCTGTTCGCTTATATCCACATAGGTATTAACATAACCACCATCGGGCATAGCGTGGCCCTGTACTTCGATCACAGTGCCATCTTCGCGGTAACGAATACTACGATGCTGTTCTCCACGCATAATCATCGCTATGCGCAGTTTAACAATTTGAGCAGGATCGATGGCACCGTATTCACCTTGCAGGGCGCTCAGGTGGATAATTTCTTCAATGGGGGTGCCTACCTTGACGGTGCCTTTAGGAAAATCAAATAGTTCTAAATACCGTTTATTCCACATCACAAGGTTGAGGTCTTTATCAATTACAGTGATGCCTTGGCTCACATTATCAATAGTTGCTTGCAGCAGACCTCGGTTAAAACTTACAGCCTTGGCCGCTTCGCCCACGATGGACACCACATCACTTAAATGCACATCTTTTTGGGAGAGACTAGACTCCACCACAGCTCTTGCAGAAGAGGTACCAATAATACCGCTTAGAGTGCGTTCAAAGTGGCGGATAAGTTGGGCATTGATGGGTGCATTTTTATGTAAGTCTAAGTGAGGTTCTCGAATAGCCAGCTGTTTTAACGATTCCATGGTGGCTCGGTAGCCCAAAAAGCGTTCGAGCAAGGTGAACAAATCATCGACTGAAAGGCCGCTATGATGGCGCTGACTTTCAATAAGCGCAGACTGAGATAAGGTGTCAACGAACAAGTCGGCTTGTATGCGATCGATTAGCCTAGGCGTACTAAACTTAGAAACGATGATATAGAACACCACGTTAAGGCTTAAACTAATAATGGTTGCGTGGGAGATAGGGTCCAGCTGTAAACCAAACAGTGCTGTAGGCCTCAGCCATTCGATACCAAAGGGGCCATGGCTGATAATGTTGCCAGAGAGGTGAAACAATCCAGTCAGGTTGGGTAACAATAAACAATATATCCAAGCAGCAAAGCCAGCTAGTAAACCCACAGTGGCGCCACGCACATGACCTCCGCGCCAGAAAATTCCACCAAACAAGGGTGGACCAAATTGCGCAACGGCTACAAATGCTGACAAACCAATAGACACCAGAGCCGTGCCACTGTCGATGAGTAAATAATAACCGTAGGCTAGGAGTAATACAGCAAAAATACTCAAGCGCCTTAAATTGAGCAGTAGACGACCCAAGTTTTTGTTTTGTGACATATCAACTGCGCGTACATGTAATATAAATGGCATGATAATGTCATTAGTAAGCATGGTGCTTATGGCTATGGTAGACACGGCGACCATACCCATGGCGGCAGAAACACCACCAATATATGCCAAGATAGCGAGGCCAGTTTGCCCCTCAGCCATAGGCATCATCAAAGAATACAAATCTGCATTAGTGGCGGTTCCAGCTAAAGCCTGACTGCCAGCCCAAGCAATAGGAATCATAAACACACACATGCTGATCATATAAAGAGGAAATAACCACCTTGCAGTGGTGATATGTTCTGCATTAGTATTTTCTACTGCCAACATATGAAATTGACGGGGTAGACAAATCACAGCAATGACACCTAACAAGATTTCAATAAGGAAGCTGGTACTAAATGGATTGAATGATGACAAACTACTGCGGTCTTTTTGTTGCTCTAATTGACTAAAAACGTCACCAAACCCATTGTTAATGACATAAGTTGCAAACAATCCGATGGTCACAAAAGCAATGAGCTTAACGAGGGATTCTACTGCAATAGCTAATACCATTCCTGGGTTATGGGCTGATGTGTCAACTTGGCGTGCGCCAAATAAAATACTAAAAATACCAATTAGAATGGCAATCATTAATACCGAAATATCTGCCTGGGACTCACGTAAACCATCTTGGGCCGTTAGTACCGCATAGCTTAGATCAATCGCTTTAAGTTGTAGGGCAATGTAGGGCAGTAGCCCCAAAGTGGCTATGAGGGTAACAATGACTGCGAGCCGCCTACTTTTACCATAACGGGAGGAAATAAAATCAGAAATAGAACCAATATTTTCATGCTGGGCAATAAGCACTATTTTGTAAATGACGCGATGACCCAGCAGGAATAAAAGTATTGGACCAATATAGGCGCCCAAGTAGTCCAATCCCGACGTGGAAGCTCTGCCCACAGAACCATAAAATGTCCAAGAGGTTAAAAAAACGCCCAAGGATAGGCTGTAGATAATGGCCTGAAGGTGTTGGTTTGCATAAGCCCTAAATGACAGAAGTTTATCTCCCAGCTTTGCTACACCAAGCAGTAGGGCAAAGTAAGCCAAAGAGATAAGTAAGAGTGAGCTGCTGCTGAACATAAATAGGGGGCTCAAATATAAGTGTTCGCTAGGGTAGCACGGTCAATGGTAGTCGGTCATTGGTAGGTTTAAAACTGCCAACTGGTCACCTCAAATTACAATTCATCAACTTAGACATAAGTATATGAACCGACATATATCTAATAGCAGCAAGGCCTGTCTGAGGTTACCTTATAAAAAACAAGTATATTCTAAAGCAGAGTCTATTATGACCCCCAGCTCGCAAAAACCGGCTTATCCGGCACCGGGACTAGATACCTTCCCCAAGCTATTGCAGCACAATGCGCGCATGTTCACTGATAAAGACGCCATGCGTGAAAAAGAATTTGGCATTTGGCAGTCATGGACTTGGAGCCAGGTGGCAGACGAAGTTGAGCGGTTTGCCCTTGGTTTGCAAGCTAACGGCGTTAAAGCTGGTGATGTCGTATTGATTGTGAGTGGCAATCGCCCGCGCACTTATTGGACTATGTGTGCTGTGCAATCTTTAGGCGCTGTGCCTGTGCCTACTTACCATGATTCGGTAGCAAGTGAGATGCAATTTGTGATTGAGCATTCTGAAGCTCGAGTGATCGTGGCTGAAGACCAAGAACAAGTAGATAAAATTTTAGATGTGAAAGATCGTTGCCCAGCAGTGGAGTTGGTCATTTATGATGACTCTAGAGGTATGAAGGGTTATGACCCAGAAGTAGTCGAAATCCAAGATTTTGTTACTATACAAGAACAAGGTGAAGCGATTCGGAAAAAGAATCCTAACCAATTCGAAGATCTTGTTAGTAAAGGTAAGGGGGAGGATATATCTATTATCCTTTATACCTCGGGTACCACTGGCAAGCCTAAGGGCGTGGTGTTGACCTACGATAACACCCTGCTCACAGGCTACTATGGCGGTTTGCTTGAAGGCCTTACTGAAAACGAAGAAATACTAGCCTATTTGCCCGTGGCCTGGATTGGCGACCACATCTTCTCTTATGCCCAATCTTATGCCCTGGGTTTTTGTGTTAACTGTGCAGAAAGTTCTGAGACTGTAGCTGCAGACATGCGCGAAATTGGCCCTACCTACTATTTCGCCCCACCTAGAGTGTTTGAAAGCTTATTGACTAACGTGCAGATACGCATGGAAGATGCAGCGCCATTTAAACGCACAATGTTCAAATATTTTATGCAAGTGGCTAAGGAGACGGGTATTAAATTATTAGAAAATAAGCCAGTGAGCATTCTCGATCGCATTAAATACGCCCTAGGTAATGCCTTGGTGTATGCGCCCCTTAAAGATGCCTTGGGTATGGGCCGTGTGCGTTTAGCCTATACCGCAGGCGAAGCCATTGGTGGTGAGATTTTTGATTTCTACCGGTCCTTAGGCATCAACATTAAGCAGCTTTATGGCCAAACTGAATCATCAGTGTTTATTACAGTGCAGCCGGACGGAGAGGTTTTCCCAGACACAGTGGGCACTCCAAGTCCAGGTGTTGAGCTGAAAATTGCTGATAATGGCGAAGTAATCTATCGCAGTCCGGGTGCTTTTCACAGTTATTTTAAAAACCCTGAATCTACAGCATCCACGAAAACGTCTGAAGGTTGGGTGCACACAGGTGATGCTGGCTTTATGACTCCAAATGGCCACTTGCGCATTATCGATCGAGCCAAAGATGTGGGAACTTTTAATAGCGGCAAGATGTTCGCACCTAAATACATTGAAAATAAACTCAAATTTTTCCCTCATATTCAAGAAGCCGTAACCTTTGGTGATGGTCGTGATGACTGCATGGTCTTCATCAATATAGATTTAAGTGCGGTGGGTAACTGGGCCGAAAGAAACAACATAGCCTATGCGTCTTATCAAGAACTAGCCGCACACCCTGAAGTTAACAAAATGGTTGCCCAAAGCGTTTCTGAGGTGAATAAATCTTTGCTGGACGACGAAATGTTGGCCCATTCACAAATTAGCCGCTTCCTGATTTTACACAAAGAACTGGACGCTGATGACGGTGAATTAACCCGCACAAAAAAAGTCAAGCGCAAGCTTATTAACGACCGTTACAAGGTGCTGATTGATGCCCTGTATGAAGGTAAAACTCAATGTTTTATTGAAACCGAAGTGGCTTTTGAAGATGGTCGCGTTGGTAAGATTTCCGGTGACATCAGTATCCATGATGCCAAAACTTATAACCCAGTAGCCCAAGTGAGCTGAGCCATGACTGAACCATTGCAACGAATGGAAGCGGCCTCAAAACTGCTAGAGCTAAAGAATATTGACTTGTCTTTTGGTGGTGTCAAAGCCATCAGCAATATTAGCTTTGACGTCATGGAAGGCGAAGTCCGCGCCATCATTGGTCCCAATGGAGCTGGTAAAAGCTCCTTGCTTAATGTCATCAACGGCTTCTATCACCCCCAACAAGGCGAGATTTGGTTTGATGGCAAGCAGCGTCATTCTATGAAGCCTTATCAAATTGCTTACCAAGGCATTGCTCGCACCTTCCAAAACATTGCCTTGTTTAAAGGCATGAGTGTGTTGGACAACATTATGACTGGGCGCTTTACCCACATGCATAAAAATATTTTGTGGCAAGCTCTGTGGAAAGGCCCGGCAGAACAAGAAGAAATTGAAAACCGTGAGTTTGTTGAGCACATTATTGATTTTTTAGAGATTCAAGCGATTCGTAAAACCCCTGTGGGGCGCTTGCCTTACGGTTTACAAAAGCGTGTTGAGTTGGGTCGTGCTTTAGCTGCACAACCAAAAATGCTGTTACTTGATGAACCCATGGCGGGTATGAACGTAGAGGAAAAAGAGGACATGTGCCGCTTTATCTTAGACGTCAACGACACTTTTGGCACCACCATTGCCCTCATTGAACATGACATGGGTGTAGTGATGGACATAGCAGACCGTGTAGTAGTGTTAGATTATGGCCGAAAAATTGGTGACGGCACCCCAGAAGTGGTGCGTAACGATCAAACTGTAATTGATGCCTATCTTGGCGTGAGTCATTAAAGGGATTATGTATGAGTGCTGATTTTTTATATACCATCGAAGTGATACTCAACGGCCTAATGGCGGGTGTGATGTATTCTTTGGTGGCCCTTGGCTTTGTGCTGATTTTTAAGGCCTCTGGAATTTTTAACTATGCGCAAGGGGTAATGGCGTTATTTGCTGCCCTTACATTGGTGGGTATTCAAACTGGACAAATACCTTTTGCGCACCTTATTAATGCCATTTTTGGCACCAATGTGCATCACTTTGGATGGCAGGTGCCTACGGTATTAGCCATTGCTCTAACAGTAGGTGTGATGGTGGTGTTTGCCATTATCGTAGAACGTTACATATTGCATCACCTGGTTAACCAAGAACCTATCATTTTGTTTATGGCCACCATTGGTTTAGCTTACTTTATGGAAGGTTTTGGCGAAATCATGTGGGGTAGTGACATTAAAACCTTGGATGTGGGGTTGCCCTCAGGCGGTTCGCTTTGGTTAGAGGAGTACACCCTAGGATGGGCTGCAGAAGGTGAGCGCTACTACGGCATGTACCTCGACAAACTTGATATGGTGGCCAGTTTAGTAGCCATAGTGTTAGTGGTTTCATTGACTATATTTAGCCAATACACCACCACTGGCCGGGCGTTACGAGCAGTAGCAGATGACCATCAGGCAGCCTTGTCTGTAGGTATTTCACTACGCACTATTTGGGTGATTGTTTGGTCTATTGCAGGCTTTGTCGCTTTGGTGGCCGGTATCATGTGGGGCGCCAAGTCTGGTGTTCAATTCTCGCTTTCTCTAATCGCCTTAAAAGCTTTACCAGTATTAATGTTGGGTGGTTTTACCTCCATCCCAGGAGCCATTATTGGTGGATTGATTATTGGTGTAGGCGAGAAATTGTTTGAGTATGCCATTGGCCCATTAATTGGTGGCGCTACAGAAAACTGGTTTGCCTACATGCTAGCACTGATGTTCCTTGTGTTTAGACCACAAGGGTTGTTTGGCGAAAAGATTATAGAAAGGGTGTAACAGATGTTTTATCGCGAATCGGGTGACTTTAAAAAGACTTACCAAAAAGACAGTCAAACCTTTCCTATTAAGTTTGACCGCTGGCGCTATTATTTTGTCATGTTGGTGGCGTTTATCGTTATCCCCATGTTCCTTACCGACTACTCTGCCAATGCAGTGATGATTCCCTTTTTAGTGTGGGCTATTGCTGCCCTGGGGCTGAATATTTTAGTAGGCTATTGTGGCCAGTTATCACTGGGCACCGGTGGGTTTATGGCGGTGGGGGCCTACTCTACCTATAAGCTAATGACTTCATTTCCGGGTATGGACATGATTAGCGTAATCTTGCTTTCCGGCTTGGTTACCGCTGTGGTAGGAGCTTTATTTGGGTTGCCTAGCTTACGCATTAAAGGCTTTTATCTTGCCGTGGCTACATTGGCGGCGCAGTTCTTCTTGGTTTGGTTGCTCAATAAAGTGCCTTGGTTTTACAACTATTCTGCGTCTGGTCAAATCAGTGCGCCGCAGCGTGAATTGTTCGGCGTAATTATTACTGGGCCCCATGCTACGCCGGTGTCTGCCTATCTTTTCTGCCTGATCTTCGCCGTAGGCTTGGCATGGATAGCACGTAATTTGACGCGCGGCCGAATGGGTCGTAGCTGGATGGCGATTCGTGACATGGACATTGCTGCTGAGATCATCGGTGTGAATCCATTGATGGCTAAGTTGTCAGCCTTTGCTGTGTCGTCCTTCTTTATTGGTGTCTCTGGCGCTTTGTTGTTCTCGGTTTATCTGGGCGCCGCAGAAGTAACCGAAGCCTTTAGCATTAACGTGTCTTTTGCAGTGCTGTTTATGGTCATTATTGGTGGCCTTGGCTCCATTTTTGGCAGCTTTGTGGGCGCTGCCTTTATGGTGTTGATGCCAGTGCTACTCAAAAATATTTTGGTAGGTGGATTAGGTTGGCCCACCGACGTAGCCGCTCATTTTGAATTCATTATTGTGGGTGGTTTGATCTTAATTTTCCTCATTGTAGAACCCCATGGCCTGGCAAAGATGGCCCGTGTACTAAAAGAAAAACTGCGGCTTTGGCCGTTCCCGCACTAGGCAAAGGTTAATAGGTTAATAGGCTAACCCCTATGGTCTACTGAACATACTTAGTGTTACTTCATGCTCATGTGAGCGCAATAAAAATAAGTCGAAACCTCAGGAGGATGACGACATGAAATTATCTAAACTAGCAACCGTGGCTCTCACCACAATCGCTGTTTCTGTCCCCGTAGCAGCAGACTTGGTGTTTCCATCACTAAGCTATCGCACAGGGCCTTACGCAGCCGGTGGAGCGCCTGTAGCCGATGGCTATGCCGACTATATGACGCTACTGAATGAGCGTGATGGTGGTATCGGCGGAGTCATGACGGCTGTGCCAGAATGTGAAACCGCTTACAACACGGCTAAAGGAGTGGAGTGTTACGAATCCACAAAAGGCGACGGCGCTTTGGTTTATCAGCCACTGTCTACGGGCATTACCTATCAGCTTATCCCTAAAGCCACTGCAGATGATATCCCTCTTTTAACCACGGGCTACGGTCGTACGTCAGCAGCTAACGGTGCAGTTTTTTCTCATGCATTTAACTTTCCAGCCAACTACTGGACTGGTGCTAGCCGAATCATTAACCACTTGTTAGCGGAAAATGGCGGCAGCATTAAGGGTAAGAGCATTACCTTGTTGCACCATAACTCGGGCTACGGTAAAGAGCCTATTGCAACCTTAAAAGCCCTGTCTGAAAAGCACGGTTTTGATTTGACTATTTCACCTGTGGATCACCCTGGCCAAGAGCAAAAATCTCAATGGTTACAGATCCGTCGTGAACGTCCTGATTATGTGTTGATGTGGGGTTGGGGTGTAATGAACCAGGTTGCTTTGCAAGAAGCGGCTAACATTCGTTTCCCTATGGAAAACTTCATTGGTATCTGGTGGTCAGGTACTGATAATGACGTGTTAGAGGGTATGGGTTCGCACGGCTATAAGGCTGCAACCTTTCATGCCGTGGGTAACGACTTCCCAGTGTATGACGATATTGCCAAGTATGTTGTGGAGCGCGGTTTGGGTGCAGGTGATGGCTCACACGTAGGTTCAGTGCTTTACAACCGTGGTTTGTATTCCGCTATGTTGGCTGCAGAGTCAGCTCGTACAGCACAAAAGCTGCATAACACAGCAAATATTACCAGCGGCATGATGCGTGATGGTATGGAAGCGCTAGTTATTAACGAAGAAGTTATGACTCGTTTGGGCATGCCTGGTTTTGGTCCGTCTTTCTCCGTTTCGTGTGAAAACCACGGTGGTCCTGGCACAGCTGCAATCCAGCAGTGGGATGCCAATGATCGTCAGTGGAAGTTGGTAGATGGCTTTGAAGCACCAGATATGGATGTGATCATGCCTCTTATCAAGGCAGACTCTGAAGCTTACGCTGCAGAAAATAATATCACTCCACGTGATTGTTAAGAGTTAAGTTAATGTCTTAACTAAGCGAGGCACCCACCCTAGGTGGGTGCCTCGAATTTTAAGTTTTACTAAAACAGATTGTTTTGCTGGTGATAGGATAAAATCATGACCACAAAAAAAGCACTGATACTGGCCATCAATAATATTGAGGTCATTTATGATCACGTGATATTAGTTTTGAAGGGCGTATCTTTAGAAGTGCATGAAAAAGGCATTGTGGCCTTACTGGGTGCCAACGGCGCCGGTAAATCTACCACCATTAAAGCGATCTCTAATTTGTTGGGCTCCGAGCGCGGAGTGGTCACTAAAGGCACGATTGAATTTGAAGGTGAAAACATCAACACTCGCAACCCAGCAGAACTGGTGAAAATGGGTGTAGTGCAGGTGATGGAAGGCCGTCACTGTTTTGAGCATTTAACCATTGAAGAGAATTTGTTGGTGGGTGCTTATGCTCGCACAGATGGCCGTCGCTCCATACAAGATAGCTTAGAAATGGTATACAACTATTTTCCACGTTTAAGGGAAAGACGTAAAAGCCAAGCAGGATACACATCGGGTGGCGAACAACAAATGTGTGCAATCGGCCGTGCCCTAATGGCCAACCCGCATATGATTTTGTTGGATGAACCGTCTATGGGTTTAGCGCCTCAGTTGGTGGAAGAGATTTTTGAAATCGTTAAGAAACTTAATGAAGAGCAGGGCGTAACTTTTTTGCTGGCAGAACAAAATACAGCTGTTGCGTTGCGTTACGCTACCTATGGCTACATTCTGGAAAATGGCCGAGTAGTGATGGACGGTAAAGCCAGCGAATTACGTGAAAACGCAGACGTTAAAGAATTTTACTTAGGCGTTAGTGATGGTGAAAAGAAGAGTTTCCGTGATGTGAAGCAGTATCGACGCCGCAAGCGTTGGTTGGCTTAATTATCGATGATAAAGGACACGCCATGACTGATTTTTATGACAAGCTAGAAACTCGTGACCCTAGTAAGCGTCAAGCTGAGCAGGTCCAAGCGCTATCTAACCAAGTGGCTCATGCTCAGGCGACATGCCCTGCGTGGGCAGATATCCTGCAAGCAGTCAGCGCCTCTGATATTACCTCAGCAGAGTCCTTCGCAGCCTTGCCAATTACTCGTAAATCTAGCCTCATTGAATTGCAAAAGAACAGCATGCCCTTTGGTGGTTTGGTGAGTTCTGAAGCAGCACCACTAGCTTACGTATTCACATCGCCAGGGCCTATCAACGAACCAGGCTTTGACGTGCCAGACCATTGGCACTTTGCAAGAGCGCTTTACGCTGGTGGGTTGCGTAAAGGCGATTTGGTTCACAATACTTTTTCCTATCACTTCACGCCAGCAGGCATGATGTTTGATAATGCCGCAAAGGCCTTAGGCTGCACGGTCATTGCTGCCGGCGTGGGTAATAGCGAGATGCAAGCTCAAAGTATTGCAGCCCTTAAGCCTAAGGCTTATGTGGGTACACCATCATTTTTTAAAATTGTGTTAGAAAAGGCTGATGAACTAGGCTTAGATGTAAATTCCGTTACCCATGCAGTGGTTAGTGGTGAACCGTTTTTTCCAGCCCAACAAGCCTTCTTCAAAGCCCGTGGTCTGCAAGTATTACAAGGTTATGCAACGGCAGACCTAGGCAGTATTGCCTACGAAACATCGGCTCAAGAAGGCATGGTGATTGACGAAGAGGTGTATTTAGAAATTGTGCGCCCGGGCACTGGAGACCTTGTGGCAGATGGTGAAGTAGGGGAGGTGGTGGTGACTAACTTTAACCCCCATTACCCGCTTATCCGTTTTGCTACGGGCGACATGTCCGCCATAATGGCAGGCCAAAGCCCTTGTGGACGGACTAATAAACGTATTAAAGGTTGGATGGGGCGTGCTGATCAAGCCATTAAAGTACGAGGTATGTTTGTTCGCCCAGAGCAAGTAGCAAACTTAGTTGCCAAGCATGAGCAATTGGTAAAAGTTCGCCTACAGGTGACCCAGGTGGATGGCCAAGACAACCTACAAGTATTGTGTGAAACCACGGTCATTTCGTCTGAGATGGCGGCCCAAATAACTCACAGTGTGCGTAGTGTTTTGCATCTTCGAGGTGGAGTGGTGCTGCAAGAAGTTGGCAGCCTGCCTAACGACGGTATAGTCATTCACGACCAACGTGAGCATTAGCATTTTGGTTTGTGGTTCTCGGCCTTTACGTAAAAATCAATTAAACGTCGAATAAATAAAGAAGACAACGCAGTTTATTGCATACAGCACAGCGATGGGTTTGGTGTTGGCGCGAGCAATGTGGCTACCCTTGATGTGATAATTGCCTTGCATAACCAACAGTGTGCCCGAAACTGGGTTGATAGAACTACCTAAACCCCACGCCGATAGAAAGGTCATGGCAAGTAAATTTGGGTCAGGTTCTAACGTCAGTATTAACGGCGCTATCACCGCCATGATCATAATGACATGCACGCCTAAACGAGCTGCTACCAAACAACATCCTAAGGTCAAACACGCTTCAAGTGGACCATAATGGGCAAAAGGTAGCCATGGAGGCGTTATTTTAAACAGCGCACCTAAACCAATAGCAAATACGCCTGCCGCCAAAAACAACGTAACCTCGTTGTGCATGTTAGCCAAACGGTTAGAAATATGGAGGCGAAGCTGGGACGCACGGCCTTCGTAGATTAGTACCACGATTACTAGCAAGGATGCAGTAATGGCAATGATTTGAGTGATTGCAATGGTGGGCCAAAGCTGGTGGGCAACAATCACTGTTAAAGCCAATAGAGCAGGAAGAACTAGGCTGCGACCCATGAGTGGATAACCCGTAAGCGTCGATTCAGGGATCTTGTGTAACCAATACAGCATGGCTAAGCTGATCAAGCCCATAGGTGCACCAACACTCATCACTGCTAACATATTCATGTCTGGCACAAGGCTTAAGGTGTATGCCATGGCGGCAAAAAAAGGCGACCAAAGAGCGCATAGGGCAAAATTAATAGTAAGTAGGCTGGCCGTGCGAGTATCTATCTTACGACTATCACTGAGTTTTTCAGCAATAATTAACAAGGCGGATACGTTAATAATGGCGCTAAAGAAATGCCCTGATGCTAAGGTACTAATGAGGCCTTTATTTCCTGCAGGTGGTAGTCGCTTTTTACTCTGATTAGCTGGTGTCGCAATGAGGCTTAAAAAGCTCACTGTGGCTAGCATTGCTAGCAGCTGAGTATTGCTATTAATGAGCTGGTAAAGCGGTGCAGGGGCGCCTTCAAGAAGGCTGTAGCCTAAGCCAGCTAGCCCAACGATAATCAATACCATCGATTGAACCAAAGAGCGGCGGGCGAGCAGTCTTAAAGACGAAATTGCAAAGCTCCATAGCAGCATGCCAGCAATGGGATAAAGTGCTGGAAAGACCAAAGTCAGCATGCTTAAGAGGGCCCCAGCTGCTAAGCTATAGCCACGGAATTGCTGGATCAAAGTGTAACTCGAGAATTACGAATTTTATTAAGAGTTACCAGTTCGCGCTGCACTAAAGCCTGCCATGTGGGTTGAGCCAACATGCGCTCAAAGTAGGCAGATAGAGTAGGCCAGTTGTTTTTATCAATGTCTTCACCGCCGTGCATAAAATTAACCATCTGACTGGTAATAGCAATATCTGCTAAAGAAAAACAGTTGTCTACAAAGTAGTCCTGGTTAGCTAGCTGGCTAGCAAGATAGTCAAATAATGGAGGAATATGTTGTGATAACGCCTCTTGTATACGTTCTTCATTGGGTGCTTTACCAGACGTGGGCCTTATAACCCGTTGCAGAAATACTGTCGCAGAAAGCCATGGTGCCAATTCATAATCGGCAAATTTTTCTAACCAGCGCATCTGTGCCCGTGACTTGGCTGTGCTTGGAATGAGTTGTGTTAAGGCATCATGATCTAAGGATTCGATAAGGTAATTACAGATAATGCTAGAGTCAGGCTGCCACCAGTCATTCTCTTGTAGTACGGGAATTTTTTTCAACGGGCTGATATTCACGAAATCAGCTGGCATGAATCCTGGCGCCACTACCTTGAGAGTGTATTCAGTTTTAGAGATCGTTAACAAATACATGACTTTGCGCACAAAAGGCGAAAGCGCTGCACCATGAAGGGTAAAGGCCATGTTAGGAATCCAAAAAGTTAAGTGTTGCTATTGTGGCTGAGGCGACCCACAAACTCAAATAATTTACTAATATAATGGGTGGTTCCAATAAATAACTAAGTGGTTGAAATAAACACAATAATTTTCACATTAGTGCTTGACAGAAATCTGCTCAATCACTAATATGCGCACTCCAGTTTGGTACGGCCAGCAGGCAATATCAACCGCGAATGTGTCCCGTTCGTCTAGTGGTCTAGGACACTGCCCTTTCACGGCGGTAACAGGGGTTCGAACCCCCTACGGGATACCACTATTTTTTGGACTTTAGTTAGTGGCCAGTAGTTTTCATAAAACCGCCAACTTATAACTACAAACCTAAAATGGTAAAGGTTAATCACAAGCCTTCAACAAGTGATATTTAGCGGGAATAGCTCAGTTGGTAGAGCACGACCTTGCCAAGGTCGGGGTCGCCGGTTCGAATCCGGTTTCCCGCTCCATTTTTTCTAAACATTAAAAAAAACACCCCCCGGTAAGATATTGTTCAATGAACAGGGTGGCTTCAATTGGCCTTGCTACATCCATCACCAAAAACCCACTGAAATAGCTAATACTGCAAAAGATCTTTGGCATTAATTATCAAATACACAAGATTACCCTACATATCCCAATTTTCAGTTGACATAAACCAGCAAAATTAATAATATGCGCACCACTCTTTACAGAGCTATAGCGTCCCGTTCGTCTAGTGGCCTAGGACACTGCCCTTTCACGGCGGCGACAGGGGTTCGAACCCCCTACGGGATGCCAACAAAACACTTTGTAAAATTAGAGTCTAGGGTCATAATAGCAAAGGTTCATCACAAGCCTTAAATCAGTGATATGTAGCGGGAATAGCTCAGTTGGTAGAGCACGACCTTGCCAAGGTCGGGGTCGCCGGTTCGAATCCGGTTTCCCGCTCCAAATTTAGGCCGAATGGCAGAGTGGTTATGCACCGGATTGCAAATCCGCTAACCCCGGTTCGATTCCGGGTTCGGCCTCCACTTTCAC